>Ga0335075_10013770_pt1 | contig 12170 bp, 9 predicted proteins | sample Lox_Sample_24_FD_206723 | JGI IMG/M metagenome (GOLD analysis project Ga0335075, IMG submission 206723) | Soil microbial communities from Loxahatchee National Wildlife Refuge, Florida, United States - Lox_Sample_2.4 | ecosystem: Environmental > Terrestrial > Soil > Wetlands | place: USA: Florida... | reverse complement strand
CACGATGCCGATCATCGACGGCGTGGCGGCCAGCCCGTACGACGCCGTGCACAACAACACGGTGATCCTCTTCGGTGACGCGACCCACGTGCTCGGCCCGATGGGCGAGTACGCGCAGTCGGTCCTGCACGCCAAGACCGCGGCCCTGATCTACCCGGACACCCCGGCGCTGCTGCTCGGCGCGGAGGCGATCGAGTCGGGCCTCAAGGCGGCAGGCGTCACCGTCTACGCGGAGGGTTACCCCGTCTCAAGCACCAACCTGACCTCGGTGCTCGCCGCCGCCCACGCGTCGACCGCCGACATGGTGATCCCCTACGCCGACGCCACCGACTGCGTGAACCTGGCCAAGGCACTCCAGGCGGACGGCATCACCAACGCGAAGAAGATCGTCTCCGCCCCGCTGTGCCTGTCCACCACGGTCATCCAGGGCCTCGGCGACTTCCCCAAGTGGACGTACTCGATCGCCTCGTCGCTGTACGGGGACACGACCGACCCGGGCATGCCCGCCTACGAGGCGGTGACGAGCGAGTACAAGGTCGCGCCGTCCACCGCGTCCGACCCGTGGGTGATCGTCAACTTCGGCGAGCTCCTCACCGTCGACAAGATCCTCAACCAGGTCGGCTACTCCCACCTCAGCCAGTCCGCCGTGCTCGCCGCGGCCAAGGCGTTCAAGGGCCCGCAGGCCCTCGGCGCCCCGTCGCTCGACTGCGGCAAGTACGCGAACGCGCCCGGGGTCTGCAACGACCGCGCGCAGTTCTTCGAGTACGAGGGCAAGAACGTGTTCGTCAAGGTCGCCGGCTGGCTGCAGCCGGTTTCCTGACCACTCCCGCGCGGGCGACCGCGCCGTGGCCGCGGGTTTCCGTGGCCGCGGCGCGGTACGGCGTCCACATCGTTGACAACCATAGGAACCGGGCGGCGTGGTCGCGGTCCGGTAGCTGCTCTGAGGAATGAACGCGCAGTGGAACAAATCTTGCTCTTCATCGTGCTCGGCCTCGCGTCCGGCGCGCTCATCGGCGGCATCTCGCTGAGCGTCGTGCTGACCTACCGCGGGTCGGGGATCATCAACCTCGCGACCGGCGCGATGGCGATGCTCGGCGGCTATGCCTACTGGACGCTCACCGCCGGGAAGATCGCGTCGCTGCCCATGGCCGCCGCGCTACCGCTCAGCCTGCTGTTCGTGGTCGCCTGCGGCGCGCTGGTGGAGTTCACGACCTTCCGCCCGCTGCGGAACGCCTCCCCGCTGGCGAAGCTTGTCTCGTCGCTCGGCGTCCTGCTGATCGCCCAGTCCAGCATGCTGCTCGCGTTCGGCACCACACCGCAGCCGTCGCCCCAGGTGCTGCCCCAGGGCGGCTTCACATTTGACGGGTCGGTCGTCGGCTGGAACGTGCTCATCCTCAGCGGGATCGTCCTCGCCGTGACCGCGCTCCTGTGGGCCGTCTATAAGTGGACCAGGTTCGGCATCGCGACCCGCGCGGCGTCGGAGAACGAGGCGGCCGCGATGCTCGGCGGGCTCAACCCGGCCCGCATCTCCCTCGCCAACACCCTGCTCGCGTCCCTGCTGGCCGGCGTCATGGGCATCCTCGCCGCCTCGGTCACCCAGCTTGACCCGGAGACGCTGCCGCTGCAGATCATCCCGGCCCTGGCGGCGGCGCTGATCGCGTCCTTCACCTCGTTCTGGGCCGCGACGATCTCCGCGTTCGGCATCAGCATCCTGTACTCGCTGATCGACTACGCGTCGGCGCAGACCTGGTGGCCGCAGACCGACGGCGTCGCCCTGCCCGGCGTCACTGACCTGCTCACGTTCCTGATCATCATCGGCGTGCTGTTCTGGCGCGGCGCCCGGATCCCCAGCCGGGGCGAGATCGTGGAGCGGCGCCTGCCCGAGGCGCCGCGCCCGCAGCACCTGTGGCGCACCGCGGCGATCGCCGCCGTCGTCGGCGTCGCGCTGCTGATCGTGTTCCCCTACGACTGGCGCCAGGCCCTGATCAACACGCTCATCGGGGCGATCATGGCGCTGTCACTCGTCGTCATCACCGGGTACGTCGGCCAGATCTCGGTGATCCAGCTGTCGCTGGCCGGCGCGGCCGGCTTCACCGTCAGCCACTTCGCCGTCAACTTCGGCATCACGTTCCCGGTCGCGGCCCTCGCGGGCGTCGCGGTCGCGGTCATCATCGGCATCATCACGGCCGTCTCCGCGGTCCGGGTGCGCGGCGTGTCGCTGGCGGTGGTCACCCTCGCGGGCGTGGTGATGATCGAGAACTTCGGCTTCACCAACCCCGTCTGGGGCGGCGGCGAGACCGGCTCGCCGGTACCCGAGCTGAAGTGGTTCGGCGTCGACCTCGGCTCCAACGCCGGGTTCCGCGGCATCGACGGCAACATCCCGTCCCCGGTCTTCGGCTTCGTCTGCCTGTTCTGCGTCATCTTGCTGTGCGTCTGGGTCGGGTTCATCCGCCGCGGCAAGCTCGGCCAGCAGATGCTCGCGGTCCGCTCCAACGAGCGCGCCGCGTCCGCCGCGGCGATCAACCCGCGCCGGGTGAAGCTGTACGCGTTCAGCATCGCGGCCTTCATCGCCGGCGTCGCCGGCGTCCTCTACGCCTACGACTTCGGCTCGGTCAGCCAGGACCGCTACGACCCGTTCACGGCCCTGTCGATCATCGCCTTCGCCTACGCGGGCGGCATCTCCCTCATCTCGGGCGCGGTGTTCGCCGGGGCGGTGACCGCGCAGGCGCTGATCCCGTACGCGCTGCAGGACTGGTTCGGCCTGTCAGGCAACTGGTTCCTGCTGTTCGGCGGCCTCGTCCTCATCTTTACGCTGTTGCAGAACCCGACCGGCGTGGCCGGCGACTTCTACCGCCGGATCCACAAGAAGGTACTGGTACGGGCCCCGGACGTGCCTGTGTTTTCAAGCACGGGGGCGAGCAGGGAGCGGATCACGCCGCGGACCGGGCGCCCGGACCGGTCAGGCCAGCCGGCGGTCCTGTCGGTCGCCGGTTTGTCCGTCCGCTTCGGCGGCGTGCACGCCCTGTCCGGCGTGACGCTGAACGTCAGGGAGGGCGAACTCGTCGGCCTCATCGGCCCGAACGGCGCGGGCAAGACCACCCTCATCGACGCCATCTCCGGCTTCGTGAACTCGACCGGCACGGTCCAGCTCGGCGACCGCGACCTGCGCGGCCTGCTCGCCCACGACCGGGCCAGGGCCGGCCTCACCCGCACCTGGCAGTCGACGGAACTGTTCGACGACCTCAGCGTGTCGGAGAACCTCACGGTCGCGGCCCGCGAGAGCGGCACCACCGAGGAAGACGCGAAGCACACCCTCGCCCTCGTCGGCATGGACTGGGCGGCGGAAGCGGAGCCGTCGCAGCTCTCCTCCGGCCAGCGCAAGCTCGTCGGCGTGTCCCGCGCCCTGGTGGCCAGGCCGAAGCTGCTGTGCCTGGACGAGCCGGCCGCCGGCCTTGACACCGGCGAGTCGGAGGAACTCGGCGCGACCCTGCGCAAGCTGGCCGACCAGGGCCAGTCGATGCTCCTCATCGAGCACGACATGGGCCTCGTCCTCGGCATCTGCGACCGCGTGGTGGTGCTTGAGTTCGGCAAGGTCATCGCCGAGGGGACACCCGAGGAAGTCCGCCGCAACCCGAAGGTCGTCGCCGCCTACCTAGGCGACGGCATGGAGTCAGCGGCGTCCGGCCCGGCCGAGGAAACCGTCTGAGGCAAAAGTCAAAGTCAACGACACGAGTCATCGGAACGAGTGGCGGTTACTCCGGCCGCCACCCGTGACCCGAACGGTGGCGCGCGGGCCGGGGCACTGACTCCCCGCCCGCGCGGCGCGCATCTCCCCGCCGCGGGCCGTGCCGGTAAATTAGATGACGTGACAGGCGTGGACGCGGGCGCGCACCCGCTCGATAATCCCGTGCTCGGGTCGCTCACCGGGCCGCATGAACGGCTCGCCCGGTTCCGCGGGCGGGCGGCCCGCTACCTGGCCGACGTGAGCCCGTTCTGCGCGCTGCCCGCCGGGCCGGACGCGGCCGACTGGGCCGACGCGACCCAGTTGGTCGCCCCCGGCGAGACGGTCATGTTCCCGGCCCTGGCCGCCGCACCGCCGCCGGGCTGGGCGGTCCTCGGCCTCGGCGAAGGCGTCCAGCTCGTCGCCGACGGCCTCAAGGCCAGGCCCGATGAGGAAGCGGTCACCCTCGGCCCGGCCGACGTCCCCGACATGCTCCGGCTGGTGGAACGGACGAAGCCGGGACCGTTCTTGCCCAGGACCATCGAGCTTGGCCGCTACCTGGGCATCAGGCGCGACGGCGAACTCGTCGCGATGGCGGGTGAACGGCTGCGGCCGCCCGGCTGGACCGAGATCAGCGCCGTCTGCACCGACAGCGCGTGGCGCGGTTACGGGTTCGCCTCCCGGTTGACCCGCGCGCTCGCGGTCGGCATCGTCGCCCGCGGTGAAGTTCCCTTTCTGCACGCCATCGCCACGAACGTGACGGCGATCAGGCTCTACAAGGAACTCGGCTTCACGCACCGCCGCGACATCCAGTTCGCGCTGCTCCGCCGGGATTTATTCGTTCGCGGAATGTCGGAGGGCCGTCACATACTCGTGTCATGGGGCGGTCGTGGCGCGGTCTGTCGCGCCCTGGCTTGACGGTATGGCGCTTGACGGTACGGCGCATGACGGCATGGCGGAATGTGGCCGGAGGCAGAGCGGGCCGCGAGCCGCCAGGCGACGGGCCATCCGCCGATGAGCGGCCGGCCGGCGCCAAGGCCGCCGACCATGAGCCCGCCGACCATGAGCCCGCCGACCATGAAACAGCGGAGCTGACCGAGCAGTACTGGCGGGCCTACGACCAGCGGCTCGCCGCCGTCAAGTTCAGCGACGTCGCGCGCCGGTTCCCCGCCCTGATCGGGCAGGCGGTCAGCCTCGGCTGGTCGGCCAGCAGGCGGGACACCGCGGCGACGATCGCGCTCAACCTGGCCTCCGGGGTGTTCGGCGGGTACGCCCTGTTCGCCACCACCGGGGTGCTGCAGGCGCTGTTCGCCGGCGGCCCAACGCCGCACCGGGTACGCGCCGCGCTGCCGTCGCTGATCCTCGTCGCCGCCTCGACGGCGATGCGCTCGGGGGTGGCGACGGCCGCCGGGTGGGCCCAGAGCCGGCTTGAGCCGCAGGTCGACCAGGCCGTCGAGGTACGGCTGTACGACCTCACCTCCCAGGTGGACCTGGCCGCCTTCGACGACCCGGACTTCCACGACCGGATGCAACGCGCCCGCGACCGGGGCGTCTACTCGGCGTCGGCACTGGTCAACGACGTGATCAACTTCGTCACGGCGTTCGCGGGGCTGGCGTCCGCCGCGGTGGTCGTGGGGATACTCCAGCCCATCCTGCTCGCCGTCCTGCTGATCGCGCAGCTGCCGGGCGCCTGGTCGGCGGTGCGCAGCGCGCGGATCAACTACCTGACGAGGTTCGCGCTCATCGACGCCTACCGGCGCAAGTACATCCTCGCCGAGCTGATCGCCGAGCGCTCGACCGCCGCCGAACTCCGCTCGTTCACCATGCGCACCTACCTGCTCGACCGCGTGTCCAGGCTCGCCGCCTACGCGCGCAACGCCGAACTCAGGGCCGCGCAGCAGCAGACGATGACCAAGCTCGTCGGCAGTTCCCTGGGCGGCATCGCGACCGCCGGCGTCTACGCCGTGCTCGGCGTGCTGCTCGCCACCGGCTTCGTCGCCCTGTCGGTGGCGGGGACCGCGGTCCTCGCGCTCCGGGCCGCGGCCACCTCGTTGCAGCAGCTCATGTACTCGGTCAACCAGTGCTACGAGGACGGCCTCTACTTCTCTGACTACGTCTCGTTCTGCGAGGACGCCCTGGCCAGGATCACGCCGCCGGGCGCGGCCGAGGCGCCGAGGGAGTTCGCAAGGATCGTCGCGTCGGGTGTCACCTTCAGCTACCCGGGCGCCGAGGAGCCGTCGCTGAGCGAGGTGTCGGTCGAGATTGGCCGCGGCGAGGTGATCGCCCTGGTCGGGGAGAACGGGTCGGGGAAGACCACCCTCGCCAAGATCCTCTCGGGGCTGTACCGGCCGCAGTCCGGTACCGTGCGGTGGGACGACGTCTCGATCGCGGACGTGCACGGCGAGCCGCTGCGCGAGCGGATCGCGGTCATCGCGCAGGACCACGGGAACTGGCCGCTGACGGTGCGGGACAACATCATCATGGGCCGCCTGCTCGATGAGTCCCTGCTGGTCTCCGCGGCCACGTCGTCGGGCGCCGACACGGTGATCGCCGAGTTGGACCGGGGCTACGACACGCTGCTCGCGCGCCAGTTCAAGGGGGGCGCCGAGCTGTCCGGCGGGCAGTGGCAGCGCATCGCCGCCGCGCGCGGCTTCTACCGCACCGCGCCGCTGCTGATCATGGACGAGCCGACCGCGGCCCTCGACGCGCGGGCCGAGTACGCCCTGTTCTCCTCGCTGCGCACCCTCGCCAGGGACCGCACCGTGCTGATCATCACCCACCGGCTCGCGTCCGTCCGGCACGCCGACCGCATCTACGTCCTCGGCCGGGGCAAGGTCATCGAGTCGGGCACGCACGCCGACCTGATGACTCTCGGCGGCCAGTACGCCGAGCTCTACACCATCCAGGCCTCCCAGTACGACGCCCCCGTCTGATAACAGCAAGAAGCGCCCCGCGCCCCACCTCCTCGTGTGATAACAGCAAGAAGCGCCGAAGGCGCGGGCGGCGCGAGCCGGGCATGCGTGGCAATCCGGGCATTCGGCGGGTCGAATCCCGGTCAGCGGGCATCGAGTTGAGCGATGAGCTTGGCGGGGGCGACCGCGCGGTAGGCGTCGGCGCACAGTTCGGCGAGTTCCGTCCAGTCCACGTCGCCGTCGAGGCGCGCGCCGATCCAGCCGCGGTGCCCGACGTAGGGCGGGCGGAAGTAACGGCCTGGCGCCGAGCCGATGAGCGCCTCCTGCGCGCCGGGCAGCCCGGCGCACCACAGGTGCGGGAAGTCATCATCGTGGTGGCCGTCGGCCCAGAGTTGGGCGAAGGACTTCTTGTCGCGCACGAACCAGGTCGGCGCGCCGTGCGACGCCCGCTCGGTCACCTCGGGCAGGGCCAGGCAGATCGCCCGCAGCCGCGCGGCCAGGTCATCGTCGCTGTCCACACGGTCACCGTACAGCTCGGCGGCCGGCCGGGGCGGCGCGCGGGCTGGCCGGTACCAATCATCTAAATTAGTCTGGTTTCCATGGCAGCGCCGCGGGTCGCGATCGTGGGCACCGGCAACATCGCCCGGGCGCACGCCAGGGCGCTCGCTGAGGTCACCGCGCCCGCCGGAGCGGGCGACGCCGCGCTCGTCGCGGTCATGGATGTCGATGAGAGCAGGCTGAACTCGTTCCGTGCCGAGTTCGGAGTCCGCGAGAGCTACCGGCACCTGGCCGAACTGCTCAGCAGGGAACGACCCGATCTTGTGCACCTGTGCACGCCGCCGGCCACGCATTACCCGCTGGCGCTCGGCTGCCTGCGCGCCGGGGTGAGCGTGCTCGTCGAGAAGCCGCCCGCGATCAGCCTGCGGGAGTTCGACGGGCTGACCGCGGCGCAGGGCGGCGTGGCACCAACCAGCGCGGGCGAGGCCGGTGCCCGCACGGACGGGCCGCCGTGGTTCGCCACCGTCTTCCAGCACCGGTTCGGTTCCGGGCAGCGCCGGCTGAAGGACCTCGCCGCGGCCGGCGTGCTCGGCCGCCCGCTGGTCGCGATCTGCCATACCACCTGGTTCCGCGACCAGGCGTACTTCGACGCGCCGTGGCGCGGCCGCTGGGATACCGAAGGCGGCGGGCCCACGATGGGGCACGGCATCCACCAGACATGCTGCTCGACGTGCTCGGGGAGTGGACCGAGGTGTCCGCGATCGCGCGGACGCAGGCGCGGGCCATGCCGACCGAGGACCTGTCGCTCGCGCACGTGACGTTCGCCAACGGCGCGGTGGCGAGCGTGGTGAACAGCGTGCTCTCCCCGCGGGAGGAGTCCTACCTGCGCTTCGACTTCGAGCGGGCCACGGTCGAGTTGACGCACCTGTACGGCTACGGCGACGAAGACTGGCGGGTCACGCCGGCGGCCGGTCATCGCGATGAGGTGCTTAAGGCGTGGCAGCACAGCGCATTGAACCACAAGGAGCACGGGACCCGCAGCGGGCACGCCGCGCAGTTCGCGCACGTCCTCGCCGCGCTCGGCGAGGGCCGCCGCCCGCCGGTCGGCCCGGCCGCTGCGCGCCCCACGATGGCCCTGGTCGCCGGCATCTACGCCGCGGCCTTCACCCGGACCCCGGTGACGGTCGGGCAACTCGCACCCGGCACGCCGTTTTACGGCCAGATGAACGGAGGACACGCGGCATGGCGATGACGCTGCGGCGCGGCGACACCGAGGTCAGCGGCTGGTGGAAGGACCGCGAGCTGTTCCGCTACGTCTACCGGCCTGCCGACCCGCGGCGTGAGTCGCCGCGGCCGTACTTCCACCCGGTCAGGACGCTGCGCGGTGACACCGTCACCATCTTCCGTCCGCACGACCACGTCTGGCACAAGGGCGTCGCCCTGTCGCTGCCGAACGTCGACGCGGACAACTTCTGGGGCGGCCCCACCTTCCGCGACGGGCGCTACGTCCAGTTGCCCAACGACGGGGCAATGCTGCACGAGGGTTTCGAGGCGCCTGCCGATGCCTTCGCCGGGAACGGCGGCCAGCGCGCGAGCCTCGACGAACGGCTACGCTGGGTGACTGAAACGGGTCACGTGCCGGTCGCCGAGCGGCGCCGGATCGCGGCGGCGGCGTGGCCCGACGCCGGCGCCTGGGTGCTCGCGTTCGAGACGACGCTGACCAACGTGACCGGCACGGACGTCGTGTTCGGCAGCCCGGCGACCGAGGGCAGGCCGAACGCGGGCTACGGCGGCCTCTTCTGGCGCGGGCCGCGCTCGTTCACCGGCGGCACCGTGGTCACGCAAGACGGGACCGGCGGCGACGAGCTGATGGGCCGCCGCGGTCCCTGGCTCGGGTTCACCGGAAGGCACGACGGGCACGACGGTGCCTCGACGCTCGTCTTCCGTGACGCGCCGGCGAACTTCAGCCACCCGAGCCAGTGGTTTGTGCGGAGCACGCCGTTCGCCGCGGTCTGCCCGGCCCCGTTCTTCGACAGGACGCACGCGCTCGCCGCCGGCGATTCGCTTACGCTTCGTTACGACATCGTGGTGGCCGATGGTGAGCTCGGTCCGGGGGACTGCGCCGCGCTCGCGACGCGCGCGGCGGCCGACGACCTGATCACGGTGACCTGACCAGCGGCGCGGGAGAATGATCGAAGTATGTCCGAACGAGTGCGTGATGACTGGGACGGCGCGCCGCCCGCGGCCGCGGCGTTCCCCGGGGCGACCGGGGTGACGGTGCTCGACGTGTACGACTGGCCCGGGCCCGACGGGCTGCCAGGCGGATCCGCTCACGTGCACCTGGCGTCCACGGAGGGCTACGTGGTGCTCTCGGGCGCCGGCCGGCTGCAGACCCTCGGCGAGCGCGGGTACACCGAGACGCGCCTGTACCCGGGTGAGTGCCTGTGGTTCACGCCTGGCACCATCCACCGGCTGGTCAACGACGGCGAACTGCGGCTGCTCGTGGTGATGCAGAACGCGGGCCTGCCCGAGCACGGCGACGCCGTCCTCACCTTCCCGCCGCCCGTGCTCGCCGACCCGGCCGCCTACGCCCGCGCCGCGTCGCTGACCGGCGGTGCCGGTGACCACGGTGCCGGCGATCACGGTGCCGGCGATCACGGGGCCGGTGAGGAAGCGCTCGCCGCGGCCGCGCGGCGGCGCGCGAGCCTGGCGGTCGAGGGGTACCTGGCGCTGCGCGACGAGGTGGCGGCCCGCGGGCCCGCGGCGCTCGGCGATTTCTACGCCGCCGCGCTGCGGCTGACCGCCGGCCACGCGGCCGACTGGAAGAACCGCTGGCGCGCGGGGGCGCTGGCGACCGCGGAGCTGACCGGCGGCCACCTGGCCGAGATCGGCGTCCTTGCGGTCGGCCACCTGGGCTCGGCCGGGCTGTGGCGGACCGAGCCGTCGGCGGGCCCGCGGGCCTTCGGCATGTGCGGCCGGCTCACCACCTACCCGGCCGCGCGGGCGGCCCGGGTCGGTTGACTGGTCGGCCTTTCCCGCGCCACGTCGGGCACGGGGCCGTGGTTAGCCGCGTGTAGCCGGGTAGACGCGCGGGGAAGCTTAATCGTTAGCTACCGGTGAACGGGCGGTAATGCTCGTGGCCGGTGTCGCCGGTTAGGGTGGTTGGATGCGGCTCGGGCCGGTGTTCCGGGTGATATGCGGGCGTAAGCGCCTGTATATTCAGATAATTGCGACCGGAAAAGAGCGTTTTATGCGGATACAACGGGCGGCGGGTTGATCAAGTTCGAGGCAGTGACCAAGCGGTATCCGGACGGCACGGTGGCCGTCGACGGGCTCGACCTTGAGGTTCCCGACGGGCAGACGATGGTCCTCGTCGGCCCGAGCGGATGCGGCAAGACCACGTCGCTGCGGATGATCAACCGCCTCGTGGAGCCGACGCAGGGCGCGATCCTCCTCGACGGCGCCGACATCAAGGACCGCAACCCCGCGCAGCTGCGCCGGGGCATCGGCTACGTGATCCAGCAGACCGGGCTGTTCCCGCACCGCACCGTCGAGGACAACATCGCCACGGTGCCCGTGCTGAACGGCTGGACGCGCAAGCGGGCGCGGGCCAGGGCCGGGGAACTGCTCACCCTCGTCGGCCTCGACCCGGCCCTGGCCAGGCGCTACCCGCACCAGCTGTCGGGCGGCCAGCAGCAGCGCGTCGGCGTGGCGCGCGCCCTCGCCGCCGACCCGCCCGTGCTGCTGATGGACGAGCCGTTCAGCGCCGTGGACCCGGTGGTCCGCGCCTCACTGCAGGACCAGCTGCTGTCGCTCCAGGCCGAGCTGCGGAAGACGATCGTGCTCGTCACCCACGACATCGAGGAGGCCATCAAGGTCGGCGACGTGGTGGCGCTGTTCCGCCCGCACGGCAAGCTGGCTCAGGTCGCGCCGCCCGAGCAGTTGCTCGCCGCGCCCGCCGATGACTACGTGGCGGGGTTCGTCGGCTTTGACCGCGGCATCAGGCGGCTGTCGTTCGTGCCCACCACGGGCCTGACGCTGGACACGGGCGCGGCCCTGCCCGCGGAGGCGACCGTCGCGCAGGCCCTCGCCACGGGCCGGACGTGGGTCTGCGTCACCGAGGCGCAGCGGCCCCGCGGGTGGGTCGACGCGGCCACTCTCGCGGCGCTGCCCGGGGACACGCCGCTCGGGCAGGTGCCGGCCGAGCCGATCGGCCACGGCTTCACGCTCGGCGACGACTCGCTGCGCGCCGCCCTGGACGCCGCGGTGCTGTCTCCGGCGGGCCAGGCGGTCGCCGTGGACGACGAGGGCCGGATGCTCGGCGCGGCCACCTTCGACCAGCTCCGCGCGGCGATCCAGGCCGCCGACGGCGCTAACGGCCGGGAGACGAGGCAGGTTCAGCCCGCGCAGCAGGTGCCGCCGTCATGATGTGGTCGTGGATCCCGAACAACTGGTCGCTGATCTGGCAACTCACCAGGGAGAACGCCTACCTGGGCATCGTCCCCGCGCTGATCGGCCTGGTGATCTCCCTGCCGATCGGCATCGTCGCCGCCCGCTGGCGCTGGTTTTACCCGCCCGTGCTCACGCTGGTCAACATCATCTACGCGATCCCGTCGCTGGCGCTGTTCATCGCGCTGATCCCCGCGTTCGGCCTGACCGACACGACGGTGATCATCGCGCTCACCGTCTTCTCGCTGTGCGTCATCCTGCCGAACGTCGTCGCGGGGCTGCGCGCCGTGCCCGCGGCGGTGACACAGGCCGCCACGGCGATGGGATACGGCCCGCTGCGCCGCCTGGTCACGGTCGAGCTGCCGCTCGCCGTGCCGGTCATTCTCGCGGGCCTGCGGGTCGGCGTGGTCGCCAGCATCAGCCTGGCCAGCGTCGGCCAGCTCATCGGCGTGTCCAGCCTCGGGTACCTGTTCATCGACGGGCTGCAACGGTCCTTCCCGACCGAGATCTACGTCGGCCTCTTCCTCGTCATCGTGCTCGCCCTGGTCTGCGACCTCATCCTGGTTGGCGTCAAGCGGGCACTCACCCCG
>Ga0335075_10013769_pt1 | contig 12170 bp, 9 predicted proteins | sample Lox_Sample_24_FD_206723 | JGI IMG/M metagenome (GOLD analysis project Ga0335075, IMG submission 206723) | Soil microbial communities from Loxahatchee National Wildlife Refuge, Florida, United States - Lox_Sample_2.4 | ecosystem: Environmental > Terrestrial > Soil > Wetlands | place: USA: Florida... | reverse complement strand
GCGAATGCCTTCGAATAGAAATGCACGCAAGTTGTTGAAAATAAGACCTCGGCGATTTTCTACTCGCGAAAAAATCCGTTTTTTTGTCTTCGCTCTATGTTCGCCTTTTGGGCTCATTTGCGTGGAACTTCGCTCATCAGTTCGATGACGTTTCGGTCCGGGTCGCGGAACGCAGCGAGCCAAAAGTCGTGCTTTTCCAGTTTGGCGACCAGCGCCGGCTTGCTTTCGAATACCACGCCCCGTCGCTCGAGTTCATCCGTCGCGCTCTGAATGTCGTCTACCTTGAAATAGAGGATCGGCCGGAACGTTTCGCCGTTTGTCTCGGGCAAGCCCAGCATCAGCCGAATGCCCGCGCAATCGAAGAACGCAAGATTTGGGACCCGGAACAAAAATTTCAGGCCGAGCACGTCGCGATAAAAGGCGATCGAGCGCTCTAGGTCCGTCACCGTGATTCCGATCTGACCGATCTGTCCGAGCTGCAATGCGGAACCGGAGGTCTCCATTTGACACCTCTAAATTTCCTTTCTCGATGGGAAATCCTCTTTATTGGGAGAGCATGTTGTGGCAAGGTTACGCTTGGCGATGACGCGCGGTCAATCGTGCGCAACGGTTCCCGAGGCCAAGGCCCCGCGGGGCGATGACCCCGCCCCGGGGCCGGTCTCAGGCACGCATGACGGAGAGCGGTGCCCCAAAACGCCCGCAAGAAAAGCTCGCGCGCTCGTCGTGCGACGACTACACTATCGCGATCTGGTTCGCGACGAGGAACGGAGGCGTTCATGCTCAAGCCCATCACGTTTGTAATCGCACTGCTTGCATTTTTTGCAGCCGGTGCGTGGGTCGCCCCGCTTTCCGCGCAGGCGCACGGTGGGGCGGTCGGCGCGCAGCAGGAATTTCTGGCGAAGCGCGCTGGCAACTACACGCGCGTAATCAAATTCATGGGACAGCCCGGCGAATGGAAAGGAACATCGAAAATTTCGGTGATTCTCGGCGGCCGTTTCATCATGGAAGAAAATCATGACAGGGTGATGGGCAATCCCGTGGAAGGAATTCGCATCCTCGGCTACGATGATGCGAGCAAACACTACGAATTGATTTCAATGTACACGATGTCCACCGGTATTACAAAATTCACCGGGACGAGCAGTGACGGCGGGCGAACGGTGGACTACTCTGCAACGTCGTCCGAGCCCCAAGGCCAAGTGCCACTCCACGCTTTGATTCGCCAAGTGAATAGCGATGAGTTTGTGGTCACGCTCTCAACGCGCGGTCCCGACGGCAAATTCAAGCCATTCCAGGAAACCACCTACACTCGCGTGAAATGACGCTGAAATTACTGGTGCCGGAGACGGAGGGAACGGGGTTGCCGTTAGAACCTAACCGCGCACGAAATTGCGGGCGACGAACAGCAAATTCGCAGGCCGCTCCGCCAGGCGCCGCATGAACCATGGGAACCAATACGAACCGTAGCAGATGAACGTGCCGCTGCGATAGCCTTCGCGCGCGAGGCGCAATCCCTCCGCACTCTGAATCCCATAGAGCATCTGAAATTCGAGTTCGCCTTTGGCCATGCCTTGTGACGCGGCCCACTCGCAGATTCGCGCGATCAGCTTGCGGTCGTGAGTACCGATTGCGGCACGCACCCCAGCGCGGCGCGCTTCCGGCCCGAGTAACATCTGAGCGAGCTGGAAGTAGTTCTCATCTACATCGTACTTTCTAGCGAACGCGATCTCGGGCGGCTCATTGTATGCGCCCTTCACAAGCCGGACGGCAGCGCCTTCCGCGATCATGGTTTCGACGTCGCGCTCTGTCCGAAACAGATAGGCCTGAAGACAGACGCCAATATTTGCAGCGGTCTTCCGTGCCGTACGGCCGAAATCGAGAATCGGATCGACATAGGGACTTTGCTCCATATCAATCCAAACTGTCTTGTCACGCGGGACTTGCATTACGATGCGTAGGAAATTGTCGAGGCAGAACCCGCGATCCAGATCGAAGCCAAGCTGCGTAAGCTTGATCGAGAGTTCACTTTCCAACGCCTGTTCGCGGATTTTTTCCAGAACGTCCAAATAGTGCTGTGTAACTGCTGCGGCTTCCGCGCGATCCGCTACATTTTCGCCTAGGTGGCTGAGAATCGTGTGTAGGCCGTTTCGTTCGAGGCGTTGCGCCGCTGCGAGCGCGTCCCCAGCGTTTTCTCCGGGCATGAAACGCTCGACTGCGCGGCGGGCGAAGCCGTAGCGCGGGATTCGTTCACGCAGCCAGGCACTTTGGGAAGCGCGTAGCAGCGCGCTCCGTAGGGGTTTCATTGGCTAACCGTAACGCTTTTCACCAGCACCAACGAACATTACCACACGCGAAGCGGAGAACTCCTCGAAGAACGATGCCCGCCGTCGAACACCTCAGAGGATCGCTTAGTGCATCAATCCGAGAACGCTCATTGCGGCGAAGTCAGGACTTTGATGAATCGATAGTAGAAATCGAGGCCTTCATAGAACGACGACACCGGCAGCCGCTCATCGCGGCCATGTGAGCGGTCGTCGTTAATATCGATAAAGACCCCGGGAACGCCATAGGTCGGAATTCCATAGCCGCGCGAGATCGCCCCGTCGCTTGCGCCCGCGTCCATGACCGGAGCGACCGGGACGCCCGGCCACATCTCCTCCACCACTTTTTCCAGCCCGTTCATCACGTCCGGCCGCAACGGCGACGGCGCGTTCATTTTCGGACCCAGGCCGGAATTATCGACAAGTGTGACTTTGATTTTCGGTTCGTCCAGCACCTTCACGAGCTGCTGCCGAATCTCCTCCGGCGGATGACCCGGGAATATACGGCAGTTGACGATGGCGCGCGCAAACCCCGGCAACGCATTGTTCGCATCGCCTGCATCGAGGCGCGTCGCAACGCAGGTCGTCCGCATGCGCGCATTATAGAAAGGTTGTGCCGAAAGGCGTTCGATCGCCGCCTGATCAGGAGGCGTTTTCAAGATGGCTTTCATATCTGTGCCGTCCTGGCCGCCAACGATGTTCGCTTCTTTCTCGAAATATCCTCGCGTCACTTCGTTCAGTTCGAATGGAAACTGATAATGCTGCAGCCGCGCGAGCCCGTCCGCCAATTCATAAATCGCGTTGTCCGGTGTTGGAAGCGAGCTATGGCCTCCTTTGTTCCGCACCTCGAGCTGAAAATCGGCGTAGAGTTTTTCACTGGCTTGGATGCCGACCAGCAGACGCTTCCCTCCGTCCATCTCAAAATCGCCGGCATCAGGATTCAGAATGTATTCGCCTTCGACCAAGTCACGATGATTCTTCAGAAGCCAGTCCACGCCGTTATACGAGCCGCCTTCTTCATCGGCGGTCAACGCGAGGATGATGTCGCGATCCGGCTTGTAGTGTTCGCGATGCAGCCGGATGAATGTCGTGACCAGAATCGCATCGCCTTCCTTGATGTCTTCCGTGCCGCGGCCGTAAAAGTATCCGTCCTTTTCAATGAACGTGAACGGATCCATCGACCAGTCCTGCCGAAGCGCTTGCACCACGTCGAGATGGCAGATCAAAAGGATCGGCTTGCGAGCGCCAGTCCCATGGATGCGCGCCACCATGTTGTACTTCCGCGGATTTGGTCCGAGCACTTGCACGTCGGCAGCGGGAAATCCGGCCGCGAGCAGGCGCTGCGCCATCGCTCTCGCGGCTGTCGTCACATTTCCAGCAGGCGTGTCCGTCGTATTGATTTCGACGAGCTGCTTGAAAATTGACCGGCCGAGCTGCTTTGTTGCGTCGTCCACTTGCGCCCGCACAATTCCGGCCATCGCGAGCGAAACGAGTCCCAGCGTCAGAAAATACCGGCGGAATCTCATGCGTGCCACCCCCCGAAAATGAAGACGGCAAAGCCTACCAAACGGGCCGGATTACCGCCACCACGGCCGCAACAACCGAGTCGGGCAGGAATCAGAACGGAGGCGGTGCGAATGGCTTCTCGTTGGTGGGCGCCAGGATGAAAATCGCGTAGCGATAGACCGCAAACTTCATCGCCATGCTGAGTTGGTGTATGCCCACCATTTCGCCAAACGCCGCATGCACCTGATGCGCTTTAGCATCTGGAAGAACGCCAATCAGTTCGCCGAACCGATTCTTCGCCTTCGTAAATTCCACATCCTCATCGGGCGTTAGTGACGGATGCAAGTTCTTCTGCTCGTATTCGCGGTAAAACTCGTATCGAAACTGCTCACTGTACAACTGCGCGTACGCGATTGTCGTTGCGCCCGGCGGCGTTTGCGCGTCGGCAATCGCCGTTTGCGTGAACGCGTTCACCGCGTCTTCAAATCCGGCGAAATCGACGAGGGCATTCTTCGGCGGTCCAGCGCGCCTGCGAGTGACCAATGCCGCGAGTCGGTCGGTCCTTTCCTCGTAGCATTTCCCGTAAACGTCAATGGCCCGAATAATCTGCTCCGCACTCGCGCCTTTCTGTTTCTGAACTTTGTCAACCCAATCCGTCGAACTCATCGCCAGAATCTGCGAGCAGCTGAGCCCCAATCGGTCTGTCGCGGGCGCAGTTTGCTGTTCGCGCAGATGCCGCGTCTGAGCCACGGAGGCGTGGACGACAAGCACGAACGCAATGGCAGCCGCGAACAGTTTCATTTGTCCATCCGCGAACGACGCGCTCGGCGAGAAGCCCCGGCGGGCGAAGGTACACGAGTCGGTGCGAGCAGAGCGCGTTCGAGCAGCATGTCGATCACGCGACCGATGCGCCGATTGCGCGCGCCTGACGATTTCGCAGAATCAAAATAGGTAATCACCTGTCGCCTATGGCCCGGCGCGAGTCGCTGAAATGCCTTCCATGCTTTCAAATGACGTTTCAATGCCGAACGAAGATCGGCCGGCACCGCAACCTCGCGCGATTCCCGGTCTAGCCGAAGTTCGACGCCAACCAAATCGCCAACGTCAGCTTTCGCAGCTTTCCTCAACGCAGTGTTGATCTGCATGCGAAAGCGTCCGCCGCCAGCCGGAACGAGCGTAGTCCGCGCATTCCTTCCATTCACAAACGCAACCACCGGAATGTATTTTGACTGCGCTAGCCGGCATTTCGCCGCACGCTGGCCATTGAACATCTCGCTTTTTAGCTTGCGCGCAACTTCGTCCGGCACGTCGATGTGCCGCATCATCCAGATGCGATAGATCGTCGCCTGAAACCGATATCCTCTCTGAATCATTGCAGGCACCGATTATCTGACAGAAACGGGCTCGGCGTCCTTGTTTCGCGAGCTGAGGCAATCACCGAAAGCATCGAAGCTTTGAAGAATTCCGTTACGGGTCGTGCACGTCGGCGAAAGCTTGGGAATTGCAGCATAGGAGAAACGGTCAAGACGACTGGATTTGAACTTCTGGCGTTCTGCCGGCGCTGATCCGCAGCCGAAATCCCGGGCAGAGCGAGGGACCTCAGGGGAATCAATAGCCGCAGGATTCAACTGGCTGGCGGAGAAATGGTCGGGACGACTGGATTTGAACCAGCGACCTCACGCACCCCAAGCGTGCGCGCTACCAGGCTGCGCCACGTCCCGACTGTGAAAAGCGTTTATCAGCGTATCACTCGCGTTCGAGAAGGGTCAAGATTGCGAGAAGTTCTTCATGCAAGTCGAGCAGAAATTTCTGTTGCGCGCGTGAATTCGCGGGCACCCTGATGGACTTCTCTTCCGGCGCGTCCTCATTCGCGCTGGCCTGGTTCGATAGGTGTTTGCGCGCCCCCGCTATCGTAAATCCTTCTTCGTATAGCAGCCGCTTGATTTCGAACACCATCTCGATATCTTCGCGCCGGTACAGGCGGCGTCCGTTGGGCGCCTTCACGGGCTGCAGCGTGGGAAACTCACTTTGCCAGAAGCGGAGAACGAACGGCTTCGTCGAAGTCAGGCGCGCGACCTCCGCGATCGTAAAGAGACTCTTGTCAGGAATTTCCTGCGCGGTTTGCGCGACGCTCGCCATCTTGCCCCTTCTCGCCTTTCGTGTTCCCTTTCTCTGGGTATCGTAGGCGGTTTTGCGCTGATGTCAACTCGATTGAATCGCCAGCCAGCCGGTCAGTTTGAATTTTCTTGATTGTGACGGGTTTCAGGGTTTGATGATTCAAACCCTGACATAGATGGGGTTTCAGGGTTTGATGATGCAAACCCTGACAAAATAAAGTGTCAAACCGCACGGAATCGACGAGAGGTTGGTCCAATCAAGCCGGCCGTCGCAAATGCCATGGCAGCACGTGCCACTGTGGCACAGGTTGCAGACTTGTTGTAGAGTGAAAGCCTGCCTTGCCGGTTCCCCGGTAGCTCAATGGTAGAGCATTCGGCTGTTAACCGAAGGGTTGCAAGTTCGAGTCTTGCCCGGGGAGCCATATCCACGGTCCAGTTCTTCGTGTACGTTTTGGTGAATCCGGAGGGTAAGACGTACGTCGGTCAAACGGCGGATCTCGAGCGACGCCTCGCCGAGCATAACGACCCCATTGCCGTCTGACTCTGTATACCAAGCGCCATGCGGGACCCTGGCGCTTGCTCCATTCCGAAACGTTTCCATCCCGCAGCGATGCCATGCGCCGTGAGAGCGAACTCAAATCCGGCAAGGGACGTGAATGGATGTGAATGGATGTGGCGCGTGCTGCTGCATGGCTGTTAATTCGCCGCGGCGAATTGCAAGTTCGAGTCTTGCCCGGGGAGCTATTCTTGCAATTCAGCTAACAAGTGCAGCGCGGTAGCTGATTCAAGCTACGCCGTATTCTGTGCCCCCCTTGTTTCGATGGAACACATCTATCGCCTGAGCCTCTGCTGAACGCAACCCAGGATTCCGCGTTGACCCACGGCTGAATCAGTTACCGTGTCGCGGCGATGCTCTCCGCGGTCTTCGCCGGTATCATCACGACCGTGACGGCGCCGTATTGGTCGGCACCTGTCGACCAACCTTCGCCGCCGGCGCTATCGAGTTGCGCAATATTGTCGTAGCGTTTGGCGGACGTACCGCCAACGGTCACGGTCCGTGCCGCAAATCCGTGCAGCTTCACTTCGTACTCGCGCAACGCTGGAACGTACGTCCCTGTCGGCGCGGCCGAATCAAAGTGCACGACCGTTCCGTCATCGCTCGCACTCAGTTGCTGCTTGTAAAAGACGCCTTTCTCATACGCGTACGTAATTCCATCGTCATCGTAATAGGTAAACTCGCTCGGCACCGCTGCCGGAAAAACATCCACGTAAACGCGCGTCACAGGATGCTGCCCCACATATTGTTCGACGTTTTCCGTCGGAATGATCGCACCGTCGCGCACGAAAAGTGGAATATCCGACCACGTGTGCGGATCGACCGTATACGTGATGGTTTTTCCGCCGGGGTACCACTGCCCGCGGAAATAATCGGTCCATTCACCGGGCGGAAGATAAATCGACCTGTGTTCCTGGCCCTCATGGACGATCGGCGCCGCAAGCAAATCATCGCCGAACATCCACTCATCTGTGATTTGCACGGTATTACGACTGTCTTCCGGAAATTCCCAGAACAGCGGCCGCACGATCCCGACGCCAGTCTCGTGCGCCTGTCGTTCGTACGCGTACATGTAGGGCATCAGCCGGTAACGTAAATCGATCGCTGCCTTCGCGTCTGCTGCGGCTTGCGGCCCGTAGACCCACGGCTGACGGTGCTCGTTCAAATCGCCGTGAACCCGCATGATGGGCACGAAGGCCGCAAACTCCATCCAGCGGGCGTAATTTTCAGGGCTGGGATGACCGTGGAATCCGCCCGTGTCCATGCTCCAGTGCGGCTCCCCCAGGCTGATCGTCGAAAGCATCCGCGGTTCCTGCTGTGCCATGCTGGCGAAACCGGTGTCAATGTCGCCCGACCACTCGCCATACGCATAGCGCTGCGCGCCAAGAAAAAAGTTGCGGTTGATCGACCAAACCCGCTGGTCGCTGATCGACCGCGCCCCCTCATACATCGCCCGTTCCATGTCCTCGAACTGGAGATTCGGAAACATCAGATCGCTGATCGAATCGGCTTCGTCGTTCCAGAAGTACTGAATCCCCGCCCGGTAAGTGGGGATGAAATGCTCCCAGAACCACGCGCGCGCCGCGGGAATCGAAAAATCGATGTCGCGCGCTGGCCGGTTCGAAAAATATTCCGGATAGGGCTTTTCCCAAGCGAAAAAGAAGTGATGGTCCTGCGCGTATTTCGCCGCGTCTGTCAAATTACCTTGCACGTTGCGCAGCAGGATGCGGGGCTTGAGGATTCCAACCAGCTTGATTCCTTCGTCGCGCATCTCCTGCGCGAATTTGCCGGATGCGCCGTCGGGATACTTGTCGGGGCTGACGTTTCCTGGCCCGCTCGTGCTGTTCCATCGCCATTCGCCGTAGTTGTCTTCGCCCCACGCCTTCCAATCGAAGTCGAGGATGAATCCGTCGATGGGAATTTCCTTCGCGCGATACGTCTTGATGATGTCCTTGACTGCCGCTTCTGTCGTTCCCCACTGGCTGTTCATGAATCCCAGTGTCCACTTCGGCATCATCGGCGCATGCCCGGTGATATCCGCCACAGCGTGCATCGTCGTCATCGGATCGCCGACAACCACAAAGTATTCGACATCCTTGCGCGAACTGTCCGTAAAGTTCAACGCGCCTGTGTCCTCGTTAATGTTGAAGTTTCCGCCGTCGGAATCGACCAGCAAGCCATATCTCGGCGTATAGATCAGCGGCGCGCCGCCGTCTCCCTGTTGTCCGGCGCGCACTTTTCCGCCTTCACGCACCACCCCGGTTCGGATGTCCTGCCGGGCATCCATGTTTTCTCCGGGAATGGCTGTCGCGTCGATGCCGAAGAATGGGCCATCCATGGTCGATTGGAATCGCAAGCCGCCCGCGTACACGCCTCCGCTGGTTGGCTCGACCAGTAATGCTTGGCTGGCGTGATCCTCCACGGTAATCCGCACCGGACTCTTCGTTATGTCCACGGTCATTGCAGCGGTCGAAATCGTGATCGGATCCGTATCAGTCTTGATCGTCGCGGACGTTTCGTTGCGCCACGTGAGATGCGGATCGAGCACGGCCGTCGGCTCGCTCGTCTCGCCATTGGGGTGATAATGAACGTGCAGAACGTTTGGTTCGACCACCTGTACGGTCAGCGTGTCCTGTCCGGCGCGCAGCAAAAGCGTGGCGCCGTTCACGGCAACATTATCGAGATTTCCGATGCCGGCAGGGTCGGCCGTCGCTTGTCTTGCAGCTTTCTGTGCCCATGCGAATGAGACCGCAAGAAGCACCAATGAGGTGAGAACAAACGGCTTCGAGACGGTTATGACTTTCCTTGAAAGGGTCCTCATGCCCATCCTCTCGATTTCACCACTCGGAACGTGCCAGCCTCTCACTTCCCGCCGCGAATTGCCAGCCTGGTTTGACTTGCATGCCATTCGAGGCGCGATTGTTCGATTTCTTTCTGCCGCCGGCGTCAACAACGACTAGCCTTTCCGAGATAATCCGATGCTGAAGCCATGAACTCCCGGTATCATACGTCCCGCAATGGCGTTCATCGGCTCGGCGAGCTTTGTACGGACGACGTTGCTGTCCTGAAGGCTACGCGACAAATGAGAAGAAGACTGTTTCCCGTCCTGTTCCTGCTGGCCCCGGCGGTTTTTGCGTCGAGCGAACCCGCACAGCCGCGCTTCCGGCCAGTCGCCGTTCCTCTTATCGTTGTCGATCCTTATTTCAGCATCTGGTCGTTCGCCAATCATCTGACGTACGATTCGACGCGCCACTGGACCGGCGAACGCATGACGCTGCAAAGCATCGTTCGCGTCGATGGCAAATCCTATCGCATCATGGGCGACGAGCCGCGCATCATCGCGCCGGCGGAGCAGGTCAGCCTGCAAGTCTTCCCCACGCGTACCATCTATGAGTTCCAAGCTGGCGCGGTCCGCGTCCAGCTCGCCTTCCTCACGCCCGATTTGCCGCACGATATAAATGTACTCAGCCGCCCGGTCACATATCTCACCTGGCAAGTTTCCTCGACTGATGCTCGCCCGCATCAGGTCGAGATCTATTACGGCAATTCAGCCGAGCTCGTTGTCAACACACCGGACGAACAGGTCGCGTGGGAACGCCAGAAAACTGGAAATCTCGATACGCTCCGCATGGGAACGTCCGATCAGCCCGTGCTCGAACGCGCCGGAGATTTTGTGCGCATCGATTGGGGCTATCTCTATGCAGCCGCTCCGCGCAGCGAATCGCCGCAAGCCGTGGTTCTGCCCGGAGAGAAGGCAATCGAAGAGTTCGTGTCCTCGGGCGCACTAACTTCACCAATCGACCGGAACACGCCTCGCGCCGCAAATGACCACTGGCCCGTGATGGCGGTCGCATTCAATCTGGGCCCGGTGAACGCCACAGCCGTTTCGCGTCACATCATTCTCGCCTACGACGAGATCTACCCGATCGAGTACGCCCACCATCGGCTCCGGGCGTACTGGCACCATTCGGACCGGTCGATCGGCGACCTGCTCCAGAGCGCCGAGCGAGACTACCTTTCGCTCACCGATCGCAGCCGTCAATTCGACCAAAGTCTCATGGCCGATCTTTCGCGCGTCGGAGGTGAGCAATATGCCGAAGTTGCCGCCCTCGCTTACCGTCAGGCCTTCGGAGCCAATAAGCTCGCCCTCAGCTGGAATGGCAGCCCGCTGATGTTCCTCAAGGAAATCTCCAGCTGCGGCTGCGCTCAAACGGCCGACGTGATTTATCCGGAATCGCCAATCTTGCTGCTGCTCAATCCCAAATTGCTCGAAGACTCGCTCGTACCTTTGCTCAGCTACGGCCAATCCCGCGAATGGCCCTATCCCTACGCTCCGCACGATCTCGGGACTTATCCCCTCGACAATGGCCGCGTGGCCAAAACGATGGAAAGCATGCCTGTTGAAGAATCCGGGAACATGCTGCTGATGATCGCCGGAATCGCTAAAGCTGAAGGCAACGCGGATTTCGCCGCGCGTTATTGGCCACTGTTGTCAAAATGGGCCAACTACCTCAAGACGAACGGCCTCGATCCCGGCAACCAGCTCTGCACCGACGACTTCACTGGCCTCCTCGCCCACAACGCCAATCTCTCGCTGAAAGCCATTGTTGCGCTTGGCGGGTACGCGATGATGGCCCGAATGTTGGGCAAGACTTCCGTCGCCGACGATTTCGACCGCACGGCAAAAGACTACGCGCGGAAATGGCTGCAGCTGGCTGCCGATGGCGATCACACCCGGCTTTCTTTCGACCGGCCCGGCACTTGGAGCGAAAAATACAATCTCGTCTGGGACCGCGTCCTGGGTCTCAACTTGTTTCCGCCAAACCTGGCGCAACGGGAACTCGCCTACTACTCCAAGCAATCCACTCCATTCGGTTTCCCGCTCGACAGCCGCACCGGTTTCACCAAGCTCGACTGGGAATCCTGGTCAGCCGCTCTCGCGACTTCTAAAGAGCAATTCTCGTCCGTTTTCAGCGGAATGTACGGTTTCGCGAATGCAAGTCCGACCCGCGTCCCCCTCAGCGACTGGTATTGGATTACCGACGGCACGCAGGTCGGCTTTCAAGCCCGTCCGGTCGTCGGGGGCATCTTCATGGAAATGCTCACGGATCCAACGGTATGGAAAAAATGGGCGGGCACCGCGCAAGACGTCCACTGACGCCGGGTTTCAGGGTTTGATGATTCAAACCCTCGGCGATCAAGGTTTCAGGGTTTGATGATTCACACCAGGGGTGATCAAGGTTTCACCATTGGATGATCAAACCGTGGGAAGAAAAAGCAGTCTAAATTCAAATTGACCAAGTTACGCACAGCCCCAACACAGCCTTTGACTCGATCCGCCGCCCTACCGTCCTGCAGTTGGACGGTGGGTGTTTCAACCCCACAACAACGGCAGAAGTCTGGGTCGCGACTCAGTCTGAGTCGTGTCGGAACCCGACAAAATGCGCCCAATAAGCCCGTTTTGGGCCTGATAATAGGTCAAGTCACTTGACCTACTTAATGTCCTTTTTTTTGCAAAAATTGCCCGTCGAACCGCCCCCCGGCCGCGGGCTGATCCTGCTAAAAGGTCACTTCGACGGGGTGGCCTTCGAAAACAGCGGTCCTTGTCTGGCCCAGCAGATGAATCTCCATTTCGCGCCGCAATGGCGGCAGCATGCGCGACCCTTCCGC
>Ga0335075_10013768_pt1 | contig 12171 bp, 12 predicted proteins | sample Lox_Sample_24_FD_206723 | JGI IMG/M metagenome (GOLD analysis project Ga0335075, IMG submission 206723) | Soil microbial communities from Loxahatchee National Wildlife Refuge, Florida, United States - Lox_Sample_2.4 | ecosystem: Environmental > Terrestrial > Soil > Wetlands | place: USA... | reverse complement strand
GGCCGGGACCGTGACGTACAAGTTGACGACGATCCCGATCGCGAACTGGACGATCAGCATGACCAGCATGCCGAAGCTGCTCCCGCGCAGGCGGCCCAGCTGGCGAGGGGACAGGTCCGTGCCGGTCACCGCAGCCTGGCCGGTATCGCTCACCATGACGTACCTCACCCCGGTTCTTATCGACCCTGAGATTATCTCGGACAGAAACGATAATAGCGAGGTGATAATATCCAGCGATGACCGAGGGTGACACTGAACGACCGGCGGCGCCGGGGACCGAGCCGGGGACGTTCGGCATCGGCTTCCTGCTGGTGCAGCTCGGCACGCTCGTCGCCGCGCAGTTCCGCGAGCGGCTCGAGCCGCTTGGCATCGAGCCGCGTCACTTCGGCATGCTGACCAGGCTCGCCGAGAACGAGGGCAAGGCGCAGCAGGCAATTGGCGAGCTGATCGGGCTGAACCCGACGCAGATGGTGTTCCTCGTCGACGAGCTGGAGGACCGCGGCCTGGTTGAGCGGCGGCGTAACCCGGCGGACCGGCGGTCCTATGGGCTGTACCTGACCGACGCCGGGCGGGACTTGCTCGGCCAGGTGCAGGCCGTCGCCCGTGATCATCAGGGCACGCTTGGCTCATCGCTTACCTGGTCCGAGCGCGAGCAGCTGACGGCGTTGCTCCGCCGCCTCGCCGCGGAGCAGGGCCTGACCGGCCAGAGCCTGCCGGGAGCGTCGCCGCGCCGGCGCTGACCGCCGGGGCTGGCCTGACCCGGCCGCGCAGGACGCGGTGTTCGATCGCCGTCCAGCTCGCCGACGTCAGCAGGTAAAGGCCCGCCGCGAGCGGCACGAACGCCGCGATGACGACGGTCATGAACGGCATGACCTTCATCAGCAGGCCCATCGCGCCGCCGCCGGCGGGCGCGGGCGCGGGCGCGGCCGCCCGCGCCGCCCTGGCCGACAGCAGGCTTACGCCGGCCAGCAGCGCGAACAGGCCGAGAAATACCAGTCCGTGCCCGCTGAGCAGGCTGGCGCCGGTCAGCCAGTGGCTGCCAAGCGGCGCGCCGAACAGGTTGTGACTCAGCAGGGTGTTGCGCTTGCCGTCGATCGTGCCCGACCGGAACAGCCGGTACATGACGCTGAAGAAGGGCAGCTGGAGCAGCAGCGGCAGGCAGCCGGACAGCATGCCTCCGCCCTGCTCCCGGTACAGCGCCGTGAGCTCGTCCTGCAGCCGCTCCGGCTGCCTGGCATACCGTGCGCGCAGCTCCTGGACGCGCGGTTGCATGGCAGCGATGCTGGCCTGCCCGCGCATGGCATAGAACGTCAGCGGCGACAGCAGGAGCCTGACGGCCAGGGTGAAGACGACGATCGCGGCCGCGGTGGCCAGACCGCCGGCAAGCGGGGCGAGGACGTGGGCAAGGACGACGACGAAGTTGTAGGCAACGGCCATCGGGGCGGACAGCAAGGATGACATGACGGAACCCTCCAGCGGGTCACTGAGATCCGGATTGACGGCTGGAGGCGGCCGCGCGGCCATGCCCGCGCGGATGCGGGAGAGTCAGGCGGCCGCCGGGGCCGCGGAGGGTGCTCTGGGCCTGGTCCGGCCCGCCGCGTCGGGATTGAGCAGCCGCTGGAATACGGCTCCGCGTGACTTCTCCCTGAGGGCGCTGGCTCGCCCGCTCAGCGGCCGCGCGGTGACGGCCGCCCCGATCCTGGCTCCGTGGGCCAGGAACGCAACCGCCAGGCCGGCCAGAACGATGGCGGCGCACGCCAGCATGCCGGTCGGGGTCAGTTCCGAGTGCGCGAGCAGCTGCGCGCCGGTCACGAACGACAGCAGCGCGCTCAGCGCGTGGAACAGCGTCACGGGAAACACGATAGTACGTGAGATGTTCTGGCCGCTAGACCGTGAACGGCTCGAGGTTGAGGTCGGTCAGCGCGTCGGAAACGGCCCCGTGGAACGTGGGATAGGCGTAGATCATCTCGCGCAGCCGCCGTACCGGGATGCGGGCGTGGACGGCCAGCGTGAGCATGCTCAGCACCTCCCCGCCGGTCGGGCCGGCCGAGGTCGCTCCGACCAGCACCTCCCGTGCCGGGTCGGCGATCAGCTTGATGAAGCCGTCGTTGCCCGCCTTGTGAATCCAGCCGCGGGCCGAGCTCGGAATCTGGCTGACGCCGACGCGGATGTCGCCGAGCTGACTCCTCGCCTGCTCCTCGGTCAGCCCGACCGACGCGATCTCCGGGTCGGTGAACGTCACCCGCGGCACCGCGTGGAACTCGGCCCGATGATGCGGTTGCCCGAGAAGCTGCGCGAGGACGATCTTCGCGCCGTACATGGACATGTGCGTGAACGCGCCCTTGCCCGTGACGTCCCCGATCGCCCACACGCCTGGCGCGGCGCGCATCTGGTCGTCCACCGCGATCGTCTTCGCGGTGTCGTCCAGGCCAAGCGCCGCGACTCCGAGACTGGCAAGGTCGGCGTGGCGGCCAGTCGCGACCAGCAGGGTCTCGGCACGAAGCACCTGACCGCCCTCGATCGTCACGCTAAAGGCCGTGCCGTCGTGCGCGACCGACTCGGCGCAGGCTTGCGTCCGGACGCCAATCCCTTCCCGCTCGAAGACCTTCGCGATGAGCTCGCCTGACTCTGGCTCCTCGCCCGGAAGCAGCCTGCGCCCCGACTCGACCATCGTCACCGCGGCGCCGAATCGGGCGAACGCCTGGCCCAGTTCGACGCCCACCAGCCCGCCGCCCAGCACGATCATCGAGGCCGGCACGCACTCGGTCTCGGCCGCCTCGCGGTTGGTCCAGTACGGGGTGCCGGCGAGTCCGGGCAGCGCCGGGATGCTGGGGGCGCTGCCGCAGTTGATGACCAGCCCGCGCCGGGCCGTGAGCACGTCAGCGCCGACCGTGACCTGGCCCGGCGCGGTGATCACGCCGTGGCCGCGGAACAGGGTCCCGCCCGCATCGGTGAACCGGTCGGCCGCGACGGTGTCGTCCCAGCTGTCCGTGGCCTCGGCCCTGATCCGCTTGGCCACGGGGGCCCAGTCGGGCGCGACAGTCGCGGCCCCGGCCAGGCCGGGAATCCGCCGCCCCTCCTCGAGCAGGTTGGCCGCCCTGATCATCATCTTGGACGGCACGCAGCCCCAGTACGGGCACTCGCCGCCGACCAGGCGATCCTCGACGCCCGCGACGGCCAGGCCGGCGTGGGCCAGCTGCCCGGCCACGTACTCGCCGCCGGGACCCATGCCGATCACGACGACGTCGAACTCATGCTCACTCACGATGACCTCCGCACCGCATCATGCCGGGATGCGGCCTGGTATGTCACCGCGATCTGGAGCGCTAACCGCACCCTTGAGCGTTCAGATGTCCTCGTCGGTTCGCTTGACCACGACCACCGGGCTAAGCTCAGACCCTGGGCAAACCCCGGTCGAGCTGAGTCACCTTCACGGAGGTCAGCCGCAGCGCCCGGCCAAGCTCGTCGATCACCCGCTGCCCGTTTATCGCTCCGCAGCTGAAGAGGTCGAGCGCGATCAGGTTCTCTTCGGGCCAGGTGTGGATGCTCAGATGCGACTCGGCCAGGATCAGCACCAGCGTGATGGCGCCGTTGGGGAAGATCACGTGACTGGTGTCAAGGACGTGGCCGCCGCCCGAGTGCACGGCGTCGACGGCGATGCCGGTGAGCTGCCCGACATCGGTGACCGGGGACTGCGGCGTGCACCTGGCATCGACGGTGTAGAGGCGCTTAGCCGAGACCGCTTCCTGTCTCCGCAGGTCGGCGTAGCTGCTGGCCGCTTCCATACCCGGCATGATGTGGGAGGATACCGTACGGCAATGGACGTGGATTCAGCGGTGACTCAGGTCGCCGCGGCCGTGGGGCTGGCCGAGGGCGAAGCGGGCATCCGCGACATCCTCGCCGCCGTGCTGACGGCGGAACCCGCCGCAGTCAGGGAAGTGGCCAGGCTGGCGGAACTCCCCGTTCCGATCGTCGCCGCCGCCTGCAACGAGTTGCGCAAGCGCGGGATCGTGGACACGCAGCGGCCGGTGCGGCTCACCGCCGACGGCCGGAAGGCGGTGGACGCCGTCACCGGCGGAACCGCCCTGCGGGCCGCGTGCAGTGCCTGCGGCGGACGCGGCGTGGTCATCCCGGCCGCGCTTGACGGGCTGACGGCGCGGCTGCAGCAGGCAGCCGACGGCGCGCCCAACGCCCGGCCGGAGCTTGACCAGACCCACTGCACGGTGGCCACGAAGATCAGCCGGGTCCTGCGGATGCACGAGGCCCGCGCGCTTGCCGGTCAGCGGATCCTGCTGCTTGGCGACGATGACCTGATTGCGGTGGCGATCGCCTTGTTCGGCGCCTGGCTGGGCAGGCCGGCCGTCATCCGCAGGCTGGCCGTCGTGGATACCGACGCCGAGGTGCTCGACTGGATCGGCCGGCAGACGGCCGACACCGGGGTCGAGGTAGAGCTGGTGCGCCGCGACCTCCGCGAGCCGCTGCCCGCGGCGCTGACCGGAGGCTTCGACGTGGTGGAGACCGACCCGCCGTATACCGTCGCCGGGGCCGAGCTGTTCTTGTCCCGTGCGGTGTCCGCGCTGGCACCCGAGCCCGGACGGCACGTGTTCTTCTCGTTCGGCGCCCGGCGGCCGGACGAGACGCTCGCCGTTCAGCAGGCCATCGCGGCCATGGGGCTCGCCGTCAGGTCGCTGACCGCCGGCTTCAACGAGTACCTGGGGGCCGGGATCCTCGGCGGGACCAGCAACCTGTACCAGCTGCGCACGACCGCGGCCGCGGCCCCGCTGATCGAGAGTGAGTACTCGGGCCCGCTCTACTCGGCCGACAACCGGGCCGCAGCCACCCGGCCGTACCGCTGCGCCTCCTGCCGGGCGGTCTACGAGGTCGGGCCGGGCAGCCGGTTCCCGCAGATCGCCGCGCTCAAGGACGCAGGCTGCCCGGCCTGCGGCGGCGCGGTCTTCCGGCCGATGCCGCTGGCGGCCAGGTGATCGCGCCGGGCGGGGGCGACCAGGGCGCGGCCGGCGCTTACCTGGTGAGACCCGCCACCGAGGCCGACCTGGACGCGATCGCCGGGTACGAGATCGAGATCGCGAGGGTGTCGTTCGGGGCCGAGGCCATCACGGATCCGGCGCTGCACCGCAAGCGCGTCGCGGGCTCGCTCGGCAAGCCGGGCGAGGTCACGCTCGTGGCCGCGTCCCGGCAGGACCCGGACGTGCCGCTTGGCTGGGCCTGGCTGTCGGGCCGGACCAACTCGCTGACGGGGGAGCGGTACGGCAACTTCCGTTCGCTGGCCGTAGCCGAGGGACCTGACCGGAGCCAGATCGCCGAGCTGCTCCTGGCCGCGGTTCTTGACGCGGCCGACGAGTCCGGACTGACCCAGGTGACTGGCAAGGTGCACGCGGGGAACCTGGGCATGCGGGCGCTGTACCGGAAGTTTGGTTTCAGCGCCACGCATCTGACGATGGAACGCCGGTCATGATCAAGTGCGTGGTCTGGGACATCGACAACACGCTCCTGGACGGCGTGTTCCTCGAGTCGCCCGGCCAGCTCCCCGCACCGGACGCCGCGCTGCTGGCGGCGGCGCGGGAACTCTCGGAGCGCGGCATCCTGCACGCGCTGGCCAGCCGGAACCCGCCCGAGGCGGCCCGGTACGTGCAGCAGGCGACCGGCCTGCAGTTCGCGGCGGCCGAGCTGGGCTGGGACAGCAAGGCGGACGCCGTCGGCCGGATCGCCGCGAGCCTCGAGATCGCCGCCGACGCGATCGCGTTCGTCGATGACGACATGCTCGAGCGGGCCGAGGTCGCGGCCGCGCTGCCTGAGGTGCTCGTCCTGTCGCCGGAGGACGCGGCCCAGGCCCCGGACTGGCCTGACTTCAGCCCGCCAGTGCTGACCGACGAGGGGCGCCGGCGCGGCGAGATGTACCAGGCCAGGCTGCGCCGGCAGGCCGAGGCGGCCTCGTTTGGCGGCAGCCGGGAGGAGTTCCTCCGCCACGCGGGCACGCGGATCTCGATCGCGCCGGCTCGCCTGCAGGACATCCCCAGGCTGCACGAACTCTCGGTGCGCACGCATCAGCTCAACTCGGGCGGCGCCGCGCTGACCGAGGACGACCTGCGCGCGCTGCTCAGCTCGCCCGCGGAGAAGGTCGTGACCGTGGCGCTGGCCGACGATTTCGGCGACGACGGGCTCGTGGGCGGCGCGGTTATCGACCGTAACGGGCCTGGACCGTGGCTGGTGCCCGTCGTCATGATGTCGTGCCGGGCCCTCGGCCGGGGAGTGCTCGACGCGCTGCTGGCCTGGATCTGCCGGGCCGCCGCGGCCGACGGGGCGTCCTCGCTCGCGGTGCCGTGCCTGGTTACCGGCCGGAACGTGCCGATGCGCCTGGCGCTGGCGGCGGCCGGGCTGCGCGCGGATCCCGGCGAGGTCTCGCCCGACGGGCGCGCGGTTTTCAGCCGGTCACTCGACGGGCCGCTGCCCCGGCTGCCGCCTTTCCTGTCGGTTCCCGGCGGCCCGGCGTGAGCGGGTCGGCCGGGGCCGTCGCCGACCGCCTCCGGCTGATCCTGGCCGAGGTGGCCGGCCGGCCCGAGTTCGCCTGCCTGCCGGACGAGACCGCGCTATTTGGCTCGGGGGCCGGCCTGGACTCGCTCACGGGCACGCTGCTGCTGCGCCGGATCCAGCGTGAGTTCGGCGTGGACGTGGCCGCCGAGGACATGAACCTGGACGCGCTAGAGACCCTGGGGACGCTCGCCGCCTTCGTTGCCGAGCGGTCCTGAAGCGTCACCTGAGGCCAGCGCGGCGCGGCCGCGCCGGTGCAGGACGGTGGCGACGCCGGGGAAGATCAGTACGGACACCGCGCCCGCCCCGATGATCGCGGCCGCGTTGGACGGGAGCATGACCCCGTCGTGCTCGCCGATCTCGGCCAGCGCGATCAGCAGCGGCAACGTGGTGGCGGTGACGAAGGTCATCTCGACGCGCTGGGCCAGCGTCAGCACGCGCGCGTATATGAGCAGCGACGGCAGCCCGCGCACGACCAGCAGCAGGCCGACGAACACGGCCAGCCGGATCGGGTCGGACGCGATCGCCTGGATGTCCAGGGTCATGCCCGAGGAGACGAAGAACACAGGGATGAAGATGCCGTACCCGACGGCGTCCAGCTTTTCCTCGAGCGGCCTGACGTCCACGCCCATCCTGTGGGTCCAGGTCTTGAGCACGATGCCGGCCAGCATGGCGCCGAGGACGACGTCGAGGCCGAACCGGTCGGCAAACAGCAGCAGCACGACCAGTAGCACGATCGAGAACCGAAGCGTGGTCTGCGCGGTCGCCGACTGCCCCTGCTTGATCAGCGCGCGCAGCCGCCGGTCGCCGACGACGAGCGGCGCGGTCGCGAGCACGAGCGCTGCCGCCGCCACCGCGAGCAGCGACCCGATCGCGACGAACTGGTTCCGCTTGGTCAGGAAAATCGAGATTGCCACGATCGGGAAGAGCTCGCCGACCGCCCCAGCGGCCAGCACGTACCGGCCGAACTTCCCGCTCAGCATGTCGTTGTCCTGCAGGATCGGCAGCAGCGTGCCGAGCGCGGTCGTGGTCAGCGCCAGGCCGATCGGCACGAAGTCCCTGACGTAGTGCAGGTGCGCGAGCACGGCGACGGCGCCGACCGCTAGCAGCGCGCTGGCCGCCCAGCCGATCATCGCCAGCCGGCCTGACCGCTCCTTGAACAGCTTCAGGTCAAGCTCGTAGCCGGCCAGCAGGAACAGGAATCCCAGGCCGATGTTGGACAGCAGCTGAATGCTGGTCGTGTCGGCCAGGCCGAGGCCGTGCGGGCCGATCAGCACGCCGGCGAAGATCAGGATCACGACCTGCGGGACCTTGGGTCCTGGCAGGGCGGCAACGATGACCGGGGCCAGCGCCGCGACGAGCGTAACCGCCAGGAGCGAGGCGAGGGCGTGGACGGTCACCGGCCACGTCCTCGAACCCCTAGCGTCCTGCCCCCCGTACCCCGATGCCCCCGGTCAGTCAGGATGCCCGCTTCGCGGCCCGCCTACTCCGGCAGCAAAAAGGCCGGAGGCCCGGCGCATTGCCAGAGCCCCCGGCCGTCTCGGAGGTACAGGGATCGGTCAGCCGTTGTAGCTGCGCAGGTAGATGACGCCACTGGAGGTCGGCGCCACGTTGGCCAGCAGGGTGTTGAGGAGCGCCGGGCTCAGCGTGGTCTTGTTCTGCGCCCCGCTCACGTAGCTGACACCGCTCCAGCTGGTGCCGGTCAGGAACTGGTACCTGATGTGGTCGCCGGACGGGCCCTTGTAGGCCAGCATCAGCGGGCCGGTCCCGTGGGCGTTGACGTCGGCTGCCGCCGGACCTGACGTCGACGCGCCGCCAGGCACGAAGCCCAGCAGCGTCCACTTGACCGTCTTGCTGCCCTGGAGGCCGGACTTGGCCAGGTCGGGCGTGCTGGCGTAGCTCAGCGTCTCGCCCTTGCCGTCCGCCTTCCAGAACACGTAAACGGTGCCGTTGCCGCCGGCCCCGATGACCTCGGCCAGCGCTGGCGTGTCGCTGGTCAGGGTGGAGTCGGTGGCGGTACCGCCGCTGATCCACTGCGACTTGTCGAACGAGAAGTACCGGCCGGACTGAGCACCGAGCTCATACCGGACATGGTGGCCAGGTCCGCGCCAGGCAATGATCACTCGTGCGTTCGGCGAGTTCAACGGGAAGATGACCGAAGGCCCGGTTGAGCTGGTCGCGAGCTTGTCGCCCTTCACCGCAATGCTCCTGGTCTTCGACCAGCTCAGGCTGTTCCCGCCGGTGATTTCGCCGGTCGCATACCAGATGATGTTGCTGTGCAGCGCCTTCCAGGCCACCAGCTCGGACGGAACGCCACGGTAGTTGGTGTAGAAGGCGGCGGCCGGCCCGTCGGTCGTGCCGGCTCCGGGGACGCGCTCGGTGCGCGACCACTTGCCGTGGTACTTGAAGCGGTAGTACACGTCGTTGCTGTTCTGGCCCTTCCAGGTCACGAAGGTGCCGCGAACGTTGTGGTAGTAGTACGCGGCCAGGCCAGGCGTGGCGTTGGTGTAGCTGCCGGGAATGGTCGACGGCTTGGACCAGACCGGCGGCGGTGCGGCCAGGGCCGCAGTGCTAGCGGCGACAGCGCAGACCGCACCGGCTGCGGCCACCGTGGCCAGCTTTGACTTCAAGAGCATCGTCAGATCCCGCTCCTTAGTGGGGAGAACCTCCGCAGCTGCGGAAGCCAGTTCGAAACCCTAGAGACGCTCCCTGACACCTCAGCGCCAAATCCCTAGGACTTGCCTGGGTTTTCCCTGTGTGTCTTCTCAGTGTCCCGAGGGGCCGGGGCACCGGACACGTACCCACACCTGCATCATTAGGCGGGTGGCGGTCACTCCGACGTTTCCCAGCCGCGAGACGCTGGACAGGCTCAGGTTCAAGCCGCTCGACATCTTCGTCGGCGTGGCCGTCCTGCTGCTTATCTATGTCGTGGTCCGGGTGGGAGAAGGAGCGAGGGCACCGGTCCACCACGCGACGTCGATCAACCTCTCGCCGTCGAACCTGCCGTACTACGCGGCCCGCAGCCTGCTGCGGATGTTCATCGCGCTGGTGCTGTCCTACTCCTTCAGCCTCGGATACGCCTACGTCGCGGCCCGGAGCAGGCGCTGGCGGCGGGTACTGATCCCGGCCTTGGACATCCTTCAGTCAGTCCCCGTCCTGGGCTTCCTGGCGATCACGGTCACGTTCTTCGTCGCTCTCTTTCCCGGCTCTGAGCTCGGCCTGGAGTGCGCGGCGATCTTTGCCGTATTCACCTCGCAGGCCTGGAATATCACGTTCTCCTTCTACCACTCGCTGATCAGCCAGCCCGCCGAGTTCGACGAGGCCAGCAAGCTGATGGGATTGTCGAAGTGGAAGCGGTTCTGGGCCATCGACGTGCCGGGCGGCGCGATCGGCCTGGTCTGGAACGGGATGATGAGCTTCGGCGGCAGCTGGTTCTTCCTGACCGCATCCGAGCTGATCACGGTCAAGGGCACCACCTACACGCTGCCGGGTGTTGGCTCCTACGTTGGCGCGGCCGAGGACGCCGGCGACCTCGGCGACGTCGTCTGGGGCATCGTCACCATGATCATCATCATCCTGGTGGTGAACTTCTTCTTCTGGCGGCCGCTGGTGGCGTTCGTGGAGAAGTTCCGGGTCGAGCAGTCAGAATCCGAGCTGAAGGCCAAGTCCCTCATGCTGGCCACGCTCCGCCGGTCCAACTGGCCCCGCGCGCTCGGGCGCGGCAAGCGCGCGCTGGCTCTGCCGGTCAACCGGGTGATGGGGCGCGTCACCGGCGTCGACGACCGCAGCCTGACCGTCCAGGAGTCCAGGCGCCGGGCGGCTGACACCGCGTTCAACGTGGTGGTGGTGCTCGTCCTCGGATTCGGCCTGTACAGCATGATCTCCTTCATCGCGACCGGCAAAGACGGCCTGGCGGTGTTCGGAACCACGTTCGGGTACGGCTTCCTCACCTTCCTGCGGGTGCTGACCGTCGTCACGGTCGCCTCGCTCATCTGGGTCCCGGTCGGGGTATGGATCGGCTTCAACCCGCGGGTCGCCCAGTTCATGCAGCCGGTCGTGCAGGTGCTGGCGAGCTTTCCGGCAAACTTCATCTTCCCGTTCGCCATCGTCATCTTCCTGGACATCGGCCTGCCACTGAACTTCGGCGCGATCGTGCTGATGGCCCTGGGCACGCAGTGGTACGTGCTGTTCAATGTCATCGCCGGGGCGAGCGCGGTGCCCTCCGACCTGAAGGAAGCCATGGACAATCTGGGCGTGCGGGGCTGGGACCGATGGCGGCGGTTCGTGCTGCCGAGCATCTTCCCGGCCTACGTGACCGGCGCGATCACTGCGGCCGGCGGCGCCTGGAATGCCACGATCGTGGCCGAGATCGTTTCCTATAACCACAGGCAGCTCGTGGCCAAGGGCCTCGGCTCCTTCATCGCCCAGAACACCGGGCATCTCCCCGAGCTGTTCGCCGGCCTGCTGGTGATGTCGCTGTACGTCACCGGCCTGAACGTCCTGGTCTGGCGCCGCCTGTACGCCCTGGCCGAGACGAGGTTCGCGCTCGCATGAGCGACGCGACAGTCGTGCCGACGCTGGACGCGGAGGGGGCGCCGGCGGTGCCGCTGATCAGCGTCAGGCACCTGAGCAAGTCGTTCTCTGGGCCAGGCGGCCGGCCGCTGCCGGTGCTCGACGACATCAACCTGGATGTGGTCGAAGGGGAGTTCGTCGCGCTGCTCGGCCGCAGCGGCAGCGGCAAGTCGACCCTGCTGCGATGCATCGCCGGCCTGATGGCGCCGAGCGAGGGCGAGGTGCTGTTTCGCGGCGAGCCGCTGAAGGGGACGAACCGTGAGACCGCGATGGTCTTCCAGACCTTCGCGCTCATGCCCTGGCTCACCGTGCAGCAGAACGTCGAACTCGGGCTGGAAGCGCGCGGCGTGCAGCCAGAGGAGCGCTCGGAGCGGGCGCTCCGCGCGATCGACATCGTCGGCCTTGACGGCTACGAGAGCGCGTTCCCCAAGGAGCTGTCGGGCGGCATGCGCCAGCGCGTGGGGTTCGCCCGTGCGCTAGTCGTCGAGCCGGCCGCGCTGCTGATGGACGAGCCGTTCAGCGCGCTCGACGTGCTGACCTCAGAGAACCTGCGTGGCGAGCTGCTTGAGCTGTGGGAAGGGCACAAGTTCCCCACCAAGACCATCGTGATGGTGACGCACAACATCGAGGAAGCCGTGCTGCTGGCCGACCGGATCCTCGTGCTTGGCACCAATCCGGGCCGGATCCGCACCGACATGGTGAACCCGCTGCCCCGGCCGCGGCGCCGCCGGACGCCGAACTTCGACGAGCTTGTGGACCACATCTACCGGATCATGACCCAGCGTGAGGCCGCCGCGGTCAGTGCGCCGCCGGTGCCCGAGGGCCGGGAGCCCGGCACGATCAGCGACACGCCGCTGCCCCACGCCACCGTCGACGGACTGTCCGGCCTGGCCGAAATCCTGATCGGCCGGCACGGCGGCGCTGCGGACCTCGCCGACCTGGCCGAAGGGCTCGGGCTCGAGGTCGACGACCTGCTGCCGATCGTGGACGCGCTGGTCATGCTCGGCTTCGCCGACCTGCGCGACGACCGGCTCGAGCTGACCGGCAACG
>Ga0335075_10013766_pt1 | contig 12172 bp, 11 predicted proteins | sample Lox_Sample_24_FD_206723 | JGI IMG/M metagenome (GOLD analysis project Ga0335075, IMG submission 206723) | Soil microbial communities from Loxahatchee National Wildlife Refuge, Florida, United States - Lox_Sample_2.4 | ecosystem: Environmental > Terrestrial > Soil > Wetlands | place: USA... | reverse complement strand
GCCGAGTAGAAGTCGACCCCGGGGAGGGTCATCAGCTTCTGGACGGCCGGGTCCTTCGAGCCCAACTCGGCCAACTGGCCCTCGACCTCCTCGATCTGGTGTCCCAGGAGGTCGAGCTGCGCGAGCAGCCCGTCGAGCAGATACCGCTGGCTCGACGGGAGTTTCATTCGGTCGAGCCGAGACCTTCCCTCCACGCCGAAGGTGTCGGAGAGCTCGAAGGTCACTCCGTTGTGGACGAGCAGCGCGTGAACCTGGTTTTTCACCAGTCGAGCCTTCTTGCCGAGGTCGATGCGGTACCGGAGCACCTGGCGTCGCTCATTGGCCGCGGGCGAGGGAACATACGCCTCGGGAAGGCGCTTCATCCGCAGGAGATCGGCGAGCTCGAACGAGTCGAGCGCATCGGTCTTCTTCTTGTTCCCGGCCCGACGGCGGACCTCGAGAGGATGGGCCATGCGGACGTCAAGCCCCAATCCCTTGAGGTGCCAGTAGATCCGTTTGGCCACGGTGCTCGCCTCGAGGGCGAGTACCGAACCCTTCGGAAGCCGCTCGGCCCACTGGGTGAGCGCCTTCGGGTTCGTGGGGAAGCGGGCCGTCGAAACGGTCTCCCCGGCGTCGTTCAGCACGGTGGCGTGACAGTCGCGTTTATGGGCATCGATGCCTACGTACACCCGATCACCTCCTGACGGTGGTGGTCAGGGTGGAGCGTGCGGGCAGAACCCGACAAACTCCTCTTCGGGGGCGAACCCCAGGACAACGGGTCGACGGCGGACAGACTAGGCACGGGGTCCAAGCCCCATAGTTCCGACGCCCGCCACTCGCTCGCTCCACCCTTCATTCCTCGTGAAGGGCGGGCCCTCTTTCTCGTTGACTAGAACCGGGCGATGCTGCCGGTCGCCAGGGCCCGGCGCTCGAAGACGGCCCACAGCCCGATCGCGAGCCCGAACGAGAGCGCCGCCGCGAGTCCGACCGCCCCCCAGAGGACGGCGAGCGACTCGAGCGAGTTCCCGGCGATCGCCGCCCGGATCGCCGAGAGGCCCCAGGTGAGCGGCAGCGCGTCCCCGGCCCACTGGAGCGGCACCGGGAGCTGGGAGGTCGGGAAGTTGACCCCGGAGAGGAGCAGTCCCACGAACAGGAAGATGTTCCCGAGGATGATCGACGTCCGGAGGTAGAGCGCGACGCCTCCGAGGAGCAGCCCGAAGCCGACCATGGCGAACGCCGTGAGCGCAATCGAGACCGCCAGGGCCGGCACCGCGGAGGCCGGGATCACGACGCCGAAGAAGACCGCCGCGTAGACGAGCCCGACGGTCACCGTCGCGAGCGAGATCAGGATCGGGATGAGGCCGCGGCCGAAGTACATGGCAAGCCGGCTCGCCGGCGAGACCAGGAGATGCTCCATCGTGCCCTGCTGCTTCTCGCTGTCCGTCGTCTGGCAGACCGAGAAGACGCTCGAGTAGGTGACCGTGGCCACGGCATTGCCCACGGCCGTGAACGCGATCTCCGCCGCCCCTCCGCCGTCGAGCTTCACGACGAAGGCGAAGAACACCATCTGGGTGAGCGGAATGACGAAGATCGTGCCGAGCACGAAGTCGAGCCGCATGAACCCGAGGCTGGTCCGCGGGGCGAGGACCGCATTGGTCCAGAACGTGCGAAGGCCCGAGGGCCGGGCGATCGGGATCTCGGCGGCCGTCATGATCTACCGACCTCAACGATCAGTACTCGTTGAGGTTGCCCTCCTCGAGCACGTGGCGTTCGACCCGGTGGAAGACCGCGCCCGCGACCGCGAGGTAGATCGCCGTGGTCGCGACGCCGCCGAGGATGTCGGGCCAGAGCCCCCAGCTGAACCCCGTGTAGCCGGGGATCGACGCATAGCGCAGGGCGTCGACCGCCCACGTGGGCGGGAAGAGCAGCGCGATCGGGTTCGTCCAGAACGGGAGCAGGACGACCGGGAACATGCAGCCGGTCCCGATGTAGAACGCGAACTCCCCGACGTTCTGGATGAACCCGGCGTAGCGCGTGTAGACGTAGAACGCCGCGAAGATGACGCCGACGCTCGCGAGGCTGAGCATGACGAAGACGAACAGCAGCGCGAACGCGAGCGGATTCGGGACGGTCGGCGGCGTGCCGGCCGCGGCCACCACGACCACGAAGACGATCGCCCCGCCGATGAGGCCGGAGACGACGTTCCAGAGCACGCGGCCGAGCACGACGTAGAGGTACGGCGTCGGGGACTGGAGCGTGGGTTCGAGGGTGCCGAACTCGCGGTCCTGACCGGTCGCCCAGCCGCTGCCGTAGAGCGTCTGGCCCCACATGCTCATCATGCCCGCGCCGAGGATCGCGTAGGTGAGGAAGTACGGACCCGATCCGTAGAACAGCTCGAACGCGACGATCCCGAAGATGACCGGGGCGATCATCGAGGGGATCAGCCACTGCGGGTCCGCGAGGAACATGAGGACGGAGAGGCGCAGCGAGGCGGCGGTCGATCGGCTGCGGGAGACCCGGGCCGTCGGGAGCGCCATCTACGGGGCCGCCTCCTCGACCAGATCGAGGTACACGTCCTCGAGCGAGGTCGCCCGCTCCCGGACGGTGAGCTCGGCGTGTCCCGAGATCGCCGCCTGGACCATCGCGGGCGTCGTCTCGGTCGTGCGGGTGCGCAGCGTGAGGCGCAGGCGAGGTCCGTACTCCTCGGAGACGACCTTCGACACCCCCGGCAGTCGGCGCAGCGTTTCGATCTCGCGGTCGTCGAAGCCGTACGCCTCGACCTCGAGCGTCCGATCGCCCCCCACGAGATGGCGCAGTCCGGCGACCGTGTCGCGGGCCACGATCCGGCCCCGGGAGAGGATCGCGAGCTGGGGGCAGAGCTCCTCGGCCTCGAACATGTAGTGGGTCGTGAGGAAGATCGTGACCCCGTCGGCGACGAGCGACCGGATCAGCTTGCGGACCTCCCGAGCGCTCTTCGGATCCAGCCCGATCGTCGGCTCGTCGAGGAAGAGGATCGCGGGTCGGTGGAGGATCCCCCGCGCGAGGTGCAGCTTCTGCTTCATGCCGCGCGAGTACTCCTCGACCCGGCGGTCCGCCGCCTCCGTCAGCCCGACCCGGTCGAGTACCTCGCGGATGCGCGCATCCCGCTCGGTGAGCGGGATCGCGTAGAGGTCGGCGAAGTACCGCAGGTTGTCGCGGGCGCTGATGCGGTTGTAGAGCCCGCGCTCGCCGCCGAGGACCAGACCCATGCGGGGCCGGAGCCACGCAGTCTCCTCGGTCACGTCGTGTCCCAGCACGCGCGCGCTCCCGCCCGTGGGGAGGAGTAGCGTCGCGAGGATCTTCGTGAGGGTCGTCTTGCCGGCCCCGTTCGGGCCGAGGAGCCCGAAGATCGAACCGGCCTCCACCCGCAGGTCGACGCCGGCGAGCGCTTCGGTCCGGGTCACCTCGCGGAAGAGGAAGCCCTTGCGGCTTTCGAACACGCGCGTCAGCCCGCGGGTCTCGATGGCGGGCGGGTCGCCGGACACGGTTTTGGCTCCTCCGTAAGGGTGCGCGCGCAGCCTAGTCGCGCTACTAATACCTTCTCGCCGGTCGGAGTGAGCGCAACGGTCCCGCGGGCCCCGTTTCGTCGGCAGCTCGCGCTCGGCTGGGGCACCCGTTATATCGGAGGTTCCGGTCGGCCGGACGGAGGCGTAGATGGCGGACTCGACGGCGTCGAAGGCCCCCGCACCGGTGCCGTCCGGCGACGGTGCGCCGCTCTCCCACGAGCAGCGGCTCGAGGCGTACCGGCAGATGGTGCTCGCCCGGGTGACCGACGAGCGATGCCTCGCCCTCCAGCGCCAGGGACGGATCGGCTTCTATGCGCCGCTCATCGGCCAGGAGGCGGCGCAGGTCGGCGCCGCGCTCGCCTTGCGGGACGAGGACTGGGCGTTCCCGGCGTACCGCGAGCTCGCGTTCGCGCTGACGCGTGGCGTGCCGCTGCAGGAGATCATCGACCAGCTGTTCGGCAACGGTCGCGATCTCATCAAGGGCCGACAGATGCCGAACCACTTCGGGTTCCGCGATCAGCATTTTGTGGTCGCGTCGAGCCCGATCGGCACCCAGATCACTCAGGCGGTGGGCGCGGCGATGGCCGCCCAGCGTCGGCACGACCGGATCGCGACGATCGCCTTCTTCGGCGACGGCGCGACGAGCTCGAACGACTTTCATGCCGGGCTCAACTTCGCTGGAGTGTTCCGGGCGCCCACGATCTTCTTCTGCCAGAACAACGAGTGGGCGATCTCCCTGCCCCGGGAGAAGCAGACCCGCAGCGCGACGCTCGCCGAGAAGGCGAGCGCCTACGGCTTTTCCGGGGTGGTCGTGGACGGCAACGAGCTCGGCGCGGTGTACGCGGCCGTCCGCGAGGCGCGGGCCCGCGCGGTCCGCGGCGACGGACCGACCCTCATCGAGGCCCAGGTGTACCGGCTCGGGCCCCACTCGACCTCCGACGACCCCCGCCGCTATCGGACCGACGCGGAAGTGGAGGCCGCGCGGCGCAACGACCCGGTCCTGCGGCTCCAGAAGGAGCTCACTGAGGAGCACGTGGTGGACGCGAGCTCGGACCAGAAGATCTGGGAGGCCGCCCGCGCCCAGCTGGCGGCCGCGATCGACTCCGCGGAGAAGGCCGCGCCGCTCGCGCCCACGAGCTTCCTCGAGGACGTGTTCGCCGCCCCGACGCCCCGGCTCGCCGAAGAGCGGGCGGCCTTCGAAGGGCTCGTGCGCGATGGGGTGATCCACCCGTGACAGAGCTCACGCTCGTGCAGGCGGTCAACCGCGGCCTCCTCGAGGCGATGCGCGCCGATCCGGACGTGCTGGTGCTCGGCGAGGACATCGGGGTCAACGGCGGCGTCTTCCGCGCGACCGAGGGGCTCTACAAGGAGTTCGGTGCGGACCGCGTCATCGACACGCCGCTCTCCGAGACCGGGATCGTGGGGACCGCGATCGGCATGGCGCTCTACGGCCTCAAGCCCGTCGCCGAGATCCAGTTCCTCGACTTCATCTATCCGGCGTTCGATCAGATCGTCAGCGAGCTCGCGAAGTTCCGCTACCGATCGGGCGGACAGTTCCCGTGCCACGTCGTGATCCGCACGCCGTACGGCGGGGGGATCAAGGGCGGGCTCTACCACTCGCAGAGCACCGAGGCGTACTTCTGCCACACCGCCGGATTGAAGGTCGCGATCCCCGCGACCCCGGCCGACGCGAAGGGGCTCCTCCTCACTGCGATCCACGATGAGGATCCGGTGATCTTCCTCGAGCCGAAGCGGATCTATCGCGCCGTGACCGGCGAAGTACCGGACGGCGACACGCGCGTCCCGTTTGGCGTCGCCCGGACCGTCCGCGAGGGCACCGACGTCTCGATCTTCGCCTACGGGGCGATGATCCCGCCGACGACCGACGCCGCGGCCCTCCTGGAGAAGGACGGGATCTCCGCGGAGGTGATCGACCTCCGCACGCTGGTCCCGCTCGACGAGCGGGCGATCCTCGCCTCGGTCGAGAAGACCGGGCGCGCGGTCGTGGTCCACGAGGCGGCTCGGTTCTGCGGGTTCGGCGGCGAGCTGGCCGCGCTGCTCGCGGAGAAGGCGTTCTACTCGCTCAAGGCCCCGATCGCCCGGGTGACGGGCTACGATACCCCGTTCCCGTACGCGCTCGAGAACCTGTACCTCCCCAACGCGGAGACGATCGCCCACGCGGCCCGCGCGACCGCGCGGGCGGCCTAGGATACGACCCATGACGTTCGACTTCCGACTCCCGGACATCGGAGAAGGCGTTGCCGAGGGCGAGGTCGTCCAGTGGTTCGTGAAGGAGGGCGACGCGATCCGGGAGGACGCCCCGCTCGTGAGCGTGCTCACGGACAAGGCGAACGTCGAGATCCCGTCCCCCAAGTCCGGCACGATCGCGAAGATCCACGCCGCGGTCGGTACCAAGGTCAAGGTCGGCGGGCTGCTGGTCTCGATCGAGGTCGCCGGGGGCCCTGGCCCGGCGGCCACCGCGAAGCCGTCGGCGCCGACCGCGCCGACGGCCGTGCCCGCCGCGTCCCCGGTCGCCTCCGCGCCGTCGACCCCGTCGCCCGCCGCGCCGGCGGCCCGACCCTCGACCCCCTCGGCCGCCACGACGCCTCCCCGTGCCGCTTCGCCCGCTTCGGCGACTCCCGCACCCGCCCCGGCTCCTGCCGGGGGCCCGCCCCTCGCCGCGCCGTACGTCCGACGTCTCGCCGCGGAGCGAGGCGTGGATCTGTCGCGCGTCCGCGGTAGCGGTCCCGGGGGGCGCATCACCGAGGCGGACCTCGGCGCCCCTCCGGCGTCTGCCGCCTCCCCCGCTGGAGGGTCAGCCCTCCCGTCACCCCCGCCGACCGGTGGGGCGGCGGCGGAGACTCCTCCCGTCTCGGAGGGCGTGCGCGAGCGCATCCCGATCCGAGGGATCCGACGGGTCATCGCCGAGCACATGACCGAGTCGACGCACCGGGCCGCACACTTCACCTACGTCGAGGAGGTCGATGTCTCCGAGCTCGTGCACGTGCGGGATCGGATGGCGAAGCACGTCGAGAAGCAGGGTGTCCGCTTGAGCTACCTGCCGTTCATCGTGAAGGGCGTGGTCGCGGGACTGCGTGCCCACCCGCACCTCAACGCGACGATGGATGACGAGCGGCAGGAGCTCGTCGTGCGGTCCGCCTATCACCTCGGGATCGCGACCCAGACCGCGGACGGGCTCCTGGTGCCGGTCCTCCGCGACGCCGACCGCAAGAGCCTCACCCAGATCGCCCAGGAGGTCCAGGACCTCGCGGAGCGCGGCCGCGCCGGGAAGCTCCAGCGCGCCGAGCTTTCCGGCAGCACGTTCACGATCTCGAGCCTCGGCGCCCTGGGCGGCGTGATGGCCACCCCGATCCTCAACTACCCCGAGGTCGGGATCCTCGGGGTCCACCGGATCCAGCGGAGGCCGGTCTACCGTGCCGACGGCTCGATCGGCCCGGCCGAGCTCATGAACCTCTCGATCTCGCTCGATCACCGGGTCATCGACGGGTTCGAGGGCGCGCAGTTCCTCGCGACCGTGAAGGGCTACCTCGAGGACCCGCACCAGCTGTTCGCGGAACTCTCATGAGCTCCGGGCCGGCGATCGTTCCCCTTCCGTACACGACCGAGGAGGTCGCTTCCGCGCTGGGCCCGGGCTGGCCCGAGACCGTGCGCGCCGCCTACCGGTGGATGGTCCTCGGACGGACCCTCGATGCCCGCATGCAGGCCCTGCAGCGGCAGGGGCGCGTCGGGTTCTACGGCGCCGCCACCGGCCACGAGGCCGTCAACGTCGCCGCGGGGCTCGCGTCCGGGCCCGACGACTGGCTGGTCCCCGGTCTCCGGGAGCAGCTCGCGGCCCTCGTCCGGGGTCACGCGCTCGGCACCTACGTGCACCACCTCTTCGCCGACGATCGGGACCCGGCCCGGGGTCGGAACATGCCGTGCCACCCCACCGCCCGGGAGGTCCACTACGTGTCGATGTCGAGCGTGATCGGCACCCAGATCGGTCACGCCGTCGGGCTCGCGGAGGCGCTCCGTCTGCGCCGGGCCCCGGGGGCCGCCCTCGCGTTCTTCGGCGATGGCGCCACGAGCTCGAACGACTTCCATGCGGGGCTCAACTTCGCCGGTGTGCGGCGCCTTCCCGTCGTCTTCTGCTGCGCCAACAACCAGTGGGCGATCTCGTTCCCGGTCGAGCGCCAGACCGCCGCCGCGACGCTCGCCGAGAAGGCCCACGCCTACGGGTTCGACGGACGGCGGATCGACGGGACCGACTTCGTCGCCGTCCATCGGGCGCTCCGCGAGGCGCTCGCCGCCGCCCGGAGCGGCTCCGGGCCGGCCCTGCTCGAGTGCGTCGTCTATCGGATGACCCCGCACTCGAGCTCCGACGACCCGAAGCGCTACCAACCGTCGGATTGGGACGCCCGGGCCGCGGCTCACGACCCGGTCGCGCGGCTCGAGCAGTGGATGACCCACGCGGGCGTGCTGACGGACGCGCTCCGCTCGGAGCTCGCGAGCCGGGCGGAGGCGGAGGTCCGGGCGGCGATCGAAGCGGCGGAGCGGACGGCCCCGCCGCGGTCCGAGTCGCTGACCGAAGACGTCTATGCTGTCGCCCGCTCCCCTTCCGCGACCCCGGGACGGTGAGACGCGCTCGTGGCGGGAACGTACGCTCGAACGACCGAGATCCTGGTCCTCGGCGGCGGACCGGCCGGCTACATGGCCGGCATTCGGGCCGGTCAGCTCGGCAAGAAGGTCGTCGTGCTCGAGCGGCGCGACCTGGGCGGCGAGTGCCTCAACCGGGGCTGCATCCCTTCGAAGGCGCTGATCCACGCGGCCCGGCTCTACGCCGCCCTCCGGACCGAAGGCGCGGAGATCGGCGTGACGAGCCCGGATCCGATGTTCGACCTCGCGAAGACGATCGCCTGGAAGGAGACGGTCGTCGCGAAGGAACGCCAAGGCGTGGTCGCGCTCCTCAAGTCCGCGGGGGCGACGGTGCTCGCGGGCACGGGGCGGTTCACCGGCCCGCGCTCGGTCGACCTCGAGGCGCCCGACGGAGGGCACGAGCGGATCGATTTCCAGCAGGCGATCGTGGCGACCGGGGCGGTGCCGCTCGTGCTCCCCGGCTTCGAGACCGACGGGAGCCAGGTCGTGAACGCCTGGGACCTCCTCTCCCAGACGACGTTCCCCCGCTCGATGCTGATCCTCGGAGGCGGGGTGAGCGGCTGCGAGCTCGGGGAGTTCCTCGCCCTCGCCGGCGTGAAGGTCACGATCGTGGAGCTGCTCGCCCAGCTCCTGCCCGGCATGGAGGCCGACCTCTCGCGCGAGGTGACGGCCACGCTGACGCGCCTCGGCGTCGACGTGCACGTGGGCACCCGGGCGACCGGGCTCAGCCGCAGCGCCGACGGGGTCGTGATGACGGTCCAGGCGGCTGACGGGGCGGGCGAGTACCGTGCGGAGCGGCTGTTCGTCACCGTGGGCAAGAAACCCGCCAGCGCCGGGATCGGGCTCGACGAGGCGGGGGTCACCGTGGACCCGAAGACCGGGTTCATCCCGGTCGATGCCCAGATGCGGACGAACCAGGCCCACATCTTCGCCGCCGGGGACGTCGCGCGACCCCCGATGCTCGCGCACAAGTCGTACCGGGAAGGGATCGTCGCGGCCGAGGCGGCGGCCGGTCGTCCGACGCGGTTCGATTTCCAGGCGATGCCCTCGGTCGTCTTCACCACGCCCGAGGTGGCGAGCGTCGGCCTCTCGATCGTCGAGGCGACCGGGCGCGGGATCGCCGCCCGGGAGGTGCGATTCCCCTACGCGGCGCTCGGACGGGCGCACGCGAGCCACTCCACCCAGGGCTGGGTGAAGGTCGTGGGCGACGACGCGTCGGGGCGCCTCCTGGGCGTGCACGCGATCGGCGAGTCCGTCGGCGACTACATCGCCGAGGCCGCGCACGCGATCGAGATGGGCTCCACCGTCCGCGACCTCGCGCTCACGATCCACCCGCACCCCACGTTCTCGGAGGCGCTCCAGGAGGCCAGCCTCCTCTGGCTCGGGGAGCCGATGCACGTCGCCCGGAGGCGGGCCGATGCCGGCGGTCATTGACTGGGGTCGGCGCGACTACGCGGAGGCGCTCGCGGCGATGCGCGCGCTCGTCCAGGACCGGCGGGCCGGCCGGTTGGGCGACACGCTGCTCCTGGTCGAGCATCCCCCGGTGGTCACCGTCGGCGTCGAAGGGGACGACGGCTCCGCGGCCGCGTCGGGCTTTCCGGTGTTTCGCATCGAACGTGGCGGCAAGGCGACCTACCACGGGCCGGGACAGCTCGTCGGATACCCCATCGTCGACCTCGACGCCCGGGGCCGCGACGTGCGGCGCTTCGTCCACGACCTCGAGGAGGCGGTCGGGCGGACCACGACCGCCCTCGGGGTCCCGGCGGGCCGCGTGCCCGGCCGTCGCGGGGTCTGGGTCGAGCAACAGCGGAAGATCGCCTCGGTGGGGATCGCGGTCGACCACTGGGTGACCCTGCACGGGTTCGCCCTCAACGTCGACCCGGACCTCGAGCACTTCGAGCGGATCCACCCGTGCGGCTTCGACGGGACCGTGATGACCTCGCTCGCCCGGGAGCTCCACCGGCCGGTCGCCCTGGCGGAGGTGAAGCCGCTCCTGATCGCGGCCTGGGGCCAGCTCTTCGGGCCCGAACCCGGCCGGCTCGGTGCGGCCCCGGTCCCGGTCCGCTCGCCGGCATGAGCGCGGCCCCGGCGGGACGCCCCCGGCTCCTGGTCGTCGGGGGCACCGGGGGCTTCGTCGGCCGGGCCGTCCGGAAGGAGTTCGGTCCCGACTGGACCCTGCGCTCGCTTCACCGCTCCCCCGACCCGGCCGAAGCGTCGGCCGGGATCGAATGGGTGGCCGGGGACGCGAGCCGCCCCACCGAGTGGGGCCCGATCCTCTCCGGGGTCGACGCGGTGCTCAATCTCGCCTGGTACCGGACCGGAGGCGACCGCCGGTTCCGACCGCTGGCGGAGGGCCTCGAAACGCTGATCCGGGCGTGCGAGCGGTCGGGCGTGCGCCGGTTCGTCCAGATCAGCGTGCCGGACGCCCCCGACGCGCTCGAGTCCGGCCTTCCGTACCTCGCCCGCAAGCGGCAGGTCGATCGCACGCTCGCCTCGAGCGCCCTCGACTTCGTCATCCTCCGGCCCACGATGCTCTACGGCCCGCGCGACAAGCTGCTCACGGTCATGCTCCGGACGATCGACCGGTACGGGCGGTTCCCGATGTTCGGCGACGGCGCGTATCACGTGAGCCCGCTCGCGGTCGAGGACCTCGCCCGGGTGATCCGCCGGGAGATCGTCCGACCTTCCCGTACGATCGTGCCCGTCGGCGGCCCCGAGCGCTGGCGGTACCGGGACCTGACCGATCTCCTGTTCTCGGCCCTGGGCCGTCGGCCCCGATACGTGCAGCTCACCCCCCGGGGAGCCGTGCGACTCGCCCGCCTGCTCGAGACGTTCGGCTCCTCGCTGCTGTACGCGTACGAGGTCGAGTGGCTGCTCTCCGACCGGCTCGGGCTCGCCCCGTATGCGGGGCTGGAACCCCCCCTCGCCGACGTGCGACCGTTCGTGCGGTCCGAGGCGGCCCGGCGCCTCGGCCGGTCGTCGCCCTCGCCGGGGTAGTTTTAATTCATGGGGGTCGCTTCATCACCGCGATGGAAGCGGTCGATCTCAGCCGACGCCTGACCGATTTCGGACAGGTCGCCGGCGAAGTGCTCCGGGACGTCCAGGACGTCACCGAGCAGCAGATTCGTCACTGGATCGTCAACCCGTACCTGGTGGCCCTCGGCTGGGACCCCCACGACAAGCGGCAGGTGTTCCTCGACTTCCCCGTGAAGGGCGGCGACCTCCCCATCGACTACGCCCTCTTCGACTCCGACGGCCACCCGCGCCTGTTCCTCGATGTGCGCGAGCGGACCGCGAACGTGACGGACGTCGGCGCGATCGCTGACCAGGCGAAGGGCGCGAAGGTCCCGCTCATCCTCCTCACGAACGGCCGGGAGTTCGCCCTCTGGTTCGTGCCGCGCGAGGAAGCGCCCGCGCCGCTGTTCGTCCTCGCGCTCGCCGACCTCGCCTCCAACGCCGAGAGCATGCTCGGGCTGACGGCGGAGTACCGCCTCAGCGACGCGGGCATCGAACAGCTTCGGCGGGCGGCGATCCGGCTCGCCGTGCTGCAGATGCTCGAGGACAACGCGGAGAAGACGTTCGATGCGCTGGTCGACTGGGTCCAGGCCCAGGTCGCGCCCGGGGCGCTCGACGACACGACCTCCGCGGCGATCCGCGACGCGACGATGCTCTGGCTCACCGAGGAGCACCTCCTGATGCCGGCGTTCCAGCCGGGCGAGGGCAAGCGCCTCCACGAGCTCCGCGCGACGACCCCGAAGGACTGGGAGTCGTTCCCGCGCGGCCCGCCCGGCACGTTCCAGTACAAGTACGACTCCGCGAAGATCCTGGACCTGCGCCAGGGCGCGAAGGAGGTCCGCGAGCAGCTTCGGCTGCAGGGCCTCAAGACGCCGACGGCGACGTCGTTCGGCGGCTTCTACCGGGCGCTCCGGGACCGCGCGGGCCTGACGACCAAGTAGCGGGGCCGCGCCGACCGTCAGTTCGGCAGGATCAGC
>Ga0335075_10013763_pt1 | contig 12176 bp, 11 predicted proteins | sample Lox_Sample_24_FD_206723 | JGI IMG/M metagenome (GOLD analysis project Ga0335075, IMG submission 206723) | Soil microbial communities from Loxahatchee National Wildlife Refuge, Florida, United States - Lox_Sample_2.4 | ecosystem: Environmental > Terrestrial > Soil > Wetlands | place: USA... | reverse complement strand
GGCGCGGTTCGGCGAGGCGAACAGGCCGGAGCCGAAGCCGTTGAGCGCGACAAGCAGAGCGAACTGCCAGTAGGCGAAGTCAACCGGCAGGAACGCCAGGATGAGGAAGCTCACCGCCGTCAGCAGTGCGCCGCCCACGGTGAACGGCTTGGCTCCGAGCCTGTCGGACAGGATGCCAGACAGCGGCGCGGATACCAGGAAGCCGATAGTCAGCGGAATCAGGTAGATGCCGGCCCACAGCGGAGTCTGGCTGAAGCTATAGCCGTGCAGCGGCAGCCAGATGCCCTGCAGCCAGATGATCAACATGAACTGCATGCCGCCGCGGCTCATCGCCATGCCCAGGTTCGCGATGTTGCCCGCCGCGAACGGGCGGATCCTGAACAGCGAGATCCGGAAGAGCGGCTCTTCGACCTTGGTCTCGACGTACACGAAGACCACGAGCAGCGCGACACCGCCGATGATCGCGGTGAGTACCCAGGGGTTGGTCCAGCCCATCGGGTGACCGCCATACGGCAGGAGCCCGTAGGTGATGCCGACCAGCACCGCGATCAGGCCGCCGCCGAACAGGATGTTGCCCCACCAGTCCATCTTGGCGTGCTTGCGCACCCCCGTGTCGTGCAGCATGTAGTACGCCCACACGGTCCCGAACAGGCCGACCGGCGCCGACACCAGGAAGATGAGGTGCCAGTTCTCCGGGCCGAGGACACCGCCCAGGATCAGCCCGATGAACGATCCGGAGATGGCCGCGATCGAGTTCAGCCCGAGGGCGGTGCCGCGCTGGTTGGCGGGGAACGCGTCGGTGAGGATCGCGGTGGAGTTGGCGAACAAGAACGCGCCGCCGATGCCCTGCACGATCCGCCAGCCGATCAGCCAAAGCGCGCCTGCCGTGCCGTGCGTCCAAGTAAGGGTCAGCGCTATCGAGCCCACGGTGAAGACCGCGAACCCCATGTTGTACATCCGGACCCGGCCGAACATGTCGCCCAGGCGGCCGAACGACACCACCAGCACCGCGGACACGACCATGAAGCCCATGAACATCCACAGCAGGTAACTGGTGTTGCCGGGGCTCAGCGGGTTCAGTCCGATGCCGCGGAAGACGTCGGGCAGCGCGATCAGCACGATCGACTGGTTGATCGTCGCCATCAGCACGCCAAGCGTCGTGTTCGACAGCGCGATCCACTTGTAGCGCGGACCAAGCACTCGACCAGGCTTCGCGGGCGTCCCCGCAACCCCGGAATTGACCGTCATGGGCGGATGGCCCCCCAGCTCGAGAGGTTTGTCAGGAAATGATCAGAACTTGCTTTACCTCAACCAACCATAACGCACCGGAGCCCGCCTCCGCATTCGGGCCCGACCCTCCTCCGTCACTGTAAGATAACTCGCAGTTATATTTATATAACTAAATGTAGGCAAATTTCTACCGAAAGCCTGATATGCCCATCCTGCCGGAGAGAGGCTACCGGCATGGCCCTCTTCCAACCTGCTAGCAAGGGCGCCAGCGGGACCCCGGCGGCACAGCCGGCCCGCAGCGGAGCTAGCGGCTACGAGACCGTCCGCGCTAGCCGGGACTTCTGGACGATCCGGCGGCGCTTCGAGTCGTTCATCGTCCCGGCCTGCGCCACGTTCCTCGTCTGGTACTTCCTCTTCGTGATCATCGCCGTGTTCGCGCCCGGCTTCATGCGGCTCGACGTGTTCGAGGACGTCAACGTGGGTCTGTGCTTCGGGGTGCTGCAGTTCGCCTCGACATTCGCCATCGCCCTCGCGTACCGACGCTGGGCCCAGCGCAGGCTGGATCCGCTGTCGGAGAGGCTGCGACAGCGGCTGGAAGCTGGGCGGTACTGATGCCGCTGGCCGTCGCAGACCCCCAGGCCTCTTCGCAAACCGTCGGCACGCCGGCCCTCAACTTCGCCATCTTCGCGTTTTTCGTCGTGGTGACGCTGATCATCGCGGTCAGCGCGGCCGGCAAGAACAAGTCCACTACCGATTACTACGCCGGCGGTCGCGACTTTACCGGCTGGCAGAACGGCATCGCGATCGGCGGCGACTATCTGTCCGCCGCCTCGTTCCTCGGCATCGCGGGCATCATCGCCCTGGCCGGATACGATGGCTTCCTTTACTCCATCGGCTTCCTGGTGGGCTGGCTGCTCGTCCTGCTGCTGGTCTCGGAACCGCTTCGGAACACCGGGCGGTACACCATGGCCGACGTCATCGACCTGCGGCTAAGGGCAGTCCCGGTGCGCGCCGCCGCGGCGGTCTCCACGCTCACCGTCAGCCTGTTCTACCTGATCGCGCAGATGGCCGGGGCGGGCGCGCTGGTCAGCCTGCTGCTCGGGATAAGCAGCAGGGCGGGTCAGGACATCGTCGTCGCCGTCGTCGGCCTGCTGATGCTCTTCTATGTGATGGTCGGCGGAATGAAGGGCACCACCTGGGTGCAGATTGTCAAGGCGAGCATCCTCGCGGCCGGGGCCGCGGTGACCACCCTCTGGGTGCTGTCCCGGGCGGGATTCAGCCTGCCCTCGCTGCTGCACCACGCGGCGGCGTCCAGCCCGGCCGGGGCCGCGGTGCTCGGCCCCGGCCTGGAATACGGAGTGAGCACCGTCGACAAGTTCGACTTCATCTCGCTAGCCGTGGCCCTCGTGTTCGGCACGGCCGGGTTGCCGCACGTCCTGATGCGGCTTTACACCGTGCCGAACGCCCGCGAAGCGCGGCGGAGCGTTGTCTGGACGATCTGGGTGGTCGGGCTGTTCTACCTGTGTACTCTCGTGCTCGGGTTCGGCGCGATGTGGCTGGTCGGGGGCAAGGCCATCAAGGCCGCGCCGGGCGGAGGCGACTCCGCCGTGCCGCTGCTCGCCTACCATCTGGGCGGGACGCTGCTGCTAGGAATCGTCGCGGCCGTCGCCTTCGCGACCATCCTCGCCGTGGTGGCGGGTCTCACCATCACCGCGAGCGCTTGCTTCGCCCACGACGTGTACGCCGGGGTGCTCCGGCACAAGGAAGCGGAGCCAAGCGAGGAGGTCCGGGTAGCGCGGATCACCGCGGTGGTCATCGGCACCGTGGCGGTGATCGGCGGGATCTACGCGAAGGGGATCGACGTCGCATTCCTGGTGGGGCTGGCCTTCGCCATCGCCGCGTCGGCGAACCTGCCGTCGATCCTCTACTCGCTGTTCTGGCCGCGCTTCACCGCGCGGGGCGCGCTCTGGAGCATCTACGGCGGGCTGATCAGTTCAGTCGGGCTGATCATCTTCTCGCCGGTCGTCTCCGGGCAGTCCAGCGCGGTGGGCGCCATCAGCACGTCGCTGATTACCAACCCGCACATCAACTTCGCGTTCTTCCCGCTGAACAACCCGGGGATCGTGTCCATCCCGCTGGCGTTCTTCCTCGGCTGGCTCGGCACCGTGACCGACCGGCAGCCCGCCGACCCGGTGCGGTTCGCCCGGATGCAGGTGCGAGCACTCACCGGGGTGGGCGCTGAACGAGCTGGCCGTTCCTGAAGCATCGTTCCGTGCCGCGGACCGTCTAAGGGAGCCGAAGGGAGGCAAGTCGGACATGGCGGGCGAACCGAGCCACTACCAACCGCCGACCTCGCCGCGGCAGCAGCCGCTCGACCCTGCAGTGTGGCCGGTCATCCGCCAGTCGGCCGCCCGGCTCGCCCGCCGCGAAGACGAGTTCGTCAGGCAACTGCACTACGACGTCGCGGAGCTGATCCCTAGGTCGGCCGTGCCTGCGGAGCTCGACATGCGGGCGTTCTGCGGGCGGATGGTCCAGATGCTGCTCTGGGCGGCTCTTACGGACCAAGGGCCGGCCGTTGTCATCGACACGCTGCGCCAGACGGGAGCGCAGAACTGGTTCGCGGGCTTCCCAGACGCGCAGTACGCAAGCGTGGCTCACGCGCTGATCCAGACGATCCAGTACCTCAGCCGGGACAACTGGAGCACATCGACGGGCTCGGCATGGATCAGTTTCTTCATGTGGATCCAGCCCCACTTGCTGGGCGGCGCCCGGCGGGCGGCGGCGCAGGACGCCGCCGCCCGGGAAGCCGCCGCCCGGGAGGCCGCCGCGCAGCGCGCCGCCGCCGAATGGGAGGCCGCCCGCGTCGAGCGGCTTTCCCGTGACTCGCGTGGCGGTCACACCAACGTGGTCGGTGAGGTCAACCTCGAGCGGGTGGCACCCCTGCTCGACGAGGACGACGAGGACGTGGGCCTAGGCCAGATCATGCTCAACATGACCCGCAATCCCCTCCAGCGCCCGCCCACTCAGCCACCCGAGTAAACCTCCTCGATTGTCAGTGTCCCTACGTAGCATTAGAACATGACAGCGAGAATAGATGTTTCCTTCATCCGCGAGCAAGCCGCCGCTCTTCGCCTGGCGGGCAAGTCTCGCCGGCAGATCAAGGAACTGCTCGACCCGGTAAGCAACCGCACCCTCGACGAGGCGCTCCGCGGCACTCCCCCGCCTGACTGGACCCGCCGCCCCAACGCGAAGGACGACCTCCGCGAGGAGGCGCGCGACCTGCGTACACAGGGCCTGTCGTACAACGAGATCGCCGCCCGGCTGGACGTCGCCAAGAGCTCCGTCTCGCTGTGGGTCCGCGATCTCCCGCGCCCCGAGAGGTTCGACTACGTCAACAATGAGCGACGGCGCGAAGGGCTCCGTCGCTACTGGGCACAGGAGCGGCAAGTCCGGGAGGCACGACGAGCGGCTGAGATCGCGAACGCGGCGGCCGAGATGGGGGACCTTAGCGAGCGTGAAATCCGCATCGCAGGGGCTATCGCCTACTGGTGCGAAGGCAGCAAGCGGAAGCCGCCGTTCAACTTGGAGCGAGTCATCTTCGTCAACAGCGATCCTGGCCTGATCCGGCTCTTCTTGCGTTTCCTGGCAAGCGTGGGCGCTGAGCAGAACGACCTGACGTACTCCGTGCAAATCCACGAGACCGCCGACGTAGCCGAGGCGCAGCGGTTCTGGCAGGACGTCACCGGCGCCTCAGCCGAACATTTCACAAAGCCCGCGATCAAGCGCCACAACCCGAAGACCAACCGGAAGAACGTCGGGGAGAGCTACCACGGATGCCTTCGGATCTCGGTGTACCGCAGCAGCACTCTCCATCAGAAGATCGCTGGCTGGGCCTCAGCCGCCATGACCGCCTCACAGGGTGACGCCACGAACCGACTTCTTGCTCCCGGGAGAGGATTCGAACCTCTGTTAAGTGAGCCAAAATCACTCGTCCTGCCAGGCTAGACGACCCGGGATCGCGACACTAACTCTACCGGGAACCGGCGCCTTGACAGCATAGAAGGGGTTTAGGCGAGTCGCCGACGGATGGTCGGCCGGATGCGTGCGCCAAACCCGGGCTTTACCCGGTCATTTACAAGAATTCATCTGCTCCTCGCGAGTTCCCCTTGCGTAACCTACGGTGTCGTAGGCTACGGTTACGTAAGCGTACAGAGCCGCCGCCTCCGGGCGGCTTACCCTCCAAGGGGAGAGCATGACCACGACTTCGGATGCGCCCGCCATCAGCGAGGACACCGCGCTATCGCTCGACCCGCAAGCCGCACCGCTGCTGCGCGGCGCCGTCCCCGACATCGACGATGCACCGATGAGCCGCGCCCAGCGGATCCTGGTCGGCCTGTTCGTTTTCGTCCCGATGCTCGCCCTGATCGCCGCGATCCCGTTCTTCTGGGGCTGGGGCCTGGGCTGGCACGACATCGTGATCGCGGCTGTCTTCTACTGGGTATCCGGGCTTGGCATCACGGTCGGGTACCACCGGCACTTCACGCACAGCTCGTTCAAGGCCAAGGGCTGGCTCCGGGTGGTGATGGCGATCGCCGGCAGCATGGCACTGGAGGGACCGGTCATCACCTGGGTCGCCGACCACCGGCGGCACCATAAGTACAGCGACAAGGAGGGCGACCCGCACTCCCCCTGGCGCTACGGCAACGACGCGAAGGCGCTGGCCAAGGGCTTGCTCTGGGCGCACATGCTGTGGCTGTTCGACCCCAACCAGACCTCGCAGGAGAAGTTCGCCCCCGACCTGCTCGCCGACTCGAAGCTCCGCAAGGTCGACGACTGGTTCCCCGCCTACGTCGCCTTCACGCTCCTCGGCCCCGCGCTGATCGGCGGTCTGTGGGGGATGTCCTGGCACAGCGCGATCACCGCGTTCTTCTGGGCGGGCCTGGTCCGCGTCACGCTGCTGCACCACGTGACCTGGTCGATCAACTCGATCTGCCACACCTGGGGCAACAAGGACTGGGAGTCCCGCGACCGCTCGCGGAATGTCGCCTGGCTGGCCATCGCCTCCTTTGGCGAGTCCTGGCACAACCTGCACCACGTCGACCCGACCTGCGCACGGCACGGTGCGCTCAAGGGCCAGATCGACCAGTCAGCCCGGGTCATCCAGTGGTTCGAGAAGCTCGGCTGGGCCTACGACGTGCGCTGGCCCAATGCGCAACGGCTCAACACCAAGCTAGCGGCGGACTCTACGAAGAGCCTCGGCGGCATGACTGTACGTAACGAAAAGGCGGCGAAGGCCGCAAACCCTGCTGACAGGGTGGCGGGGTAGCGGAATGATGTTCCGGTGACCCAGCCATCCCCGAGAACCAGCCGAAAACGGATGACTGGCCAGGAACGGCGGCAGCAACTGCTCGACATCGGCCGCCGCCTCTTCGCGGAGCGAGGCTTCGAGGGCACCTCTATCGAGGAGATCGCCGCCCAGGCGGGCGTCTCCAAGCCGGTGGTCTACGAGCACTTCGGTGGCAAGGAAGGCCTGTACGCGGTCGTGGTTGACCGCGAGGTCGAGCGGCTGACGACGATGACCACCATGCTGTTCGAGGGTCCGCACTCCAAGCCCAAGTTCGAGGCGGCCGCCGTCTCGCTGCTCCGCTACATCGAGGACAACGCCGACGGATTCCGGATCCTGGTACGCGACTCGAGCCCATCGGGCAGCGGCACCTACGGCACGCTGCTCGCGGACATCGCCGGCCAGGTGGAGTACATCGTGGCCGACTTCCTCAAGTCCCGCGGCCGGGACCCGAAACTCGCCCCGATGTACGCCCAGATGATGGTCGGCATGGTGGCCTTCACCGGCCAGTGGTGGCTCGACGCCCGCAAGCCGAAGCTGGAAGAGGTCGCCGCGAACATGATCGACCTCGCCTGGAACGGACTGTCACAGCAGGACCCCCGGGCCTAGCGATTCCTTTCCGGCTCCCGCCAGGTCTGACGGTGACCGGGCACATCGCCGTAGCTGGATCAGGTCGCCGCCAGTAGCGTGATGCCCATGCGCGTTCGGATCGGGGTGTCACTCGGGGCGGCCGGGGCGCCCGCCGAGTTCGAAGCGGCGGTCGGCCTCCTTGAAGCGGCGAGGGTCGATTCGCTGTGGCTGCCTGAGCTCGTGTTCGGCCCGTCGGTCGACCCGTTCACCGGAATGGCGTTCGCGCTGGCGAAGACCACTCATCTCAAGGCGGGCACCGGGATCTCGGTACTGCCAGGGCGGCACCCGGTGCTGGTCGCCAAACAGCTCACCTCGCTGGCGGGGCTGGCACCTGGCCGGGTGCTGCCGGCCTTCGGTCTCCAGCCGGCCAGCGTCGCCGAGCGAGCGTTGTTCCCGGTGCCGTCCGGTCAGCGGGCCGCGGTGTTCGACGAGGCGCTGACGCTGTTGCGGCTGATGCTCAGCACCGACGTGGTGTCGTTTCACGGGTCGTTCTTCACGGTGGACGGCGCGTCGGCCGGGCCGCTGCCCGCCAAGCAGGTTGACATCTGGCTCGGCGGGTCGGCGCCGGCCGGACTGCGGCGGGTGGGGCGGCTCGCCGACGGCTGGCTCGGCTCGCTGCTCACCCCGGCGGAGGCGGCCAGCGCGGTCGGCATGATTGCGGCCGCCGCGGACGAAGCCGGGCGCGAGGTGGACCCTGACCACTTCGGGATCAGCCTGACCGTCGCGTTCGGCGGCATCCCGGACGCGCTCGCGGCGTCGATCGCCCGCCGTCGGCCGGACGCCGACCCGGCGACCTTGATCGCCGATGGCTGGGCGGGGGCGAGGTCGCTCATCTCGTCGTTCGCCGAGGCCGGGCTCAGCAAGTTCGTCGTCAGGCCGGCGACGCCCGCCGACTCCTTCGAGGAGTTCATCAACGGCTTCGCCGCCGAACTCATGCCCTTGCAGACGTGAGCCCGGCGGCCTTATCCGGTGACGCGATGGACCGCCGTTACAGGCCCATGTCCTTGGCGATGATCGTCTTCATGACCTCGGACGTGCCGCCGTAGATGCGGTTGACCCGGTTGTCGGCGTAGAGCCGGGCGATCGGGTACTCGTTGATGAAGCCGTAGCCGCCGTGCAGTTGCAGGCAGCGGTCGATCACCCGGTGCGCCACCTCGGTGCAGAAGAGCTTGGCGGACGCGGCCTCGGCGGCGGTGAGCTCGCCGGCGTCGTGCGCTTCCAGGGCCCGGTCGGCGACCGCCTGCGCGGCGTCCACCTCGGCCTTGCACGCGGCGAGCTCGAACTTGGTGTTCTGGAACGAGGCCACCGGCTGGCCGAAGATGAGCCGGTCCTTGGTGTACCGCTTGGCGAATTCCACCGCGGCGGCGGCCTGGGCGTAGGCGCCGTAGGCGATCCCCAGACGCTCCTGCGGCAGGTTCTGTCCCAGGTAAGAGAAACCCTTGTTCTCCTCCCCGAGCAGGTCCTCGGCGGGAACCCGCACGTCCTGGAAGGACAACTCCGCGGTGTCGGAGGTGTGCAGGCCGAGCTTGTCGAGCTTGCGGCCGACTGAGTAACCCTCGGACTTGGTGTCGACCACCAGCAGGGAGATGCCGTACCGGCGGTCGTCGTCCTGCTGCGGCGCCGTGCGGGCGCACACGATCACCCGGTCGGCGTGCACGCCGCCGGTGATGAACGTCTTGGCGCCGTTGAGCACGTAGTGGCTGCCGTCCGCGGAGAGCTTCGCGGTCGTCTTCATGCCGGCCAGGTCCGAGCCGGTTCCCGGCTCGGTCATGGCGATCGCGAACATGGCGTCGCCGCTGATGAACGGCGGGAGCCACCTCTTCTTCTGCTCCTCGGTGCCGAGCTTGAGAATGTACGGCAGGCACAGCGCGACGTGCACCCCGGAGCCGCCGAAGCTAACCCCGGCCAGCGCCAGCTCCTCATTCTGAATCGCGGAGTACTTGAAGGACTTGATCCCGGCGCCGCCGTATTCCTCGGGCACCTCGATGCCGAACAGGCCCAGTTCGGCGAGTTTGTAGTAGAACTCGCGCGGCACGATGCCCGCGTCGAACCAGTCCTGGTAGTACGGGACCACCTCGGCCGCAATGAAGTCCCGCAGGACCTCTCGGAACGCCTCGTGGTCTTCATTGAAGACGGTACGGCGCATGTCTGCTCCCATTCGGGCTCGGGGTAACGGCGAACTTCATTGTGCCTGCTCCCAGCCGATGCTCGCCCCAGGCAGCGGCGGGAGCGCGCCACCCCGGCTAGCGGCGGTCGTCGCCGCCGTGGGCCAGGTCCCGCCAGTCGGCTTCCGATACCTCCACGCCGTAGCGTTTCGCGGCGGCCAGGATGCGCCGCCAGGCCTGGTCTCGCTCCGCGTCGCTCACGCCCTCAACCTGGTCGAAGCGGGCGATCGCGTTGCGCACGTGCCGCGCGTCGGTCAGCGGCTCCTTGCGCTCCTTCGGAAAGGCGAACTCGTTATCCGCCAAGGCGTCTTTTTCGGCTGTGCTCATGCCCTCGCCCTGGCGCGGAATGTCCTCGCCGTGTGCACGCTCACTTTGTGCTTCCCGGGCCTTGACGATGTTGCGCCGGGCCGCTTCCTTCTGCCGGTCGGTTGCCATCACGCTTCCTTCCCCGCGCTGCTGTTGAGCGGATAACGACGGGCTACCCGGGGACCCGCGGCCTCACACGGCCCGCCCGGAGCCGTAGAGCCTTTGAGCTACGCCATCGCCCGCTGGTAAGCACGGGTTCCCCAGTACAGCGCGAGCGCCGCGATGACCCCGGTGACCGCGAAGCCCACGCCGACCGTCCAGTTGGCTACCGCGCCCGCGGCCAGCGAGCGGGCCGCCTGGACCGCGTAGTACATCGGGTTGAGGTGGCCGAGCACTCGCAGCCAGGCCGGCCCGAGCGACAGCGGCAGCAGGATGCCCGCGAGCAGCGTGAGCGGCAACTGCATGCCGGTAACGACGGCGGCAAGCGAGCCGATCTGCTTCAGGATCAGGCCAAGCGCCGATGAGGTCGCCGAGCACGCCGCGGTGAGCAGCGCGAGCAGGACGAGCAGCAGCACGAGCCCGCCCCAGTGATCATGGAATCCGAAGGCGGACGCGACGATGATCACCACGGCGCCCGGCACCGCGAACATCACGATGTCGCGCAGCACCGTGCCGAGAAGCAGCGTCAGCCGGCTGGCGGGCGTGACGCGCAGCCGCTCGATGACACCGGAATCCAGTTCCCAGATGACCGGCCACCCGGCCCCCATGCCGGCGCCGAAGGCGATCAGCACCATGATTCCCGGCACGAACACGTCGAGCACGTGCCCCGGCGGGAACGCGGGCCCGCCGGCCAGCGACCGCAGCAGCGGCGCGAACAGCGCCAGGTACAGCACCGGCGTGGTCAGCCCGGTGATGATCCAGACCGGCTGACGGAGCGTCTCGAGCAGCTTGCGACGGAAGAACAACCCGGTTTGCACGGCGAACGTCATGCCGCCACCTCCTCGCTCGGCGCCACGGCGGCGGAGGAGTCATCCGCGGACGCCCCTGCATCGCGCAGCGACCTGCCCGTCTCTCGCAGGAACACGTCATCGAGCGAGGGCCGCCCCACCGACGCGGCGAGCAGGCTGACACCGCGGGCGGCGAGCACGCCGAGCACCGTCAGCATCGCCTCCCGGGTGTCCGCGACGGTCAGCCTGATCGCTGCGTGCTCGATCGCCGCCTCCCGCGCGGACACCGCGTCCGACAGGACCCGCGACACCTCCGGCAGGCTCGCCGGGTCGAGGTCGGGGGTGACCGAGATCGTGTCGGCCGAGTACCGGCGCTTCAGCTGGTCCGGGGTGCCGAGCGCGATGACGCGGCCGTGGTCGACGATCGCCACCCGGTCGCTGAGCTGGTCGGCCTCGTCCAGGTAGTGGGTGGTGAGGAATACCGTCGTGCCCTCGGCGCGCAGCGACCGCAGGTGCGTCCACAGGCTGGCCCGGTTCTGCGGGTCGAGGCCGGTGGTGGGCTCGTCGAGGAAGAGCACCCGCGGCTTGTGCATGATGCCGAGCGCCACCTCCAGCCGGCGCCGCTGCCCGCCCGAGTAGGTGCGGACCGCCCGGTCGGCGAACTCGCTGAGGCCGAACGCCGCGGCGAGTTCGTCGCAGCGCCGGCTGGCGGCGACGGCGCTGAGCCCGTACAGCCGCCCGGCGAGGAGCAGGTTCTCCCGCCCGGTGGCCGACGCGTCGGCGCCACCGAGCTGGCCAACGTACCCGATCCGCCGCCGGACGAGCGCCGGGTTACGCCGGACGTCGGCGCCCGCGACGTAGGCGGTGCCCGCGTCCGCGGGCAGCAGCGTGGTGAGGATGCGCAGGGTGGTGGTCTTGCCAGCGCCGTTGGGTCCGAGCAGGCCGAAGATCTCGCCCGTCGCGACGGTCAGGTCGATGCCGCTGACCGCCTCGAGGGTCTTGCCCTTCAGCCGGAAGGACTTCCGCAGCCCGCTGATCGAGACCGCGGCCGTGGGTGGTGCGGACATGCTGCTATCTCCGTTCGCTAAACCTGGTGATGGTCAGGCGCGGACGGCCGGCATATCCTCGAAGGTGCCGATCCATGGGTGCCGGTCCAGCCGCGCGCTGGTGGATTCCGCGGTCTCCGGGGTTGCCGCCCCGGAGACCGTTTCTCGTTTCGTCAGCTCGTGAAACCGCCCTCCTTGAGCTCGTCGATGGTCGGCCAGGGAAGCGTGCCGTCCCGCAGTTCCGCGATCGTGCCGCGCACCCAGCCGAGCTCAGCGCGCCGCATCGCCTGGGTGTACTCCTCCTCGATCCCGAAGAGCCGCACGAACCCCGGCAGTTCCGCCATGAAGGCCTGCCGGTAGGCGTCAGACGAGGAGATGTCCGCTTCCAGCCGGGCGGCGCGCTGCTGGAGCGCGGCCAGCGCGCGGTCCCGGCCGAGCGAGTAGATGAACATCAGCGGCGCGGCGAACGACGGGTACTCCGGCGACGGCTCACTGGCGAGCTCCCAGA
>Ga0335075_10013762_pt1 | contig 12176 bp, 14 predicted proteins | sample Lox_Sample_24_FD_206723 | JGI IMG/M metagenome (GOLD analysis project Ga0335075, IMG submission 206723) | Soil microbial communities from Loxahatchee National Wildlife Refuge, Florida, United States - Lox_Sample_2.4 | ecosystem: Environmental > Terrestrial > Soil > Wetlands | place: USA... | reverse complement strand
CAAAGGGGATCAAGGTCAGCGAGGCGGAAATGGCGAGCCTGAATATCCAAGGCGACGCCTTCCACCCGGAGTGGAATTACACCATTTCCCCCAGGCCGCCCTGACGCGATAATTGTTGGGCGTCGCCTTATGACGGCATCCGGCTGGGATGCGAAGGGGGAAGGAGGGGTCCCGGGGAACCTGGGGGTTTACCCCCTGGTTCCCCGGGCCGCGGTGCCAGGGGGCGGTGCGCGTGGATCGTCTGGAATGCTTGCGCCTGGTGGGGATTACGTTTCAGCCTGCTCGCCATGCCAAGTTCGGCAGGTGGACGCCAGCCTGATTTTCACCAGGCTGGCGGGATAGGAAGACGGCTTACTCGTCGAAGCAACGCCAGAAACCACATCCCCGGCGTGCCCGCCGGTCAGCCTTGACACGGGCGGTCGATATCCCGAGCGCGGTCAATTCGCGCTTGATTACCCCACGGCAAATGCCGATTTCCTCGGCGATATACTCGAAACTACGGCCCTTCTTGCGCATAGTAATGATGGCTGCGACTTCGTTTTCCATCAACGTCATCCGCTGGTCAGGCTTGACAGGGGCCGTCGATATGCCGAGCGCGTTCAACTCGCGCCCGATAACCTCTTCACAAATGCCGATTTTCTCCGCGATGTACGAGAAGTTGCGGCCGTTCTTGCGCATTTCAATGATGGCGGCGACCTCGTTTTCCATCAGCGTCATGCGCCTCACTTCCTGCGCTGCGGCCAGCTTGCGACGGTGCTCGGGCCAGCGTGGGTCGTTGGCGACATAGGCCTTCTGCGCGGCGGACAGTTTCCGGCGCTGTTCCTCTGACACAGGAGGCCGGCGGCTCGGATTGCTGCCCCGGTGGTGACTGCGCTTGGGACGTGCCAGGCAAGTGCTCGTGCCAGCCGTGTGTCCCACGCTGTGCGAATGAGGCTCCTGCTGCGAGTCGCGGGCGATGAGGTAGGTGCTGCGGGTGTCGGTATCGGAAGTGGTCTCGCTCATGGTCTGGTGCCTTTCGTTTCGGAAGCAGCGCGCTGCTTCCTGCCCGTCGGCGAGACCGGGGTGTGCAAACGGAAAGGGGGTTCTCAGGGACCCGAAGCGCAACGAAATTGACCGCCCTACAGGGCAATTTCGTCTGTCGTTTTGGGTGGAAGCCCCTTGGAGTGCGCTGAGGGGCAGCGCCCCTAAGCATTCGAACGAACAACGCCGCGCGGCCATCAAGCCGCGCGTCCGAAGATCTCGTGTCCTGCTTGCGCAAAGGTCCGTTACGCGCAGGTCTGCGGATCCGGCGGGGAGAAAGAATGGATGTTCGAAAGGACGAGGCTTACTGGCAACGATAGTGCTGCTCGTGCGATGCAACTCCGACGCCGTGATACCTGGTCAGCTCTCGATACCGCCTCGCAGCGCCAAAATACCGATAAACTCCAAGGCTGGCCGGCGCGATCGCATCCAGCCTGGAGCGCCGCCGCGTGGGGCAGACTCTTACCCGATCACCCCAGACGGTGCGGAGCGGCGGGAGATCGCGGAGCACCGGCCGCTCGGGGATCCGCGGCCGGTCCGGGAGGCGGATGTCATTGTACAATGAGTAGGGGTTGCTGACCGTGTTTGATCCCGGAGACGCAGTGGTAAGCTAGCTTACAGCAATTCGAGGACCTTGATCTGGAGGGCGGCTCTGGGGCGACGTCCCGATTAGCTCCGGCCACCTCGCGGGAAAAACGTCGCAACCGACTTGTGGCCGACCAGCGAGCTGTCGGCAGGCTCCAGTATCTCCTCCAGGGCGTCCGGGCGCGTGCGGAGCAGGTCGCCCTCCACCAACGCCGCGAAGAGCGTCGGCCGCTTCCGTCTGCTTGCTTCCCAGAATGCCTTTTGTTCTCACCCCAGCCCCTTCGCGGATTTATCAGACCGATCTCTTCGCGGACCATTGCCAAAGGAAAGCGAAACCTGCTAAGGACACGACGGACGAATCGGCTCAGAGGGGAGTCGGGCGGCATTGCCGATTGGGAGCGAAAACCTGCGGGTTCTCCGAATCTGATTTCTTCCCAAAAGCACCGGGCCTCCTATTGGCCCGGTCGTGCCAAGCCGAGCTCGGTCAAGAAGCCATCCCCAGTCGATCCTGGGCATTGACGACGGAGAAGAGGGTTTGACGGCACACCTTAGGACAGTAGAATGTCGTCGAGCCCTGCGGCAGCGAAGCGGTGTATGGCGGCGGCGCAGTTTTGTCGCTATGGTTGGTATTTCAATTGCGGCTGGCAACAGTAGAGTGCTGGCCGCAATCGACTCCCCCAACTGCACATACCAGATAGCACCGGGGAAATTCCCATTCCGTGGCGATCCGACCACCCGAACAAGAGAACCCACGGACATTGGAATTGTCACGCAGGGCTTTGTCGGGTTAGAGGATGCTAGTGCGGTTCCAGGCATTGACGTGTCAAAATGGCAGGACGCGACAGATTTCGTGTTTCTGAAGGCATGTGCGAAGCTTGCCACGAATGCTAACGCGCCGCATGACGGTCGTCATCCTCAACCTCCATTTGTCTATGTTCGGATGACAGCAGGTGAAGATCCGGACCATGAGTTGGAATATTCTACCCATTGGGCTAATGCCCGGCATGAAAATCTATTTGTCGGTCCGTACCACTATCTTGATATTATTGATGCAAAATCATCTGCAAGTAAGCTATCTGCGGACGAATTCAGCAAACTACTTAAGGCAAATCTTGACAGCGCTGATAAGCAGGCGAGAGTCTTCATAGATCGATTTTCTCGTCTCTTGACTCTAGATCCGGCAGTAGACGTGGCGTCGGGCGATCTTGGGAAACCATATCTTCCAATCGTCTTAGATCTGTCGGACAGACCCCAGGCCAAGTACTCAGACGACGATACTATTAGGATAGGATCTATCTATGGCGCAGCGGCCTGTCGATGGATCGCGCATGTAAGAAGTGATCCAAGTTTTGAAGGACAGCCGGTGATGATTTTCACAACGGCATACATATATAAGGACTACCATTTGGATTCCGCTCCTTGTAATCTTCGTGAAGGCAAGGTTTGGATTTCGCAGCACACAGTGGACGGCGAGCGGCAAGATCGAGACCCAGATAGCAGCGCGCGCGAAGCGGCAAGGCAGCTGTGTGTCGACGCTGCGGGGAATTCTCTCTGCCTCTTTCAACAGTACACGTCTTACGGTGGCTTCGCACTGTTCCGGGAGAACGCTGCGCTCGATCTTGATCGGTTCTTTGGTACCGAGGCAGATCTGCAGGGCCTATTACAGCATGCGAAGCATCCTGAGCGTTGGGAGGTAAAGTGATCATGTTGAGAGGTTTATCGCGATGGGGTCAAACACGAAACAGCCTTTTGATAATATGGCTTGTGATTTGGGGTGCGATTGCTGCCCCCTGTTGGGCGGGTGAAGTCTGTCCCGTTCCGAAGTACCAGGTGCCACCACTGCCAGCGACCATCCAGAACCCGCCCAAACCGTGGCACGGTACCGACACAGGGATCGTAGTAGACGGATTTGTTGGTCTCGTGGGAGTAACCAATATCAGTCACGGAGTCGATCTCTCATCGAACAATGTGATCCGATATGATAATATAGTCCGCTGCGGGGGAAGATTCGCTTTTATTAGATTTGACACGGCAGAATCGATTGATCAAATGTATACCAAACATCGTGAGGCGTTATCCACTCAGGGTCTAACAATTTTCCCTTATGCCTATTTTGCTATCCCGCCTAAGCTACGACTAACTCGCAGCTATTCGTCGATACGCTCTGATAGTGCAAAGGATATTGCAACAAATATGCAGACCTTTGCGGCGGTCGGTGTGACGGCGGCCAACGAGTTTGTCAATCGCATCAAACCTTTCGGAATCCCCAACGTAACTTTTGCTGGACTTTCCGGCCAGATTCTAGCCATAGACGTTGAGGAGAAGCTTGTTGATGAGAACATATCCACTTCGTTGTCTCGCGCTTATTACGGTCGGTTTTACGCTAAAGCGCTGTGTGCTTGGCTGTCAGAGGTCAAACACGCATATCCAGCACTGCAGCCTATTTTGTACACGACGCCTTCCATATTTGGAGACTACCTAAATTACGCATTCCCTGATGAGCAGAGCTGTCTCCATGGTCTACCAATCTGGTTAGCTCGTACGACACCCGATGGTGGCGACGTGATTCGACGAAGCCACCAGACAATTGACCTCTATGCTCAGCGCCTTTGCAATGTAGCTGGCGGAAATCGCTGCATTGCGCATCAGTATTCCCATCGTGGTATGATCGGCGCGTCCAGCCCTCTTGATCCTGCGCGATTCCCCCATGTTGATATTGATCGTATATTCTCTGTCAAAATCGTTCCTGACGGTGCCAATTATCAGGTCGTTAGACAGTAAACCCGGCTGGGACGAGGTGCGCTGCAGGTTCTAGGCCGTGTGGACAAACCGATCCTGGCGCCGGCGCGGCCGGAACGGCTTGGGCGGCACGGCGCTTACGTGGCCACAGGGGTGACGAACTGACCGGCTGACCTGGCCGGAAAGGAAAGAATCAAAGGGTGCACGGCGGATTCCGAAAAGAATCGGAACCCCCATCACGGGATTCGTGTCGTTGCTTTTTCAAGCCAGGGGATTCAATCGGCCGCCATGCGGTCAATCTTGATCGGCCTCTTGGTAAACTCGAGGCCGACCGTGATCCGCGGACTGATGACCGACGAAGAGTGGGCGATCTTCGCGCCCTTGCTGACTATGCCCTCCTTGCGTGGTGGGCGTCCACCCGAAGAACCATCGGCACAGGCTGGATGGCATCCTCTGGATCTGCCGAACCGGAGCGCCGTGGCGCGACTTGCCGGCCGCGTTCGGCAAATGGAACTCCGTGTGGAAGCAATTCCGTCGCCGGTAGCGAGTCCGGCGTGTGGGACCTCTTGCTCCAGGCGCTGGCTGACAGCGGTGGCACACTGGACATGTTGCAGATGATGGACAGCACCATCATCCGGCGCATCGCTGCGCCGCCGGCGAAAAGACCAAGGAGAACAATCAGGCGCTCGGTCGTTCGCGCGGTGGGTTCAGCACCAAGATCCATCTGCGCTGCAACGCCGTAGGTCTCCCCATCGGGGTCGTGCTCGGTGAAGGCGAGGCTCATGACGTGACGGCTTACGACGGGTTGATGCAGCAACGGGACAGCGATCCCGGCGCCATGTTGGCGGACAAGGGCTACGACAGCGATGCCATCCGCCATGACTTGCGGGATACCGGCGCAACACCCGAAATCCCGACCAAGAGCAACCGCAAGGTTCAGTACTCAGTCGACAAAGCGCTCTATGCGCTACGGTCACGGATTGAGTGCTTCATTGGTCATCTCAAGGAGCAGCGGCGCATCGCCACTCGATATGACAAACTCGCCACCAGCTTCGTCGGATTCGTCTTGCTCGGATGCATCCGTATTTGGGCTAGGTTTGTCCACAGGGCCTAAATTGTGCCCGTCATCTGCCGCTTCAGACGCCTCCGATACAGACTCAGCCAAAATTGCAGGAAGATTGTCTCTGTTCACGATTGTTACCCTGCAGAATTACGCGCGGGGGCCTTCCACCCCTATCAGAGTGGGAATGCCGCGCACCGTCTGCTGGCTCTCCAAAGTCGGACTGCTATCGACATCCACCTTGGCGACAGTCAGCTTGCAACCTAACTCGCTCTCTATCTCTGCGAGTGCACACACGGTCGCTCCGTCGGTTGGCCCTCGTATCAGTGCGCGGCAGCAGGAGGCGGGGCGTGCTTCGTGGGCGGTGCCGGCGCAGCGGGAGCGGGCGCGACAGGTGCGGGTGCAGCGGGAGCGACAGGTGCTGGAGAAACTGGTGCGGCTGGCGCAGCGGCCGGAGGCGTTGGGGCCTGAGCAGTGCCGCAAAGTGTTGGGACCCCGTTTCCCGTCGCAGTTGAGGTCAGATTAGCGATTGCCGCGGGCAATATGCCGGCATTCTTGTATAGTTCGGTGTCATATAGGGCCATATTTACAGTGTACTCATTGGCCGGTAGAGATAGACATGAAAGAATGTGTGTGCGAAGCTGTGCTCGCGTCACAGACATCGAGAAGATCAATTGGTCGATCGTCTTGGAGTACAGAAAATTCTTTTCCACCGACGTCTTTGCGCCAGTGACTGCCGCGGCAGTTGCAGACAAAATTTGGGCAGCTCCGGTAGGGGAAAGCCCGCCGGCCGCAGTGAGGCCGAGGACAGCAAAATCCGAGAGCGTAGAGAATCCAGCATCTGATCCCCAAGCGGCCCATTCGAAGGTCTCAAAGGAAATATCTAGCGCAGTTAGCTTGGCAAGCACAATGTTGTCGCGACACTGGGTACTCTGAGTGGTGCTGGAAGGAACCGCCTCGCATGCGGCAACAGCCGTCGAGTTATACTGCGGCTGAAGGGCTTCTATTTGTTGGGTGGGAGTCTTATCGGAAATGCTTTGCGGCTTCATGCCGCTGATTCCCTGGGCCGTAGAGCAGCCTGACAGCCACACCGCGGCAAGGCCTATCACCGCCGCCGAACAACTCGAATGCATCGCCCCAGTTTCCTCGCCCGATCATTGTACCGCTTGTGGCGTATATTCTCAGGAAGTTTACGATTCCGCAGTGATCCACCTCACAGCGTTACAATTCTGTTTCGGGTAGACTGCCACTCAGCTATATGTGATAACGTGCTTTATCATGCGTGGCATTCGTGGTATGCAGGGGCAATGAACGATCCCGCCGACCTGCTTCCCGCGATCATCCCGCCGGCCCGACCCGGCGCGTTGACGCCGCTGCCCGACGGAAACCTGATCCCCGCACTGATCGCCGACGCCGGCGACCAGGCCGCGTGGCGCTACATCGATTACTTCAGCTCGAACATCCGCAACCCAAATACCCGCCGGGCCTACGCAAGGGCATGCCAGACCTTCTTCGCCTGGTGCGACGAGCGCGGCCTCAGCCTGGCGACGATCCGGCCCTACGACGTCGCCACCTATATAGAGACGCACTGCCTGACCCATTCGGCGCCGGACGTGAAGCAGCAGCTCGCTGCGGTGCGGATGCTGTTCGACTGGCTGGTCACCGGCCAGGTCGTGCCGCACAACCCAGCCGCCGCCGTCCGCGGGCCGAAGCACGTGGTGAAGAGCGGCAAGACGCCGGTGCTGGACGCCCCGGAGTGGCGCAAGCTGCTCGACTCCATCCCGACCGAGACGGTGCGCGATCTGCGCGACCGGGCGCTGATCGCCACCCTCACCTATTCCTTTGCGCGCATCACCGCGGCGCTGAAGATGAAGGTGGAGGATCTCCGGCCGCAGGGTGCCGGCTGGCAGCTCCGGCTGCACGAGAAAGGCGGGAAGCACCACACTATGCCGTGCCACCACGCGCTCGCCGAGATGCTGCACGCGTACATCGCGGCGGCCGGCATCGCCGAGGATCGCAAGGGCTGGCTGTTTCGTACTTCGCGGCCACAAGGGAACTGACCTGTCTGATCAGCCGATGGCCCAGCCTGACGCCTGGCGCATGATCCGCCGGCGGGCAGCGGCGGCCGGCATCCATGCGCCGATCGGTAATCACACTTTCCGCGCGACCGGCATCACCGCCTATCTCGGAAACGGCGGGGCGCTGGAGCACGCGCAAGAAATGGCAGCACACGAGAGCCCGCGCACGACCAAGCTTTACGACCGCACGAAGGAACGGTTGACTCAAGACGAGGTAGAGAGGATTAGACTGTAACCGTTCGTGAATAGCAAGAAGTGAGATGCGGCTCGGCCCAGAGGAGGGAAAAACCATGTCCGGCACACTGTCTAGCCCAAGCCCGTTTTGGCGCATGGAAACTACGATCCGGAATTTTGAGAGAGATACCCAATGGCGTGTCTCGCTCCCCGCCCGCGTCGTATTGCAGCAGCTTTTCATCGCACTCAGTTCGGATCAGCTCGGCAATTCCCTTCCTGTTGACCCGGATAGACCGGACAGAGGGCGCCGGGCTCTCACCCCTGGCGAGCATCAAAACTGCCGAGCAATCATGGTCGACACGCTCGCGGAGTTTCTGAACTCCCTCTGCGAGGAAGCCGATCGACTCCTTGCTCCAGGTGGCCATGTCAAAAAGGATGACTTCACGGAGATCGACGCGATCTTTCTAGTACGCCACATTCGAAAGTGGCCGCAAATGGCGAAATGCCTCTCAATTCCTGTTTGACCCGTGGGCCTACCGCCTCGGCGGCTGCTTCAGGTCGACTACTCGGCGGTCAGAGAGGCTGCTGAGGCTCAAGCTGGACGCCTGGAATTCGTCCGCCAGGCAACCACGGTGAGCCTCGCTGGCCTTGCGGGCGTCGGCATTCTGCTATTCACCGAGTCGAGCGAACGCCTGAGTGGGCTCGCTATGAAATATGCGGTGGGGGCAGCGGGGGCCGTTTTCGCCCTCACACTCGTGGCCTCGATGCATGCAATGACGACATACGCAAACTATATTCGAGTCCTCGGAGGCGAGACCGGCGCGGTTCCAGCGTTACCCGGTGCCGAGCCTGCAGCCGACTACGAAGCCAGTATCGGAAAACATCTGCGATGGCTGTACTACCTACTAATCCTGGCGGGAGGCACGATCCTTCTGATTGGTTTACTGCGGGTCTTTGCTCCTGAGAGAAACGCGGATCAGGCGATGGAGCGGGGGCGTCAGCTTGTTAGTCTGCAAACTGGGATACAGCCTGAGGCGCTTCAGCTCACCACCCTCCAAACGACAGATACGGAATACGCGATCACGTACACTTCTACCCAGGCCGATGCTCTTTACTTCGTTCGTCTGGACAGAAGAACGCTTGGGGCACAAAGTTTTGCCAGAATCACGGTCCCCCGAGGGTTACCGGCCACTGGTGACAATTCGACCTCTCAAGGAGCAAAAGATGAACTGAACGCGATTGCAGTAGCGACGGCGGCACTGGCGAACACCGTGAAGGACATTGACGGCCACGTTTTGAATGCCGCGGCGGTGACCCGTTGCTACGCAGCCGTAATACTGGCTGAGCTCGAAAAAGGAACCGCCGTGGGATGGTCCGAAGCGGACCTTTCTGAAGAGCAACGTCGCCAGATCCAGCGTTCGTTGGTATCTCGTGGCCTCCTGAAGCCGGCTCGAGGAAATCGTGACCCGGTCGACGGAGTGTTTGGCCCCCAAACGCGGGCCGCATTTGTCGCTTATCACCGGCAGCGGGGCGTCAGGCCGGCTTTAAATGCGTTGACTCGCCAGGACGTTACCGATTTGGGTGTTCAGCTGACTGGTGGCGTGAGCTCTGAGCCGCCCGCTAGGCTCGATTGCGACTCCCAAAGAATTGTCGGCGCACCACAATAGCGCGTTTCCTTGACCAGATTCTGGCATTCTCGGAGGGCAGTCGAAATTTGGCTGTCCGTTCAGGAATATGTTTCGTCAGGAGCCGTCATGTATTGTGCGACGAGCTAAGACTCACCGAGCGCCACTGTTCGGCGTACCACTGAGATTCGATCGCGAGTGGGCGGCGGCAAGCCCATGAACAGACATCTGTCTAGCCGCTAGGTCACGAGCCACACGGTGTCGTACCGTTACCAATCAAGCAGTAACATAACGTCCTTTATGTTGCACGACCCCATGTGCCGCAAGAGGCTGCGCATCCTGCGATCAGTAGGACGTGCAATTCACCGTTGAGCCGAAGCGATTGCAGTTGGTGGTCACAGGGCGGTTGATGGCATTGATCATCTGCTGCTGCTGTGACCACTGCATGAGAGCTGCTGCGGCAGCTTGGCGCTGAGCCAGCTCCGCCTGATTCTCTGCTTTCAACTCGGCGATCCATTGCTGGTCAGCAGCGGCAAGTTGTTTGCGGAGGCTGTTCGTATTCTCTTCCGCACGCTTGGCCGATTCAGCCCACGTAATTTTTCGCTCGACCAAAAGAGCCGCCACGGCATCGCCCTTCGCATAGCCGTCTGCAAGAATAGGAACTAGGTCGGGCCTGACCGCTGCCAGGGCCGAAAGGAAACGCTTGCGGCATGGATTTACCTCATCAAATCTTGCCGCAAAAAGACGGGCATCCTGCACAGATGGAACGGTCTCGTTGGTCAATTGGGCCATGGTGTGCTGACCGCTGTCCAGATCCGGGGTGTGCGGGAGAAGGGCGGCGTATTCCGGCTTATCCACCACTGCGGAAATACATGACTTTAGTTGCGTCGCTGCTTCGCGCGTCATGGTGCTGGCCTGCTGTGCCTGACGCTGTGCGGCCGTGGCACAGGCCGCGAGGAGGAATAACGTCACCACACAGGTCAGTCGTGTAACCGTGCCGAAGGTCCTGATGGGCATTTTTCGGCTCCTCATGCGTCGCGACATCATTTGTCAACATTATTACGATAATGCTTCGGCTGATGGCAAGCGGCCATCTTCTGCAGGAAGTGGGGAACCGCTGGCATTTGCTTCCGAGAAGGCGCGTTCCTGTGCCCGGATGCGCGGCGCCGGCCGGCCTGTTGCCGACCGCCCAGCTCCACGGTTACGGTGCAAACGTGAAATGGCCGCTTGCCCTGCTGATCGTCCTGGGCGCCGGCGCAGCCCATGCGGCCGGGCTGCCGCAGTACGAGCCGGAACAGTGGTGCCACACCGTCGCGTCGGCCGGGGGCACGTATTCGCAGATCGTGATGAACGGCTGCATCATCCAGGAACAGCAGGCCTACGACACGCTGAAGGAGCGCTGGGCGACTGAACCGGCTCGCGCCCGCGCATGGTGCGACACCGTCGCCACGTCAGGCGGCCAGGGGTCCTACATCGTGCTGCTGGGTTGCTTGGTGCAAGAAGACGAAGCCCGGGAGAGCCAGCCGACCTTCAGGCGATGACGCGCGCCGGGCAGCCGGTTTTGTCCGGTTCGGGACACCCCCGCCCGGTTCAGGTTTTCTCGTGCTCCCCGGGCGCGAATCGGCGCGCGTTCCGTTCCTGTTCTCAGGTGCCGGGCCGAGTCGTTGGCAGCCACCAGGCGCCGCGGCGTGGTGTGCGCCACGATGCGATCGATGCCGGCGATCCACCTGCCTTTCATCGTCTCAACGTTCGGGCCGGTTTTCACCAGCCCGGCGCTCTCCACCAGCCGCACCCACGACCAGACGTAGCGCGGCCGTGCCGGCGGGCTGTCCGGCACCACAAGGGCGCGGCGGCACACCAGCCGGCGCAGCTCGGGATCATCGATCGCGGCCGGCACCCAGTCGAAGGCGGCATCCATCAGGCTGATCGCGCGAGCTGACGGAACGTCATACCGTTGGGGTCACCAGACGATCTGTTCAAAATCGTACTCTAAGCCGACTAATGAGTAGAATCAGTAGATTGAGAAACCGACAGGTGAGGCGTCCAGTTCAACGGCAGCCAGCAAATCATGGAGATTTCCCGTTCAAAGGCCCTGTTCGGCCTTGTGTGCGAGGAGCCGCGCGGCATCCCGACCTGTTGGCGTACGATTTTGAACAGATCGTCTGGTGACCCCCACCAGGTCGCGTACCGGCAAGGGGGCCATGTGGCGGCAATTCAGACATACGGCCGTGCGCACGCAGCCTGGCGGCGTCTGGCGCAGGCTGAAAAGCCGCAGCGTGCGGTCCTCGGCCTTCGGCAGGCGCGGGTCCGGCGGGCGCATCATAGCTGAGAACATATCAAGGACACCATCTGAAGCGACCCGCCGACGATGCGTCGCACTCTGGCAGGCCGTGCCCGTCGCGGTTTACATCCCGATTCATGTGCAACCTCTACTCGATGACCCGGAATCGCGACGCGATCCGACGGCTGTTCCGGGTCGATGTGGACCGCACCGCCAATCAGCCGCCGCTGCCGGCGATCTTCCCCGACCAGTTCGCCCCCGTGGTGCGGATCGGGCATGACGGCACGCGGGTGATGGAAACGATGCGCTGGGGCTTTCCGCCGCCGCCGAACCTCGGCATGCGGCCGGTGACGAACGTCCGCAACACGGCAAGTCCGTATTGGCGTGGCTGGCTCAAGCCGGAATTCCGCTGCCTCGTGCCGGCCACGTCGTTTTGTGAGTACACGGACAGTCAGCCAAAGATCCCGCACTGGTTCGCGCTGAACGCCGAGCGCGAACCGTTTGCATTCGCCGGAATCTGGCGGCCCTGGACTGGCACCCGCAAAGGCGAGACCGGCGAGCACCTCCTCTTCGCCTTCCTGACCACCGCGCCGAACGATGTGGTCCGCCCGGTG
>Ga0335075_10013761_pt1 | contig 12177 bp, 17 predicted proteins | sample Lox_Sample_24_FD_206723 | JGI IMG/M metagenome (GOLD analysis project Ga0335075, IMG submission 206723) | Soil microbial communities from Loxahatchee National Wildlife Refuge, Florida, United States - Lox_Sample_2.4 | ecosystem: Environmental > Terrestrial > Soil > Wetlands | place: USA... | reverse complement strand
TGCTGCCGTCTTTCGGCTCAGCTCCGGCAGGGGGACATGAAGTCATGGACCACGTACTGCTCGAAACGTGGTCGAAACTCCTGAGTCAATTCATACCGTGTACATGGAAGAAAACGATTCAACGTTGTCTTGAACCCATTGTCTCATATCCACGTCGCATGCTCCTATTGATTGCTACCATCGCCCTGCAAAGCCGTCTCTCACAGCCGGGACGCGCCTGGCTAGAATCCATCCACGATCAAGGCGAGGAACGGCAAGACAAGGAACAGGTCACTACCACTACGCCATTCAAAATATGCCAATTTAATATCTTCTACCCAAATCTTTAGTTTCTAACCTTGCAGCGGGACCTAGTACATGGTGCAGGTGATATGCGTATGCAATCCCTCCGTGCCACATACGATCTCGTCTCCCAAGCGGTGGAGATTATTCTGGTCCGGGCTCTCACGCCTCCTCCCATGAGTAAGGGCCAATTTCGAACTCCCTGTCCGGCTTCATCAGTCGATTTCGAGTCTCCCGTAAGCGCTTGTTTCTTCGAGCGGTGAGGCAAAATTTTTGTTGCAGCAGCCACGTGACTTTGCTTTTTCTTGTTTCTCCACTTTCCTGACACGATCCGTCACAAAGGTCAGGATATTCACGAATGCATACCAGCAGATTCATGCTCTTCGTGCCTCACTAGCATGCCTCTTACTGATATCTACCGTGTCCTGCGAGACAGCTCGCGACGTCAGCCAGCCGGCCAGGACAAGCTTCTTCATCGTCTGCTAGATGTTTTCCAGCGAACCTGGGACCTAGGTTTTACCGCCTTCGGCGGGCCAAATGTTCACTTTCAAATATTTTATCGTCGTTTCGTCGAGACTGGTGGATCGAAGGTTCCATGGATTGACGAACAGACAGTTAGTGGCTCTTTTGCGTCTTTGAATACTCCTGGATTACAATATTCAGAGGGACTGCCAGAATTCATCGCATTTCTTTGTTGTCACGATATCAAGTCCCAGAACCAACCAATCCGCCGCTTCGGTTCTCTCCTAGAATACACTAATCTACCCTTCAGTTGCGATAGACACCTAGGCGCTGGCAGTTTTCACATGATTGTCGTGAACATGATGACCAAGTGCTAGGGTATTCTCATGAATTCTGGCACCGTTATGAATTAATTTGATACCCAACCCCTCGCTCCAATCAACGTTCACTATATTCCTTCCAGCAGTTTATCCCCGTCGCTGCGAAGAGTCCTCCAGTGTTCAACTAACCAGAAACACTCATCATCTAGTACCAAGAACTATTCGCAATATGTCAAGGCCTTCCCGGGCCCGGCAGCACCAAAATGCTCTTCTGCATCGTGCTCCTTCACGCCGGTTTCTTGCCTGCACTCTTCGTTTTCCTCACGTGGAGCCTGCCCGGTGCCATTGGCATGTGCGCTTTGTCCATCGGCGTGCAACGCATCAATCAGTTATTACCAGCACCGGCATATGCGCTTCTCTCCGGACTCAATTCGTCCACGGTTGGCATCATTGCCCTGGCCGGGACACAGTTGGCTGAGAAGGCGATCAAATCGAAGTTTCTGAGGGTCCTGGTCATCTTTGGAGCTTGTGCGGGCCTTTGCTATAACGCGTTGTGGTATTTTCCGATTTTGATGCTTGCCGGAGGTTCGGCGACTGTGGTTTGGGAGTTGTGGTTGGCGAGGTGGATCGGAAAGACGAAAGCCAAATGGCGGCGACGAAAACCCAATCCAGAGTCGCTCGCTGAGGAAAACAACTTGTCCGAACTAAAGAACCTCAAAGCAACCACGCCGACCGACACTGCAGAGACCCAACCTACAAACTTGGAGCAATTGGTCCAACGCAGAACGGCGAGCGCATCGGCAGCGGATCATCCGCCAACAACGAACCCGGAACTCCAACCGTCTTCAAACCAAGACACTGCCAAAGATCCCACTCAGCGTCCCCAACCACACGAAGCCCAAACTCCAGCCACCACTTCCACCACCACCATCTCCCTATCCGCCGGCCTGAGCATAATATTCCTCTTCTTTGCATCCTTTGCCGCCATCCTCATCGTCCGCGGCACCCTTCACCACCCACCCCACGCCCTCAGCGTCTTCGCAAACTTCTACCTAGCCGGCACCATCATCTTTGGCGGCGGCCCCGTAGTCATTCCCCTCCTCCGCGAGTACGTCGTGCAACCGGGCTGGGTCAGTGCCAGAGACTTCCTCATCGGGCTCGCCATCATCCAAGCCTTTCCGGGACCCAATTTCAACTTTGCGGTGTTCTTGGGTGGCTTGGCGGTGCTGTCCGGTGGTTCTGCTGCTGCGGCCGGCAATTCTCAAGGCGGGTGGACGGTGCTGGGGGCTTTTTTGGGGTTTGTGGGGATTTTTGTGCCCGGTATGGCGTTGGCGGTGGGGGTGCAGGCGATTTGGGGCGTGTTGAGGAGGAGGAGTTGGGTTGTTGGGTTTTTGAAGGGGGTGAATGCTACCGCTGTGGGGTTGATATTTACGGCCGTCTACAGGCTGTGGCAGATTGGGTTTTTAAACGAGCAGGCGAGTTCGGGGGAGAGTTTGGGGGAGAGTCCGTGGTGGCTTGTTGTTTCTGCGCTGACGTATTGTGCGAGTAGGTGGTTTGGAAGTCCGGCGGCTGTGAGTATTATCGGTGGTGGTGTTCTAGGATTGGTTTGGTATGGAGCCGTTGGAAGGTTCCAGGGGAATTGATAAAGACTGCGTAAGGTGAGACGATGTGAGGGTCACAATTAGACTTGTGGGTGGATCGTTGATATTGAATGGTCTTTGGTCACAGTGGCGCTTTTGGGACCTTAAAATAATGTCGGATATGCCTCATTCATTTAGATTCCTTCTGATTTACGATCATATCAAAGATCACCGAGTAGCGTACCTTATGTGCCCACACAATCCCTAAAGTTGCTGGGGAATTGAACGGGTAAATTTTGTACCAGAGTCTTTGAAGTAGAATAAAGCTGCGCGAGCCTCCACTTGTGCGACTTCTTTTGCCAATGTAACAGAGACAGTTCTGAGATAGCATGTGTTTGATCCGAATTGAGATCTGAAAATGTATGCGAACCCGCCACGCACCACCACGCACCGCCATCTCTGAGGAACTTTTTACTTCAGTGTCGAGAAATGTAGAACAGAACCGCCGTCCCATCATCCCAAACACGGACCCAGCACGATGGGCTTCCGTTCAACTTTCGCCGTATTTATCGTTTTCCTCATTTTCCTGGTGTTCCTGAGCGCATCTCTGCTGCGCCTCACCCTCAGTCTCTCCGACTTCAAAGCGTCACCCAGTCGCAAGTATCCGTCCGGGGTCCCGGACAAATTCGACCCTGATGGCAACGTGCAGCATTTCCCAGGGAATACCATCATCTGCCACCTTTCGAATTCAACCGAGCTTTACAGCTCCTTGATGATTCTCTACGGCCGGCTAACACAGAGTCCCCTCTCTCATCTCTATGAGCTACTCCCTCCTTCAAGCTGGCATATGACCGTCTTCGAAGGTGTTGTCGATAAGATGCGCGAACCAGGCTACTGGCCCAGCAATTTGGCTATGAATGCCTCTCTTGAAGAGTGCACTGCGCTGTATGAGAATGAGCTGTCGTCTTTCGATCTACAGACTGATCTGCCGTACCATCTCTCCATTGTCGGATTCGAACCGCTCAAGAACGGGATTTCGCTGCACATCGAGCCTCACATGACAGATAATAGAGCGTTGAGGGGTCTACGAGAACGACTAGCGGACCTCCTTCAGATTCGCCACCCGAACCACGATCGCTATGGCTTCCACGTGAGCCTGGCTTATCTTCTGAGGCACCTGACCGATGACCAGAAACCCGAGCTGAAGAGTCTCTTGATGGATCATTTCAGGGATATGCCGAAGGAGTTTGAGCTGGGCCCGCCGGAGTTTTGCAAGTTTGAGGACATGTTTGGGTTCGAGCCGCTTTTTTACCTGAAGAATAGGGGTAATTGAGGCATACTGGGGATATGCTAGCGGTGCTAGGGGATTGGAGTTATGGCGCTAGACGGCGATTGGAGTCTCGTTCGGACTATCGACCCCACAGTGCGGCCGTTTGCGGGAGCGTTGTTGCTCTGGGCAATGCGTCTGGTCGCATGTCAATCTTACAATTTGCTCTTTGAGTTCCTCTTTAATCGTAGCAAGGGATTGGGGAGACAACTGGAATTAGAAGCCTGGGCAAATGATATTTCAAAGTCCACAATAAAGCAGGTACACCACAAATTCGGAGATGTCGATATATGTGGCTCATGGCACAGGTGAGATTGATAACATACGGTAAAGTGTGGTTACGTTATTCGCTAGCGAATTTTAAAGCGTCCGAAGATTTTTAATGCGCAGGTCTTTCATCTCGAAAGGCTCAAGGAATCGATCTGTCTCGTAGCTCCAAAACTCTTCGAATGGATGGCAATCACATTTCCTGAGGGCATACTCCCAATACTCATGATACCACCCACTGGTCCCCAATCAATGATTCCTGTAATGTCATCTCCGTCTACCAGCATGTTGTGACCGCTGATGTCGCCATGTGAAAAGAGGGTAATGGTTGGTGCAAGCGTTCTGCAAAGAGACAAGCTGGTTGAAATCAACTTTCCACTCGCCATTGTCTCTATAACATGGTCGATGCCTCCCAAGTGCGCGACGAAACTTCATGACCGATCCAAAGGATTCGAAACCTTCCCGGAGAGCGGGAATTCTCACGTCGAATGCTTTGCATCCAGAAAGGGTGCCAACGTAGCCCTCGCTCGGTGGTATCATCTCGAGAAGCTGCTGAATGTATCCTTTAAGTTGATTCTGAATCTTCTACTTGGACGCCTCCGGCCTTGACTCCAATCAAAGCCAATACCATTCCCTCTGACCTGCGAGATAACAATATGAGTGACATCCTTGCGTTGGAACGCGTAGTACACCTTGAGAGCCGTAATCAAAGTATTCTCCACGACGAAACGGAGTTTGTGCGCTTCGGAGAGGTGCGCGAAAGTCCCATGCTTGACAAAAAGGTTCCATGGGAGAGAAGTGATGAATTCACGGAGCCGATGTCGTTTACGGGGGAATTTGATGGCGAAAAGCGTCAAGCAGCGTTCACAAGGGTGCCGTTGATGCTCATAGTTTCAGCTTCATTGGTGGAAACTTTGACGTTTGTCTTCTGATTGAGTCCATTTGCCAATGCCAGCGCACCCGAAACTTTCGGCATTGGCTCTCATGGGGTTGAGTTGCGAGCAGAAAGGCTGAGGATGTGAAACTTATGCGACAGAAAGCTTGAGAAACTGTGGGCACTGATGCGCTGCGTTATCACTGCAGGAACTTTGGGGTGTTTCACAGATTTCATAGAAGAGAAATTTTCTGGCCGTTGCAGGAGACAGAATTTCCTGGTCGTCGCGGCCTGTTTAGTAGGTAGGGCCGCTAACTATAAGGATGCTGTTGGAGCTCTGATGCGAAAGCAATGGCCTCGAAGAGCGCTTAGATATGAAGAGAAATGGAGGTCTAATACATTACTCTGGAGATATCTCTCAGATGATGACCATGTGAATATTATCCGCGAAATTGGCCTGACTCTTGAGAAACCATATCGTGAATTCGGAGTACTCCGTGCGGAGACAAACCGTTCTAGGATCGGAGCGGCTAAGAGCTATTAGCTTGGAGGACTACAACGCAACAACTATGAGGACAATTTGAGGGAAACGGGGTTCACCGCCATCGAAAATTACACAAATGTATCTAGTTAGAGGTAGAAAACTAAAGTTCTTGTCCAGAGGAGAGACATCGCGGTAAACAAACTCTCATCCGTGCACGGTTGGTTGCTCCGCAACTCATCGGCCAATTGGGAAATTCAGCAATGCTTCTAGAGTTACTTTGCACTTGCATCATCTTCCTTCTAGCCAGCACACCTGACCTAGATTTCTGTCGTTAGGACAAAAAGCGACCAGCTTCGCGACTGCAACATTGTTATCATCTCCAACAAACTCTGTCGATGCACAATCGCTAACGTCAACACAACCCCACTTTGACCGGTGCTCACTTCAGAGCTCTACAGCCTTGCCTTCGGAACTCTTGGGACTTTTCGAAACCACGAGAGCTCTGTTTGAGAGCTTGACAAACTTCTAATACACTCCGAAAACTCACAAGGAATGGCGCTTCGTCGAAGCTGACTGGTACATACACAAACGACTTAAGCCGGCTCGTGCCAACACATCACCATCTCCATCAGCCCGCTATGTCCCCAAATCCGCAGATCGCTGCTCCCGGTAGCAGCACCTACGATTCCAACATCACCGGACTCCATGTGGGCGACGGAACATGGGATAGCGGGCGAGATGACTTTCTACTACCCAATCTCGTGGGCCTGCCGTTTTCAGCGATGCGGTACAATGGTATGCGATAATACGAGACTCGCCGTGCGGCGCTGACAGAAGCCATAGGAATGGGCAACCGTTTCGCCGGTCTTCCCCAATATCATCAACTTATAGTCGGCCATGGAGTGATCGCCGCCCTCACCTTCCTTTTTATCGTGCCAGCCGCCATCATGATTGCACGATTCTACTTTCGAAACGCATTTCTTGCCCTCAGGATACACATGTGGCTGCAAATAATCACAATATTCCTAGCTACAGTTGTTTTGGTACTTGGGTGGTTTGCGGTCGGGCCGTCAAGGAGCCTAACAAATCCGCATCATGGTATTGGCGTGGCAATCTACACGCTAGTTCTGTTCCAAGCAATGTATGGTGCTTGGGTGCGGCATCATGAAGGCAAGAGAGCGAGAGACCACATTCCGATCAAATTGATTGTAAGAGACTTTTCAACGGCCATGAAGCGCACAAACTAACAAAGGGAATTCAGCTACATCAATGGCTTGGTCGCGCGACTGCACTTCTTGCCATTACCCAAGTCGCTCTTGGACTTACTCTCTACGGCTCACCGAAATATCTCTTCGAGCTTTACGCTATTTGGGTCTTCTTTCTCCTTTTCCTGTACTTTGTACTTTCATACCGAAACCAGCCGGCTTTCAGAACCAATGACGGCTCAAGCTACATGTATTCTCAGACCGACATCACGGGCGGTGGTGATGGGGGTCAGAGACCAGGTCTGCTCGGACGTATCGCTCCGTGGGCTGCCGCGGGCGGTGCAGCTGTAGGTATAGCTGCGCTCCTAAATCGACGCAACCGAAGAGCGGAAAGCAGGGAGCGCATCGACCAGAGTACCGTGATCACGGAGGACTCCAGACGAACCTCTCGCCCTGGTTCCGACTCTTTCGTCGACGAGAAGTACACCGAAGACGGTCGTCGCACGCATACATGGAGAGACCGATTGCTCGGTACTGCGGCAGGCGTAGGATTGTTCGAAGGGGCTCGAAGAATGTTCCGTGGCCGCCAACGAGACGAAGAGTACAGTGATGTGAGCTACGATCGCCCTGCGCAAAGTGCCGTTGAGACCGAGACCGACATTCGCCGCGTGGAAGAAGGAAGAGTTCCAGCATCGCCAGCGGCAGACCGGATCCGCCGAACCGAAGATGCTGCATCCGTGCCCGTGGCTGCGGCCAGTCCATCAAGACGATCAGCGCTTCGAGCCAGGAGAAGTGGTGATTCCATACATTCGTTCGACAGCGCGAGCCATCATAGTCCGGGCAGGGACAAGCGCCGCAATCACACGGTAAGAGATGGCATTGTAGGACTCGGCCTCACGGGCTACATCCGCCACAAGTTAAATCAGCGACGCGACCGAAGAGAGGAGCAAAGGGTCGCCGAAGTTCACGACCGGGATCGGAGGGATGAGCGAATCGCGCGCATGAATAGCGAGAGGAGACGCTACACAGGAGATGGCACGCCAAGACGTGTTCGGAGACGGACATCCCTCTCGGAAAGCGAGATGAGCCCGATCAGTGGAAGTAATCCTGCGCTCTCGCGGCATAGCCTTCCACGGCCCGCCGGAGGTCCCTCAGCAGCAGCCGGAAGCAGGAACGACGTCGTGACCAACCCGAACGTCCCACCACCACCACCCTTTACCCACGCAACGCCGCAACCCTCACCGGCACCGCCCGTGGACCGCCATCGCCTGCGCGACGCAGCGGTACCTTTGGCGGCCGGTGCCGCAGGCGCCGCTCTAGGCGCCGCAGCAGCTGCGGAACGCAGAGCTTCAAGCCGGAGACGCGAAAGCGGAGACGACCAAATCACGCCTCCCGTCTCGCTAAAGATGAAAATGCACAATGACGGAAGACATGTTACGCTGCGGCGCTTGGATGCCGCGGAAGCCGCGGCGGAGCGCGAGCGCAGACGTCGTGACAGGACGGGCTCGTTCAGCTCGGTAGGTGCGTCGGGCGATGAGCATTGGCGAAGGACTGAGAGGAGGGAGTCCGCTGCCGAAGCCGCTGGGATGCAGCGGCAGAACGTCGTGGCCGGTCCGCCTCCTGGACCGGCGCCCGTCATTGGAAACCAACCGCTCCCCCCGGAGGTGGTTTCGGGTTTGCCGCCGCCACCGCCGATTCCTGCTGCGAGTGGGTTGAACGGGAGCCCCGGGAGCGGTGGTGGGTATGATTCGAGCGCTGTGGGGAGCAGGGCCGATTCTAATCGGCGGAGGAGGAGGATAGAGAGGGCGAGGGCAGAGCAGGAGAGGAGGGGAAATAGGGTGGATTTCACGGAGATGGACTGAAAGGTGAGTAGTGTTCCGTTCAGCGTATGACTTTTATGATGTGAGGTTTATTGGGATGCAGGTTAAATTGTAATATCATATATTGCCCGGGTAATATGTACTAGTTAAAATGAAATGGAGTTCCGCGTTTATATCGCTGTAGCTAGATCGATCTGTTACATGAAATTCAATCAATCCTCTATGCTGAAGATCTGTTGCGATGCATGTGAAGTTCGGAACCCTGCGAACGGATTCGCCTACTTGTCGCAGTAACGATGATGCACCGCGCCCAGGTTTGCATAATGAATCTGAAGTTACAGATAAGATATTCCCGTGTTTCTTGTACGTGTTGCACATGCTGGAGTAAATGTGCAACTTCGCTGTGACACCATGCCAAGCAAGAATCATGGTGTTTTTACAGAATCAGCAAGCATATAACGGAAAGTTGAGATGTTCTTGTGAAGGGGTTAATCTAAGGTCAGATTGACGGTTTGTACGGTACGAGTGTTTCATGATTTATAACCATCTTACTATTAATAGACTTCATCAATAATTACGAACCCGAGAGTATTCGACGTTTAAACGTCTTAGCCACCGATCTTAAATCCCACATTCCTTACCACACTTGTTATCCAATACACCCTAGGCCCATCAAAAAGGCCTATTTTCCCGATGTAATACCACACCTCCTCACGTTCCCCTTAACCATCCAATTCCTCCTCACTCCGCTCCTCCTTTCGGCCCTACTCCTCACCTCCACATACCTCTACACAACCCCCCGCTACCGTCTCAGCCTCTCCTCCCACCTCTCCCCTTCCACAACGCCAAAACCTCTTCTCCCACCTACAATCCCCTACGCAATCCCCATCCTTGGCAGCGGCCTCTCCTTCCTCGCTCCGTACCCAGGTATCTTCTAGCGTCGCCTCTTCGCCTCGCATCCACGGAAAACGGGTGTATGTACGCTGGAATTAGGTGGTCAAACTACGCATGTCCTCTTCGATCATGCTGCGATTACGGCGCTGCTCAAGGAAAAAGGGTTGAGCAGGGAGAGGTTTAATGTGCGGTTGACACATTGGGGGTTGGGATGGAAGATAGAGGATGTGCAGAGGTTCTATGGCACCAAGGAGGGAGAGATGAAGGAGAAGAAGGAGAGGCTGGAAGGGATTACGGGCAAATATTTGGTCAAGTCAAACTGTGTGAATGAACTCGGATAAGTTTGTGGAGGTGATGCGAGGATTGGAGAGCATTGGTATGTCACAGGCTTTGCGGAGTGGTTGAAACGGCGAATTTTAGTTGCTAGCCTCACGGCTGTGATGGGGAATCGCCTTCTTGAGGTTTACCCGGAAATTGTGGAAGATTTCTGGGAGTATGATCAAGCTATAATGGGCCTGTTTTGTGGGATTCCGAAGGTTTTCATCCCGAAGAAGCATGCGGCAAGAGCGAGGATGATATCGGGATTTTCCAAGTATCACAAACAAGTGTGGGAGGAATGCAAGGGCAAGATACCTGACCCGGATTCCATCCCTTGGGAGCCATTATATGGGAGTAGATATAATAGGGCAAGGCAATTATACTATGAGGAGCAAGGGATAGCTTGCATGGCAAAGACGCTCTGGATGGAGGAACCCTATTTGGGCTTGGAAGCAACCAAAATCCCGCGGCTGCATGGATGCTGATACATATTCTTGATCCAAACGGAGATGAGATGGTCTTTTCGCGGGTCATGAAAGAGCTGCAGACAGCACAAAGAGACAACGGCTCTCTCGATTGTCATTTGCTGTTCGGACTTCCACTGCTCCAGAGTATACTCCATGAGGTGCTCCGCCTTTATGCAGATACCTTGGTTGTCCGGGATCTGCACAACGAGCTCCTTTTGCCAGCCAACGACGGAAGAAGACAGTTTGTCATCCCAAGCAAGAGTACGGTCATGATACCCTCGTGAGTCGCTCATTACGATGGCTTCTGGACAAGAAACGACATACCGTCCGACAGATTCTACGCCGAACGCTTCTTGAAGCATGATCCCGAGTCTGGGAAGGATACATTTACTCTGATGGCATCTAATGGTCGATTCTTCCCCTTTGGTGGTGGCCGTGAAATCTGTCCTGGCCATGTATTCGCAAAGCAAAGCATGATGATCGCCGTGGCGATCACTCTACTCGATTTAGAAATCGAGCCTTTGTGTGTCATTGATGGAAATGGAACAGAGTGCGACCACCTTCCCTCTTTCGGAAAAGAATATGCTGGCGCAGGCATGGTGAGAATGGATGGGGATCTCAAGGTCCGATTGCGGGGACGCACCCGACCGATTAAATCTCCTACATGACCAGGCATTGTTTGTATAACCTTTCAGATTGGAGGTCGGTCTTGTAGGACCCTACCAATGCAGGGATGATGTGAGGCGCCGAACACCCGCTATGGAGCATCGAGGAACCACTCTGAAGCTTGAAACGGTCAAATATGTTTGGACGATCTCGGAGTCAGGAGATTCTTATTAATCAACTCTCCATCTCTTGTTCTGGATGACTTATCGGCTTGAGAATCCAGAGTTCGCTAGCACCGAAAATGGAATGTATTCCACACCCATATGATGAGATTTAGAGAGCGTATGAAAAGGCGAATGAAAATTTTACGAAAACGTTTTAAAGATGAAATATCATACCTAGAAAAGGGACATGCTTGGGCTCGAAAACTATGCTTTAAGCAGGACAAGCCTGTTATTCGTATACGTCTGAAAAGAGTGTCTCCGACTGCTCGAGCCGAAGGACTTCGGAACATCACATCTCAATTGGAATGCTTGGATTCAATAATTCTAATTATCACAGTACTTGGCGCCGAAGCTATTTGTGGATATATTTGACAACACCCACCGAAGTACAGCGACATCCTGATTCGACAATCCCAAGGCCAAGACGATTCGTCTACCACAATTTGCGGGTTTCATTTGTCCTAGCATTACTATCCAATATCAGCACGATTTCCTCCCATAGAACCTTATGCGTTGCCTCATCTTGAAATTCATGCCAAATGATTCTCTTCAACGCATCCCGCAATTCTGGCCAGGTCGAAATCCCAAAATCCGACACTAGAACTGCCATGTGTCCAACAAACCACTTCCTCTCCGGCGTCCCAATGGCACCAACACCACCAACCGCCATCAGCCAAAGCAGCAGTGGATTTCTCGATCCCAGATTCATCAATGTCCGGCACGTCGTCTGCAAGTCATGCCGTGCATTGCTAACCATCAGCGCCGGATCCGGTTGATGCCCGCTCCACTGCGCAAAAACATGCACGATGAGCGCATGGCGACAAGCCTGCGTGACGTACATGGCCTCAAGATTGTCCAAGTTCATTACCGGCATGGGCAGACTGAGTAAACGCTGCAACGTGGAACAGAGAAACGATAGCACGGACTGGTATTCCTCTGCAGAACTGCAATCTGCGGCCGTTTGGTAGCATTTTGCGAGAAGACGGATGTCCATCATGATCTCGGCATATTCAGGCTCAACGCCGCAGCTCAGGAAATCGACATAGA
>Ga0335075_10013760_pt1 | contig 12178 bp, 11 predicted proteins | sample Lox_Sample_24_FD_206723 | JGI IMG/M metagenome (GOLD analysis project Ga0335075, IMG submission 206723) | Soil microbial communities from Loxahatchee National Wildlife Refuge, Florida, United States - Lox_Sample_2.4 | ecosystem: Environmental > Terrestrial > Soil > Wetlands | place: USA... | reverse complement strand
GACACGGAGGTCAGCGCTTCCATCTCGACCCCGGTCCGGTCGGCGGTGCGCACCGAGGCGCTGATCGCCACGCCCGAGTCCTCCACGGTCAGGTCGACGGAGACGCCGTGGATGGCGAGCGGATGGCAGAGCGGGATCAGGTCGGGCGTGCGCTTCGCGCCCGTGATCCCGGCGATCCGCGCGACCGCCAGCGCGTCCCCCTTGGGCACGGTCCCGTCCCGCAGCGCCGCCACCGCCGCGGCAGAAAGCAGCACCCGCCCGGTGGCCGTGGCCGTCCTTACCGTCACTTCCTTGGCAGAAACGTCCACCATCCGCGCGCGTCCACCCTCGTCGAGGTGGGTCAGCCGCGCCGGCGCGCCATCGTTCATGGCGCAAGCCTACGCGCCCCAGGCGCAATCCCACGTGAAAGGCAAAGACTCGGATTCAGAACGGATGCGGCTGGCTGTGGACGCGGAGCATGACTCTTCTCGCGCGTCGAGGCGGTAAAAACGGCTCCGTCCTTGACCGTCGCGGCGCTCGCGTCCTGAACGCCCGTCACTCTAGCGGGGGGCGGCGGCGTGAAACACGCAACCGTTCGGGATAACGATGGACAGCAGCCCGGGACCACCCGCAGCGGCCGGGAAGCCGGGCGGCGGGCTTCCGGGTGTGGCGGGGCGGGCTTCTGGGTGTGGCGGGGCGGGCTTCCGGGTGTGGCGGGGCGGCGGCTTATGGGTGTGGCCAGGCGGGCCTCCCGGTGTGGCCGGGCGGGCTTTCGGAGGTGACCCGGCGGCGGGCTTCCGGAGGTGACCCGGCGGGCTGCCGGATGTGAGCGGTGCGAGCGTGCGGGAATGTCGGGCGCTGGCGCGCCACGACATTCCCGACATTTCATGATTTGGCGCTAGGGGAGGATCAGCACGTCTACGGTTTCGCCCGCGGGGAGGTGGGTCTGCGACTCCGGGACGATGATCAGCGCGTTGGCGCGGCCCAGGTAGGCGATCTGGTGCGAACCCTGGCCGGACAGGGGCGTGACCGTGCCGCCGTCGAGGACGCCGCGCAGGTAAGAGCGCCGTCCGGACGGCGAGCGGGCCGGGCCGGCCAGGGTGGCCCGCACCGCGGGCAGTGCGAGGTCGTTCGCCCCCTGCAGGGCCGCGAGCGCCGGCCTGACGAACATCTGGAATGACACGTAAGCGCTGACCGGGTTGCCTGGCAGCGTGAAGATCGGCACCTGGCCCTTCCCGCCCGCGCCGCCCTCGCCGATCACGCCGAAGCCTTGCGGCATTCCCGGCTGCATCGCGACCTTGCGGAACGTCACGGTGCCCAGCTTGCGCAGGGCCGCCTTGACCACGTCGTGCTCGCCGCCCATGGATACCCCGCCGGTGGTGATCAGCAGGTCGGCGTGGGCGAGCTGCTCCTCAAGGGCGGGCAGCACGCCCTCGGGGTCGTCGGGTACCACCGAGCGGCGGTGGGCGACCGCGCCGGCCTCGCGGGCCGCCGCGGCGATCATGTAGCTGTTTGAGTCCCAGATCCGGCCGGGCACGAGCGGCGTGCCCGGCTCCGTCAGCTCGTCCCCGGTCGAGAGCGCCACGACCCGGGGCCGTGGGCGGACGCTGACCGCCCTGCGCCCGGCGGACGCCGCCACCGCTATCTGCATCGGCCGCATGCGCGTCCCCGCGGTGAGCAGCGTCTCGCCCTTGGCCGCGTCGCCGCCCACGTAACGCACCGCGTTGCCGTGCTCCGCTGGGCGGTAGATCGCGACGTCGGCATTGCCGCCGTTGGTCCACTCCACCGGGACCACGGCGTCCGCTCCCGCGGGCAACCGCGCGCCGGTCATGATCTTGATCGCGGTGCCCGGCGCCAGCCGGTAGGCGCCGATGTCGCCCGCCGCGATCTCGCCGGTCACCCGGAGGGTGGCGGGAGAACCCTCGGCGGCGCGGGCGACATCGGCGGCCCGGACGGCGTACCCGTCCATGCTCGAGTTGTCGAAGGACGGCAGGGCGACGGCCGCCGTCACGTCCTCCGCGAGCACGCATCCCTCGGCGTCACCGAGCTCCAGGCTGACGGGAGCGAGCGGGGTGATCGCGGAGAGGATCGCCGCCTGGTACGCCTCGACCGTGCTTGGCGGGCCGTCGGCGGCGGCGAGGTCAGACGTCACCGCTGCTCTTCGAGGAACTTGCGGAGCCAGGGGATGAACTCTCCGGCCAGGTCGGGCCGCTCGGCCGCGAACATCACCATGGTCCGAAGGTAATCCAGCTTGTTACCGGTGTCGAAGCGGCGCCCGCTGAAGAGCACGCCCCGCAGCTCGCCCTTGGTGGCGAGGACCTTAAGCGCGTCGGTCAGCTGAATTTCCCCGCCGCGTCCCGGTGGCGTCTCGTGGAGCACGTCGAAGACCTCGGGGTCGCACACGTAGCGCCCGATCACGATCCACCGGCTCGGCGCGGTGCCCGGTGACGGCTTCTCGACCAGGTCCGTGATCATGACCACGTCGTCTTCGTCGGTCGCCTCCACGGCCGCGCAGCCGTACAGCGAGACCTCCTCGGGATCGACCTGCATCAGCGCGACGACGCTGCCGCCGTACTGATTCCTGATGTCGATCATCCGGGTGAGCAGCGGGTCCCGCGGGTCAATGAGATCATCGCCGAGCAGCACCGCGAACGGCTCGTGGGCCACGTGCTGTTCCGCGCACAGCACGGCGTGGCCAAGCCCCTTGGGGTCTCCCTGGCGCACGTAGTGCATGGTGGCGAGCTCGCTGGACTCGCGGACGAGGCTGAGCTTGTCCCAGTCCTCCTTCGCGGTAAGCGCTTCCTCAAGCTCGTACGCCCGGTCGAAGTGGTCTTCGATGGAGCGCTTACTTCGGCCTGTGATGAGCAGAACATCGTTGAGGCCCGCTGTCACGGCCTCTTCCACGACATACTGAATCGCAGGCTTGTCGACGACAGGCAGCATTTCCTTGGGCGTCGCTTTTGTCGCTGGCAGGAACCGCGTTCCCAGCCCAGCGGCGGGCACCACGGCTTTGGTTACTGCTGGCGTCCTGGCATTGCCGGTATCGACCATGGGTTAAGCGTAGTGACTTCTCGGGAGCAAAGTGCACGACACAAACGCCTCACATGCGCCGGGTGAGCAACAACGCACCGGGGACGACGCCGGTCCGGTCGCCGACAAGCTCAGCTTGCGGCGTCGGCTCGTGGCGGCTCGGGCGGCCATGTCGGATGCTGAGCGGGCGGGGGCGGCGCGCCTCATCAGGGATCACGTGCTCGGGATGCCGGAAGTGTCCGCCGCGGGCACGGTGGCGGCGTATTACTCGGTCGGCACGGAGCCGGACACCCACGCGCTCGTCTTCGCGCTGTGGAAGCGCGGCAGCTACGTGGTCCTGCCGGTGCTGCTACCGGACGGTGACCTTGACTGGGCGTCCTATGAGGGGCCTGACTCGCTCGCGCCGGGGCCAAGGGGCCTGCTCCAGCCGGTCGAGCCAGTCCGCGGGCCGGGCACCGTGGCGCGCGCCGACGTGGTGCTCGTCCCCGCCGTGGCCGTCGACGTCAACGGTAACCGGCTCGGCCGGGGCGGTGGGTCCTATGACCGTGCGCTGGCCAAGGTGGGCGGGCAGGTACCGACGATCGGGCTGCTCTACGACGGCGAGCTCGTCCCGAGCGTGCCGGCCGAGCCGCATGACCGTGCGGTACGCGCGGTCGCCCGCCCCTCGCACGGCGTCACCTGGCTGCCGCGCGGCCGGCCCTAACGGGGCCAGGCGCGGAATCAGCAAGGCGGCTGCGCAGTTATCCTTAGCAGTCTTCTACTGCGAGTGCTAATCTAGCGAACCGAATTGGTTCCGCCTGGGAGGAATCGTGCCCACTTATCAGTACGTCTGCACCGAATGCGGTGGCCAGCTTGAGGCGGTGCAGAAGTTCACGGACGAGCCGCTGACGGTGCATGACGACTGCGGCGGTCGGCTGCGCAAGGTCTTCTCGCCCGTGGGCATCGTGTTCAAGGGGTCCGGCTTCTACCGGACCGACAGCCGCGGCAGCGGGCCGGCGAGCTCCTCGTCCTCGTCGAACGGGTCTTCCTCGTCGAACGGCAACGGCTCGTCGTCCGATTCGTCCTCGTCTTCGTCTTCTTCGTCCGACTCCTCGTCGTCGTCGTCTTCGTCGTCGAAGTCGGGTGGCGACAAGCCCGCGTCGTCCGCCAGCTCGTCATCGAGCAGTTCTTCCGGCGAAAAGGTCGCCTAACAGCCATGGCCGCGGTGGCGGACATCGGGGTGATCGGCGGGTCGGGGTTTTACGAGTTCCTGACCGACGCGGAAGAAGTAAAGGTAGAGACGCCGTTCGGCGACCCGAGCGAGGCAGTGCTGGTCGGCGAGGTGGAGGGCCGCCGGGTGGCCTTCCTGCCGCGGCACGGCAAGGACCACCGGTTCCCGCCGCACAAGATCCCGTTCCGCGCCAACTTGTGGGCGATGCGCGCGCTCGGCGTCCGGCGGATCCTGGCACCGAGCGCGGTGGGCTCGCTCACCGCGTCGTATGGCCCGGGCACGCTGGTCATCCCCGATCAGCTGGTGGACAGGACCACGGGCCGGGTGCAGACCTATTACGACGAGTACGCGGTGCACGTCCCGTTCGCGGACCCGTACTGCCCCTCGGGCCGGGCGCATGCGGTCGCGGCCGCGCGGAAGGCGGGCTGGGTGCCGGCCGGCTCTGGCACGCTCGTCGTCATCGACGGGCCGCGCTTCTCGACCCGCGCGGAGTCGCGGTGGTACTCCGCGCAGGGCTGGACGCTGATCGGGATGACCGGGCACCCTGAGGCGGTCCTTGCCCGCGAGCTGGCCATGTGCTACACCACACTGGCGCTGGTCACCGACACCGACGCGGGCGTCCAAGAGGGCGAAGGCGTTACCCAGGCGGAGGTGTTCGAGGTCTTCGGCAAGAACATGGCCCGCCTGCGTGAGCTGGTGGCGAAGATCATCACCGCGTTCCCCCGGGAGCGCGAGGACGACCTCTGCGCGCACGCGCTCGATGGCATCCGGCTGCCGATTGAGCTGCCGTAACGGGGCTTACTCGGCCGTCCGCGGCTGACCCGGATCGGCTGACTTCACAGGTCAGGCATATCCGGAGGTAGCGCGTCACGATAAGGTCGGTCCGTGACAGACTTCGAGGTCCCGGCGACGGGCTCAGCCGAGGTGCACGTGCTGCATGAGGGGTACGTCGGGGTCGAGGGTGACGACGAGCGCGTAAGCGGGACCGTGACGCTGATCCTCGACGGCGGGGCGGTGATCGTCGTCGACCCAGGGATGGTCGCGGACCGCGGCGCGCTGGTCGCCGCCCTGGCCGTGCACGGGCCGGGCCAGGAAGACGTCACCGACGTGGTCTTCAGCCACCATCATCCTGACCACACCGTCAACGCGGCGCTGTTCCCGAACGCGCGGATCCACGATCACTGGGCGATCTACCAGGGCGACCACTGGACGGACAGGGACGCGCACGGTGCGGTCCTCGCCCCGTCGGTGCGGCTGCTGCGTACCCCGGGCCACACCAACGAGGACATCTCCACGGTCGCCTCGACGGCCGACGGCGTGTACGCGTGCACGCACGCCTGGTGGTTCGCTGGCGGTCCGCCGGAGGATCCGCTTGGCACCGACGCGGCGGCGCTGAAGGCGAGCAGGGACCTCCTGATGAAGGTCGCCACCGTGATCATTCCCGGACACGGGGCGCCCTTCCGCCCCGGCGAGCCCGCGTAACGTTCCAGTGATCAGCGGCGTTTCGGCTGTTATGGGGTACTGTGCGCGGGTGGGGCGCCGTCCCTGGCTCGCTGGCCCCTGGTGTCACTGCCGGTCACAGTCGCGATGCAAAATCCGACAGAGGCGACGGGCCTCCCGTGGCTGACTGGCCACTGATGTCCGATCTCGGCCCCCTCGGGGCGTTGCCGACCGTTCCGAGCCTCGCCCGCGGCTTCGTCAGCGTCACGCTGAACAACTGGGGCCTCGGCACGCTCGCCGACGTCACTGAACTGCTGGTCAGCGAGTTGACCACCAACGTGGTGCGGGCAGCGGTGGACCCCGGCGGTGGCCTGAGGTACGACGACGACGGCAAGATTCCGCTGCTGTGGATCCGCCTGCTGTGCGACCACGTGCGGCTCATGATCGAGGTATGGGACACCCTGCCCGCGGCGTTCGGAGCGCCCGTGGCCCGGCACCCGGAGCCGGATGAGGAGTCCGGCCGCGGGCTGGAGATCATCGAGACGCTGGCCGAGGAGTGGGGCTGGGAAGCCGTACCCGGCTGGGCGGGCAAGAAGGTGTGGGCGATCCTGAAGATCTGAGCCCAAGGCGCCTAAATGGCGTGCGCGACTGGCAAGGTCTTCCTTTTGCGCTCAGATGCCACGCGCGAGTCGGTAATAGGCGGCGTTTGCCCGGATTTCTGCCTCGAACGACCGGAGCGTTGTCGTCGAGTCGATAACCAGCAACTCGGTGCCTGCCATGCGGGCGTAGTCCTCGAAGGCCTCGATGCCGACCGCGGTGGACATGACGGTGTGGTGCGCCGCGCCGGCGGTGAGCCAGGCGGCGGCAGAAGTGGCGAAGTCGGGAGCAGGCTTCCAGACGGCACGGCCGACGGGCAGCTTAGGCAGCGGGGCGGTCGGTGGAACGACCTCGACCTGGTTGGCGACCAGCCGGAACCGGTCGCGCATGTCGGTCAGGGCGACGACCACGCCGGGGCCCGGGTCGGCGGTGAAGACGAGGCGGACAGGGTCCTCGCGGTCGCCGATGGAGAGGGGGTGGATCTCCACACGGGGCCGGTCGGTGGTGAGAGTGGGGCAGACTTCGAGCATGTGGGCGCCGAGGATCCGCTCCTCTCCCGGTGTGAGGTCGTAGGTGTAGTCCTCCATGAGGGAGGCGCCGCCGGGCAGGCCGGCGCCCATGACCTTGGCGGCCCGGACGAGGATGGCGGTCTTCCAGTCTCCCTCCGGGCCGAAGCCGTAGCCGTCGGCCATCAGCCGCTGTACGGCGAGGCCGGGCAACTGGCGCAGCCCGCCAAGGTCCTCGAAGGTGGTGGTGAACGCGCCGAAGCCGCCCGCGTCGAGGAAGGACCGCAGGCCGAGTTCGATCGCGGCTCCGTACCTGAGCGACTCGTGCCGTTCGCCGCCAGGCAGCAGTTCCGGTGCGACGTCGTAGCGGTCCGCGTACTCGGCCACCAGCGCGTCGATATCGTCCTTGGGCGCCGCGTCCACCGCCGCCACGAGGTCGTTGACGCCCCAGGTATTCACCTGGACACCGAATACGGCCTCGGCCTCGGTCTTGTCGCCCTCGGTGACGGCGACATAGCGCATGTTGTCGCCGAAGCGGGCGAGCCTTAGCGACCTCGTCGCGGCCCATCCGGCCGCGGCCCGCCCCCACGTCGCGACCGATGCGACCACCCGTGGGTCGGACACGTGGCCGACGACGGTCTTGCGGGCGACGCCGAGCCTGGCCTGGATGTAGCCGAACTCGCGGTCGCCGTGCGCGGCCTGGTTCAGGTTCATGAAGTCCATGTCGATGTCCGCCCACGGCAGCGCCACGTTCGCCTGCGTGTGCAGGTGCAGGAGCGGCTTGCCGAGCAGCTCAAGGCCGCCGATCCACATCTTCGCGGGAGAGAAGGTATGCATCCACGCGATCAGGCCAATGCACGAGTCATCGGCGGTGGCTTCCATGCACAGCCGCCTGATGGCGGCCGGGTCGGTGAGCACCGGCTGCCACACCACCCGGCTCGCGATGTCCGGCGCGGCGTCGAGCGCCTCCGCGATCACCTGGGACTGGCTGGCCACCTGGCGCAGGGTCTCCTCGCCATAAAGGCCCTGGCTGCCAGTGACGAACCAGATCTCTCGGGTGGGGGAGGTGCTCATGATGCGGAGGACTCCGTTCGGGGGCAATGAAAATTTTGCTAGCGGAAATTAGGGCTTGCCTGGCTGGCCGTACACGTTCTGGTAGCGGTCGTAGAGTCGGTCGATGTCAGCCTGGGGGATCGGCAGCGGCTCGCCGAGCTGGCGGGCGATGTGCACGCTGCGGGCGGCGTCCTCGCACATCACGGCCGCCTTGACGGCCGCCCGGGGGTCCTTGCCGATCGTGAACACCCCGTGGCTGCGCATCAGCACGGCCGCGGAGCGGTGGCCGGACAGGGTCTCGACGATCCCGCGGCCGATGGAGTCGTCGCCGATCAGCGCGAATGGCCCGACGGGGATCTCCCCGCCGAACTCGTCGGCCATGGCGGTCAGCACGCAGGGCACCGGCTCGCCCCGCGCCGCCCAGGCGCAGGCGTAGGTGGAGTGCGTGTGGACGACTCCGCCCACCTCCGGCATGTGCCGGTAGACGTAGGCGTGCGCGGCGGTGTCGCTTGAGGGAGAGAGGTCACCCTCGACCACATTGCCGTCCAGGTCGCAGACGATCATGGATTCCGGTGTCAGTTCGTCGTAGGAGACACCGCTCGGCTTGATCACCATCAGGTCGTGACCGGGGACCCGGCCAGAGACGTTGCCCGCCGTCCACACGACAAGCCCGTACCGCACGAGTTCGGCGTGCAGCACGCTGACTTGCCCGCGCAGCGCCTTGAGCTGTGTGGTGAGAGCGCTCATCAGGTGGTCGCTCCGTTCCTGCGGTTACGTAGGCGGTGCAGCACGTCGTTGCCCGCCCATTCCGGCCGCCCGGAGAAGTAGTCGTGCAGGGTCCGGTACTCGGCGAAGATCTCGTCATAGACGTCCGCGCGGGCCGGATCGGGCATGTAAGCCGTCTCGTCAACCCGGCCCATCACGGCAGAAGCGGCGGCCACGTCGGCGTGCAGGCCGGCGGCGACCGCGGCGTGAATCGCCGACCCGAGGGCCGGGCCCTGATCCGAGGTGGTCACGTAGATGGGGCGGCGCAGCACGTCCGCGTAGATCTCCATCAGCAGCCGGTTGCGCTTGAGCCCGCCGGCGACGATGAACTCGGTGACCGGTAGCCCGGCGGACTCGAAGGCCTCCACGATCACCCTGGTGCCGTAGGCAGTGGACTCGAGCAGGGCCAGGTAGACCTCTTCCGGCGTGGTGGCGAGCGTGAGGCCGGCGATCACCCCGGACAGGTGGTGATCGACGAGGATCGACCGGTTGCCGCCCATCCAGTCGAGCGCGATGAGGCCGTGCGCGCCCACCGGCTGACCCTCGCACCTGCTCGAGAGGTACTCGTGCAGGTCCTGACCGCGCTCCGCGGCTTCCTCGAGGTAGCTCTCGGGGACGCCGAGGCCGGTCCACCACGCGAAGATGTCGCCGACCGCGCTCTGCCCCGCCTCGTAGCCGAACTTGCCCGCGATGATCCCGCCGTCCACCACGCCGCAGATGCCCGGCACGTCGGCGAGCCGGTCGCCGTTCATCACGTGGCAGGTGGAGGTGCCCATGATCGCGAGCATCTGCCCGGGCGCGATGGCGCGGGCGGCGGGAGCGGTGACGTGCGCGTCGACGTTGCCGGTGGCGACCGCGATGCCCTCGGGAAGCCCGGTGAGCGCGGCGCCCGCCGCGGTCAACGTGCCCGCACGGCTGCCGAGCGCCGACAGCGGCACGCCGGCCAGCCGCGTCTCGGCGAAGTCGGCGAAGTCCGGGTTCAGTGCCTTGAGGTAGTCCGCGGACGGATAGTGCCCGTCCTGGTAGATCCCCTTGTAGCCCGCCGTGCAGGCGTTGCGCGTCTCGGTGCCGCACAGCTGCCAGATGATCCAGTCCGCCGCCTCGATCCAGCGCTCGGTCCGGCGGTAGGTGTCCGGGTCCTCCTCCAGGAGCTGCAGCGCCTTGGCGAACTCCCACTCCGACGAGATCCGGCCGCCGTACCTGGCGATCCATCCCTCATGGCGGGCGTGGGCGAGGTCGGTGATCCGGTCGGCCTGCGGCTGGGCCGCGTGATGCTTCCACAGCTTGGGCCAGGCGTGCGGACGTTCACGGAGCCCGGGAAGCTCGCACAGTGGCGTGCCGTCCCGCAGCACCGGTAGCACGGTGCAGGCCGTGAAGTCGGTCCCGATGCCGACCACCGCGGCCGGGTCGGCCGCCGCGTCACGGAGCGCCTCGCGGACCGCGGTGCCGAGCGCGGTCCGCCAGTCCGCCGGGTCCTGTAGCGCCCAGTCCGGTGGGAGCGGCTGCCCCGTCGACGGCAGCGTCCGCTCGATCGAGCCATGCGCGTATTCGCCGACCCCCGTGCCAAGCTCGGCGCCGTCGCCGGCCCGCACCACGACGGCACGCGCCGAGAGAGTGCCGAAGTCCACGCCCACGACCAGGGGTTGGGCAGCGATGCTGCTGTCCGCAGTCACGTCGTCTCGTCTCCCTAGACGGCCCGTGGCGCCCGGTGAAGTCCGCCGATGTTCCGGCCGGATGCCACGCCAGCGGCACGGGCGTATTAAACCGCTCGTGGCTCAGATTGTTAGCGTGCTCAAAGTGGAGTGTCAATACCCAGACGCCATCTCGTTGCCGTGGTGCCCGTGTGAGCTGGCCAGCGGGACCGCTATTGGCCCAGGTAGCCTGAGCTGTACGGATGCAAGCAAGTGACGCTATGAGGTGGTTGGTGCATTGACAGGTTAATCTGTTAACGTTCACAATTGTGCTGCTGAGGAGCTGCCGCGGCACAACGGCCCGGCGTCCCGGACGTGCACTGACGTCGGGGGATACCATGTTGACGCAGTCAGATGGACTAACACGACAATCAATTGGGGAACTACGTGGTCAGACCCGCCAGAGAGCCGGCGATGACCGACGTCGCCAAGTTGGCAGGCGTCTCGCATCAGACCGTCTCGCGGGTGCTGAACGACCATCCGAACGTGCGGGAGCAGACCAGGCTCCGTGTCCAGGCGGCCATCAACGAACTCGGTTACCGGCCGAACAAGGCCGCCCGCCTCCTCGTGACTGGCACTTCCCAGGTCATCGGCGTCGTCTCCCGGTCATCGACGTTGTACGGCCCGGCCGCCACGCTCAGCGCTCTCGCGGAGGAGGCCGTCAGGCGCGGCTTCACGGTCAACGTGGAGAGCGTCCGCACGCTGGACCGGCAGCCGATCGCCGACGCCATCGGCCGGCACCTTGACCAGCGGGTCGCCGGACTGGTCATCATCGCCCCGGTGGAGTCGGCCAACGACGCGCTCGACGACCTGCCGGAGGACATCCCGCTGGTCACCATCGACGGCGATCCCGTCAGGCCGACGGAACTGGTGACCGTGGACCAGGAGGCCGGCGCGTATGCCGCCACGAGGCACCTGCTCGACGCCGGGCACGCGACCGTCTGGCACGTCTCTGGACCCGACGACTGGTTCGACGCCCGTGGCCGCGTGGCCGGCTGGCGCCGCGCGCTGACCGAGGCGGGCGCGGAGATCCCGCCGCTCATGTCGGCGGACTGGCTCGCCGCGTCCGGCTACCGCAACGGCCAGATCCTCGCCAGGATGAGCGACGTCACGGCGGTCTTCGCGGCCAACGACCACCTGGCACTCGGCATCTTGCGCGCCCTGCACGAGCGGGGCCGCCGGGTTCCCGGCGACGTCAGCGTGATCGGATTCGACGACGTGCCCGAGGCGGCGTACTACATCCCGCCACTCACCACCGTCCGCCCCGACTTCGACGCGGTCGCCGCCGCCAGCATCGACCTGCTCTTGGCCCAGATCAGCAACGGCCATCGCCTTGGCGACCGCCGCGTCCTCACCCCGACCCTCATAACCAGGGAATCGGTAGCCCCGCCCCGCTCATGACCCGGCCGTCGGGCCAAGCTCTGCGGCCGCGATTTAAAAGATCTTGGATCGTTGAACACGTCATAGGGGGTTCAACGATCCAAGATCTTTCCTCCGAGCGCGGGCCGCACGCCCGGATGTCACGAAATATCGGGTATGTCGGGTGGGGCAGGGGGCCGCGCCCCGTGGGCCCGTCATCGCCCGGCTCATGACGGGAAACCCGAACCCGTTCTGGGGAGTAGACACAGAAGCGCCGCGGGCCGGTGCGATCCGCGCTCGCACCGGCCCGCGGCTACCGGCCTTTGACCCCAGGACCCAGGGCCTGAGGGCCCAAGCCCAGGGGCCCAGGCCCCGGGGCCTAACGCCCAGCGCTCAGCGCCTACGGCTCAAAGAACCACCGGGAACTCAGTCGCCGAGGGCCTTGGCCACGCGGCGGTGGGCCGCCCAGATCTCCTCCGGGAGGTTGGCGAACTGCTCCAGGTGGGCCTGGCGGAAGCCGATCTCCTGCTTCCACCGGTCGATGTCGA
>Ga0335075_10013759_pt1 | contig 12178 bp, 12 predicted proteins | sample Lox_Sample_24_FD_206723 | JGI IMG/M metagenome (GOLD analysis project Ga0335075, IMG submission 206723) | Soil microbial communities from Loxahatchee National Wildlife Refuge, Florida, United States - Lox_Sample_2.4 | ecosystem: Environmental > Terrestrial > Soil > Wetlands | place: USA... | reverse complement strand
GCGAATCGGCCCTGGCCCGGCCTTCATCACCGGGATGCTCCTCGCGTCGTCCGGCGGCCTCGTGCTGGCGGTCGCGTCCCGCCCGCTGGTGCTGGCGCTGGTTATTCTGGTGATCGCGCAGGCCCTGCGCGGCGCCGGGCCGGCACTGTATGGCGTGAACCAGCAGACCTTCCGGCAAGCGCTGATTCCGCCTATCGCGCTCTCCCGCGCCAACGCCACCTGGCGGTTCCTCGTCTACGGCATGCAGCCGATCGGCGCGCTCCTCGGCGGACTCGCCGGGTCAGCCCTCGGTCTCAGGGCTACCCTGATCATCAGCAGCGCCGTCATGCTGCTCGGCACCGCGATAGCGTACGCATCCCCGCTCCGCACGCTCCGGGAACTGCCGTCCCAGGAGAACGACACCAGCGAACGCCCGGCCGCCTGACACGAAACGACACGCGGGTACCGGCCATGGGATTTTGGGTTTCGGCTGTCACTAGCTGCGGCTTCGGGTGAACGCGACCGCCAGCGCGCCGATCTGGGCGATCAGCATGACGCCGAGCGCGATGCTGAGGCCGGCGGCAGGGCCGAGCCCGCCATGAGTCTGGTGGTCCCGGACGGTGACGAAGATGATCGCGTACACCACCGCCCCGAGTGCCGGGTGGAGGACCAGGCCGGTGCTCTTGGGGACCCAGCGGTTGTACCCGGCGGGACCAAAGTGGACCGGCATCTGCGCTCCGGGCGGCAGGGCGACCGCGCCGTAGAGGGAGACGCAGATCATCGCCAGCAGCAGCGCGCCGCCGATGATCAGTGCTGTGGTGCTCATGCTGGCTCCATGAGGTGGATGCCGGCGGGTGTCAGCCGCCGATGGCGAGCAGGGGGACGAGAACCTGGGCGTCGGGGCTTCCCCACCCGGTGACCGGGTCCCAGCCCGGCGCGGCCCGGTAGCCGGTGACGGTCCTGGTGGAGTTGGTCACCGTGTTGCTGCCGGTGGTGATGTCGTGGAACGCGCTGTGGTAGCGGGGGCCGCGGCCGATGCGGTAGATGGCGGGGTTGATGAAGCCGAGGGGCCGCCCGGCGCACTGGTCGGCCAAGGCCACGATCCCGGCCCAGAATGGGGACGCGGCGCTGGTGCCGTCGGCGGGGGTGACAACGTGGTGGCGGCGGGAGCGACCGCGTGCACCATCTCGGCGTCCATGGCCTCCTCACCCGCCGGCCAGGTACGGGCTGCGCGCGCCGGCGAACCGGGTGATGACCTGAAGCCGGGCGGCGGGCAGGCCGAAAAGCCCGGAACTGCCGCACGCCGTAACACAAGGCAGGTGTCAGGTCGCTGCAGTCGCTGAGCGTCCTGACACGGGAAGCGGCTGTCACTGTTACCACGCCGGGCGTCGTGGCCGCCGGCTTGGCCGCGGCTTTGGTCGCCCCGCTGCTCTGGCAGCCGGCGAGGGCGAGGACCGCCGCGACGCACGGCCCCCGCCAGAGCCTGGCGTCGCTTCCCGCGGCCGATCCCGGGCGGAAACGAGCGTGACTGGACGGGCAGGGCTGCTCCTAATTTCCTCGAGGGGGCCGGATGGAGGCGGAGCCCGGTGACCTTGCCGTCCCGGTCGAAGCGGACCCAGACCATCGCCTCGCCAGCCTCGAAGTACAGCAGGACATCGACCACGACGGTCCCAGCGTCGGCCCGGACCGGGGTTACGTCACCCATGGCCTGGTAGGCCCCGAACACGCCGATCAGCTGCGCCCACCCGCTGCCGAGGCGGCCACCGTCATGGCGCTCGCGCATGACGCCGTTGAAGTCCGCGAGCACCTCATCCCAGCGGCCCGCGGTGAAGTTGGCGAGGAACGCGTTCGCCCGCTCGGCCGCGCCGGGCGGGACGGCGCGGGTCATCGGCTCACCGGTGCGAGGGTCGACCGGGTGCCCGAACCGCTGGAACGCGGCCTGCCTGCTGGTGCCGAGTACATCACCGATCTCCTCCCAACTCTGCCCGGCGCTCCGGGCACGGTCGACGGCTTCCTGCAGGGCCGCCTCCGCGGCGGCTGACAGGTCCCGCGCCGCCGCCACCGCGGCCTGCGGTGACGAGGGCTGGCCTAGTTCCTCTAGTAGGCGGCGCGCTGCGGCGGCAACCTTGGCAGCCATGGGATCTTCTGCACTCGGCCTTCCGTCGATGATGTCAAGATATTCATGACGATCCAGAGGTGTCAAACTTTTCTTTACAGTCCGCGATCCGCTGCGGGCGGGGCGCGCCCGCTGGCGGCGTGCCGCGTCCCGGCATCGCGCGTCGCAGTACTGGCGCTTGCGTCCCCTGCCCTGCTGGGGCGGGAGCGGGCGCCCGCAGGCCTGGCACATTCCCGGCCCGGCAACATCCGCCATGGCTCTCCTCGACTTTTTCCGTGTGCCCACACGGTACCACGTAATTTAAAAACGTGGGTTTCTGGCGGCACGGGAAAGTCAAGCCTGTTATCGCTGACGGGCTCCGAAGAGCATGCTTCACCCCGTTGCTATGCTCTGCCCGCGTACTTCCAGCAACAGCTCGGCCCGGTCCTCCAGACCCTCCTTGACGCCGCCGTCGCCGCCGGCGCGATCCGCGACGGCGTCGACCCTGTCGACCTGCTGGCCGCGGTCGCGAAACTCTGCGTCCTCCCGCCGGGAACCGATAACACCTCTCGCGCGGACCCGATGATCGCCCTGCTCATCGACGGCCTCCGGTACGGCGCGAACCCGGTTCCCGCCCGGCATTCAGCCTACGGTCCAGGCTAAGCCGGGTCGGTAGCATGACGGTCATGCGATTGCGTTAAGGCTAGTTCTCCGCGGATTGCCTGGCCGCTGTCACCGGCAGCGGTCGTTTTGGTGTGCGCGGGCACAGCGTGCGCCCGCGTGGCGGCACCCGTGGTCCTCCTTGACCGCTAGGTCCCTGTTCCATCAGCCCTAGCCCAAGGAGAACCCTGCTGTGCCCGTTTCCAGGCGCGCCCCATTCGTGTCCCTCATGGCTCTGCTCCAGCGCCGCTACCCCGGCCTCGACGATCCTGCCCGGCTGATCAAGGAGGGTACGGTCCTGGTCAACGGCGTGCCTGCGGCCAGCCCGCGCACCCGCGTGCGAGCCGACGCCGTCATCCGGATACGCCGTCCCCGCCCGCTGCGCGGGACAATCAAGCTGGCCCACGCCCTGACCGTCTTCGGGATCGACGTGGCTGGCACTATCGCGCTTGACCTGGGCGCGGCAGCAGGCGGTTTCACGCAGGCGCTGCTCGACGCCGGGGCGGCCCGCGTGTACGCCGTCGATGCTGGCACCGGACAGCTGCGCGGCTGGCTGCGCGCCGACCCCCGGGTGATTAATCTCGAGCGCACCAACCTGGCCTCGCTCAGCCCGCACCTCATCAGCGAGCCGGTGAACCTGATCACCATGGACCTGTCCTACCTGGCCATCGCGGAGGCGATCGGCCAGATCGACAGGCAGATGCTGGCCCCGGCCGTACAGCTCATCGCGCTGGTCAAGCCGACGTTCGAGCTTCACGCCGCGGTCCTGGCCAGCCAGCCGCAGCAGGTCGCAGCCGCAGTGGAAGCCGCGGCGCGCGCTGGAAGACCACGGATGGCGGGTCCTTGGCCAGCAGCCGTCGCCCATCCCGGGAGCGAAGGGAGCGGTCGAAACACTGGTCCACGCCGCATCCGGGTTGCAGCCGAGCAGGCACTGCCGAAGAGGCTGAAGGCGGCCACGTTGGCCAGAAGCAGCGGGCACAATGGCCTGTTATGGCGAAGGTTCCTGACCGCTGGCACCGATGGCTGACGGACGTGCGGTTCGGCGGCGATCCCGCCGTCCGCGAGCACGTGCTCACCGAATTCTTGTACCCCGTCCGCGAGACGGTGCTCGACAAGGCCAAGCTGCAGCCCGGTGACACCGTCCTCGACGTGGGCGCCGGAGACGGACTGATCGCCTTCGGCGCGCTGGAACGGACCGGCCCGTCAGGCCGGGTGGTCTTCTCCGACATCTCGCAGGACCTGCTTGATCACTGCCGCGCGGCTGCCGCAGCGGAAGGGCTGCTTGACCGGTGCCGGTTCGTCCTGGCGTCAGCCGATTCGCTGGCTGATACCGCGGATGCCTCGGTCGATGTCATCACCACGAGGTCTGTGCTGATCTATGTGAAAGACAAGGCGGCGGCTCTATGTGAAAGACAAGGCGGCGGCGCTGCGGGAGTTCTACCGCGCGCTGAGACCAGGCGGGCGTATCAGCGTGTTCGAGCCGATCAACGTGCTGATGCGCGATCCTGACCGGTTCCTCGGATACGACATCACACCGGTCAAGCCGCTCGTCGCCAAGCTCAAGGCACTGTATGAGTCCATCCAGCCGCCTGGCGATGATCCCATGCTGGACTTCGACGACCGCGACCTGGTGCGTTACGCCGAGCAGGCCGGGTTCGCCACGATCGACCTCGAACTGCGGGTCACCGTGAAGAACGGGAAGCATCCGGTCTCCTGGGAACAAGCCCTGCGCATGTCGGGAAACCCGCTCGTGCCGCCCTTGGGTGAAGCCCTGGACCGAGTGCTCAGCCCGCAGGAGGTCGCCGAGTTCACCGCATACCTCAAACCGCTTGTCGAGTCTGGCACCGGACGCGAGCGGACCGCGGTCGCCTATCTGACCGCTGCCAAAGAGTTAATGTGCGAAGCCACCTGCGGTGACGCGCTCGACGTGTCCGGAAGGCCTGGCGGCTGGTTGTCCGGGTCAACCCTGCGAATTTTTCGGGCTTCGGTGGCCGGTCCTGTGAGACTGCACTGCTGATGTACTTCGTGAGGACCGACCTTTTCGAATGCACACAGGCTGGATGGCGCGGTGGCCGAGGATGACGCTGCCCGCGCGCCGGTCCCATTCGAATCGCAGCGCACTGCTGTTTCGCCGGGACCGGACGCATAATGGGTGCAGGCGGATCTGTTCTCAAGCGGGAGGCAGGATGTCCCGGATCGGGCGTCGCGTACGCGCAGCAGTCAATCCGGTATCGACCGCGGCTACCGGGTGGTGGTGCCATTCGGCCGTGCGTCACATGCTGACCGGGTACGGGCCGACGCCCAGGCAGCGGCGGCTCATCCGCCGCAGGGCGATCCAAGGCGTCGGCCGTACGCCGTCCGCTGCGCAGATGAGGGCGCGTGCGGCAGCGATCGACCAGCTGCTTAACCGAGACGACCATGGAATGTGAGAAATTCAGCAGCACCAGCCGCATCACATCACTGACGCTTACTAAATAGCGGACCGCCGCCGAGCTTGGAGGCTCGGAATGGAATATAGAGGGAGCTAGCTACCCATCTTTCATTGTCGGTGTCCGTGGGGCTGATGCGAGCGGCTTTGTGTTCATTCGCGTTCGGCGGGGTGGGCGGGGGTGGCGGCCCGGTTGCGGGCGTTGGTGAGGCAGATCCAGATGGCGAGGTGGAGGTCGAGCCGTTCGCCGGAGTGCGGCGGGATGATCGTGGCGGGCGTGATGGCGGCGTGGACGCAGTCCCTATCTCAGTACCAAGCGGCCGCGATAACTGAGACAAGGACCATGATGGGCCGGAATCAGTGAGCGTCGATCCGGCAACTTCAGGTAAGGTCTTAACCATGTTCCTCCTTTGTGCGTAGACCGGCATCCGCGGCCGATGGCCGCGCCGATGCCGTGTCCGTGCCGGCGCCGGATGGCGCCGTTTCCTGAGGAACACTCATGCCCCTTCTTTTGCCCTACCGAGCTGTTCTGCGCACGCCTCACGCGTGCGATGCGTTCGTCACTTCGCTCATCGGACGCCTGGCTTACGGGATCGTCCCTCTTTCCCTGATCCTTACGCTGACGCGCGGCGGTCGCGGCTACGGGTTCGCCGGACTCGTGATGGCGCTGTTCAGCCTGACTGTCGTGCTCGTGTCCCCGTTCCGCGCCTGGATGGTCGACCGGCACGGGCCGCGCCGGGCGCTGCCGCCGATGGCGGCGGGCTTCGCTGCCGTGCTGGTGGCCATCGCGGTGATCCCAGCCCGCTCCGGCGTGAACGATGCGGCGATCGCCGTGCTAGCCGCCGCGGCCGGCGCCTGCGCGCCCCCGCTTGGCGTGGTGATGCGCACGCTGTGGAGTACGCTGAGCGACGACCGTGATGCCCTGCAGACCGCCTACAGCTTCGACGGCGCCGCCGAGGAACTGCTGTACGTGGCCGGGCCCGTGATCGTCGGAGTGATCATCGTCGTGGCGGCGCCCGCCATCGGGCTGCTGGTCAGTGCCGGACTGGTGGTGGCGGGCACCGGGCTGTTTCTCCGGTCGCCCGCACTGCGCCGCTGGCCGGCCCGGGCGGTCAGGCCGGCATCGAGTACGCCGGGCGCGCCGCGCAGGGAGGCGGGCGCGGGCCATGCGATCCTGGCCCTGGCGCTCGTCACCGGCGCGATCGGGCTGTGCCTGGGCGGGCTCGGCCTGGTCGTCGTGGCGTTCAGCCAGGCCCGGCATGATCCCGCTGCGGTGGCGTGGATCGAGGCGGTGCTGTCGGCTGGCAGCGCGCTTGGCGGCCTCGGTTACGGCGCGGTGACCTGGCGGATTTCCGCGCAGCGCCGGCTCGCCCTGCTGGTCACGGGTCTGGCAGTCATCCTGGTCCCGGCTGCGCTGAGCCCGAGTCTGCTCGTGCTGGCCCTGCTCATCGGCCTGGCCGGGGTAATGGTGTCCCCGGCCCTCGCCACCGCCTACGTCCTCACCGACAGCCTGGCATCGCCGGAAGCACGGAACCGTGCCGGGAACTGGGTCAACAGCGGCTACAACGCGGGCGCCTCGGCCGGGGCGGTGCTGTCCGGGCAGCTGATCGGGCGGATTCCGCTGAGCGCTTGCCTGCCGGTTCTGGCGGCACCGGCGTTGCTGGCGGTCGTGCCCCTGTCGCAGGCCCGGCGCACGCCGTAAGCACCACTATTCAACGCGGCTTCCAGTCAACAGCGGTCGGCGGGATCGGCGCGGCGGGAATGGAGCCGTCGGCCCGCATGTGTTCGCTCTGGTGATGCGGAGCCGGGAGCGTCAGGTATGTGGCGGTCTACTACCGGTTCCCCGGGCACGATTGATCCACACCCGCCGACTCGCCGGCTTGGTTGGGCGAGCACGGCGCAGCAGACCGACGAGGCGGTCGCCCATCCCGGCGTGATCATTCACGGGCGCTAACTGTGCGACGAGGATTCACTGGTGTCGGCTGAATCCTCTGTCTCAGTGGTGTCGATCGGGATCAGCGGTGCCGGACCCAAAGTGCTGGCGGCGTCTGGCAGGTAGCCCCAGTGCTTGGCGAGGGCACCGCCGTCGGTGGTGAAGTCGCAGCCTGTGATCAGCCGTGCGTAGTCCGAGCAGAGCCAGGCGACGGTGTGCCCGATATCTGTTGGGGTTGACGGCTCACCCATCGGGATCGCGGCGCGGACGTCGTACGACCCCGTGCTGCGCCACCAGGAGGGCCGCTCCGGCTCAGGGCGGCGCGGCCGCAGCTCGGTACGGCCTTCCCTGCGCCACTGCGCGAGCAGTTCCGGATTGTCTGGCTGCGGAGCGGCGGGCGAGAAGCTGTTCACCCGGATGCCGTACGGGGCCAGATCCATCGCGGCGGCGCGCACGAAATTGGCGATCCCGCCCTTGTGCGTGGCGTACGCGATGAACCCCGCCCCGCCTTGCCAGCCGAGGCATGATCCGATAGAGACGACGGAGCCCCGGATGCCACGCTCGATCATCGCCATGGCCCCGTACTTCGTAAAGAGGAAGTTACTGTTCAAGGCGATCGTGACAGCCTGGCCGAAGTCGGCGAGAGTATCCTCGAGGATGTGCGCGGCGTGCAGCGAAGCCGCGTTGTTGATTACGATGTCGAGCCGACCGAACGCGTCAAGCGTGTCGTTAATATTTGACACGGCGTCGGGTTCGATGCTGGCGTCTCCCTCCAGTGCGAGTCCAATGCCGCCATGACGCTCGATACGGGCAACTGCTGCCTCGGCGGCGTCGAGCTTAATGTCCGTACAGGCGACCCTCGCGCCGTACCTGGCAAGTGCAAGCGCTATGCCGCTGCCGATGTTTGGGCCGGCTCCGGTGACGATGGCAACTTTGCCGCCAAGCGAGACGTCCACGGGGCGGTGCCTTTCTTTGTACTTTCAGACTGACCCTTGCGGGCGCCGCTCCGTAACAGCGATAGGACTGGCCGCGCCATCACCTTATTGGCAGTCGTGGTTTTCTGAATCGCCGCCCACAGATTTGCCGGCGTCTCGAACATCTCGAAGGTCAGCAGATCGGAGGGGAACTTCAGCTCATATGTGTCCTCGATTTGGGCAAGAAGCCCGAGGAGGTTGTATGAGTCGAGTCCGCCCGCCCGCAGGCTCATGTCGGGTTCCAGCGGCTGCGTCGCCGGCAACTCGAACAGATATGGCCGGACCAGTCTCTCGAAGGCCGCGTCCCACGGCACTGGTGAGTTACCGATGATGTTCTCCTTCGCGTATACATGAATTCCCGGCAGCCCAGATAGGCGTCAGGTATAGGCTCCTCCCATGCTGAGCCTCGGGCCGCGAGTCAGAACACTTATCTTGTCCTATCTGTCCTGTCCTGAATTTGCAATGCCTTTGTCCCGCTGGCGGGACGAAGACCGGCAGGCGCGCCGGGGGCTGGCGGTTGACCTGAGCGCGACCAGCGCCCCGGGTACTTCACGCCTGGCTGGAGAGGTATGCGCGGGCGCGCTCGGTACTGACCTGCCAGATTGTCACCGCCGCGCTGGCGCGGAAGCCGAGCTGCCGGTAGATCGAAAGCATTACGTCATTGCTGGCAGCGGTGGTCCCGACCCACCAACGCGCGTCGGGGAGCTCGTCGAGGACCCGCTGCATCATCGCCGCCATGAGCCATTTGCTCAGGGCGCGGCCACGGTGAGCCGGTGCCACCGCAATGTTGGCGCCCTGAAGCCGCTCCGGCACTGCGGAGTTGACCAGAATGTCGTGGAACCCGACGAAATCGCCGACGGCATCCTCGACGGCATAGTGGGCCCATCGCTCCAAGCCCGTGGCCTCGGCAGCTTGTTCCACCTGCCTGAGCCACTCCGGGGTAAGCGTAAGGTCGCCGACCTGGAGATTGTCCCGGGGCGCGGTGTTGAGGAGCTCGTACACTGCGATCACGCCCGGTATGAGATGGTCAGGCGTGGTGCCCTTGACGAACTCCAGGTGATACCCCCGAGCCCGGGCAGGCCCGGCTTCCACCCAGGACCTGACGAGGTCGCGGTCGACAGCACGCAGGTCAAGCCGGTTCTCGATGGTGACCTGGCCGAAGTCAGCCCCGATCCGGCGGGCAAACGTTTCCCCGGCGGGCACCGTCTCCCATGTGGAGCCGATCAGGAGGGTCCGGTCGTGCCGCTCGGCAACCTCGAGGGCGCCGCCCAGCAGTGCCCGGCCGATTCCGGCACGGCGGTGGCCAGGCAGCACGCCGATCCTCACACGGGCGGCGTGGCGGAACCCCTCCGTGTCATTGATGATCACGTTAGCGGAGCCGATGATCTGCCCCGCGTCATCCCTAGCCACGACAGTGGCACCGTCGTAGGCCTCGGGGAGGCTGCGGAAAAAGGCCAGCTCCTGCTCCAATGGCTGCCGGGGCTCCTCCGGGGCGGCTTCCGCATGCAGCAGCCCGGCCGCCTCGTACACCTCCCGGACCAAGTGTTCTGGCCTGCCCCGCACACCGATGACTTCGAGCGCCATCTTGTCTGTCGTCATGGCTTTCGCATCCCTTCTTCTCCCGCCCGTTAGCTGCGCGGCGCCTGTCGCAGTCCTATCTGTATAAAAATCAGAAGTGAAGAACGGAAGGTTGGCTGTACAGCATGTCGGGTTGTGCTTGACCTTGATCTTGGCGGACAGTGGCATGCTGTACGGCTCGGGATTCGATCCGGGAACCCGGAAATGCATCAGCCCCCATGGGGCCGGTTCATGCGCCAGTGCATGAACCGGCATTACTCGAAGAAGGCGAAGGACCTCGTTTCCACGCTGACCCGCGGCGCCGCTTCCGTGCCCGGCAGGTCGATCGAATTGTGCAACGGCTGGGCGTGCCACCCGGGGTCGCTGTCGAATCCCTTGAACACGATCAGCTCGTCCGGCGACAAGTCTGAGAAGTAATACCAGCGCTGCCCGGGGTTGAACTTCGCGAACTGTGATTCGAACGTGTACCCAGGGGTGTCGTACGGCTCGCGCATGGCGGCGTCGAAGACTATGCAGTCCCGCTCGTCGATCGACGAGGCGTCGCACAGCGCCAGCGTGTTGTCGCATGGCGGCGGGGTAAAGCAGCGCCAGGTCTGCAGGACAGCGAACCGCGGATAGTGCCGCAGCGGCCGACCCTCCCAGCTTTCGGTCCACTCGACCCACTTGTGCGCGGCTGCGGTCGTGTAGTCCATGTGGACAAAGTGCGCGGGGCGGACGGCGCCCTCGGCATTGGCGCGCTTGAGGAGCCCCGGACCCTGTGGCAGCACAAGGCTGGCGCCGGTCATGCCCGCCAGCGTTTCGGCCACGGCGGCCAGGTAGCCGAGGCCTTCGGCAGCCATGTCTGACTCGGCAGTCACGCCGGTCTCGTTCCGGATAAGGGTGAAGCCCTCCCGGTCCAGCGACAGCGAGCCGGCGATCGGCCGGGCGTCATGGATCCGCAGGTCATGGCGCTCCAGGGCCATGTTCGAATTCGACCAGTTGGGCACGTCGACCCGGGCCCGGCCTTCGACCGGGCCACTGAAGCTCATCCGTGTGTCGAGGAAAGGCAGCTCCGGTGTGGTCGGCATCAGCGTCAGTCTTCCTTCCACTCGTCGAACACCGCGTGGCCGCGGGCCTCAACGGTGATCGGCGGGCCCGTGCTGGGGGCAGCCGGAGCCGGTGAACGCCATCACCCTGCAATAGCCCCGCTCTAGGCTGGCTCAAGCGGGCCTTGACTGTCCAGTCGCGACCTGGTGGCGTTCAAACGGAGAGGACCGTCACCGTGTTCGGCGCCACGCACGTGTTCCACGCCGCCAGGGAGACGTCGATTTCGTGGTCGAGACCGCCTGGGCCAGCCCGCCGACCACGCGATCATGACGTCGGCGTGCTCACCGACCAGATGGTGCCGCGGTGAACATGACCGGCAGGGCATGCAGCCGGCACCTGACGTCTTTACCGGACCCACGGCGGTTCATGCCGGCCGTGGACACGTTCTTACGTGCATGCGATGCTCTGACCCATGGTCGACCTTGACCCGCCGGAGCGTCTCGTACTCGCCGCCAGCCTGTGTGACCTAGTCTCCGATCTCCGTGACGAACTCGTCACGCTGCTCTGCCACGCGCCGACCACTGTCTATGATCAAGCGTGGCCGATCGCGTTCCGGCATCAGACCCTGGCGCTAATCGCACGCAACCTCCGCGGGCACGGACTGCACGACAAGCTGCCAGCCGACCACTGGGCCACACTCGAGCAGCTGCAGGCCCTAAATCATGACCGCAATACCTTCCTGCTCGCCCGGGCCCGGCAAATCGTGGATGAGGCGGCGAAACGCGGAATACCGGTGCTGGTCCGGAAAGGGCTCCCGCTGGCTCAGCGCGCATATGGCGACCTAGCGGCCCGGAGCATGAAGGACGTCGATCTGCTCGTTCGCAAAGCAGACGTGCGAATGCTGCTTGCGTTGCTAATCGAGATGGGATTCGCCTCGCGCATGCCGCGGGACGCCCAGCGCATGCTCATCTTCGGCGGCCTGAACTACCCGACAATGTCGAAATCCATTGATAACGCTGCCTGCCCAGAACTGCAAATCGGCATATCCGTGGCGTACTTTGACCGTTCGGCCGGCTTCGCCTATGACATCGATGCCGTGTTCGACCGCGCAGACCGAGGCGGCGGCACCGAGTTGCCGACCGCGGACGAGATCGACTTCTTCGTCGATGTCTGCGCGCACTTCTTCAAAGACGCCAAATCCCTCGCGTCTGTCGAGATGGGTGAGGACCTGCAACTGTACCGTTTCTCCGACGTCGCCCGGCTGGCGCGGCGCCTGACCGAGCGCGGGCTCTGGCCGGAGTGCATGACCCGGGCTGAAACGTACAACGTCACCGCACCCGTCTACTTCGCCCTCTGGTACGCGTCCCGTATCGACCCCGAGGCGCTTCCCGCAGATGCCGAGGATCGGCTGGCCCCGGCCGACTGCGGCTACCTGCACACCTACGGCGAGGCGGGACGCCGGGGCGGGTCATGGCCCGATGAGGACGTGGTCCGCCGCATGTTCG
>Ga0335075_10013758_pt1 | contig 12179 bp, 10 predicted proteins | sample Lox_Sample_24_FD_206723 | JGI IMG/M metagenome (GOLD analysis project Ga0335075, IMG submission 206723) | Soil microbial communities from Loxahatchee National Wildlife Refuge, Florida, United States - Lox_Sample_2.4 | ecosystem: Environmental > Terrestrial > Soil > Wetlands | place: USA... | reverse complement strand
CGCACGGTACGGCACCGCGGCTGCAAGGCAAGAACGTGGCCAATCCGCTGGCGATGATTCTCGCGGCCGCGGCGGTGCTCTCGTATATAGAAGACCGGCGCGCCGCTAACGCTTCGCGGGCAATCTACGAGTCCGCGCTCGAAGCGGTGCATTCGGGGACGGCCACCGCCGATCTCGGCGGACACTCGTCGACGACCGAATTCACCGATGCGGTCGTCGACGGCGTGCGCAGGAAGCTCGACGTGTGGAGCACGCTATGACGAAGTGTAAAGATTGGAGAAAGACCGGCCCGCTCCGCGGCCCGGCTTAAGGACCGGTCGCTCCCCGGCCGAATCAGACCCCGATGGTGTGGCTGGACCGTGATTCGCCCCCGCTACGCGAACGCGGCAATCAGCGGCGATATTACCGCCAATCGATCGAACTGCCGGTCGGCGTCACCGTCCGCGGTCTTCCGGCCCCGGTTTACGGCACGCTCATCAACATCTCCGAAGCCGGCTGCCGTCTACGCTCCTTGATTTTGCTCGACCGCAACCGCATCGTCGAGTTTTTGCTGAATTGCAGCGACGGAAAGGAGCTCGCGTTGCGCGGACGCATCCTCTCCCGCACGACGCCGCAGTCCGAAGCCGGGTTCGAATACGGCATCGTCTTCGAGGGTTCGGCGCCGGCGGATCGCGATGCCTTGGCCCGCGAGATCGCGCACATGCAGCGGCGCGCCGCCGCTGCGCGCGTCACCGCGCGCGAAGCGGCCAAGTACGCCGCCGGCGGCGGACGGCAGCGGCGCTCCTCGGTTCGCGCGTTCGTAACCTTTCCCGTTCGCTATCGGATCAACAACCGGTCGGCGGCCAACGGGGAAGCGAGCGACGTGTCGGCCGGCGGTTTACGGCTGATCTGCCAAGAGCCGCTCGAAATCGGTTGCGAGGCCGAGCTTCGGTTCACGCTTCCGAGCGGCGTGCTCAACGTCTATCCGCCGCCGGAAGAACGACTGGAGATCACGCCGTTCGGGGAGCGTCGCATCCGCGTTCCCGACAATCGCCGGCCGTTTGCAGAGATGCTCTTGCGCGCGCGCGTTTTGACGCAGCACGAGCCGCTCGGCGGGCGCGACGTGTACGGCGTCGGCTTCGTCGACATCGACGGCTACCAGCGCGAAGAGATTGCCCGCTTCACTCACGCGGTGCAGCTCTCGCAGATTCGAGGCCCTGGGTAGAGCGGTAACCTGCCGGCGTAGTGCGAAAGCCCCCTATGCGCCGCAGACCTCCTGGATTTTGCTGGTGGAGATTCTCCCGTTGGGCCCGAAGGGTACGCCGGCAGACCATAATTCCTAGAAGAAGCGCAACCTCTGGCAGGCGGGGTGTTGCCCGCTGATGGGAAACCATAAAAATCATGCAAAAAATCGCATCGCTTCTCGTACTCGTGCTGGCATTCGCGCTGCCGCTCGATGCGCTGGCGGCGACTCGGTACATCGGCGATCTCACCGAGGGTGAGCTCTTAGGGCCGGTATCGTCGTCCGCTCAGCTGCAATCCGATTTCGAGGCCAACGGCAAGCTTATCGCACAGGCGAGCGAGCGCCTCGGTCTCGCACCATCGGAGTACCACGAGGTGCGCGATGCCGTTGCCCGCGGCGAGGCACGCTACGTCGTTCTTCCCCGCCACCTCGACGGCATGGCCGGCGAGCACGGCGGCGTAGCGTTCGCCGTTCACGACATCGAGATTCCGGCCGGCGTGCACGGCTGGGAGGTCGATATCGCTCGGCCCGATGGAACGCTGCGCGTCTTCGTGCCGAACGCCTGCGGCAATATCTCGTACCTGCTCGTTCCGCACCGCCGCATACTCGCTGCCGTGCCGCCGATGCAGATTCCGACGCCCGGCCCCGTTCCGCTGGTCGCGCCGGCTCCTCAGATTCCGGTGGCGTCCGAGCCGGTCGCGTTCATTCCGCCGCCGGTCATCGTGCCGGCCGTAGCGGGAGGCGGGCTCTGGCCGCTGCTGGCGCTGATCCCGCTGGCCTTCATCGGCGGCGGCGGGTCGATTCACGTTCCGATCGGTCCGGGACCGCCGCCGCCGCCGAGCACGGGACGCGGGTTGTTGCTGACGCTGCATCCCAGGCCGATCACGACCCCGTGTCCGCCGCCGGCCAACCGTCACCCCGGGCGGCCGTAGACTCAGACCTCGATCACGACCGGAACGATCACCGGACGGCGCTTGGTTCGGGCGAAGATCGCCTGAGCCAAGCCGCTGCGAACGTGTTCCTTGACGGCGTCGACGTCGCGCATCGCCTCGACCGAGATCTCGCCGATCGAAGCGGCCAACGCCGTGCGTAGCTCCTCGACCAGCGGCTCCGATTCGGGCAGATAGAACACGCCTTTCGAAATCAGGTCCGGCGTTCCGATGACGCGGGCCTCTTCGCCGTCGATGGCGATCACCACGACGACGATGCCGTCGTTGGAGAGGGCCTTGCGATCGCGCAGAACCGCCTGCCCGATATCGCCCACGCCCGAGCCGTCGACGAACACGTGGCCGCCGTACGTCTTTCCGATCTTGTCGCCGTATTCGCGAGTGAACTCGACGACGTCGCCGTTTTCGACGACGAACACGTTGCCCGGGTCGACGCCCGTTTGCGTGGCCAACCGCCCGTGGTGCATCAGCATGCGGTACTCGCCGTGCACCGGAATGAAAAACTCCGGCCGCACCAGGTTGAGCATCAGCAACAGCTCTTCTTGCGAGCCGTGGCCCGAGACGTGCGACCGCCCGTCGGTGCCGTGGATCACCGTCGCGCCCAGACGGCAGAGATTGTTGATCGTCTTGTAGACGCTGCGCTCGTTGCCGGGAATCGGCGTGGCGCTGATGACGACCGTGTCGCCGGGCACGATGCGGAACTTGCGGTGATCGCGCACGGACATGCGCGCCAAGCCGCTCATCGGCTCCCCTTGCGATCCGGTCGTCACCACGACGATCCGCTCCGGCGCGTAGTTGTCGACGTCTTCGATCTTGACGACCGTGTCGGGAGGAATCCGCAAGTGGCCGAGCTCGCCGGCGAAGTGCACGACGTTTTGCATCGAGCGGCCCAGAAACGCCACCTTGCGCCCGAAGCGCACCGCGTGGTCGACGGCCTGTTGAATGCGCGGAACGTTGGAGGCGAACGACGCGATGACGATCCGCCCGCGGGCTCGCGAAAAGATCGCGGTGAACGCCTCCCCGACGATCCGTTCCGAGAGGGTGTGACCCGGCCGCTCCGCGTTGGTCGAATCCGAGAGCATGCACAGCACGCCCTCGTCGCCGATCCGGGCGATGCTCGCGAAGTCCGCCGGTTTACCGTCGATCGGCGTCTGATCGAACTTGAAGTCACCGGTGTGGAAGATCGTTCCGACCGGCGTCCGCAGCGCCAGCGCGCAGGCTCCCGCCACCGAATGGTTGACGTGGACGAACTCGGCCTCGATGCTGCCGTAGGCGACCCGGTCGCCGGGCTGCACCTGGACGAACTCCACGTCGCCGAGCTTTTGCTCGCGCGACTTGGCCTTGATTAGCGCGATCGTGAGCGGCGTTCCCACGACCTGCGTCCGAGCGAACTCGCGCAGGAAATACGGAAGGCCGCCGATGTGATCTTCGTGACCGTGGGTGACGAGAACGGCCCGCAGCTTGCTCGCCCGCTCCCGCACGTAGGTGAAATCGTTGATCACGATGTCGACGCCGTACATCTCGTCGTCGGGGAACATCAGGCCGCAATCGACGACCACCATGTCGTTCTCCGTCTCGACGACGGTCATGTTGCGCCCGATCTCGCCGCAGCCGCCCAGGGGTACGACCCGGACGTACGGCTCGTTCGGCGGAAGTGGAACCACTAAGCCATTGGAACTCACAGACTGCTTCTTGCTCTTTCGCGGTTAGACGTGAAATGAGGACCGAAAGGAAGCACGTCGTGAAGAGACTCGCACTTCTGCTCGCGGCAGGCGTCGCACTCGCGGCGAGCGCGCTCGCCCCCTTGGCGGCCCACAGCCATCCTGCGACGGATTCGACGCCGCCGCCTGCCGCCTCGCCCGAAGCGCTCTTCAGCCGCGGGGCGCTGCGGCGGGCCCGGCTCCTCATTCAGATGCGCATGCTTCAGCTGCGCGAGGAGCGGCTGGCGTGCCTGCGCGCGGTCCTGCTGCGGCGCCTCCCGCCGGATTTGGTTCCGCCCGGCGAAGGCGAGCCGCCGACAGGCCGCAATCCGGACGTCTTGAAACATTCCCCGCCGCAGCGCGCTACCAGTTCTCGAAGCGCGCCCGGAGAAAGCGAGGAGTGTACATGGATCTCGGCTCGACCGAGACGACCCGGAGCAGCGGCCTAAAGACGGTCCTCGATACCGTCGTTGCGCCGAAGGAGGCCTTCGAGCGCCTCCGGACGACACCGACGTGGGGCTGGGCGTTCCTGATCACGCTCGTGCTCTACGCCGCAGCTTCGTATCTCATGATGCCGGCCATCGCCCATGCCACCCAGGCATCCTGGCCGCAGATGGTCGCGGCCAATCCGACCTTGTCCGCGCTCACCCCCGCCCAACAGCAAACCCAGCTCGACTTCGTGCTCAAGTTCGTCGGATTCTCGTGGGCGTTCGCGATCGTCGCGGTTCCGATCGTGCTGCTCTTCCAGACCATCGTCATGACGATCTTCAAGGCCGCCGGGCGGGGCGACGCCGGCTTCGGCACGCTCTGGGCGGTTGCTTGCAACGTCGCCGTGCCCGCGCTCGGTATTTCGGCGATCTGCGCGGCGATCATCGTCGTGCTGCGCGGACCGGATGCGTTCGATCGAACCGTCGACGTGGCCGCATCGGTTCCGTCGCTCGGAATGATCGTCCCCGCCGCCGCACCGAAACTGCACGCTTTCCTCAGCGCGATCAATCCGTTTACGCTTTGGGGCTGCGCCCTGGTCGCCGGGGCGATGATCGTTACGGCGCGCGTTTCGAAACCGCTCGCCTGGGCGGCCGGCATCGTGATCCTCGCATTCGGCGCGGGCTTCGCTTCGTTGGGCGCTCGATAGCGCGATGCTGCGGTACGCGATCGCGGTCGGGTTATTTTGTGCTGCCACCGCGGCGTCCGCCGCGGCGGCCACGCTTTCGCCGCCGGCGGCCATGACGCTTCCGGACGCGGTCGAATACGCGCTGGAGCACAGCTCGACGGTCGCGACCCAGATCGCCAACGTGACGGCGGCGCAGCACCAAGTCGCCCTCCAGGCCGACACGGCGTACCCGCCGATCGACGCGCAAGCATCGAGCTTTCTCGCCAAGAGCGCCAACTACGAAGGCAGCTTCGCGGCCATCGGCGTGGCTCAAACCTCCGTCGTCAGCCAAAACACCGTGCAGCTCGGCATCAACAACTGGAATCTGACGACCGGCGGCTTCGCATTTCTGCAGTTGGCGTCGCTGCGGTCGCAGGCGGTTCAGGCGGAAAACGTTCTGGCGAATACCGAAGATCAGATCGCCACGTCGGTGACCAACTCGTTCTACACGATCGCTCAGCGCAAGGCCGTCGTGATGGTCGATCTCGCAAACGTCAAGTATCAGGACGTGCTGGTCCGCGTCGCCAAAACGCGCGAACGCGCCGGCGTCGCGGCCGGCGTCGACGTCCTTCAAGCGCAGACGCAGCAGTCCAAGGCCGCCTCTTCGCTGGTTGCGGATCGAGCTGCCGTCGAGGACGCCAGCCAGGCGCTCGCGCAGCAGATCGGCGCGCCGCTGCAAACGCCGTTCTCGGTCCCGGTCGAGGTCCCGCAGCCGCCCCTGCCGCACGGCACCGTCGACGCGCTGGTTGCCATCGCCGACGTCAACCGGCCCGACGTCAGCGCCGCGCACCAGGCCGTCTTCGCCGCCGGCTATACGCGCAAGAGCTGGAACGTCGAGCTGTTCCCGACGGTCAACGTCACGGCGCTGATCGGCAACCAGTTTTCGCCCAGCGGCGCGGTTCTCGAGCAGGAGCAGTTCAGCTACGACTGCTTTCACGCCTATCCGCCGATTCCGGTCTCGGAGTGTCCGATCGCCTCCCGCGGATCGGCCGGTTTTTGGAACCTGCAGGCGATCTCGACGTTCACGTTGCCGCTGATCGACTATAACGCCCGGCACAGCGAGCGCGTCAACGACGACGCTCAGCTCGCTTCGGCTAAAACCAACTACGAGCAGACGCGCTTGCAAGCCGAGCTGGACGTGCGCCAAAGCTATCGGGCGGCGCAGACCGCGCAGTCGCAGCTCGGATTCGCGCGCGACGAGTCGGTCTACGGCACCGAGGCCGCACGGATCGCGCAGCTGCAGTACAAGGCCGGCGTCAAGACGATCTACGACGTCCTCCAGGCGCAGGAGTCGGCCGTTTCGGCGCAAGACGATTACGTCAACGCCCGCGTTAATTACGTCGATGCCGTGGTCAAGCTGCGCGTTTCGCTCGGAACGTATACCGCGCAGACCGCGGTAGCCGATCTCCAGTAGGGAAGACGCTCGCCGATGAATGCTCGTACGCGTAACCTTCTGATCGTCGCCGTCGCGCTGGCGGCACTGGTCGCCGTGGCCGTCGTCGCCTCGGGCGGCCGCACGCGCAAGCCGGTCACCGTTCCGTTGAAGCGGCTCGCCTACGCGCCCTTTACGGTCAAGCTGCCGGAGAACGGCGTCGTGATGCGGCGCCTGACCGCCACGATCCCGGTGCTGGTATCGGGGAACATCGATCGGATGTACGTTCGGGCCGGCAGTTCGGTCGAAGCCGGGCAGTTGCTGGCCACCATTTACAACCCCTCGGTCCGCTACGATGCCGAGTCGGCTCGCGCCGACTACGTCTCGGCGGTTGCCAACGTCTCCGCGGCGCGGACGCAAGAAGATAACGCCAAGGTCGGATACCAGGCACAAGTCGACACCTCGAAGTCGGCGATGGACGAAGCCAAGCGCATCTACGACGCCGACGTCGTCCTCTACGACAACAAAGCGATTCCGCGGCAGCAGCTCGACGAGGACAAGGCCAAATACGACCAAAACCGCGTCGCCTACGAGCAGGCGGTCGAGCAGAACAAACTCGGAGCCATCTCCGGGTATAACGGCAGCAGCGTGCAAGTCGCCGTGACCGCCGCCGAAAAGGCGCGCATCGTCAACCAGCAAGACGCCGAGCAGGCCGGCTATTTGCAAGTTCGGGCGCCGTTCTCGGGCGTGATTCAGAGCGTGACGGCGCAGCCCAACGATCCGCTGCGCCCGCTGCAGCCCGGAGACCCCGTGACGTCGGGGCAGGCGCTCTTCACCATCGCCGGCGACGACGGCTATACCGTCAAGGCGGAGGTCGACGAACAAGACGCGATCGACGTGCGCGCCGGTTTGCCGGTGCTCGTTACCGGCGAGGATTTTCCGGGACGAACGATTCGCGGCCGCGTCGAGTCGATGGCGCCGGTCGCGACCAAGTCGACCGACGCTTCCAGTACGGCGATGCAGGTGCTGACGACGATCGCACTCGATTCGTCGCCGGCCTTCCTGCGCGACGGGATGAGCGCCGACGTCGACATCCTGACGACCGACATTCCGCACGCGCTGTCCGTTCCCAACGATGCGATCGTGCGGCAAAACGGCGTGCCGTACGTCTACGTGGTCGAGAACCGCGTCGCAACGCGGCGGCGGATCGTCACCGGAAAGACGGCCGACACGCAGACGCTCGTTCGATCCGGACTGGCCGCCGGCGAGACCGTGGTCGCCAAGGTCCCTCCGGGATTCAAGAGCGGCACGCCGGTGGTCGCCGCCAGTCCCTCCCCGCTGCCGAGTTCGTGAGCACGCTCTTCGCGTATCTCGAGGAAGCGCTGGCGTCGATCTGGCGCAATCGCACGCGCTCGATCCTGACGATGCTCGGGATGATCATCGGCAGCGCTTCGATCATCGCGGTCTTCGGCATCAGCCGCGCCGCGACCAGCGGCATCACCGGAACGTTTTCGTCGTTCGGCGTTTTGCCGGTGGTCGTTTCCGTCGACGGCTCGCAACCCGATCCCACCATCGCTGCGATCCAGTACCGCGACGCCGCAACCGTACTCGCCGACGTCGGCGGATCGATTGCCAGCATCTTGCCGAGCTGGCAGCGCGACTACCAGGTCGCCTACCGCAACCGGCACGGCTTCGAAACGGTGCAGGTCGACGGCAGCTATCATACCGATTCGCTTCAGATGGCCGAGGGCCGCAAGATCGATCAAGACGACGTCGATTCGGCCGCCCAAGTCTGCGTGCTCACCGGCAGCCTGGCGCTCAAGTATTTCGGAGACGCGCGGGCGGTCGGAAAGGATCTTCGCGTCAACGGGTTTCGCTGCCAAGTCGTCGGCGTGTACGCCAACGTCAAAGGCTCGTTCATGAACTCGCTTTTCAACAGCGACTCGGTGGTCATGCCCTATACGACGTTCTATCGCGACTTCTCGCCGGGCGACGTCGACCAGCTGTTGATCTATCCGGCCGATCAGACGCAGGCCGACGACGTCGGCAAAGCGGTCGTGCGTGCGTTGCAGCACATCCACGGCGACCGGGCCGAATACACGGTGCAAAACGCCGCATCGCTGGTCTCGGGCTTCGGCAAGGCGCTCAACATCGTCGCCGTAGGACTTTCGGCCATCGGCGGGGTTGCGCTGGTCGTGGCCGGCATCGGCATTATGAACATCATGCTGGTTTCGGTGACCGAACGGACCCGCGAGATCGGTATTCGCAAGGCGATCGGGGCCAGCCGTCGCAACATCGTCCTGCAGTTCATCATGGAGGCGATCGTACTCTCCGTCATCGGCGGCGGTATCGGCATGGTTCTCGGGCTGATCGCGACCGTGGGCGCCGCTTCGATGTTGAGCAAGCAGCTCGGCGAAGTCATCATTCCCTACGTCTTGATCGTGAGCATCGCCGTGGGCTTCTCGATTGCGGTCGGCATGATCTTCGGAACGTATCCCGCGCTGCGCGCGGCCAGCCTCGACCCGATCGAGGCGCTGCGGTCCTAGCGCGATGATTTACCTGGAAGAAGCGGTCTCGGTGCTGCTCGCCAACAAGGTGCGCTCGCTGCTGACCATCGTCGGACTGATCATCGGCGTCGCCGCCGTCATCGCCATCCAAGTACTGGGCGGCGGCATGGCCGGCGCGATCGACGGTCTGCTGGGGGGCATGTCGGACAACTCGTTCATCATCTTTCCGAACCAGCAGCAATCCAACGCGCAGGCAGCGGCATTCAAGCTCAGCGACATGCAGACGCTCAAGGATCGCGTTCCGCTCTTGCTCGACGCCGTTCCGGTCGCTTTCCTTTCGGAGCTAGTGCGGCACGGACACGACGAGGGCCGGTTTACGCTCTCGCCCGAAAGCGCGATTCCCTACGACAACTTGCCGGCCCAGTACGGGCGCCACATCGACGCCGACGACGTCGCCGAAGCCGCCAACGTCGCCGTCCTCAAGCACGACGCTTATATCCGGCTTTTTCCCAACGGCGGCGACCCGACCGGCGAGAGCATCTACGCCGGGCCGAACCGCTTCCTGATCGTCGGCGTATTGGAGGCGCCGAAGCAGGGCATCATCAACGCCAGCTTTGCCGGCGAGGTCGCAATCCCGTGGACCACCTACGTCCAGCGCTTCCTGCACGGGAACACGCTGTTCGCCGCGCGCTTCGTCGTCGCCAATCCGGCGACGATTCCGCAAGCCGAGGCCGACACGATCGCCGCCATTCGAAGTCTGCGCGGCAAGCCGGACCTCGTGTATCAGAGCTTCGACAAGTCGCAGTTCACCAAGGGAATCGACGGCGTCTTCGACGCGCTCACCTTCATCGTCGCACTGATCGGAGCCGTCTCCCTGCTGGTCGCCGGCATCGGGATCATGAACATCATGCTGGTTTCGGTCGCCGAGCGGACGCGCGAGATCGGCGTTCGAAAAGCGATCGGTGCGCGCCGCTCGCAGGTTCTCTGGCAGTTCTTCATCGAGGCCCTGGTCTTGTGCGGTGCCGGATGCGCGATCGGATGGGCACTCGGGATGGGCATCGGCGCGATCGTCAACGACGTCGGCATCGTACGGTTGAGCGGCACGGTGCCGCCGCTGCCGTGGCTGGGAACGCTGGCGATCGCGGCCGGCTTTGCGGTCGTCGTCACGCTGGCCTTCGGCACCTACCCGGCATACCGCGCGGCGGGCTTGGACCCGATCGAGGCGCTGCGCTATGAATGACCCCACGCTCGCCATCCGGCTGCGCGACATCCGCAAGACCTACGAAAGCGGCGCGATGAAAGTGCCGGTGCTGCACGGTATCACGCTCGACGTCGTCCGCGGCGAGTACGTGGCGGTCATGGGACCGTCGGGATCCGGAAAGTCGACGCTGATGAATCTCATCGGCTGCCTCGACCGTCCCACCAGCGGAGTGTACGTTCTCGACGGCGTCGACGTTTCGAAGCTCGACGACAACGCGTTGGCGGCGATTCGCCTGCAGAAACTCGGGTTCGTGTTCCAGGGCTTCAATCTGCTGGCACGCACCGACGCGCTGAAAAACGTCGCGCTTCCGCTCTTCTATGCCGGCGTCCCGGCTCGCGAGCGCGCCGTCCGCGCGGCTGCCGCGCTGGAGGACGTCGGCTTGGGCGACCGCGGCCATCATCAGCCCAGCCAGCTATCGGGAGGGCAGCAGCAGCGGGTCGCGATCGCCCGCGCGCTGATCAACGATCCGGCCGTGCTGCTTGCCGACGAGCCGACCGGCAACCTGGATTCGAAGACGAGCGACGACATCATGGCGCTCTTCGACAAGCTGCATGCCGGCGGCCGCACCATCATCATGGTCACGCACGACGAGGCCATCGCGCGCAACGCCCGCCGCATCGTGCGGCTCCTGGACGGCCTGGTGGTGGCCGACGTGGCGGTGGGGGCTACCGCCTAGCCGCGGACGCGGCCGCCACGGGCTGTGACTTTTTTGCGTTCTCGAGGTAGATAAGCCCAGTAACACGCCATCGAATCGGTTGGAGAATGACAAACAATCGCCTAATGCCCACCCTGATCGTGGGGCTGGTGGGAGCCGTCGTCGGCAGTTTCCTCATGTTCCTCTACGCGAGCTCGCATTTGGGCGGGGCCGCCGGCCCCGACCGCACGCCGCCCGCGGTTGCGGCGGCGCCGCTCACGGGCGTGAGCGATCAGGATCGCATCGTCAGCGCGGTCAAGCGGACGAAAGCGTCGGTCGTCGCGATCGTGGAAGACATCAACGGTCAGCAGTACATTCCTGCCGATCCGTTCTTTCAGCAGTTTTTCGGCCAGCAGGGCGGGGGCGGTATCGTCCAGCCGTATAAGGGCCAGGCCTCCGGTTCGGGATTCGTCTACGACGCGCGCGGCATCGTCACCAACGCGCACGTCGTCGAACCCGAGCAAGGCGCGCACATCACCAAGCTCACCGTGGTGTTTCCGAACGGCGATCACGTGCCGGCGCACGTGGTGGCGGCCAATCTCGCCAACGACGTAGCGATCATCAAAGTCGACGATTACTCCAAGCTCCCGCCGCCGCTGCAGCTGGCCGATTCGGACCGGCTCGAGCAGGGCCAGTGGGCGATCGCGATCGGCGAGCCGCTACAGCTGCAGCAGACCGTGACGCTCGGCGTCGTCTCGGCGTTCGATCGCTCCGAGCCGATTCCGACCGAAAACGGCAGCGAGATCGATTTTAAAGGCCTCTTGCAGACGTCGGCGCCGATCAACCCGGGCAACTCGGGCGGGCCGCTGATCGACATCGACGGCCAGGTCATCGGCATCAATCAGTCGACCGTCAAATCCGCGTACGCGCAAGGCATCGGCTTCGCGATTCCGTCGAACACGGTGCGCACGGTCGTTGCCGAGCTCGAGAAGAATCCGGGCGTGCACCAAGGAACCGACACCGGTTTCCTGGGCATCGAGATGCAGAACCTGACGCCGGGATTCAAGAATCAAACCGGCTATCAGGGCGACACCGGCGTCGGCATCGAAGCCGTGGTTCCGGGCTCGCCTGCCGACCAGGCCGGCATCTCACCGGGCGACGTGATTCTCCAAGTCGACGGCAAGACGTTCAGCGACATCAACGCGCTGCACAAATACATCGGCTCCAAGAAGCCCGGCGACTCGATCAAGATCGACGTGTGGTCGCAAGGCCTCAAGAAGTTCGTCGGCGTCAAGCTCGGCGAAACGCCGGCGGCACAGCCGATATCCCAGGAACAGCAGCAAGCGCCTCCAGAACAAGAGCCGGAGCAACCGTAATACTTAC
>Ga0335075_10013757_pt1 | contig 12179 bp, 11 predicted proteins | sample Lox_Sample_24_FD_206723 | JGI IMG/M metagenome (GOLD analysis project Ga0335075, IMG submission 206723) | Soil microbial communities from Loxahatchee National Wildlife Refuge, Florida, United States - Lox_Sample_2.4 | ecosystem: Environmental > Terrestrial > Soil > Wetlands | place: USA... | reverse complement strand
ATCGCCAAAGAGGACTGGGTGATCGGCGGTGCGCCGGAATACTCGAGGGACAAGGTGGACTGACAACGACGGTGTCCCTGCCCTGTAGCCTGCTGCTGTTCTCCGACTACACGCTCGCCGAGCTGGCGGAACTTGCGGCTCTGGCTGAGGAACTCGGATATCGTGATTTCTGGTACACCGACGTTCGGTTCGCGCGCGACTGCTATCTGGGGCTTGCCGCGGCGGCCGCACGCACGCGTCGCATCCGGCTGGGGACCGGTGTCACCGATCCTTATTCCCGGCATCCGGCCCTGACAGCCGCCGCGATCGCCACGCTCGACGAAATGTCGGGCGGGCGCGCACTGCTGGGCCTTGGCACCGGCGGTACTGGCTTTAGAGAACTCGGTATCAGCCAGGCTCTGCCGATTGCGGCCTTGCGCGAGGCGGTTGCATTGGTGCGCGGCCTGTTATCCGGTGACACTGTCACGCAGCAAGGAAAGGTGATCTCCCTAGGAGGCGCGCGCCTCGGCTTCACTCCGCTGCGGCGTGATATTCCGGTGTATGTGGCGACGCATGGCTCCCAGATGACACGACTGGCAGCGCAGGTGGCGGACGGCGTGTTGATCGCCAACACGCTGGTGCCGGCCGCGTTCGAACACTACGTGGCGCAGCTTGAACAGGGTTTTGCCAAGGCTGGCCGCGATCCCGCCGGGTTCGACATCGGGTTGCGCGTCGAGGCCTGCATCGCTGACGATGACGCGGCGGCGCTGGGCGTGATGCGCCGGCGCGTGGTGACGCGCGTCCTGAGCCAATATCCGAAATGGGAGTACCTGCGCGAACTTGGCATCGACCTGTCGGAAGAATTCACCGCATTGGCCGCGGAACGCCCCACCGGCTATATCGAGCGCGCGCTGGTGCTGATGCCGGATGCCGTTGTCGAGAGCATGGTGCTGGCCGGCAATCCGCAGACGGTTGCCCGCCAGCTTGCCCGTGCGCTGCATCCGCGCATCACGAGCGTCACGCTGCGTCCGCATGCGCTGAAGGGTGCCTCGGTCGTGCCGGTGATCCGCGCTTTCGCGGAGCAGGTGTTGCCGCAGGCACTACGGCTCCGGGAGACTCGGGCCGTGGCATGAACCGGGCAGGCTGACGATGCTGGGTTATACGATCCGACGCGTGTTGGGCGTGATTCCCGTGGTGTTCCTTACGTCGGCTATCGTGTTCGGCCTGATGCATCTGCTGCCGGGCGATCCGGTGCAATTGCTGATCGGCCAGTCGCAGACCGAGGTCAGCGCCGCGACTATCGCGTCGTTGCGCCATCAGTACATGCTCGACCGACCGATCTGGCTGCAATATTTCGCCTGGGCGCGCCACATGCTCGCCGGCGATCTGGGCGCCTCACTACAGACCCATCAGGCCGTGTGGGAAATGATCCGCCCCCGTATCCTGCCGACGGCACAGATCGGCTTTACCGCCTGGCTGCTCGCCCTCGTTATCGCCATGCCGCTCGGCGCGATCACAGCGCGCCATCCCGGTTCACTGGGCGACTGGATCGGCACCATCGGCGCGCTGTCCGGCGCGGCGATGCCCTATTTCCTGGTCGGCGGCGTGCTGATCTACGTCGTCGCGCTGCGCCTGGGCTGGCTGCCGCCTTCGGGCTACGTGCCACCCGATCAGGGATTCGGCGCCAGCATACGCAGCACGATCATGCCGGCGGTGACACTGAGCCTCAGTCTCGGCGCGGTCATCGCCCGACAAACCCGGGCGAGCTTCAGCGAGGTGCTGCAGTTCCCCTTTATCCGCTCGGCCCGCGCCAAGGGCCTGTCAGAGATCCGTATCATGACGCATCACGCGTTCAAGAACGCGATGCTGCCTGTGGTCACCGTTCTTGGGGTGCAACTCGCGACCATGTTTAGCGGCGCCGTCGTGACCGAGACGATCTTCGCTGTTCCCGGAATCGGCCGGCTGCTGGTCGATGCGATCCTCAGTCGTGACTATCCCGTGGTGCAGGCCGTGGTTTTGTTCATCAGCATCATCGTGGTGGTCGCGAACCTGCTGGTGGATTTGCTCTACGGCCTGCTCGACCCGCGCATCCGCCAAGCATAGGGCGCATGTCAGGCAACATCGCTCCGGACGTCGCGGTTTCCTATGAAGCACGCGCGCCGTTCGGTCGCCTCGGTGCTGCGGCCGGCCGACTGCTGCGTAACCGGCTCGCACTGGTCGGGACAGTGATCAGCGTGCTGATCGTCGTCCTGGTACTGATCGCGCCGCTGGTCACGCCTTACGGGCCGAATGCGATCGACTACCGGGCCATGCTACGCGGCCCTTCGGCGGCGCATCTGCTCGGCACCGACGACCTTGGCCGCGACGTGTTCACCCGCACTCTGTACGGCGGGCGGTTGTCGCTAGCCGTCAGCCTCGGCTCGATCGTACTCGCGGTCGGCGCCGGTGTGCCGCTGGGATTGCTGACCGGATATCTTGGTGGGGCGACTGATGAAATCCTGATGCGCCTGATCGACAGCGTCATGGCGCTGCCGCCCCTGGTATTGGCGCTGACCATCACCGCAGTGCTGGGGCCAGGTCTGGTCAATGCCATGCTGGCGATCGGAATTGTGGCACTGCCGGGCATCGCCCGGCTTGTGCGGGGCCAAGTGCTGTCGCTGCGGCACAACGACTATGTGCTCGCCGCTCGTTCGGTTGGCGTGCGACCCTCACTGATCGTACTGCGCCACGTGCTGCCCAATGTGCTGGACCCCGTGCTGGTGCAGGCGACATTGGGCATCGGCTTCGCTATCATCACGGAATCCTCGGTCAGCTTCATTGGGCTCGGTGCGCAGCCGCCCACCGCGACCTGGGGGTCCATGGTGCAGGTCGGGTTCCAGTACCTGGACAGCGCACCCTGGTTGGCGATGGCACCCGCGGTAATGATCTTTCTTGCCGTGCTCGGCTTCAACATGATGGGCGAGGGGCTGCGCGGCGCCCTCGATCCCGCAGCGCGCAGCACCGCGTGATGCTGGACGGCCCGACCGCGCATGGGCCTCGACCGGCACCCTTGCTGGAGGTCTGCGGCCTGCGCACCGAGCTGCGGCTGCGCAACCGGCTGCTGCCGGTGGTGAATGATGTGTCGTTCCAATTGCATGCTCGCGAAACGCTGGGCATTGTCGGCGAATCCGGCTGCGGCAAAAGCATGACCGCGCTGTCGGTGATGCGGCTGGTGCCTAACCCGCCCGGGCGGATCGTCGGCGGATCGATCAATTTCTGCGGTACCGAGCTCTTACGCTTGCCGGAGTGGCAGATGCGCCGCCTGCGCGGCAACAGCATCTCCATGATCTTCCAGGAGCCGATGACAGCGCTGAATCCGGTGCGCACGATCGGCAGCCAGATCGTCGAGGCGATCCGGTTGCATCAGGGACTCGGCTGGCGTGCAGCGCGCGCCCGCGCGGCCGACATGCTCGACCTGGTGCGTGTTGCGGACGCGCGATCGCGGCTCGACGAGTACCCACACCATCTTGTCGTGCAATCCACGCGTGCTGCTGGCCGATGAGCCAACCACCGCATTGGATGTCACCATCCAGGCGCAGATCATGAGCGTGCTAGCCGAGCTGCGCGAACGGCTGGGAACCGCCATGGTCCTGATCACCCACGACCTGGGACTGGTCGCGGAAAGCTGCGATCGGGTCCTGGTGATGTACGGCGGGCGGAAGGTCGAAGAGGCCGCCACCGCCGAGCTGTTCGCCGCGCCGGCGCATCCCTATACGCGTGGGCTGCTGGACTCTGTGCCGCGCCTCGTGGTTGGCCCGGCGGCACATCGCGCCGGCACACGGCCGCGCCTGCGCGAGATCCGCGGAACCGTTCCGGCACTGGATAAACTGCCCGCCGGCTGCCCGTACGCACCACGCTGCCCGCTGGCATCGGAGCAATGCCGGGCGACGATGCCGCCGCTATTGCCTCGCGGCGATGCGCACCTGGCGGCGTGCTGGCATTCGGCCCACGTGCCGGAGATCGCGCACTTATCGATGCGATGACCCGCGTGCCCGTTATCACCGTCCAGGATCTTGCCAAGCACTACGCGCGCCACCGCCGCTGGCTGACGTTACCTCAGCCCGCCGTGCGTGCCGTCGATGGCGTGTCTTTCGCCATCGCCCCCGGCGAGGCCCTCGGGCTCGTTGGCGAAAGCGGCTGCGGCAAGTCCACCGTGGGCAAGACCATCCTGCGCCTGCTGCCGGTTTCAGGCGGTCGTATCGAGCTGTGCGGCACCGATATCACGCACTTGTCGGAGTCGGCGCTGCGGCCACTGCGGCGGCGGATGCAGATGATCTTCCAGGACCCTTATTCCTCGCTCGATCCGCGCCAGACAGCCGGCCGGATCGTGGCGGAGCCGCTGAAGACTCACCACATCGCACGCGGCGCGGAGAAGTGGGAGCGGGTTGCGGCACTGTTGCAGCGCGTCGGCATCCGTCCGGAGCAGATGGATGATCTGCCCCACCAGTTCTCGGGAGGCCAGCGGCAGCGCATCGCGATCGCCCGCGCACTCGCCGCATCACCGGACCTGATCGTCTGCGACGAACCGGTTTCCGCGCTCGATGTGTCCATCCAGGCGCAGGTGATCAATCTGTTGATGGATCTGCAGGACGAGTTTGGCCTCGCGTACCTGTTCATCGCACACGACCTGGCCGTGGTGCAGCAGATCAGCCACCGCGTCGCGGTGATGTATCTGGGCCGGATCGTGGAACTGGCGGACACCACCGAACTCTTCAGCCGGCCCCTGCATCCCTACACGCTGGCGTTGCTGGCGGCGGTGCCCGTACCCGATCCGGCGCGCCGGCACGCCAAGCGCCTCGTGCTGGCGGCCGAGTTGCCGAGTCCTTCGTCGCCGCCGTCGGGTTGTCCCTTCCACACTCGTTGCCCGCAGGCCATGCCGCGCTGCCGAGATACAGCGCCGCCGCTGTCGCAGGATACGCCTGGGCACTGGGTCGCCTGCCATCTGCACCGCGCCGCATGACGGCCCTACGGTTGCAGTTCAGCCGATATCAGAACTCCGTCACCATATAGTTCACGTGATGCACTTCGCCCTGGAACAGCCCCCTGAAGCTGGCAAAATCGCATTGTGAGATGCGTCGCGTCTCGGCCCGCTCGGGCGACGCCATGCAGAAGTCCATATCCTCCTGCGAGTCGAAGGTGAGCTCGAAGCACTGATAATAGCGCGGTGCCTCGCCGAGGTACGGCTGGCCGTCGTTTTTCAGCAGCCGCAGCCGTCGCAGGCGCGGCCATTTTGCAACATCCGGCAGGTGCACGTCGCGCACATAAGCGTCGAAACGTCCCTGGTCTTCCGGCCGCACGGTCCCGACATAATAGGCACAGCGCACCAGCATCCTGAGCGTCTCCCCCGGCTTCGACGAGCTCAGGCTATAAGGCAGGTAGCGGACCGGCAACAAAAGTTTATACTGCGCATTTGGCCAAGTTCAGCTTGGCCTGTCGCAGCAAGGCGTAGATCGGCGGGTGCCCATGACAGAGCTATCCCGAAGGCTGCCGCGTGTGACCGGGCTGCTGATGTTCGAAGCCGCTGCACGCCACCAAAGCTTTACACGTGCCGCCCAGGAACTGGGCGTGACGCAGACCGCGGTCAGCCAGCAGATCAAGCTGCTGGAGCGCGCACTCGGTGTTGGTCTGTTCGTGCGGCTGCATCGGGGAATCGAGATCACCCGCGCCGGCAACCGGCTGCACCGGGCGGTTGTCATGGGGTTGGAGTACATCGCGGAGACGGCGGAGAACGTCCGCAAGCAGGAGCGCTCGCCGGCGATCAATATTGGCGTCACCTTCGCGGTGGCGACATTCTGGCTGGTGCGGCGCTTGCCAGAATTCCGCGCCCGACACCCGGAACTCGACATTCACATCATTGCCTCGGACAGAGGCTTCGACGCTGTGGCCGACCAGGTGGACGCGGGCATCGCCTATGGCGAAGGCCAGTGGCCGGGGTTCAGCGCCACCCTTCTGCGTCGCGACATGGTGTTCCCTGTCTGCAGTCCGTCCTATCTGCGACGGCGCAAGCTGACCCATATTGAGCAGTTGAAGGATGAAACCCTATTGTCGCAGGAGGACAACCGGACAGGGCTGCTGACCTGGCCCCAGTGGTTCGCGCGCATGAGTGTCCGCGCCCCGGCGGTGAGCAAGGGCTTGAAGTTCAACAGCTATCCGCTCCTGCTGCAAGCTGCATGCGAAGGCCAGGGAATCGCACTTGGCTGGAGCCTGTTGGTTGACGATCTGCTCGCGAGCAAGACTTTGATCCGGCCACTGGAGGTCGCTTTGAAATCGCCCAAAGCCTTTTACTTCGTGAGATCCGCCAAAGATCGGAGCCCTGGTACACTCGCCTTTCAGGCGTGGCTGAGCGAGCAGTTCACCACAGTTGGAGAACGCGTGACGACCGACCATCCACGTCTTTCCCTCGGTGTGCCAGAAAAGTAGTGGACAGCCAGGGGCCGAGCCCGGCCATGGCGCGAGAGCGGCGGTCACACCGGCAGAGGCGCTGCCTTCATCCGTTCCATCGCGAAGCGGCTGGTGACGTTGCGCAGCGGCACCGCGGCGATCAGCCGCCGATAGAACTCGTCGTAGGCCGCGATATCGGGCACGACGACGTGCAGCAGGTAATCGACGTCGCCGCTCATCCGCCAAGCATCGACGATCTCGCTCATCCCCGCCACCACCTGGGCGAAGCGCTGCAGCCAGCCGCTGGAATGATCCGCGGTCTCCACCGCCACGAATGCCGATACCGGCAGTCCGACCTTGGCCGGGTCGAGCACGGCGACGCGGCCGACGATGATGCCGGCCTGCTCCATCCGGCGGATGCGTTTCCAGCATGGGGTCGGCGTCAGCCCGACGCGCTCGGCGATCTCGGCGAGCGACAGCGAGGCATCCGAGGCGAGCAGGCGCAGAATTTGGCGATCGAGCCGATCCATCTCTTTTTCGGCGGGCATCCGCGTCGTCCTATGGCTGGTTTTCGCGTTTCCTACCCTGGCGAAGAGAAAAATCCTACTCCCTCAGCAAGGAACGGCACGAAAAACCCGGGTTGGTGCGACCAGCTCCTCCTGCGCGGCAATCGTCAGCAGTTCGCCCGAGCCGGCCTCGGCCGTGCGGCGCAGGACACCGTGAATGGACGAGCCGGCGGCCTCCAGCGCGGTCGCCGCGCTGCCGGTGCGCAGCAAGTGGTACAGGAACAGCGCCGCGACCGCGTCGCCGGCGCCGTTCAACTCGAGCGGCAGCTTCGGGGTGCGGAGCAGATGGCAGCCGTTGGGTTCCGCCGCCAGCATGTCGATGCTGTCGGCGGGCGTTGTTCCGGTTTGCAGGCTGGTCACCAGCACAACGCGCGGTCCGTTGGCACGCAGTTGCCGCATCAGGGCCGCGGCGGCCGCCTTCGCGCCATCCAGGCTGGCGAAGGAAAGCCCGGTCAACATCTCGAGCTCGAACTGGTTGGGGGTGGCGATGTCGGCCGCGGGCAGGGCGTTCTCGCGCAGGAAATCGGCGATGCCGGGACGGACATAAACCCCGTCGCGGTCGTCGCCGATGACCGGATCGCAGCAGTAGAACGCGCTTGGGTTGACGCCTCGCACGCGGGCGACCGCGTCAAGGATCGCCTCGCCGATCGCGTGGTCGCCCAGATAGCCGGACAGGACCGCGTCGCAGCGCCGCAGCGCGCCGCGTGCCTCGACGCCATCGACCAGCTCGCGCACCGCGTCGCCGGTGAAGACCTGGCCGGTCCAGTGGCCGTAGCCGGTGTGATTGGAGAACTGCACCGTGTTGATTGCCCAGACCTCGGCGCCAAGGCGCTGCAATGGAAACACGGCGCTGGCATTGCCCACGTGGCCGTATGCGACCCAGGACTGGATGGAGAGGATGTTCATGCGCTGCATCGGCCGGCGGTCGAGACTTGCATGGCAGGCGGCCCACTATGGAGGCCATCATGCGTGTTAGCAAATTCAGAGTAGTGGCAATAGGCCCGACTTTGATCCGAATCATTAATCATGCGGTCATTCGGGCCCTCATGGCGAGAGCATCAGGCGCGGGGCGTTCCGCTCGCGGCGGAGCCGCGAGATTTGCTTAGCCGAGCGGGGCGGCGTCCTCGTGCCGCTATGACGCTCGTCGGTGCAGGTTAATCAAGTGGACACGGAGTGCACCGGGTTTCGACGGAGTTTCACAGAGTTCGATGCGCTTCGCGCAAGCACTGGCGTTTGCCCCCGCCTGCAGCCTGTCCGCTTGATGACTTACGCAGCTTCAAGCTCGCAACGCTGCACTACAAACCCAGCCGCTCCTCCTCTGACCACTGATCACTGACAACTGACAACTGACAACTGATTATGCAGCGCGGTCTCGATCTTATCGACCAGATCCTGCGGCCGGGCCGGCTTGCGGACCAGATACACAAGTCCGCCGGTGCCCGATAAGGCATCCGGATCCGAATAGCCGGAGATGAACACCACCGCCAGGTTGGGAAACCGTTGGCGGGCCCAGCGCGACAGCTCCGGACCCGTCATGCCAGGCATAACCACGTCGGTCAGCAGCACGTGGATCGGCTGCTCTTCCTCCAGTACCTCCATCGCCTCGCTGCCGCTGCCGGCCTCAAGCACGTGATACCCCACCTCGGCGAGGAGCGCCGCCGTGGTCGCCCGTACCGCGTGATCGTCATCGACGACCAACACGCAGGCGGCACTGACCGCATCGCCCGGTGCCCGCACCGGAGGATCCGGCGAAGACACCGCCTCGGTCATTGCCGGCGGCAAATATACGTGCACGGCGGTGCCCTGGCCGGGCGCGCTGTCGATCCGGGCGCCGCCGCCCAGCTGATGCGCCACCCCGTCCACCTGGCTCAGTCCGAGGCCCGAGCCGAACCCGGTTACCTTCGTGGTGAAGAACGGCTCGAATGCCTTCGCCACCACCTCCCGCTCCATGCCCGTCCCGGTGTCGCGCACGGTCAGGGTGACCCACGGTCCGGGTCCCAGGTCATCCGCGGTTGCCGGTGCCGGCAGCGCGACCAGATCGGTTTCGATTGTCAGCACGCCGCCCTGCGGCATGGCATCGCGGGCGTTGATCACCAGGTTCAGGACCACCAGCTCGATCTGCGCCGGATCGATCAGCGTCGCGCAGAGATCAGGGGCCAGACGAAGCTGCACCTTGATCCGGCTGCCGACAGCGCTCTGCACCAGATCGCGCAGTCCGGTCACCAGTGCGTTGAGATCGGCCGCACGCGGCAGCAGCGGCTGGCGGCGGGAAAAGGCAAGAAGCTGGCTGGTCAGCGTGGCGCCGCGCATCGCCGCGGCGCGCATCGTCGAAAGCCGGCCCAGCGTCTTCTCGTCCGACAGCGACCGCTCCAGCAGATCGACATTGCCCATGACGATCGACAGCAGATTATTGAAATCATGCGCCACGCCGCGCGTGAGCTGGCCGACCGCCTCGGAACGCTGCGCCTGGCGCAGTGCCCCCTCCATCCGCTCGCGCTCGTCCGCCTCGGCCGCCATCCGCGCCGTAGCGGCTTCCGCCGCCTCCTTGGCGACGCGCAGCCGCTGCACAAGACGCTCCTTCTCGCGCGAACGGCCGGACAGCGTCAGCAGCAGCACGACCGTTACCGCGGCAACCACCGCCGCGGTCAAGCCGAACACCGCAGCCTGTCGCCGCCAGAGCCCAAGCACCGCGCTCTCGCCCACCGAGACATTGACGGCGACCGGGAACATCTTCAACGCCCGGATCGCCAGCACGCGGCGATTGCCGTCGAGCGGACTGTCCATCAGCAGCGTGCCGGCCATGCCGTGCGCGAGCACATCCTTGAACGGCGGCAGATCGGCATAGCTTTGGCCGATCACGCCCTCGTTGTGCGGAAATCGCGCGAGCACCAGACCGTCGCGCCGATGCAGCAGGATGGCGCCGTTCTCCGTCAGCTCGACCGCCCGGTAGAAGTCCTCGAAGTACCGCAGGTTAAGGAAAGCGACAGCGGCGTAACGGCCCGTCCCGCCCGCGTCCGGCAGCGGACGGATCATCAGCGCGGTCCAGCCGCCGCCCGGCCAGCGGAATGGGCCGCTGATATAGGGCCAGGACAGCGGATGATCGATCGCCCGCGCAATTGTGGCCTGCACCTCGGGCGGCAGCACTGCGCGCAACAGCGCCGGATGGGAGACGAGGTCGAGCCGGCCGCTGCGATCGGCGATGGCGATTCCAAAACTCTGCCGCACCGGCTGGATACGGCGAGCCATGACCGCATCGAACGCATCCGCGGAAGCGCCGGCAAGCGGCTCCCCGTCACGCCGGAAATCGTCCCCCACGCCTTGCAGGATCAGATCGACCGTTTCGAGCGCACGTCCGGTCTGCTCGGCGAACACCATGTCGAGCCGCGCCATCTGCTGCTCGGTTTGCGCCAGCACCACGGCGCGCATGCGCACCGTCTGCAGTGCGGCGAGGGTCAGGATGCCGAGCACCGCGATGGCCGCAACCACTTGCAATTGCCGGCCGAGCCCGCTAGGGATCACACGCTGTAGCAAGGCGGCAACTCGCATTCGGGTCGATGTCCCGGATCGTGAAGGCGGGTTGGGCACATATCCGTTGCGCGCTGCAATCACAATGCCCGCACTCCGCCTTGCCGTCATGGCCATGTTATGCCGGCGTGAATTCGGCTGCCAAGGGCCAGGTTCCACCGCGAGCGTGCCGCTGGTATCCTGCCGGTAAAATGGTCAGCGCTTGGCGCCTCACCGCCCTGGTCGGCTTGGTCTCCGCCGTGATCGGCGGCGCCGCGATCGGCGTCGTCTATCTCGGCCAGCAGCGACCGGATTTGGCAGAGACCATTTCCCGCGTGGCTGCGCCGGTCAGCACACCGGCGCCGCCTCCCGCGCCCATTCCGGTCAGCACCGCTGCCGCCGTCCAGCAGGACGTGAAGATCACGCTGTCCGGCATCGGCACGGTGCAGGCATACAATACGGTCGCGATAAAAAGCCGAGTGGATGGCGAAATCGCACAGGTGCTGTTCAAGGAAGGCCAGGACGTTAAGCCGGGCGACCCGCTGGCAGTGATCGACCCGCGCCCCTGTCAGGCCCAGCTTCTTCAGCAACAGGCCGCGCGCCAAGGACAAGGCGCTGCTTGAAGGCGAGGCGAGGCCAACAAAACCGGCGCGCTGGAAGTCGGCCTGTTCGCCGCCGTGGTGTTCGCGATTTATATCGTGCTGGGCGTGCTGTACGAAAGCTACGCGCATCCGCTGACGATTCTCTCCACCCTGCCGCCGGCCGTGTTCGGCGCGCTGACCGCGCTGTGGCTGACCCGCACGCAGTTCACGCTGATCACCTCGATCGCCTGCATCCTGCTGGTCGGCATGGTGATAAAGAACGCAATCCTGATGGTGGATTTTGCGCTGGAGGCGGAACGACGGCAAGGCCTGCCACCGGCGGCGGCGATTCTGCTGGCGGCGCGTCTGCGCGTACGTCCGATCGTCATGACCACGGTGGTGACGGTCGGCAGCGCCCTGCCCCTCGCGCTCGGCACCGGACCTGGCTTCGAGCTGCGCCAACCGCTCGGCATTGCTGTAACGGGTGGCTTTTGTTCTCGCAGCTCGTCACACTTTATACGGCGACGGTGATTTATCTGGTGGTTGACGCCTACCTCTCCCGCTCCAAGCCGAACTTTACCTACCTTATAGGCGCAAGTCGTTGATACAGCCAGTTTTCGGGGATGGCTACCTGTCCACGCGTTGATCGCCCGAGCAAGCAACTCAAAGCCACGGGCGATGATCAGGGCCACGGCCGGCGTAAGCCGCGCCGAACCGACCCTCGTTATTGCGTGCTACCCAACTTCATCTGCGTGCATCCGCGTGCATCTGTGGTTCCAAACTTCTGTTTCCCGCAGGCCGCGCCGGCGCTGATCGACATGGGAGCAAGGGAATGGAACCACAGATGCACGCAGATGGACGCAGATGCTGTGGGCTGACCCCCATTGCTGAGACACGCGAAATTAGACACAGCCGGTTGCCTGCACTGCTGCTTGCGTCGAGTCGCGATACGGCCGGCCGTCGACCTCCTCCTGCTTCAACGCGTTTGTGGTTCGCCGGGCCGCCATCGCGCTTGAGCAGCACGGTGATGCGCCGGTTGCCATATCGCCGATATTGCAGCGACAGGCGCTGGACCGCGTCGCGCAGCGCCGTCCCTTCCTCGCCCGGCGCCGAAGCCTGCCAATGGCGA
>Ga0335075_10013756_pt1 | contig 12180 bp, 16 predicted proteins | sample Lox_Sample_24_FD_206723 | JGI IMG/M metagenome (GOLD analysis project Ga0335075, IMG submission 206723) | Soil microbial communities from Loxahatchee National Wildlife Refuge, Florida, United States - Lox_Sample_2.4 | ecosystem: Environmental > Terrestrial > Soil > Wetlands | place: USA... | reverse complement strand
GGAAAAATGATCGTTCTATTCGATTTTCCCTTCTCTTTACATTTTGCATCTTATTCGTGCAATAGATCATTTCTTCGAGGGCGTGCAAATCTTCAATACATCTCACGTTTGGCATATTACTCCATAATCCATTAGCCCATTGCAGCAAGCGTGAATTTGATGTTTACGATGACGGCAACAATGCTCTCCGCAGTCTCGACCGGCGCTACGAAGATTCTCAGTATCGACAGAGTGGACACCTCTGTGGAAGAGTTCAAGACTAATCGCCTCTATACGATTGACGACTTAATCGTCGATCGCGCCTCTACATCGCCAAACGCACCAGTATTGGGATATCCAGCGTCAGCCAGAGGCTGTGCCGACTATGTGTATTACTCAAACAGTGATCTTGATCGGTTCGCCGATGAGGTCGCCAGGAATCTCATCTCTTCGGGCTTGCATTCAAATGTACGTATCTAGCTTTTCCTTGGGCAAGTCTAGGAAATGACGCCCCAGCTAACCTCGATGGATTTGGCAGACCCCAGATACTGGAGAAAGCGTAGTGGCGATCTTGGCGCCCTCAAATCTCGACTACGTGGTATCGGTCCTTGCCCTTTCTCGGTTGGGCCATACAGTACTCTTCTTATCGAATCGTCTAGCTACTGAAGCATACGTTTCGCTCCTTCAAAAGACTAACTGTCACTACATACTTGGATCGCCTGTCACCCGCAAGTCCATCAGGGCTATTCAAAGCGAGTATACTGTGCATTACCTCCCTGTTGCGGAAAAGCATGTGTATGATCTACCCAGCCCATCTGGTCCACGTTACTCGCGGCAAGCAGGTGGCCTTGAGGCGTCTAAACGCAATGCATTCATCATTCATTCATCAGGTTCCACTGGGCTCCCAAAACCTATATTCCAGACTCACAGCGCTTGCTTGTCCAATTACTCCGTCAGCCCTGGCTACCGAGCTTTCCTCACTCTCCCCTTGTACCACAACCATGGGCTCTCGAACTTCTTCCGCGCTATATATTCCGGAATACCAATCGCATTGGTCAACGCAAGTCTCCCGCTTTCCGGAACCAACTTGATCGAAGCTATGGATAGTGTGGAACCGGAAAGCTTTCTCGGTGTGCCATATGCGTTGAAATTATTGGGCGAGACGGAACGAGGCATCTCCGCCTTGAGGAAATGCAAATTAGTAATGTTTGGTGGAAGCAGTTGCCCAGATGAACTTGGGGATCGCCTGGTCAAAGAAGGCATTTATTTGGTCGGCCATTATGGAGCGTAAGTATAGACTAGGGCTTACTTGAGCAGGACCAGCACGTGCTGACACAGGCTCCTTACAGAACTGAGATGGGTCAATTAATGTTGTCTTCTCGATCACCAGAAGACAAGGCCTGGAACTACCTACGGCCACTTCCTGCTGTCGCAAAATTCCTTTATTTCGAGCCTCAGGGTCCGGATACCTACGAGTGTATTGTTCTGGATGGGCTACCATCAAAAGTTGTCTCCAACTCCTCGAACCCACCTAATTCGTTCCGTACCAGTGACCTGTTCAGTCCCCACCCAACTATCCCCAATGCTTGGAAATATCTGGGCAGGTCAGACGACCGTGTCACTCTTATGAACGGAGAAAAGGTTCTCCCTCTGCCTTTCGAGCATCAAATCAGGCAGAATGAGTTCATCAGAGAAGCTCTTGTGTTTGGCATTGGTAAGAGCATTCCCGGGATCTTGGTGATTCCTAGCGAGAAGGCGTCTGCGCTCTCAGAATATGAGCTGTGTGAAAGAGTGTGGCGCTCCGTTGAGTCGGCCAATCGCCGCGTCGAGGGCTTTAGCCAAGTCTCACGGGAGATGGTGAAGATCTTGCCAGTAGGAACAGACTATCCTTGTACGGATAAGGGCACTTTGATCAGAGCTGCGTCATACAAGAAGTTTGCAGACGTTATTGAGTCAGTGTATGAAAGATTTGAAAATGGGGCAGCAGACGACAAGGGAGAAAAGCTCGTTATGGGTGCTGCTGAATTGGAGTCGTACTTACTACAAGCATTTAAGACGAAACTTGGTTTCGACGAACTGACTTCGACGACGGATTTTTTCGATGCCGGTGTCGACAGCCTCCAAGCCATAACTTTGTGGGGTTTGCTGAAACGAGAGGTTGATCTAGGGTCCGCCACCCTTGGTCAAAATGTTGTGTTCGAATATCCCAATGTGAAGTTTCTTGCTGAACACCTCCACGCGCTGCGCATTGGTGTCGAAATCCGCCAAGACGATGAGTTGGAGGTCATGGCCGAGCTTGTACAAAAATATTCGTCATTTGCAGACCACGTTCCGGGGCCTGACCAAGTTGACGGTCAAGTAGTGGTGAGTTTCCGAACACCTGGACTAATTCCTAGCTATGCTGACTTCCTACTATCAGCTACTCACGGGGGCCACCGGCTCACTCGGCGCACACATCCTTGCTCAGCTCCTTCTACAAGACAATGTCAAGACGATCTATTGCCTAGTTCGCGCTTCTTCACCATCAAAGGCACATGACCGCGTCTTTGCGACGTTGGCTGCAAAGAAACTTGATTCCTTGCCAAATCCTAGCAAAGTCATCTGCCTCCCCGCGGACTTGAGCAGGCAGGATCTAGGGCTGGATATGGCGGTGACCAATCGACTCAAAAAGACACTCACTACATTGATTCACAGCGCGTGGGCGGTGAACTTCAACCTCGGAGTTCGAAGCTTCGAGCAGCAGCACATTAAAGGAGCCTGCAATCTGATCAAATTATGCCTGAGCACGTCAACGAGCCAACCTGCACGATTTTACTTTTGTTCCTCAATCTCCGCAGCTGCAGGTACGCCTTTGCCAGCTATGATCGCGGAAGCACACGTCCCTGAATTTGCTCATGCCCAAAAGATGGGATACGCCCGTTCGAAACTTGTGACTGAGAGAATCGTCAAAGTGGCAGCAGAGCAGACAGGAATGGTTGCTACGGTACTGAGGGTCGGACAAATCATTGGAGATAGCGAAGAAGGCATTTGGAATACCACCGAAGCCATCCCGCTGATGATACAAAGCGCAGTCACCATGGGTGCTCTGCCAGCGTTAGATGAGGTACGTCCCCCCAGACTCAGAGTTCTCCATGGCCGATTTTAAGGCTGAAGTTTGACTGACAACGGAATCTAGACACCATCTTGGCTTCCTGTCGATATCGTTGCCCGCGTTATCCTTGAACTTTCGAGCATTACTAGCTCTGCAGACGGTGTATCACAAGCGTCTCATGATCCATCCCTAGTCTATCACGTTCAAAACCCCAAACTCTTTCACTGGACGCGCGATCTGCTTCCAGCGCTGCGCAATGCCGGATTATCATTCGAGACAGTGTCGCAACGAGAATGGGTCGATCGCCTGCGAAGGAGCGAGGCAGATCCCAACAAAAATCCAACCATAAAGCTTTTGGATTTCTACAGCAACAAGTACGACAATGACGAGATTGGGAGGAAGGGACTTACCTTCGCCACAGAGAAGACAGCTAGTGCGAGTCCGACTTTGAGTGGCGGCTATGATGTGGTGGGTAGTGGGATTATTGATAAGCTGGTAATGCAGTGGCGCACACAGTGGTAGATATAGCTTGCAGCACATGCCTCTTGCATGCACCTGGCATGGACCATTCGATCACGAATTTTTTTGGGTTCGGTTTGGGTTATGGCCAGTCAACAGCTATGTTGTGTTGCTTAAAGGAGTAGATGGGCTATTTCATCCCGTCACAGCTTTCATACACTCTTTCTTAGTCGCTTGAGCGAGAACTTAGTAGAGGGGTTCCATGTTCGAGCCAATCTCGAAGTATAAGGCAGCTTCTGAGCAGCTAGGACGAGACAACCGAACGAGTGTCGACCTCCTAATCCTCCCATCATCCGCATCGCCCCAATTTCCCAACGCCGGGGCTTTCCTAACCCAATTCCTCTCCTCTATCTCGTTGAGCACCCATCTCCAAGCTGCCTCTGCTCAGGTAGCTCGTTCCTCTGAATGTTGGTCCAAGCAACCCAGCCCACATAGCCATATCTGCATCATTGTCGTTGAGCAACGGGACGTGGAAAATAGTGCAGTCTAGGTCTGCTTGTACGACGATCGTTGTGGCTATCGCATGGCAGTCTGTACTTCGTTGGGGCGACAGGATGCCAGAGAGAAGAGCAGGTGGATGTACCAAGTGAGAGGACGCTGGTTTGCAATGGTCATGGGTAGCAGGTATTTCCAACTGAGAAAGGAGGACTTGGTTGGCCAAGTAGAGAAGATGTCACATGGGGAAGTCACCTGTTCAGTCGGAAGAAGGAATGATGTCGTGGAAAGTGCGAGAAAGCGCTTGATACCATTGCATCTCATGGTATGGATGATTTTATTGATAGTTACCGCGGTTGGCCTGCTACTACTAGAAGAATAAGAGCCCTGGATGCGACTCACAATCAGCACAATGTCCAAATCAGGTGTTTGGGCAATTTGTCGGTGCAGGATGTCTCCCAGTCCTTACCAGGAAGCTAACAACCACGTTAATATCTTCCACCGCCTTGCAGAGCCTTTCTTCATCGCTAAGACAGCCTTCAACAATGCAAACTGCCGAGTTGACGAGTGGGATGAGCTTGGGCGTTGAGAGAACAAATATGGTCAGTTGTGGAGGAAGGTGCAGAGACAGAGTCTCTTCAAGGAAACCCTGCCCGCATCGGCATGGAGGCTTGGTCAGTGAGCTAATCGACCAGGACGAACTGGTGTTAGCCAGGGGTGATGAAGGAATAGACCGCCTTCATCACCGAGGAGGAAGATCGAAGCCATCGCGGGCCTCTGCGCTTGGCGCTGAGGAGTTGTTGGCGACATGAGAGCAGTATCGTTGAAGGTCAAGGGACTGGCCTGGCTGACATAGGGAGAGATTTGGTTTTCAAAGGCCACGTCACATTCGAGCAACTCTTGCGTGTTCCTTGAGAGTTGGTGTGACGCTAGCCTCGGAGGTGAATCGGCTCCGGCTTTTCCTAGATATTTGTGGCTTGGCCAGGCTGCGCGTTCCAGTAGGTGCGTACCCCGTCACTGCGATCTTGTATCACAAGTCGGCGATGCCCTGCTGCTTAAAGCGTGGAAGAACCATTCTACCTCGCCTGCAGAAGAATTATGTCTGCTCGAAAATGATGTCTACCATCTCGAAGTCCCAAAGTTGCGAATCGAAGTCGAATTCCATTGCGGGGTCGAGAGGATCGTCCATGATATTGCTTGCATCGTCAAGAGGAGCCTGCGTACTGCAATCCACCGACAGAGCTCCAATTTGGGGTTCAATAATGCTGGTCCCAGATTCAGAGTTGTTCTCCGCAGGTTGTGCTGGAGCAGGGTTCGGAAGCCGTGAGCCCCATGTCATCGGGTGCTGCCACGTTGCTATGTTCGAAGCCGTAGAACTTCCGTCAACATGATCTGGTACCTCCGACTTTGGCCAGTGGCTCAGGTTTCTGTAAAATTTGTCTTTACTAGCCGTGGTATCTAAGCATGTATCATGGACATGGGCCAAAGGATTTTGGTGTACGTTCCGCGTCTCTGTTTGCTGTGGTGCTCTTGGTGCTTCATCTTCACCGTGAAGAGTCAAGTGACATAGAGGCTCGAATAGTTCTTCGTCAACTGCGCCACTCGTGCTATCCATCCGCGAGACTTGATTTCGAAACCAAGCTCTAAATTTGATGAAAACAGCACAGATTTTTGCGACCGGCCTGCAATTTCCACCACTTGTCGCATCCTGCATATGCGATATTAGACGGCTCAGATAGTGTTCGACTTTTATGGCATCAGGACGCAGGACCTTGCCAAGCTCGCTTCCTGGCGTACCACAGGTGAAGAAAATTTTCAAGAGTATGAAGACGCAGTAGATCACGCGAATATAGACGAAAATTGGCAAGACGCGCAAACTTTTCGCCGGTAGCTGGAGCAATACATCGAGTAACGAATGCGCGGATGTGAGAGAGACGATCACAGAGTCAAGCCTCGCTGTCTCAACATCAGGAGAGGTGCAGGAGATGTTCGACGGAACCCTCAGCCGAAAAGGAGGGCGGAAATCGTCCGGGTTCCCGTTGTGAAGAGCGACTTCGTGGAGGTACATCTTGCTATAATGGTAGACGATTTCCAATGTAGCTGGTCAAGGTTAGAAGAATTTTGGTTTTGATCATTGCTCGAGATACATACGGAACATGACTCCTGGACATAATTCCTTCTCCCAGCGCTCCAGACGTTTTTGGAAGACCTCGATCGTGCGCTGTGTGTGAAGGTCCGAGATATCTGCTACAGCGCCCAATTCATTTAGTCCGAGCAATTGTGCAACGTCTTTCATGATGGACTCAAGTTTGGCCCAAGCAATCAATTGATGATCTTGTAGTGTAGCGTAGGGTGACTTCTCCAAAGCTTCAATGCATTGTTCCACTGCATGGTCTGACTGCGTGAAATTGGGTCGGCGCAAACCTCTTGCGACGCTAAAGGCTTTGTTATTGACTGAATTTCACATCGGAGGCTGAATAGACTCACGAAAGACAACTCATGTGGCTGGCAATGAACGTTCTGCTGCTGGCATTGCGCTCTATCTCATCCTCACCATACCCATATCGAGGTTCTCCGGGTCTGTTTGGTATGGCCGCGCGGCCACTGTTTCCAAGACCAAGGTCAGTCGCCATGGTCGCGGCCATATGGATATACTGGTAGAATTTGGGTTTCTTGAAAGCATCCGGCGGATTGTGGAAGGCGGCTGCAATAAGGAGTGCTAGCACGAGCTCGATGGATTTCTCACCATCAATGACGATACGTGTCGCAAAGTCTTGGGCTAGTCGATCATGGAGCATGGAATGTACTTCAATATCGGAGCTCCCTGCAGCTGCTGCAATGGCTGCAAGGAATAGAGTAGGGCTTCTTTCCCGAACAACTGAAGCGTCTTCTCCATTCGGCCAGAGGATCACCGGGAGGTGTTGTATGAGCTCGGCATTGAATTTGTTGAAAAGATTGGTCTCGATTGATGGAGTCAACGTGCGCTGGGCTTCTTTCGCTGGCGAAGAAGTGTGAGACTGGGGTACGGCTGTGGGCATTATGCCACAAGAAGCTAGGGGGGCTTGAAAGTCGATTTGTGAGGATGTTGGGATTAGATTCACGAATGCGCCTCCTTCAGGCACCAAGGCGTCCCCGTGATCATGCGGCATAGCGCCACTATCGCTTGAGTCTACAACTGAGGGTGGTGAATTACCTGGAGCGGCAGACTCGCCAAACGCCGCTCTCAGGGCCTCAACCTGTTTTTCAAGCTCTCCAACTCTGGCGTCGGTCCGTTTGCGAGGCTTCCTCGGCGCACGGGGTTTGATGATGCATTCCTGGTTTAACCTTACACATCGCTGACATTTCCGAATAGACAAGTTTTCGTTGGACAGGCAACGAACTTTAAGATGTCGGCATGATTCGCAAGCGTGCGCGGTACGGACGCTATTCACCTGCCCGCCGTGTTCCTTGGACGTCTGAGTACCATCCGATGCCTTCTTTGCTAGTGTGAGAGGCTCCATAGGTGCAATTCGACGCATAATAGCCCCTCAAGGGACGGATTACTGCGTTGGAGGCTTGCAACAGAAGATCAGGGGAATGCAAATGCAGCTGAGACTGTTTCTAAGGACAGATTCTCAAGGATCAGGACGACATCAGGTCAGAGGGAAAAGGTCGCTGTAAGCAAGGCATAACATCACAGGCACTGTTACGTTAATAGTCTTGATGTACGTGTGCTTTTCGAATTTTGGGACTTCAGTTGCAGCTGAAGCCTACGTTCTCGCGTGGTCACGACTAGAGAAGTGACGTATGCTTAGCGCGTTAACGTACCCGACGTATTCTAAACTAGGAGTGATGCCTAGATATCACCTTTTCCCCCCACTGTTCGGGGCCGCTACAGTGGGTAAGCAGGCGGTAAGAAGACATGTGGCAAAAGGGTCTAGATGCAGCAGCTTGTTGCGTGTAGCAGGGGAAGGCGCCATGGGCAAATGAATGCCATTGGTCAAAATTCGCGGCTCCGAGTCGTCGCCGAAGCCCGACGCCAATGTCTGCGTCATGCATCTGCTCGCATTACTCTCCCGAAAAAAAAAATTTCTCAGTTGTAGCTGAGGCCTTTGACAGGTGTCCAAGTACAACTTTGACTCATACAGCATCTTCATGAACGACTGCTACACAGTGCTCGTCTCCTATTTGCTCGGCCAACAGTGAAGTAAAGCATATCGAGAAACCTGGCGCATTTGGCCCGTGGGTTGATCAAAGGAAGGATAGATCGTCTTGGCATCCGAAGGCAAAGCCTGTAGCCGGACTTGTTTTCCGCCGACTCTCGAGCAGAACACCCATGATCCTTCCTTCATGGCAAGAACATTGGTTGTAGGTGTAGTCTAGGGCCAAGGGTGGTAGCATTGTAGATGAATGCTTTCTATTGCGTGATGTAGGTGATGTTTGTCTTGCGGGGATGACTTCTTTGACGAGCATCAGCCTCGGAGTTAATACCGCGTGATGTTCTTGATTGCTGTGTTGCACATGTCATTGCGGCCTGGCTTGGTATCACGAACGGCGTGAGATGTTCTAGCGGAGGCGCTTCTCGGGTATTGAGTGGGCGGCGGTGAGAGTACAGGAATCTCTTCGGGCTGTGGGAACTGCGGATGTGTTGACAGTTTAGGAGGTTTAGAAAAAGGATGGCCTTCCCAGTACGATGAAAGAGAAGAGAAAATAAGCGGCCTGTCCCAAGGTTTTCAGGCTTTCCTTGAGGGACCTTCGCTTCTCTCGTGCAGATGGAGATCTCTTTTCAAGTGAAAGGGACGAGACAGATGTACAACCAGAGGAATGACGAACTGTATCCATTATGACCACTTAACTTTTTGGATAGACAAGAGTGGCCGCTATTTATACTTCACAGCAGAGTCACCCCGGAGCTAGGTCGGCAGGCGGCTTTCTGCTCCCGCCGGCGGACATCAAACGTTCATTGGTAAAATCCCTTGCCTGGTCCAAATTCAGTAAGGAAGCGAATCCGGGAAATCTGAGCCGTAGGAATTAAGCGCCAAATATGTGTATCCGGCATGTATTTATCTGGTATTGGGGTTGGTGGTTGACCAGCGGGCCAGTAGGAGCCGATTTCACCCTGTCCGAGAACGCGCTGCCTTTTGGACATGATAAATAGCCAACTTCATGGGAAAATCAGGTGACTGGGGATCATCTACTTTCCCGGGCGGGATCTTGCTGAGCCCTAACAGTTGTGATTCGATGTAAAGATTGTTTCCAAGCCAGAAAGTAAGTAACATAGACCACTGCCGAAGAATCAAGAACCAGTTCGCTTAGGCATTAGTATATGCCTCAGGAGAATGTCGTTACCACTTCCCGTCGGTGAGGGTGGGGTCGTATCTCCGCTTCTGGCTATTTTGAGCTCCATTGACCGCAAATCGAGCACACCAACGTGTCGCATCGACAAAAGTGCTCATCGCTGGAAGCTTTCCAAGGCCAGAAACACCACATAATAACCATTAACCCTTTCAACGAAGCTGCTACCAATAACGAGCTGGCGGCGCCGTACCGTTTTCTGTAGGACTGGGTAGTGCTCAGCGCACCTAGGAAGAGTGCCAAGATTGCGCTGAGGTGCAGTAGTTATTTGTTCTCTCTCTTCTCACTCGTGTCCAAAAAGAAACTCTTCCACGTTGTGTCTTCCTCCATCTCTTCCTCCATCTCTTCCTCCATCTCTTCCTCATTTCATACACACCGCTGGTCCAGGAGCGATAGATCGAGCTGACAGCAATGGTGAGAAATTTGTTCATGCCTAGGATGCGCGAGAGGCAGACCGGAGCGGCGCCCTGAAAGGCTAAAAGAGCGATAGCCACAAGATCACCGTAATTGTAATGGTCGGATATCTGGCCGGTTGGACACAACGCCGTAGCAGGTAGAGGGCTGCAACCATGATCAAATCATCAAAATGCTTTGAATGGCCTAGCGAAGAGGGCCCAACGTTTGAGGAATCTCGGGTCTTGACCTAGATTAGGATAGCGGTGTAAAAAGTTGAAGGAAGCACTGTTGAAGCAAGCAAATCCGATGGCTGTAAGTGATTTAGTCCATTGCTGGCCATTTGCAGCTGCGGGCAAGCCAGATATGCCTAAAGCCGCGAAAACTGTGTTTCCTACATGAAGAACTAGTCAGTTGTTTGTATTTTACCAAGGTAAGAGGGCGCTAACTTACCAGTCTGCATTCCGACAAAGCAGCCCCATGTGTTGAAAGCCACATCATCGACAAGACCAGATATAAGGAAGCAGCATATTGGGGGCACGCCCACCCATTTGTTGCGGCTTAGTTCTGCAGTCAAGTATGAACAAATGACGCTGCTCTTCTGGTCAGTGGTCGGAGTTTCGCGGACATGAATCCTTGTGTCAGCCTTTATTCGAGGTCGATTGGATGCATGGTGGAGAGAGACTTGGTGATCTGCTTGGACAAGATACTATTTGAGTGATAGAAGAGCAGCCTTGTTGAGTAAATTATCGTCGTTAAGAAGCGTGGTAGCAAGGTACTCGAACTATCTGGTGTTGCAATGCGCAAGCTCGGCGCACCCCGTCCCTACGCGAAACCAGCGAATATCTTGACAAAATCCTCCTGAAGCAGTCATACGTAATGGTCATGAAGTATGGTAGAGATTGTCATCTTGGTAGGTAGACTAGCGACGAGACTATGGGCTGGTCTTGTGGCTCAACCCACTAGACATTGTTGGGCCGAAGATCGAAATGGCCTCCTGCTATTTGGTGACGGTTGCTTTGCCTTGGCGGTGCCGCACATCATGCCTCTGCTATTTCTGATGCTCCAGAAGCCGAGTCATCTCGAGAGACTTGAAGCAGATGAATGAAAGTACTCCGCCTCAGCGAAATAGCAATGACCTGAATGATCGGCGCAAGGGTCTGCCTGCTAAATTTGCCAAGCATTGCCAACGGTGCGGACAACGGCTGCAGGGCATACTTGAAAGTACAGTAACACATCGATCGCAATCTATTGACGAGCTCGAAGCAACTAGCGAGCTGATACAGCCCGATGATCAACCGCTCAGTCTCCACACTTGTAGAATTTACACTGTGTGGAGGCCGTCTTGAGACCCTTCCAACATGGCACCTAATAACAATTTTCACTCCGATATCCTGATTGTAGGAGCGGGAGCATTTGGGACGAGTGCTGCTTTCCATCTCGCAATTAACAACCAGAATCTAGGAAAAGTGACAGTTCTTGATCGAGCCCCTGTCCCATCCCCTCGAGCAGCATCTACCGACATCAACAAAATCGTCCGCGCCGATTACAGCAGCACCTTCTACATGGATCTGGCATATGATGCACTGAATGCATGGAAAACATGGTCGTTACTGAAACCATACTTTCACCGCACGGGCTGGGTAATGATCGACGAGAAGGGGAGCGACCTTGCAGACCGAATACGGAGAAATTTTGGAAATAGTGGAAGGCCCGACCCCTCGCGAGATATCAGTCTGGAAGACATCCGAACCAACTGGGACGGAGTGTTCAGTGACATTGACTTGACGGAATATGGGAAGGCATACACAAATCCAAGCTCTGGTTAGGCAGATGCCTCACTGGCGGTGAAAGCGATGATGCAAGATGCCATTTCAAAAGGAGTCAGGTTTGAGGTTGGAGAAGTTACAGAACTGTTGACGTCTGGGCAAAGACTTGATGGAGTGCGTGCAGCCGATGGCACAGTATACACTGCGAGCAAGATATTGCTTGCCACAGGAGCATGGACACCATGGCTGATGGCCCCTCTAGAAGAAGCATTGACGATCAAATATGAAGACAGCATCGATCGGCAACTTTTTGCAACAGGAGTATGCACGGCTACATTCAAGCTATCGCGGAAGGAAGCCGAATACTACCGTCAGATGCCGATCCTCATTTATGGTACGTTCTTTCATGACATATGCAGGGTTTGATGTACAGCTGGGAGTTCCTTTGTTATTGGTTCAGGCTAGCACAGGCTTTGCCTGAGGGCAAGTCACTCCCAGCAACTCAATCTGAATTAATTGCCATTATCGGAATACATGCTTACGAAGAACCCAAGGTGCGAAAGGTGAGGTGATGCCACCAAACAGAACCAGGCTCTTCAAATTTACAAACGCGAACACATTCAAAAACACTCAGACCCACCCATCCGGGCGAAGAATATC
>Ga0335075_10013754_pt1 | contig 12181 bp, 11 predicted proteins | sample Lox_Sample_24_FD_206723 | JGI IMG/M metagenome (GOLD analysis project Ga0335075, IMG submission 206723) | Soil microbial communities from Loxahatchee National Wildlife Refuge, Florida, United States - Lox_Sample_2.4 | ecosystem: Environmental > Terrestrial > Soil > Wetlands | place: USA... | reverse complement strand
CGGCTGGCGGATTTATCGAGCTATGTCCGCGCTCTCATCTTCGCTCCTGACGGCAAACGCCTGTTCGCGGCGGTGGATGACGGCACGTTTCGCTGTTGGGATGTGGCGTCCGGCCGTCAGCTGTGGCAGAACACCGACTCGGTCAGCCACCTTGTCATTGCTCCCGATGGACGGAAGCTCTGCGCAGCCGCCTACTCGGGACGAGGCGTCCTGCATACATGGGAAGCAGAGAGCGGCAGACAAAGCAAGAAAATAGTCCTCAAAAAAGAGCCGGCATGGATGGTTCCCCTTGCTTTCACCTTCGACGGTCGAAGCGTGTTAATCAATTCCTCCGAGGGTCTGCTGACTTGGGATCTTGAGAACGGAAACGTCCGGCGGCGAATGCCCGGAGTCGATCGGTTCGTTTTCGCTCCTGACGGCAAGACGGCGATCACTCTCACTGGCTCGCTTCTGCAACGATGGGATGAAGAATCGGGCCGTCCCCTCTATCCCGACACGGGGTCGCTGGGGCACGCCAGCCCCGTCGTCGCCCTCGCTTTTTCTCCCGACGGCCGCACCCTCGCCACATCAAGCACCGATGATACGATCCGCCTTTGGGATCTGGCCACGCGACGGCCACGGACCTTCCCCGCCCGAACATGCAAAGCCACATCGCGCTATGAGATTTTCAGGCCATGCGCCTTGATCGCCAGATACGCACAGCCTATTCTCGCTTTCACGCCGGATAGTCAACGCCTGATCCTGGAAAGCGAGGTAATTAGATTATCGTTACGGCGAGTCGATACAGGAGAAGAAACACTCCGTCTGGATGTTTGTCTGCCGAAAAACCCGCAGATGGAGAGAATTAGTACGTTCCAGATCTCGCCGGATGGACGAACCATCTGGACCTGGAGCTACGTGCTGTGGCCAAGCGACTTCAACCGCCGCGACTCGAAAAGTACAGATACTCTGTCTGCCTGGGACGTGCGATCCGGCCGCCAACTTTCATCGCACGCGATTATCCGAGACGGCGTACTGGCGGCTCGTCTCATTTCTCCAGACGGCTGTTACGCAGCACTCGGCTTTGGCCCGGTCGTGGACGTGGCGTCGGGGAAGCCGCGCCTCGGCGACGCAGCGAACCCCGAAAGTTTTCTTTCCCTCGCTTTCTCGTCCGACAGCCGGCTGATGGCGGGAGCGCGTCGGACGGATGCAATGCGTCTGGATGCGATGAGTCTTAGCGACGGAGTTCGGGTTTACGAAATGCTCACCGGCCGCTTGCTGGCTCGCTTGCCCGCAGCGGTGAACCAAACGAGCAGTTACGCCTTCAGTCCCGATGGCCGTTTGCTGATCGCTGCCGGGGCGGATGCTCTATACGTCTGGGACGTGGCCACGGGCCGGTGTCTGCTGCACCTGCCCGCCGAGGGCCGCTTGCCCTACTGGAGTCCGCCGCATTTCGCTACGTGCTTGGCCATCGCTCCGGATGGACGCAGCGCCGCCACAGGACACGATGACGGCACGGTGCTGTTATGGGATCTGGCGCCGGCATGGCGGCGTTTGGCAGCGTCAGGGGAGAAACTAACGCCGGCTCGCCGGCTCGCTTGCTGGAACGACATGCTCGCCGACGATCCGAAAATTGCGTATGCAGCCATGGCGCGATTGACCGCAGATGCCGCATCGACCGTATCGTTCCTCGGCGAACGCTTGCGTCCGCCTCCCATCGATTCGCAAGCCGTGGATCGTTGGCTGCGCGATCTCGATGCCGACGACTTCGCCAAGCGCGAACGTGCCAGCCGCGAATTGACGGCCCTTGCTGATCGGATCGAACCGCGCTTGCAGCAAGCTCTCAAAGAAAGAACATCACTGGAAGTGCGCCGGCGTCTGCGCGACATCCTGGAAACGGTGCCAAAGGCACAACTATCGCCGGAAACGTTGCGTCAATTGCGCTGTGTTTCCGTCTTGGAACAAATCGCCACGCCGGAGGCGCGGCGGGTGTTACAGGATTTAGTGCGCGGAGAAGCAACCGCTCGGTTGACCGCGGCGGCCCAAGATGCGCTACGTCGTCTTCCTACTAAGAAGTAAATGCGATCAGGCGCGTCTAAGTTGCAAAACGCTTGATGCGAAACATGCCGATGGGCAAATCGGTGCGGCCATTGTCGGCAAGATCGGCGAGAATTTCGCCGACCACCGGGGCGAATTTGAAGCCGTGGCCGGAGAAACCTGCCGCCAGTGCCACATTCGCATGTTCCGGATGCAGATCGATGACGAAGTGACGATCGGGTGTCAGTGTGTAGATGCATACGGAAGCGCGGCGGCATGGTCCATCGATTGCCGGTAGATGTTCGCGCAGAAAGGCGCGGGTCGTCTCTTCATCTTCCAACTTGGCGGCACGCTCGATTTCCTCCGGCCCTGTCAACTCCGGCGCTCCGTAATGTTGTGCGACCTTCGCGCCATCGGCGTTAAGCACCGGGAAGCCATAGAAATGGCCCTGCGGTGTGTCGGTGATGTAGAGGGGAAAAATATCGCGGCGAAACAGCCGATCGTCGTGGGTGCCGAACCACTGCACCACCTGACGCATGACACGCAGGAACGCCCCATGCCGCGCCAGCAATTGAGCCGCCCAGGGGCCGGCGGTGATGAGCAGCCGCGCCGCTGTGTAGCGATCCTCCGTCGTTTGCACCGTCGCCTCGCGTTCGTTCGCCTGCCAAGAGACGACCGGCTCCTTGTCACGAATCGTCGCCCCCAGCCGCACCGCCTCGCGGGCATGCGCCTGCACGCAATCGTCCACGTACAAAAATCCCGCCGAGCGCTCCAGCACACCCATGTAGTCGTCGCCGAAACGAAATGCCGAAAAACGCCGCCGCAGCTCCGCTGCCGGCAGCGTTTCCACCGGCAGATGATGCTGCGCGGCGGAAGCGCGGACGCCGGCAATCATCGTGCTATCGGCACGGCCGATCGACAAACACGGACATTCGCTGAGAAGGTGTACGCCCTGCCGCTGCTCGAGATCGTACCAGCGCTCGAAAGCGCGGCAGACCAAAGGAACATAATCGGGATGCTCATAGTAGGCTTTGCGAATGATGCGCGTATGTCCGTGCGAGCTTCCGCGATCGTGGCCGAGCGCGAACTGCTCCAGGGCGAGGACGCGCCGGCCGCGCCGCGCCAATTCGCAAGCCGCCGCCGATCCCATGCCGCCGGCACCAATCACGATTGCATCGAAGTTGTTCGGATTCATTATTCGTCTCATAACAACGTCAAATAGCGTTCCACTTCCCAATCCGTCACCTGGCGATGATACTCGTGCCACTCTGCGCGCTTCAAACGCTGGAACTCCGCGGCAATCGGACCCAGCGCCGCCTGAATCGCGTCATCGCGCTCCAACTCGTCCAGCGCTTCCGGCAAACTCTGAGGCAGCAAACGGACATCGCGCCGCGCCATCTCCTCCAGGCCAAGCGCGTAGGCGTTCTCGCGGTTCGGCTCGCCGGGGTCGAGACGGCGACGGATGCCGTCCAGTCCGGTGGCAATGTAAGCGGCGAAGGCGAGATAGGGGTTGAAGGCCGACGACACCGTGCGATCCTCGACGTGGCCGGCTTCCGGAGTGCGGATCATCTGTGTGCGGTTGTTGTCGCCGTAGGTGATGAAGGCCGGCGTCCAGGTGAAGCCGGAGCGCGTGCCGGTCAGCCCTGTGCCGATTTGCAAACGCTTGTAACAGTTGACGGTCGGCGAGGTGGCGGCACACAGGGCGCGGGCGTGGGCAAGGACGCCGCCGAGAAACTGATAGGCCAGCTCGCTCAGGCCGAGGCCGCGGGCGTCGCGGTCAGAGGCGAACAAGTTGCGGCCCGTCTCGGCGTCGGCGAGGTGATAGTGCAAATGCGCCCCGCTGCCGGTGCGGTCGGCGAATGGCTTGGGCATAAACGTGGCCACGGCCCCATATTTCCGTGCGGTTTCGTGGGCCAGCATCTTGAAGAAGGTAAAACGATCCGCCGTCGTCAGCGCGTCGGCGTAACGGAAATTGATCTCGTATTGGCCGTTGGCGTCCTCGTGGTCCGCTTGATAGACGCCCCAGTCGAGCTTGCGCAGCGCCTCGTTCATGTCACGCAGGTAGCCGTAGGCGGCACTGAGACCCTTGAAGTCGTAGCACGGTTTCACCAGGGTATCGATTCCCGCGGGATCCCAGGGGACGATGGAGCCATCGGCAGTGCGCGTGACAAGAAAATGCTCCGGCTCGACTCCGACATTGAAGATGTAACCGGCGGCGCGCAGCTCACCGAGGACTCGTTTCAAATTGACACGCGGACAATAGGCGAAGGGCTTATCATCGACGTAGAGATCAGAAGCGAAGCGCGCCAGGCCGGACATCCAGGGAACCGGCGTATAGCTGGACAAGTCGATGCGCGCCATCATGTCGTGGGAGGCGGCGTTTTGGCCCATGCCCCAGACGGCGCCGCCGGCGAAGCCTGCGCCCGTATCGGCGGCCGTATCGAGCATGTCGCGCGACACCATTTTCACCTTCGCGGACCCATGAATGTCAACGAACTGAACGAGCAGATAATCCACGCCCTCTTTCTGAAGCTGAATCTTCAATGTGCCGCGGTCCACGGTTGTTCTCCTCCAAGGTATGTATCCGAGCCTGAAGCGTAAGCGAAGGCTTAGAACACGCCTTCGCTTACGCTTCAGGCTCGGATACAAACAGGCAATGTTTGTGTATTATCAACTACGGCAACCTCCAAACTCAAGCAGGAAAAAATATGTGCGGCATCGTCGGTTTCCTCGATAAGAACGAACAAACGGACTTCCCCATCGGGCGGACAGTCTTAGCCATGCTCCAGGCGCTGTCTTGCCGCGGACCCGATTCGGCCGGTGTGGCATTGTTCGGCGGACGCGGGGAGATGCGGCTGCGACTGAGCGTGCCAACGGACGAGGAGCCGGAGTCGGTGAAACATGCTCTCCAAGAGGAAGGGCTAACGATTCTGCGCTCCTATCGCAGCGGCGTCCACGATGCCCGCATCGCTGCCGATGTGGATGCGACGAAACTGGAGGCGCGAATTCAGCAGCGCTTGCCCCGCAGCGAAATACTCTGCCTGGGTGAACATATGAGCTTGTTCAAGCAAGTCGGTTCACCGGACCAACTGGAAGCCGCCTACCACGTTAGCTCGCTGCACGGCACGCACGGCATCGGCCACACGCGGATGTCCACCGAGAGCCGCGTCGATTTGAGCCATTCGCAGCCGTTTTGGGCGCATGGCGTCCCCGATCTGGCGACCGTCCATAACGGGCACATCACGAACTATCACAAGTTGCGCCGCCGATTCGAGCAAGAAGGTTATCGCTTTTACACGGAAAACGATTCCGAAGTCATCGGCGTGTATCTGCGCGACTGCCTGGCGGCGGGCCGATCACTGGAGGGAGCCATGCGTTCATCGCTGGAAGACTTCGATGGTTCCTATTGCTACCTCGCGGCGACGAAGGACCAGCTCGGTTTCGTCAAGGACCGCTATGGTTTCAAGCCACTGATGTTGGCGGAAACGGAAGATTTCGTGGCGCTGGCCACCGAGGAAATCGCGCTGCGACGCACGTTGGGACTCGACTTCGCAGCCCACGAACCGGCACCCGGCTCCATGCGGCTCTGGTCGATCAATGCCGAGACCGCTGCCCTTGCCGTCAGCTGAATCGAAAGAGGAGAATGCATCCGTGACCTTTCCCATTGATTGCCGCAACAAATACACACGCGAGATTAATCGTCTCCTGCGTGAAGCGATCGCGGCTGGACATGAGCACATCAACATCTGGGAACCGGATGCTCGGCATAATCTCGCCGTCGCCATACTGCGTCCGGTGCATGTGGTGTTCAACGGCAGCGTCGGCTATTACTGCGGCGGCATGATGGATGGGGCGGTTATCGAGGTACACGGCAGCGCTGGCTGGGGTGCGGCGGAATCGATGTTGAACGGCACGATGATTGTTGACGGCAACGCCGGCAGCGGCGTGGCCGCGTCGATTCGCGGCGGCACCGTGGTCGTCCGCGGCGAAGCCGCCGCGCGGGCCGGCGTGTCCATGAAAGGAGGCACGCTGCTAATCGGCGGCAACTGCGGCTACATGGCCGGCTTCATGATGCAGAAGGGCCGCATTGTCATATGCGGCGACGCGGGCGACGCTCTGGCCGATTCCATGTACGAGGGAGTCCTTTTCGTCGGCGGCCAAATCGCCTCGCTGGGCAACGATGCCGTTATCGAGGAGCCGACCGCCGAAGACCATGCCTGGCTCAACGAACTGCTGGCAACCTATCGGGTGCCGGGACCGGCGGCATTCCGCAAGGTCGTTTCGGGGAGGAAACTGTGGAATTTCGATAAGAAAGAGCTAAATATCTGGAAGAGCGCGCTGTGACAGCTTTTATAAACAAAGATCATAGAAGACCGCTTAACGATTTAATACGCACTTCCTCTGAGACCGCGTAGCTCTGTTTCGGATCGAGCAGTACGGCCTGCAACCCGCTCGCTTTCGCTCCCACGTAGTCGTTGGCCAGATCGTCGCCGACGTACAGAATCTGCTCTGGAGGCGAAGCCGCCTGCCGGCACATCGCCGCGAAGAACTCCGGGGCCGGTTTGCGCCAACCGATCTCGGAACTAATGACGAGATGCTGCACCGGCCGGAGCGCGGGCATTTTCTCGACCAAGCCGCGCAAGCGATGGTCGAAGTTGGAGGCGATACCGAGTAGGAAACCGCGTGCAGCCAGCGCAGCGAGAACTTCGGCGGCTTCCGATTCACCGCGCCAGGCGACGGCACTTGCGAAATGAGCGTACAGCTCTTGAAAACACCTTTCGGCGTCCGGAATATCGTCGAAGACTTCGCGGACGATGGCGCGCCAGCGAGCCACTTCGCGGCCCTCGTCGGTGCGGAGGTTGCCGGCGTGGTCCGCTTCTTCCTGACGACGAAAGGCCGCGCGGAAGCGGAAGGAAACGGTTGTTTCGTCGAGACGGCTGCCGAAACGACGCCCGACGGCCGCGTACACCACGGGCGCCGGCGGTTCGGGATGGATCAGTGTGCCGACCGCATCGAAAAACACCAGAGGAGGAAGAGAAAATTGGGGAGGCATTAACTCCACAATCCGATCAGGAGGGCGAGAGTTGTTCGAGGAGGCGATCGAGGCGACGTTGCATTTGCCGTAGCTGAAAGTGCAAGCTCCAGCAGCGCTGCTCCAGCCGCGGACAAACCTCACGATCGGCGGCAAGATCCTGATGTAGCTGGTCCAGTTCCAGTGCGGCGCGCCAGGCTTGCTCCGTTTGGCCGCTACGCAGCATGGTCTCGATACGCGAATGCAGCAGGACAGCTGCGGTCGGGTTGTCGCGCAGCCGGCGTTTGAGGCCGGCCAGTTCGCGCTGCGAGCTGGTTAGCTCGGCGCAGCGCTGTTGCAGCTGGACGCTGAGACGATCGATCTCGTCGAGCAATTGCTCGCGTGCGTTGGGTTGTAACAGACGCCGGCCCAGGTCTCTCAGTCCCGATTCGACCGAAATAAGCAGTTGTTCCAGCATCGTCCTCGTCTCCGAATCCGCGCCAGAGATCCTCGTCGCCTTCCTTGTTGTTGTATCTGCGGAAGGCGCGTTTGACAAAGCGGAGTAATCTTTGCGGAATGACACGCCGAACATTACAATGGGCGCGAGTGGCTTGCCTGGTATAGCTTCTACGACGCTGCGTAGGGAGTTGACCCATGAATGACCGATATGAGAGCATTCTCAAAGCCGCTTTGGCGCTGCCCGAAGCGGAGCGTGTCTTTCTCATCGACGAGTTGATGGACAGCTTGCCTCCTGATACAGGACCGCTGAGCGATGAGGAAATGCTCGCCGAATTGGAACGGCGACACGCCGAATACGAGAAGGATCCTTCGAGCACCATTCCCTGGGAAGAAGTCAAACGAAGCCTTGGATGGGACTAATGGCTGTCACTGTTCGCTTCCTTCGTCTGGCGAGAAAGGACTTGGATGCTGCCAATCGATGGTACGTGCGGCAGAATCCGAGGCGTGCTCAACGGTTTGCCGATGCCGTGAGTGATGCTCTGCAACAGATCGCTGGCAACCCTTACCTATGGCCCGTGTACCGCGGCTCTTTTCGTTGGATCCGAGCTGGGCGTTTTCCTTATATTCTCTATTATCGCATTCTTGATCCGAATACGGTCCTCATCTATGCGGTCGCCCACGCCAGCCGTCGGCCCGGCTATGGGCTTCGGCGTCGGCCTCCATGAGTCACTCCCTGTCCTCTGTTCTTCTCACCGAGAACGCAAGTGGGATCTCGCTGACATGCTCGAAATCGAACAAAAATTCGCCGATGCCGACTTCGCCGCCATCGAAAAGCGACTGACCGAATGGCACATGCGACGCGGCGAAGAGCGCGGCGAGGCCGACCACTACTTCAACGCTCCCGACCGCGATTTCGCTCGCACCGATGAAGCGTTCCGTCTCCGTCGCGTCGGTTTGGCCAACTTCCTGACCTACAAAGGCCCTAAGCATCCCGGCGCCGTCAAGGTGCGCACGGAGCTGGAGATCCCCCTGCGCGACGGCGATGAGGCTGCCGAGCAGTTCATGCGTCTGCTCGCTCATCTCGGTTATCGTGCCGTCGCTGTCGTCCGCAAACGGCGGCGGATCCATCACCTGGAGCGCGGCGGGTTTGTCTTGGTGGTTTGTCTCGATGAGGTCGAGGAACTTGGCCGCTTCGCCGAGGTCGAAATTGTCGCTCCGGAGGACCAGGTGGAGGCGGCACGATCTGTTCTGACCGACGCCGCTGCCGCGTTGGGGCTGACCAATGTGGAGCGACGTTCCTATCTCAATCTTTTGCTGGCGGCGCAAGGGACGCCGCAGCCCGCCGACATTGCGGAGAATGCTCGATGAAAGCCGCCATTGTCACCGGGATCGATCCGCTGCGCCGTGCTGTCGCCGAGGCGCGCCGAAGCGGCCGGACGATCGGGTTGGTGCCGACAATGGGGGCGCTGCACGAGGGACACCTCAGCTTGATCGAGACCGCTCGCGCCGAGACCGGCTATGTCGTTGTCTCCATCTTCGTCAATCCCACGCAATTCGGACCCAACGAAGACCTCAACCGCTATCCGCGCCCGCTGGAGCGCGATCTAGAGATGTGCGGCGAAGCCGGCGTCGATTTGGTTTTTCACCCGCAAGCCGAGATCATGTATCCGCCGGGTTATCGCACTTACGTCGAGGTCGAGGGTTTGCAAGACGTGCTGTGCGGCGCGTCGCGGCCCGGACATTTCCGCGGCGTCGCCACCGTAGTCCTCAAGCTGTTCAATTTGGTTCAGCCCGACCGCGCCTATTTTGGCCAAAAAGACGCTCAACAAGTACGCATCCTTCAGCAGATGGTGCGCGATCTGAACGTGCCGGTGGAAATCCGCGTTTGTCCGATTGTGCGTGAAGCGGATGGCCTAGCTCTCAGTTCGCGGAACGAGTATCTTGAAGCAGGGGGACGACGCGGCGCCACCGTGCTGTATAGCGCTCTGACCGAGGCGCGACAACGGATCGAGGCGGGTACACGCGATGCGGCCACGGTGCGGCAGGTAATGACGGAGGCCATCGCCTCCGTTCCCGGCGCTGTCCTCGATTACGCCGCTGTCGTGGACGCCGACTCGCTGCAACCGCTGGTCCAGATCGGCTCCGAACGTTCCGTCCTGCTGGCCCTTGCCGTCCGCTTCGGAGGCACGCGCTTAATCGATAATGTCCTAATCCAGTTGTAGTAGGGGGGCCGACTCTTCGAGGCCCAGCCCACCCAACGCGGAGAGACCATGTCGCATCCTCTGTTCACTCCCGAAGCTCGTCTGCTGCTGGAAAAGGACGACCTGGCGGCCATGGAAGCGTTTTGCGAAACGCTGCACCCGGCCACGGTCGCGGAATCTCTGAGCAGCGACGCGATCAGCGTCGAGGACGCCTGGCGTTTTCTCAACACCACAACGATCGCCAATCAAGCGGCGATTTTCGTCTATTTTCCGCTGGAAGCGCAGGTGCAGCTGGTCGAGGGCACCGGCAGGCCGCACATGGCGAGGCTGATCGAGCAGATGTCGCACGACGACCGTGCCGACCTGCTGCGCCGGCTGGAGCCGAAGGTCGTCGAAAGTCTGCTGCGGCTAGTCGATGAGGCTGACCGACGCGACATTGCTACGCTGGTCAAGTATCCGGAGAACACCGCCGGCGCCCTCATGACCACCGATTACGCTTGGCTACCGGCTAACATCCTCGTCGATCAGGCACTGGACCGCCTACGCCTGCAAGCGCCGGACAGCGAGACCATCTATTACGTCTACGTCGTCGATGACCAGCGGAAGCTGCTCGGCGTGGTGACGCTTCGTGAGCTGATCCTAGCGCCGCGCAAGGCCGCCGTCAGCGATCTGATGGACGCGCAGCCCGTCACCGTCAAGGTCTACGACGACCGCGAGCGGGTTGCCCAGGAGATGACGCGCTTGGATTTGTTGGCCATCCCCGTCATCGACACCGAGAACCGGCTCGTCGGCATTGTTACCTATGACGACGTGATAGACGTGGTGGTGTCGGAAGCGACCGAAGACGTGCATCGCATGGGCGCCGTGGCGCCGTTGGAAGAAAGCTATCTCGAAACCAGCTTTGTAAAGCTGTGGTGGAAGCGGGCGGGTTGGCTGGCCCTCTTGTTTGTGGCCGAGTTGTTCACCTTCTCGGCCCTCTCCAGCTATGAAGATGCTATCGCTGCGGTGGTCGTGCTCAGTCTGTTTGTGCCTTTGTGCATTTCCACGGGCGGCAACTCCGGCTCGCAAGCTGCCACGCTCATTACCCGCGCCATGGCTCTGGGCCAGGTCAGCCCCCGCGATTGGCACCGCGTCCTCCGCCACGAGATCCTCATGGGAATGGTCCTCGGCATTACCCTGGGAATAATTGGATACGGCCGTGCCGCTTTGACTCCGGAGAGCGTGCTCAGCAGCTCGCCGCCCCGCGCGGAACATTTTTACGTCCCGGTCTCTAAGAACGCTCCCTTGCAAGAAGGCACCATTTCGGAGGGATGGTTTTGGGGAAAGAAGACTATTCGGGTCATCAAAATCCCGGAAGAACTTCCGCAGGTCATGAATAATGAGGATGAAACGATCGTCGCCCTACCTGAAGACGGCATGGTGAAAAAAGTGCCCGATCCGAACGATCCTCAATGTCTGCTGTGGAAATTCCCTGCCAACTGCAAGGTTTTTCGCCCAGCGGTCGAGCGCTACAGGCTAGCGCTGGTGATCGCCTTGGCCGTGGCGGCGATTTGTCTCTGGGGCACGCTGGTCGGCTCGATGCTGCCGTTGTTCTTCAGACGCATCGGCATCGATCCAGGCATTGCCTCCAGCCCTTTCGTGGCCACCTTTGTCGATGTGACCGGCATCGTCATCTATTTCTCGATTGCCAAGTACATCCTCGGCCAATACCTCGCTTAGCCGCACGGCGCATTTGACATGCGCCCGGCAAAATCCCTAAAATAAAGATGACTTGAAGCGTCCCGCAAACGCACAGGGGCGAAAGACGAAGCAGAGATTTGGCCATTCGTTATTCAAAAAGGAGGGCAGGACCATGAGAGGAAAATGGCTCACCGCCGGTTTACTAGCGGTTGTGGGTGTCCTCGCCTGGGGGGGATCGTCGCGGGGCGGCGACACAATCCGTCTGAACGGGGTGGACAATACGCCGACGCGGAGCCTGGTCGATAACGGCCAAGGCGCCGATACCATTCGCACTTGGCATCACGGCTTCGGTTGGGGTGGTGGTTGGGGCGGCTGGGGATATGGAGGTTTTGGTGGAGGCGGCTGGGGCCATCGCGGCTTGGGTTGGGGCGGCTTTTATCGCCCCTATTACGGCTTCGGTCTTGGCTACGGTGGACTTGGCTACGGCGGGCTGGGCTATGGCCGATTCGGCTACGGCCTCGGCTTGGGCGGTCTTGGCTACGGCGGGCTGGGCTATGGCCGATTCGGTTACGGCCTCGGCTTCAGCGGCCTCGGCTTTAGCGGTCTGGGCTACGGCCTCGGCTTTAGCGGCCTTGGCTTCGGCGGACTGGGCTACGGACTCGGCTATGGCGGACTCTTCGGACCCATTTCGGGCGCCACGGCCAACGTATATACGCTGAATGTGCCTGCCCGCACGCTCGGCTCGCCGCTGCCCGGCGCCGCCCAACCGCCGGCTCCGAACGTGGCTCCTCGCCAGCCGGACAACGATGGCACC
>Ga0335075_10013752_pt1 | contig 12181 bp, 12 predicted proteins | sample Lox_Sample_24_FD_206723 | JGI IMG/M metagenome (GOLD analysis project Ga0335075, IMG submission 206723) | Soil microbial communities from Loxahatchee National Wildlife Refuge, Florida, United States - Lox_Sample_2.4 | ecosystem: Environmental > Terrestrial > Soil > Wetlands | place: USA... | reverse complement strand
ACCCCGGAGAGGCCGGCCCGCGACATTTGTGACACTGCGGTTCCGGCGTCGTTGTAGTAACCATCGACGATAATCACGTCAGGCTTGGCCGCAGCGAGACTCGTCCACTGTGGAGTGAAGTCCTTATTCGTCGTCGGCGTGTAGGTCGCTGCCCCTACGAGTTTCCCGCCCTCAGTAGGAATGAGTTGCTTCTCGTACTCATAGAGCGGTTGACCGAAGTCGTCGCTGGCGTACAGAATGCCGATCTGTTTCTTGTGTAGCGCGTCGATAGCGAGCTTAACAATGTCTCGACCCTGCTGGATGTCGCTATTTATGGTGCGGGAGAAGTTGTCATAGTGGTGATCCTTCACCACCTTAGTTATCAGAGGGGAGGTTGAGTCACCTGACACCTCGGCGATGCCAGCGCGATACAAGATCGGGATTGCAGCCAGAGTTGCTGAAGAGCAGACATCGCCGATGACACCCAATACGGATGGGTCGGAAGCGATTTTCGCTGCGGCATTGGCGGCCTGCGTTGCTTGACACTGCGTGTCCAAGAACTCGAGCTGAATCTTGCGGCCCTTGATCCCATGGGCGGCATTGATCTGATCAGCAGCTAACTGCGTACCCCGACGAAGGCTGATGCCGTACACTGCATTGTCGCCTGAGAGTGGGCCAATCACCGCGAAGACGTAGGGTGTTTTGTCAGAGGCGGCGTCTGTCACGCGCCCTGCGAAAACGACGCCGGCGGCAAGCGCGGTGCACAGTATGGCACGTCGGCCGATGGTGAAGTTCATGGAGCGTCTCCCTCGCTGCAGTTTAGGCAGGTTTTATAAAGCCGGAGGCCCACCGTCGGTGATGCCTCCTATGGCTGGTGGGCAGCCCTACCGACCGGGCGTCATCGCGGCCACCCATCGCGGAAATTCTCCAAAACCGGTCGCTCCATGCAGGGTGAATTAACGGCAACTCAACCATCGGAGCCACGCTCAGTCGGGCTTTCGACGTTCATCGCAGTCGACTCTGCTCTCCGGGCGACGGCAAGACGGCGGCTCGGGGGTCGGTCTCGGGAAGATCGTTCCGGGGGCCGGCAGCCGCCAGTTGCCGTCTCACGGTTTTTTGTGCTTCCTGGCGTAGCCAATCAAGCAGACACGTGATGGCGGGGCGACCGGCAAGGGCGGCATTCGTCAGCATGTAGTAACCTTCAGTTCTGAGACTGATCGCCACATCGAACAGCTTAACCAAACGACCAGCCAGAAGATCCTTCTCTGCCAGGACGTAGTTTGTCAGACAAACTCCCTGATCCTGCGTAGCAGCTTCCAGCATCAGGCCGGCATCGCTGAAATACAGGATATCGGGGAAGACCAGCTGCCCGCAATTTGCCGCCTCAAACCAGCCCGCCCACGGGCTACCGTTTACTTCGTGCAGGATTGTCGCCTTGCTCAGATCCTGTGGGGTAAGCAAGCATTGCTCGTCCCGATATGCCGGCGAGCAGACCGGGAAATGAAAGTCGCTGATCATTAGGTCGGCCTGGATGTCCGCCTGCCACGAGGCATTGCCCCAGCGAATGGCAATATCGATATCCTGCCGCTTAAAATCGATGGCGTCGGTAGAGGCAAGCAGCGTGACCTTTATCTGCGGATAGCGCGCCATGAACGATTTAAGACGTGGCACCAGCCACCGCGCCGCGAGAGAAGTGGAGGCGTTCAGGCACAGCATCGTCGGCGTGGTCGGATCCACAAGGCGGTTGCAGCCACGCATCAGCATGACCAGGGCTTCGTTGGCGGTATTGGCCAACATCACGCCTTCACGTGTCAGCTGCACCTGCTGCGGCAGTCGGCGGAACAGCGATACGCCCAGCACGTCCTCAAGTTGACGCACCTGCTGACTGACGGCCGATGGCGTGACGCACAACTCGCTGGCCGCTGCTCGGAAGCTGCGATGGCGGGCCGCTGCATCGAACACACGAAAGAGGTTCAACGACGGCAGCCGTGTAAACATCCGGCCGCTGACATTTCGTGGAAGAAAGCCGAATTGCGGATCGTTCCTCGCACCGTCGTTGGGCAGGTCCTGGACAGCGTCTTCCTCCGAAACCGTCACCACCCCATGCCTTTACTCGCTGGTTGTACCGCCAGTCTACCCAAACGTAGCCTCAGTATCATCCGTGGAGAGCCGGTCAAGGCCTGGCGGCTGTCACATGACTCCGGGTCACCTCCGCTTCACTGCAGGTTAGCGGGGCTTGCCCTCCAGCGCGCCTGCCAGATGGCCTTACCGCACATCGAGAATCCATCGCTTGCTCATTTTGCTCGCATGGCCCACGTATCGGTGGCGTCGTGAAAAACCAAAGGAGGTTTTACGGTATGCTCGGCAAGAATGTCGTGATAACCGGTGCCGCCGGTGGACTGGGCACGGCGACGGCCATGACGCTAGCAAAAGCCGGTGCCGGCGTCGCGGTGCTCGACATCAACGAGGTCGGCGCCCAACACGTGGTTGACGAGGTCAAGAAGATCGGCGGCAACGCGGCGTCGATTGTCGGCGACATCACCAAAAGGGAAGACGCTTTTGCACTGTTCGACAAGGCGCTCGCCGCGTTCGGCCACATTGACGGCCTGATTAACAACGCCGGCATTTATCCGCGTCGCCCGATCTTTGAGATTACCGACGAGGAGTGGAACGCCAGCCTAGGTGTAAACGTGCGTGGCCTCTACAACATGATGGTTGCGGCCGTGGCGCATATGCGCGAGCGCAAACAGGGACGGATCGTCAATGTGGCATCTATCGACGCCTTCAAGGCGCATCCAAAGAACAGCCATTACGCCGCGACAAAGGCCGCGGTGGTGAGCCTGACAAAGAGCTTCGGTTTGGAGGTGGCGCCGCTCGGCATCCTGGTCAACGGCATCGCGCCGGGCCCAATAGCGACCGAGACAGCGAAGAGAATGGGGTTCCTGCCATCTATTGAGGCAGAAACCCCGATTGGTCGTGCCGCCGCGCCCGAGGACATCGCCGAGGTAATCATGTTCCTCATTTCCTCGCGTAATCGCTACATGGTGGGCGAGACAGTAGTAGTGTCCGGCGGCTATTACATTCCTTGAAGACCTGCCGCATCAACCGGTTTGCACAACATGGCTCGTAACATTGTGTCTCACCACATGCAAGGCAAGAACATTGTCATAACTGGGGCAGCAAAGGGGCTGGGGAGAGCCACTGCAACGATGCTGGCGGAAGCCGGCGCCGGTGTTGGCATTTTGGATATCAATGGCGAGGGCGCGCGAGCGGCGGCCGACGCCATCGCTGCGAGGGGAGGAAAGGCGATCGCCATCGTTGGGGACATCACGACTCGGGACAGCGCCCATGAGTTGTTCGGCCAGGCGGTTGAGGCGTTTGGCCGCGTCGATGGTCTTGTGAACAATGCCGGGATCTACCCGCGACTGCCAATCATGGAGATTAGCGACGACGACTGGAATGCGAGCTTCGCCGTTAACGTCCGCGGACTTTATCACATGATGGTGGCGGCAATCGCACATATGCGGACTTTCAGGGAGGGCCGGATCGTCAACATCGCATCGATTGACGCATTCAAGGCCCATCCAAAGAACAGTCACTACGCGGCGATGAAGGCCGCAGTGGTGAGTCTGACTAAGACCTTTGGCCTGGAAGCGGCGCCACTGGGGATCCTGGTCAATGGTGTAGCACCCGGCGGGCCGATTTCCACCGAAACGGCGCAGAATATGGGGTTCCTGCCCTCGGTCCTCGCCGAGACACCGATCGGCTGGATCGCCCAACCTGAGGACATCGCCGAAGTCACCATGTTCGCTGTGTCGGGTCGCAATCGATACATGGTTGGCGAAACAGTCATTGTCTCGGGTGGCTACTACATACCCTGATGCGACCGGAGAAGGTAACAGACAAGCGGAAGGCAGTACCATGAAGTTTGGCCTTTTCAATCTGATGTCGTTGCGGGATAACCCCGACGGGGTCAGCGGTGTCATTGCCGATACCCGCAACATGATCGCGACGGCGGAGGCGATCGGTTTCGATATTGCGTGGTTCGCCGAACACCACTTCACAAACTACTCAGTCAGCGTGTCGCCGCTGATGATGTGCGCGCATATGGCCGGACTGACTAAACGAATTCGGTTGGGGGCGGGCGTCGTCGTGTTGCCGCTGTATCACCCAATGCGGGTGGCGCAGGAGATTGGTCTGGTCGACCAGCTCAGCGATGGGCGATGCGTTCTTGGGCTTGGCACGGGTTACCAAGTCTACGAATTCGAGAACTTTGCGGCCCCGCTGAGCCAGAAGACGGATATCTTCCTGGAATACTGGACCGTTCTCGAGCAAGCGATGACGCGGGGCCATGCCTCTTTTGAAGGAAGGTACATTCAGGCCAAGGATACCGTCTTCACAGTACGGCCGGTGCAAAGCCCGATGCCGCCGCTGTTCATCACCACTATGGAGCCGCGGATTCTGAAGCGGCTCAGCCAGTACAATGCCACGCCATTCTTCACTGCAGGCTGGCGCGGCACGAAGACCCTGTTCGAAATGGTTTCGAGTGGCCGCACGTCGTGGAACACTGTCGGACTGGCCGAAACGCCGATGCCGGTCGCGCTACAGCAGTACGTCCACGTCACCGACGATAGGAAAGAAGCCCTGGAGGCGGCAGAGCGAGCACGCTTTGTCGGACGCATGGTCGCCGCACTGCGCCAGCAGGAGGTAGCGATCGAGGGGACCTTCTTGAAGGCCCCACCGCTGCCTGATGAGCCGCCCTTGGAGACATTCCGTGACAATCTGATCATCGGCGATCCGCACCACGTGGCCGAGCGTATCGCCGAGGAGGTTCGTAAACTTAGTCCGATCCACTACAATACCTTTTTCCAGTTCGGCGACATGCCGATCCGGCGGGCGCTGCGCTCTTTGGAACGCTTCGGCGCTGAGGTCATCCCGCTGCTGGAGCGCGCGGTCGGACCGCTTGACGCGGTCGGAAGTCCCGCGACGTTGCCGCCGCTGCGTGATGATGCCGATCTTCTGATGCGTGCCGCATCATGACCGGGCGCCTGCAGGACCGCGTCGCGGTCGTCTCCGGTTCGGGCGCCGGCATTGGGCGCGCGATCGCAACCCATCTCGCGGCGGCCGGCGCCAGAGTTGTTGTCGTCGATATTGACGGGTTACGTGTCCGAGATTCGGTGGACGCTATAACAGCGCTTGGCGGTACTACGGTTGGCGTGACCGCGGATGCTAGTAGCAATGATGGCGTGAAGAGGATGCTGGCGAAGGCGACTGACACGTATGGTCGTCTTGACATCCTCGTCAACAATGCCGGCGTGCCGGATTACTGGAAAACGCTTCTCGAGCTGTCTGACGCCGACTGGCAACGTAACATTGATATCAATCTGACCGGGCCCTTCAGAGCGTGCCGTGCGGCGGTCCCGGTCATGCTCGCGCAGGGAGGAGGCGTGATCGTCAATCTCGCCTCGATTTCAAGTTTCCGCGGCGGTCGTTCAGGCCTTGTCTATACTGCCGCGAAACATGGTGTCGTAGGTCTGACGAAGGCGATCGCCATTGAGTACGGCGATGCTGGAATCCGCTGTAACTGCATCTCGCCAGGCTCGGTCGCAACCAACTTGGCGAGCATGGACGGAATGTCTGAGGAAGGCATGAAAATCCGCGAGAAGGGTATGGTAACACGCCCCCCACGTGCCCAACCTAACGATATCGCACCGACTGTGGTGTTCCTGGTATCAGATGAGAGCAACTACATAAACGGCACGAATGTCATCATTGACGCCGGTTGGACGGCTTGGTGACGCAGAACCGGGGTTGTCGGCTAACAAAACCACGGACAACCCGGATGTTCGAATAGACCAATAGAAGGTAAGTCCAACCAAGGGAGAGTAGGTAATGAAAACCAACATAACGAGACGGGCGACCGCTGGTCTGCTGCTAGCCGGACTTACGGGCGTGACGTCTACCGGTGCTCGGGCGCAGTCGACGCTCGAAAAGGCAAAAAGGGCCGGGTTCATAAGAGGGGCCGTTCATAACGAGCCTCCTTACGCATACATGACGCTCGAAGGCAAGGCAGCCGGTCTCGGGCCGGAAGTGGTCACCGCGGTTCTCGCTCGGCTCGGCATTACGCAAATCGACTGGATTGTGACACCGTTCAACTCACTGATCCCTGGCCTGATAGCCGGCCGCTGGGATATTGTCGCCTCCCAGCAGACCATTTTCCCGGCCCGTTGTCAGCAGGTCGCCTTCGCCGAACCGACTAATACCGCGCTCGAAGGTCTCCTTGTAAAAAAAGGAAACCCTAAGAACCTGCACAGCTATGATGATCTCAAGAAGGACCCGGATGTGAGGGTTGCGACGGCAGCCGGGACGACAGAGTTCAACTTCCTCCACGCGTACGGTGTTCCCGACTCACGCATCCTGATTATAGCCAACCATGCCGACGGGGCAGAGCTCGTGCGGTCTGGCCGCGCCGATGCATACACGTTGGAACAACCGTCTGGTAACTACCTATTAAGCAGCGGCAGGGCTGAGGGGCTTGAAATGGCAAGTCCATTTACTATCCCCGTGGTCGACGGCAAGCGGGTGATCAGCTACGGTGCGACGACCTTCCGCAAGGATGACACTGCCTTCCTGGAGGCATACAATAAGGAGCTTCATGCATTCGAGCAGACACCGGAGTTCTGGTCAATCGAGAGGAAAAACGGCTTCACCGATGAGAGTGTAAAGCTGGCCTTAGCTATGACGACTGCGGAGCGGTGTGCGGCCAAATAGAGAGTGGCGCTACGCTTCAGCCGTCGAAGCGATGAACGATAAGGAGCGGGACGGCGCGAAGATGCAGCAGTCCGTGGCGTTTTTCGAGTACCTGATTGGCGGCGCGAAGGCCACGGCGTTGGTAGGAGGCGTGGCCTATCTTTTGGCGATCGCGCTCGGCTTCGCTGCCGGCATCGCCAGGGCGGAGAGGATCCCTATCGCGAGGACGATCGCCTTTGTCTATGTGGAAATATTTCGTGGCACATCGCTGATTGTGCAGCTGTTTTGGATCTACTATTCGCTGCCTCTCATGGGGGTCAGCATATCGCCGCTGATGGCCGGATGTCTCGGGATCGGCCTTAATTCGGGTGCCTATGCAAGCGAGATCGTGCGCGGCGCGTTGCTGTCCATACCAGCCGCGCAATTGGAGGCTGCTGCCGCGCTTGATCTCAACCGCTACCAGACTTTGCGTAAAATCGTCATCCCCCAGGCGGTGCGGGAGATGGCGCCGCCCTTCGGCAATTTGTCGATCGCTATCCTAAAGGACACCGCCCTTGTGTCGATGATATCAATTGCCGACATTGCATTTAAGGCCCAGCAGCTGCGCACATTCACTTATAACAGCGCAGGTATCTACAGCGTGAGCCTTGTAATCTATTTCGGCATGGCGCTGGTTCTGCTTGTGACCAGCCGGACGGTCGAATACTATGCGCGCCCGAAATACCAGCGGAGTTGGAGTCTGTTCCGGAGGGCGGCGCAATGACGGGCGTGCTTTCCATCGACACTAGCTCGAATTGGGCGTTCGCGTTGTCGGCAATACCAATTTTGCTACACGGGCTAGTTGTCACCGTTGCGGCTGCAAGCCTGGGATTTACTCTCGCCCTTGTTGTTGGTCTGTTATTCGTGATTCTGCGGCGATCTCGGTCGTGGTTGATCACGTGGCCATTGGCCTGCTTTCTGGAATTCATCCGCGATACGCCGCTGCTGATCCAGCTATTCTTCCTTTATTACGTGTTGCCGAGTTACGGGATCACTCTCCCGGCGTTTCTGACTGGCGCAGCCGCCATCGGTCTGCAATACGGCGCCTATATGGCGGAGATATACCGTGCCGGAATTGAGGCAATCGGACGTGGCCAATGGGAGGCCTCCGTCGCTTTGAACCTGGGGCGCCGCACTGTCTACCGGGACGTCATCATTCCCCAGGCCATTCCGCGCATCATCCCAGCACTTGGCAACTGCCTAGTAAGCATCCTGAAGGAGACCCCGATACTCTACACGGTATCTGTTCTGGAGATGCTGAACTATGCGATCATCATTGGCGACCGAACCTACCAGTATACCATACCGTTGACTTTGGCCGGTGCCCTGATGCTGATCATGACCACCATTTGCGCTTATCTGGTGCGTTGGGTCGAGCTGATCGTGCCAAGGCGGGGAATTCCGCTGCGATGACACCGTTGGCTGGGTTCCACAATGTCACCAAGCGCTTCGGCCACTACACGGTTCTCGACAACTTTAACTTGGATGTGATGCCGGGCGAGAAGGTTACGCTCATCGGATCGAGTGGCTCCGGCAAGTCGACAGTGTTGCGTATCCTGATGACGCTCGAGCCGTTCCAGGGCGGTTCGGTGTCGCTGGATGGGTTGGCCTACCACCTGCCCGGCCACAAGCCACCATTCTGCGCGTCCGAGCGACATCTGACGGACATTAGGTCCCGTATCGGCATGGTGTTCCAGCAATTCAACCTGTTCCCGCACATGACGGTTCGGCGCAACCTAGTCCACGCACCGATGACCGTTCTCCGTCTTTCCCGCAAGGAGGCCAATCGACGCGCCATGGAACTGCTGGCGATGGTCGGCTTGGCGGACAAGGCGGACTCATTCCCGGACCAGCTATCGGGTGGCCAGCAGCAGCGCATTGCGATCGCCCGAGCGCTTGCCATGCGCCCGCGTATCCTGCTGTTCGATGAGCCGACAAGTGCCCTTGACCCGGAAACGGTTGGAGACGTGCTAAGCGTTATCCGCAAGCTGGCGGACGCACATGATCTGACGATGATCCTGGTGACGCACGAAATGGGTTTCGCGCGCGAAATTTCCGACCGAATCTGCTTTCTTGACAAGGGCCGTATCATCGAACAGGGCCGGCCGGATCGGCTGCTTCGGGATCCGCAGCATCCAAGGACGCGGGAATTCCTGACCAGTATTCCGACGGCGCTGAGTTTGGCTGAGCGCGAAGCCATGCTTAGCATCGATGCGTCTGCGACATCCGCCCTCGCGATGAACACATGACAACGGCCATGGTGGTTGGTCTCTCGAACACATGGTGCCCTCATGGCCAGCACGTGTTCTGTCGAACCTAGGTGCAGAGAATGAACAAAATCGAGCTGTCAGAACAGGTGGCGATTGTGACGGGTGGCTCTGGTGGAATAGGCCTCGCGACTGTGGATCGTCTCGCAGCGTCGGGCGCTAAGGTACTGGCCTGGGACATCAACGAGGCATCGCTGGCGGTGGCGGCTGCGTCTCGGCCCAGTATAGTCACGACCAAGGTCGATATGCTGGATGAGTTGGCGGTGTCGCACGCTATGGCGGCTGCCTATGACGCATTCGGGCGCATTGACATTTTGGTGAATTGCGTCGGGGTCGAGGGCACGAGGGTCTCGGTTGTCGATTGCGACGTCGATGTCTGGCGCCGGTTGCTAGAGATCAATCTGACCGCCAGTTTCATCGCGTGCAAGTTCGGCGCGCGCGAAATGCTGAAACGCGACTATGGACGGATTGTCAATCTGTCCTCGACATCGGGCAAAGACGGCAATGCGTTCGACGCGCCGTATGCCGCCGCAAAGGCTGGTATCATGGGGCTTACAAAGAGCCTGGCCAAGGAACTGGCGAGCACAGGCATCCGCGCGAATTGCGTTTGTCCCGCCGCAATTGACAGCCCGCTATTCTCGCGCCTGAAACCAGAGCAGCAGCAATTCTCTATCAGCAAGATCCCGATGGGGCGGCTTGGCAAAGTGACGGAGGTCGCCGCTCTTATCGCGTGGCTGTGCAGTCAGGACTGCTCGTTCTCGACTGGTGCAGTTTTCGACATTTCTGGCGGCAGGTCCACTTACTGATGTCAGCGCCTATCTTCCCAGCCTCTACAAGTGCCAACGCCCTTCGGTCATCGGTCGCGCTGATCACCGGCGGCGGTACTGGCATCGGCAGCGCTATCGCCCTTGCTCTGGCACGCCAGGGCGCTAGGGGCGTCGCAATTAGCTACAACGTATCGGAGGGCGATGCCCGACAGACCTGCGATGCCCTGACTGCCGCCGGGGTGGAATGCCTCGCTGTAAAGGCCGACGTCCGCATCGACTCCGACGTCAGAAGGCTCGTCACGACCGTCGTCGAAAGTTTTGGCGTCATTGACATCCTGGTCAACAACGCTGGCGTCACGCGCTATATCCCGTTGCGGGACCTTGAGGCGATGACAGACGATATCTGGGACTTGACATTCGATACGAATCTGCGCGGCACTTTCTATTGCTGCCGTGCAGCAAGGCCGCATCTGCGGGCATCAAACGGGGCGATCATCAATATTGCTTCGATGGCTGGACTGCGTGGCGCCGGCTCGTCACTTGCCTACGCGGTGTCGAAGGCCGGAGTTATCCACATGACCCAGGTTCTCGCAGTGGCGCTGGCGCCCGAGATACGGGTCAATTGCGTCGCACCCGGATTGGTCCAGACGCGTTGGCTCGAGCGCGGCATCGGCAAGGAAGCAACAAAGGCGGAGTCGCGCCGCGTGTCGTTGGAGACGCCGCTCGCGCGCACTGCCATGCCAGAGGACGTCGCGGACACGATCATGGGCCTCCTGGCGAGTCGCCACGTAACCGGACAGAACATCGTCATAGATGGCGGAAAGAGCCTGACCTATGACTAGTCTGCCTTAATACCCATCAGCGAAGGAGAACACTAACATGTTCCGGCTGCATATGCAATTCAGCGGACCCGTCCGCTTCACGAAACTGTAGCGAGGCGCAAGACATGAAAATTGGTCTCTTCACCATGATGGGTCTTCATGACCACAATACGTCGCCGCCCGCCGTTCTGAAGACCACCATCGACTCGGTTAGAATGGCGGACGATTTCGGCTTCGACATAGCCTGGTTCGCGGAACACCAGTTCACCAACCACTCGATTTGCCCGTCGTCCTTGATGATGCTGGCCCGCTGCATTTCCGAAACGCGCCAAATTCGTTTGGGACCTGCCATTCTCGCGCTTCCCTTTCATAACCCGCTGCGGCTAGTTCAAGAGGTGGCGTTTGCCGAGCTTCTGGCCGGCGGGCGCCTCGTGCTCGGGCTGGGGTCGGGCTGCCAGTATCAGGAGTTTAGACGCTTTGGTATCCGGGTAGCTGACACGGCACGGATCACGATAGAGATGTGGGACGTGCTGGAGCAAGGACTTTCCACCGGGTATGTCGAGTATGAAGGCCAGTTCGTCAGGGTGCCGCACACTCCGCTCGCGATCCGTCCCATTGGATTGTCACTGCCGGATGTTTTCATAGCCAGCAGCCATCCCGATATGATCGCGCAGGCGGTTCTCCGCGGGTGCACGCCGTTCATGAGCTTCGGCCACCAAGGACTGAAGCGAGCGGTCGTATTTCGCGACGCTTTGGCAGAACGATGGCAGGCGGGCGGTGGCCTGACGGCGACAATGCCGCTAGCCTTACAACGTAACGTTTTTGTGACCGACGATACGAGCGAAGCACGGCACGTTGCGGCATGCCTGCGCAACCTGGCGCGCACAGGAACCGACCTCAACGGGGATGTCCCTTTTGGGTCTCACGAGATTTTGCGGTCATGGCGATCGGGCGAATTGCCGGGCTGCGATGATCCGTCGGGAGGTGCTATCGTCGGTGCGCCTGCCTATTGCGTGGAAAGGCTGCAATTGGAGATCGAGGTGCTGCGACCAACACACTTGGCCTGTACGATGAATTTCGCTGGCATAGGGCGGCAGCAGACCCTTGCATCTTTGGAGCGCTTCGGCTGCGAGGTTATCCCGCAGCTTGGTGCATCGGTCACGTTGTGTGAAGGAGCGTGCATCGACTAGCTCTCGCGTGGTTGCAGCTTTCTCGAAGTCAGCCGCGCGATGTGGGGGCCGCTTTCACACTGCATGGCCGCTGCGGAATGCAAACAATGCGCCGCCGAACGGGGTCTCGTTCAGCATCTGCTGGCCAGCAATACCTTAAGTCGGGTTAGGATCCTCACAATAGCCGCCTTCCAGCCTGGAGAAGCCGGCAGTCGCTAATCCAGGGGGTTCTCATGGTAAGCCGCGTCTGTCTCGAAAGCTAAGTGTCCGTCCGGAGACTTCCCGAGTCGTTTGAATCGGTTGGCCGGCGGCACCGGGACCGCTTGATCCGGCTCGATTGGCTGTGATTTCGGTGTTGGCACCGATCCGCGAGGTGCCCCGATGTGGAC
>Ga0335075_10013751_pt1 | contig 12182 bp, 11 predicted proteins | sample Lox_Sample_24_FD_206723 | JGI IMG/M metagenome (GOLD analysis project Ga0335075, IMG submission 206723) | Soil microbial communities from Loxahatchee National Wildlife Refuge, Florida, United States - Lox_Sample_2.4 | ecosystem: Environmental > Terrestrial > Soil > Wetlands | place: USA... | reverse complement strand
CCCAGGGCATGGACGCGGCTGCGATCGACGAGCGCTGCTACCGCGAGTGGGTGCGCAGGAGTCCGCTCAGCGACTATCGGCTGCCGCGCCACTCGCTGCTGGGCGGCACCCGCATGCGCGCCATGCTCGAGCGCAACTTCCCCGGCCTGATCGAGGATCTGCGGCTGCCGTTCTATTGCACCGCCGTGGACCTGATCGCCAACGAGCTGGTGGTGTGCCGCCGCGGCGAGCTGGCAACGGCGCTGCGGGGCAGCATGGCGATCCCCGGCGTGCTGCCTCCGGTGGCGCACGGGCAGCGGCTGCTGGTCGACGGCGCGGTGTTCGACGGCCTGCCGGCGTCGGTGATGGCGGCCGACGGTGAGGGGCCGATCATCACCTGCGACGTGAGCGAGCGCAAGCTGCGTGAGCGCCCGCGCGAGCAGGCGCCGAGGCTGCCGTCGTTGCTGGACATGCTCGCCAACCTCGCCTTCCTCGGCACCTCCGACACGGCCGAAGAGGCCCTTCGCCATGCGGATCTGGCGATCGCGCCCGAGCACGATGCGGTGGGCGCGCTCGAGTTTCACATGCTGGACTCGCTGCGCGAGGCGGGGCGAGCGGCGGCGGCGCGCGCGCTCGAGTCGGCGCCGGCGAGCGTGTTCGGCTAGGGCGCGCGGGCGCGCGCGTTCGGCTAGGGCGCGCCGGCGCCCGCGCGGCACGGCGTGGCCCCGGTGAGGCCGCCGACGAGAGTGCCGGCGGCCCCCAGGAGCCTGTGTGTCAGCGCTGGCTCAGCGACCGTGCTGGCGGCGGTGGCGGCGCTGCACGGCGACGATCGAGCCGCCGGCGAGGATCATGGCGACGCCGAAGGCGATCTCCCAGCGCAGGTCGAAGCCGGTGAAGGGCAGCGTGCTGGCTTTTTCGCTGCTGGTGGGGGCTGCTGTGGTGGTGGGTTCCGCTTCTTTGGCCGGTTCTTCGGATTCTTTCGACGGCGCAACGCCCGATTTCGGCGTGGAAGTGGTGGGTTCGGTCGGTTTTTCCGTGTAGGTGGATTCGGCGAGCGCCGCCCCTGGCGCGAGCGCCAGCGCGAGCAGCGATGCGGCGAGCGCGATCGAGAGCAGGTGCCGCACGCGCGTCAACCGCCCGCGGCCGCTAGCGTCGCCTTCAGTCTGTGGCCTGCTCGAGGCCATGACACCGGTCCGAGTCATGCCAACCTCCGGTTCGTGATCTGATCAATGCCTTTGCCCCGCGCTGGGCGCGGGCCTCCCTGCCTGCGGGCTCGATGTCCGCGTTGGATTCGTCTTTGGTTCGCCGTGCGAGCGCAGTCGCCTGCCTCTTGCGACCCAAGGTCTATCAGCTATCGCGGACCTCCTACCCGCTTCTCGGCTGCGTGAACGCGGCCGGCCGCTCAGGACACGGGCACGCGCCCCTCCAGCGTGCCCTCGGCGAGCCGTGCGCGCAGCACCTTCTTGTCGAACTTGCCGACGCTGGTCTTGGGGATCTCCTCGACGAACGCGAACTCGTCGGGCAGCCACCACTTGGCGACGCGGCCGCGCAGGTGCTCGAGCAGCTGCTGCGCGTCGAGCGCGGCGCCCTCGCGCACCACCACGCAGCACAGGGGGCGCTCGGCCCAGCGCTCGTCGGGCTTGGCGATCACGGCGGCCTCCACCACCTCGGGGTGCGCCATCACCTCGTTCTCTAGCTCCACCGAGGAGATCCACTCGCCGCCGGACTTGATCACGTCCTTGGAGCGGTCGGTGATCTGCACGTTGCCGCGCTCGTCGACGGAGGCGATGTCGCCGGTGCGCAGCCAGCCGGTGGCGAACTTGTGGTCTTCGCTGGAGTCGGCGAAGTAGCGCGAGGCGACCCACGGCCCGCGCACTTCGATCTCGCCGGTGGAGGAGCCGTCCCAGGGCACCTCGCCGCCGTGGTCGCCGGCGAGGCGCAGCTCCACCCACGGCAGCGGGCGGCCCTGCATGGCGCGCTCGTGCCAGTAGGCGTCGTCGTGCTCGCGCGCGCTGCCGTCGGGGTTGCGCTCGCGCGGGCGCGAGTAGGTGGCCACGGGGCTGGTCTCGGTCATGCCCCAGGCCTGGTAGATGAGCACGCGGTGGCGCTGCTCGAAGTCCTTCATCAGCTGCTGCGGCACGGCGGAGCCGCCGCAGGCGCAGTTGGTGAGCGAGGTGAGGTCGAGCTCGGGGTGCTCGTCGGCGTAGGCGAGCAGGCCCTGGAAGATGGTGGGCACGCAGCCCATCAGCGTGGGGCGCTCGGCGGCGATCAGGCCGGCGAGGGGCTGGGGCTGGAGGTGGCGGTCGGGCAGCAGCAGGTCGGCGCCGGCGAGCGCGGCGCCGTAGGGCAGCCCCCAGGCGTTGACGTGGAACATCGGCACGACCGCGAGGATGCGGTCGGCGCGGGAGAGGCCGGTGCCGTCCTTGGCGAGCGTGACGGTGGTGTGCAGGCTGATCGAGCGGTGCGAGTAGAGCACGCCCTTGGGGTTGCCGGTGGTGCCGCTGGTGTAGCACAGCGAGGCGGCCTGGCGCTCGTCGAGGTCGGGGTAGTCGAAGGGGCCGTCGCCGGCCTGCTCGAGCAGCTGCTCGTAGCCGAGCGCGTTCGGCAGCTCCGCGGCCAGCGCCTGCTCGTGCTCGCCCATCACCACGTAGCGCTCGACGGTGTGGAAGCTGGGGGCGAGCTTGGCGAGCAGCGGCACGAGCGAGCCGTCGACGAAGATCACGCGGTCCTCGGCGTGGTTGACGATGTAGGTGAGCTGCTCCTCGAACAGGCGGATGTTGAGCGTGTGCAGCACCGCGCCGGTGCACGGCACCGCGAAGTACAGCTCGAAGTGGCGCTGGTTGTTCCAGGCGAAGGTGCCGACGCGATCTCCCTGCTCGATGCCGAGGGCGCGCAGCGCGCGGGCGAGGCGGTCGACGCGCGCGGAGACCTCGGCGTGGCTGGCGCGCAGCACGGTCTCGCCGTCGGGCGCGAGCGTGAGCACCTCGGCGCCGTGGTTGGCGCTCGCGAGCCGGCCCCTGAGGTGGTTGAGGGTCAGCGGGAAGTCGTCCTGCATGAGACCTGCGAGCACCTGCGTCATCCTCTCCGAGCCTCCTCCCGTGGCTGCGCGCTGCTGAGAGCATCGTAGATGCCGCGCGTGCGCTGCGCGATGTCGTCCCAGTCGAAGCGCAGCACGTGCTCGGAGGCCTCGGCGACGAGCCGGTCGCGCAGCGCTTCGTCGACGAGCAGGCGTTCGATCATCACGCCGAGGTGCTCGGCGTCGCCGCCGTTGAAGCGCAGGCCCACGCGCTCGCCCACCGGCACCACCTCGCGCAGGCCGCCGGTGTCGGCGACGATGCAGGGACAGCCGGAGGCCATCGCCTCGAGCGCGACCAGCCCGAACGGCTCGTAGATGGAGGGCACGACGCACAGGTCGGCGATGCGGTAGAGGCTGTGCAGGGCGTCGTCGCCGATCCAGCCGAGGAAGGTGCCGTGCTGGTGCAGCCCCAGGCGCTGGGCCTGGGCCTTCAGCTCCTGCTCGTGGGTGCCGCTGCCGGCGACGAGGAAGCGCACGTGCCCGACGCGCTCGATCACGTCGGGCAGCGCGTCGAGCGCCAGCTGGAAGCCCTTCTCGTAGACCAGCCGCCCGACCAGCAGCACGAGCTTCTGGTGGGGCGCGGCGAACTCGCGGCGCAGCGCGCGCAGGTCTCCCTTGGCGCGCATTTCGCTGGGGTCGACGCCGTTGGGGATGACCGCGACGCGGCGCTCGTCGATGTCGAAGATGTCGGCGACGTGGCCGCGCATGTAGTAGGAGCACACGATCACCTGCTCGGCGCGGCGCGCCATCCAGCGCTCGACGGCGTGTATGTGCGACTGCGGCGGCTCCTGCACCCAGCCCTGGTGGCGCCCGTGCTCGGTGGCGTGCACGGTGGTGAGGAAGGGCACCGACAGCTGCTCGGCGAGGGCGGCGGCGGCCTTGGAGACGAGCCAGTCGTGGCCGTGCACGAGCTCGTAGCGGTGCTCGCGCGCGAGCGCTTCGCCGGCTGCGAGCATGTCACGGTTCATCTGCTCGACCCACGCGAGGAAGCGCTCGAGCTCGCGCGGCCAGCCGGGCTCGCCGACGCGGTGCACGCTCACGCCGCCGCGCTCCTCGAAGCGCGGCAGCTCGCCCTGCTCGTAGTCGCCGACGCCGCGCGTGAGCACGTCGACGCACACGCCCTGGCGCACCAGCGCCTCCGCGAGCTTGCGCACATGGCGCGCGAGGCCGCCCTCGACGACGGGCGGGTACTCCCAGGAGAGGATCAGCACGCGGCTGCTCACCGCGCAGACCCTACCTAGCGGGAGGCGAACATCGGCCGGCGAGAACGTCAAGGCGGCGCGCGCTCAGCCCCCCTCGACGGCGTCGGCCGGCGGCGCGAGGTCCAGCTGCAGCTGCCGCGGCGAGGGGCGCAGCGGCTCGCTGGTGCTGCGCGGCGTGCCGCGTTTGGCCCAGTGCGCGATCACCTCGCGGCTGCGACAGGAGCGGTAGGTGACGCGCCGGTCGACGGGCTGGATGGCGAGGCCGCCCGGCGCGTTGCCGGTGACGATCGCGTGGAAGCGCCGCCCGAGGCGGTCGACCTCGACGACGTCTCCGGCGTGGATGCCCTCGAGCCTCATCGGCGTGCACTCCAGCACGATCGCGGCGGCGTTGCTAGAACTCGCGGCTCGGATGCGCCGCCGGAGTGCAGCCCATAGCCCATGAGATGGCTCGTCGACGGCATGAACGTGATCGGCACGCGCCCGGACGCGTGGTGGAAGGACCGCCACGCGGCGATGGTGAGGCTGGTGGGCGCGCTCGAGCGCTGGGCGGCGAGCAGCGGCGCGGACGTGACGGTGGTGTTCGAGCAGCCGCCCTCGCCGCCGATCCGCTCGAGCGTGATCGCGGTGGCGTATGCGCCGAGGCCCCGGCGCGACTCCGGCGACGACGAGATCGTGCGGCTGCTGGCGAGGGACGCGGAGCCGGGCGCGGTGCGCGTGGTGACCTCGGACCTGTGGCTGTCGGACCGCGTTCACGCGGCCGGCGCCAGCGTGGAAGGCTCGGCCCAGTTCCGCGCGCTGATCGAAGAGAGCTGAGCGGCGCAGCTCCATCGCCTTCAGCCTCCGCCGCCCATCGCGTGCGGCGGATGCGGGCCACCGGGGGCTCCCCTCGGCACCCTCTAAGGTAGTTGTGTGAGCAACGAGCAACCGGTGGCGGGCGAAGGACGGGATCTCTCGCGCGGCCTGGTTGCGCTGATGGCGTTCGCGTGCGGCGCGGCGGTGGCGAACATCTACTACGCGCAGCCGCTGCTGAGCACGATCGCGCACGACTTCTCGGTCTCGGACGGCACCGCGGGGCTGCTGGTGACGGCCTCGCAGGTGGGCTACGCGGCGGGCCTGGTGCTGCTGGTGCCGATGGGCGACCTGCTGGAGCGCCGCGGCCTGATCACGCGCATCATGCTGGTGACGGCGCTGGCGTTGGCGGCGACGGCGGCGAGCCCGAGCCTGGCGGTGCTGGGGGCGTGCCTGGCGGTGGTGGGCCTGACCTCGGTGGTGGCGCAGATCCTGGTGCCGCTGGCGAGCACGCTGGCGGGCGAGCACGAGCGCGGGCGGGTGGTGGGTCATGTTATGAGTGGATTGCTGGTGGGGATTCTGGTGGCGCGTACCGCCAGCGGCCTGCTCAGCGAGCTCGGGGGCTGGCGAGTTGTGTTCGGTGTTTCGGCGGCCGTGATGCTGGGGCTGTGCGCGGTTCTGCGCGCAGCCCTGCCGGAGGTGCGCCCGACCACGGCGCTGTCCTATCCCCGCCTGCTGCGTTCGGTGGGCAGGCTCGTGGCGGAGCAGCGAACGCTGCGCATGCGCATGTTCTATGGCACGCTGGGCATGGGACAGTTCAGCGTGCTGTGGACGACGATCGCGTTCCTGCTGGCGGGTCCCTCCTACCGCTACGGGGACGCGACGATCGGGCTGTTCGGCCTGGTGGGCCTCGTGGGGGCGCTGGCGGCGCAGGCGGCCGGGCGGCTGGCGGACCGCGGGCGCCACCATCACTCGACCGGCGTGTTCTTCGCGACGATGCTCGTCTCCTGGGCGCTGATCGCGGCGGGCAGCGGCTCGCTGGCGGCGCTGATCCTCGGCATCGCGCTGCTGGACCTCGGCATCCAGGGGGCGCAGATCACCAACCAGAGCGTGATCTACGCGCTGGTGCCGCAGGCGCGCAGCCGCATCACGACGGCGTACATGACCTCGCTGTTCGTGGCCGCGGCGATCACCTCGGCGGCGGCCTCGGCGCTGTACGAGTCCGGCGGCTGGAGCGCGGTGTGCGTGCTCGGCGGCGCGCTGGCGGGCGCGGGCGTGCTGGCGTGGCTCGGCGAGCAGCTGCTGCGCCGCCGCGCGGCGGGCGCGGGCGCGGCGCAGCGCGCGGCCTGAGGGGCGATCGCACAGGCGCGCAGCGACGCGGGCCGTCATCATCACCGGGACCACACGCCGGCGGCCGTGGATGCCGCCGTGCGGCGCAGACAACACGGTCCCCGCGGCACGGCCGAGCCGTGTGCAGAGCATCGACAGGCCAGCCGTGGCGGACGCCGCGCGCAAGCCTGATCGTCACTCGCGATGCATGCCCGCAGATGTGGAGATTGTCTATCGTTGCTGGTCGCGCCTAGAGTGGCTGTGGTCCGCCAAAGGGCCGGGGACGAGGACGAGGGATGCGATCGACGCGCTGGGTGATTTGGATGGTTCTGCCAATGCTCGTTGGCGGGCTCGCGGCTGCTGCGAGCGCGACTGGTTCCTTGGCCCACCAGGCCGAGTTCGATTCGATCTCGTGCACGTCGACGCGCTCGTGCGTGGCTGTGGGCTTCTACCTCGGATCGGGTGGCGAGCACACGCTCGCAGAGCACTTCAACGGTCGCAGCTGGTCGATGCAGACCACTCCGAGCCCGGGATCGGCGCCGATGCTCACGGGCGTGTCGTGTGGCTCGCAGCGCTTCTGCATGGCGGTTGGCAACGGGTCGCGCGGGACCGTCGCCGAGTTGTGGGACGGATCCCGGTGGAGCCCGAGCGCGAGCCAGAGTCCGTCGGGATCGACCTCCGCCCTGCAAGCGGTTTCCTGTCCCGTGGCCGGCTGGTGCATGGCAGTGGGCGCCAGCCACAACAGCCAGGCACCGCTCGCCGAGCTGTACAGCGGCGGTGCGTGGACGACGACGCCGATAGCGCCACCGGCCGGCACGTCGTTCATCGGCCTCGACGGGATCTCATGCGCCTCCGAGACGTCGTGCCTGGCGGTCGGCTCGGTGACGATCGACCGGCGATACGCCGCTATCGCCGAGCGGTACGCCAACGGCGAATGGACCGACGTGCCGCTCCAGGAGCACGGACCGCAACCGACGCTGAGCGCTGTGTCGTGCGTGGGGTCGGGTTACTGCCTGGCGGTGGGCGACGCGACGCCGCAGGGCACACCGCGGGGACCGATCGCGGTCGCGTTCTCGGGCACCTCGGCGACCGTGCTCTCGCCAGGCGGCGGCAGCCGAGCCGGCCTGTACGGCGTCTCCTGCACGCAAGCGGCGCGGTGTGTGACCACCGGTGCCGCCTCGCGTGGCAATGTCGACCACACCTACAGCGAGGCACTCGACGGCACGCGCTGGCAAACGTTGCAGACGACCGACCCAGGGGTGCCTGACGCGCTGACCGGCGGGGTGTGGTGCCACAGCGCAGGATCGTGTGTCGCCGCCGGCTACTACGCCGGCCAGGGCGCGCAAACCGCGCCCCTCTCAGAGGTACTGTCCGGCACGCGCTGGCGACCGGTCCCAGGCACCGCCAAGCAACTCTGACCGACCCGGAGCGTCATCGCTCGGCGCAGCATGAGCCTCGCGCCCAGGGTCCGCCTGCCAGCTCGCCAGCGTCACTCTGACCTAGCCGTTCGGGCAGCGACGCTGCAACCTTGAGCTCGGCTTTGACATGACGGAAGAGCACAAACAGGTTGCTGTCGTATACGGCCACCTGCGCCGCCAATGGAACCAAGCCCTCTTCCTACGCCTCCACGTCCACGACGCCACCATCGAGCACGTCGACATCGCCGAGCCATTCGCCACCCTCACCACACCAACCCTGCCCGATGAACTCGACCATGATGCAGCGAGCACGAACACCCGCACTGTCGCGTCTAACGGCCGCGGTTCAAATAAGAATCAAATAGTCGGGGCGGCCGGATTCGAACCGGCGATCTCGGCTCCCCAAAAGCCGCGCGATAACCAGGCTTCGCTACGCCCCGTGAGAACCGAGTCTAGTCGGCTGTATGTGTCCCGCTCGGCCCGCGCCGAGGTCGATCCACGCTTGCAGCGCGTAGCGCATCGCCGCGTGAAGCTGGGGCCCGCAGCTCTTGGTCCTACCGCGCCGCGCCGCGCACCGCGCGCTTGCGCGCGGCGGCCTGCTGCTAGCCTCCAGCGCCGCCCATGGCAGACGTCCAGCCGCTGCGCGCCCTGCACTACGACCCCGCGGTGGTGGGCTCGCTGTCGGAGGTCGTGGCGCCGCCGTACGACGTGATCGACGCCGCGCAGCGCCAGGCGCTGGTGGCGCGCTCCCCCTACAACGTGGTCGCGGTGGACCTGCCCAAGGCGGAGCCGGGCGGCAGCGACCCCTACGCGGCCGCGGCCGACCTGTTCGCGCGCTGGCAGCGCGACGGCGCGCTGGTGCGCGACGAGCAGCCGGCGCTGTGGGCGCACACGCAGGACTACACGGGGCCCGACGGGCGCGCGCGCACGCGCCGCGGCTTCTTCTGCCGCGTGCGCATCGAGGACTACGGCCCCGGCCGCGTGCGTCCGCACGAGCGCACCCACCCCGGCCCCAAGGAGGACCGCCTGCGGCTCACGCGCGCCACGCGCGCCAACGTCTCGCCGATCTTCTCGCTGTACTCCGACCCCGCGCAGGCCGCCTGGGCGGCGCTCGCGCCGCACACCGACCGCGAGCCGTGGGCGCAGGTCACCGACGGCGACGGCACCGTGCACCGCCTGTGGCGCGTAGCCGACCCCGACGCGATCGCCGCGGCGCAGGCCGCGGCCGGCGGCTCGGAGCTGCTGATCGCGGACGGTCACCACCGCTACGAGACGATGCACGCCTACGCCGAGGAGGTCGGCGGCGAGGGCGATCACCGCTACATCCTCATGTGCCTGGTCGCGCTCGAGGACCCCGGCCTCACGGTGTTCCCCACGCACCGCCTGATCGGAGGGCTCGACGACTCCCGGCGCGAGGCGCTGGAGCGCACGCTGCGCCGCAGCTTCGAGATCGCGGAGGTGCCGATCGAGGAGATCGCGCCCGCGCCCGGCCAGGGGCCGCTGCAGCTCGGCTACTTCGAGGGCCGCGAGCAGCGCCCGCTGCGGCTCACGCTCTCCGACCAGGCGATCGCCGACGCCGCGCTGCCGGGCTTCTCCGATGCCTACCGCCACCTCGACACCGGCGTGCTGGAGACGCTGGTGCTGAAGAACGCGCTCGGCTACAGCGACGAGGACATCGCCCACTTCAACGGCCTCTTCTACGCCCGCGACACCGCCGAGGCGCTGGCGATGGTGCGCTCCGGCGCCTACGACGCGGCCTTCCTGATGCGCCCCACGCCGGTGGCACAGGTGCGCGACGTGGCTGCCGCCGGCGAGAACATGCCGCCCAAGTCCACCTTCTTCTATCCCAAGCTGCTCACCGGCCTGCTGTTCAACCCGCTCGGTGCGCCTGGCCCGTGAGTATCATCAACAACAGGTAAAGACGCAGCCGATCGAGGGGTCGAAAAGAGAATGGGTCAAGAGCTCACAAGGATGAGAGCGTCCGTGCGACGGGACGGTCGTGGCTTTCGCCACTCGGTGCAGGTGCGCGAGCACCAGCTGGTGGTGGACGAGCCGCTGCAGGCCGGCGGCGAGGACGCCGCCCCGGATCCGCAGGAGCTGCTGGCGGTCAGCCTCGCCTCCTGCGCGGCGATCACGATGGAGATGTACGCGGCGCGCAAGGGCTGGGACATCGGCCCGGTGGAGGTCGACGTGGAGTACAGCCCGGCGGAGCGCGGCAGCCCCACCAAGTTCCAGCTCCTCACGCGCCTGTCCGACGATCTCCCCGAGGAGCAGGTCGAGCGCCTGCGCGTGATCGCCGCCAAGTGCCCGGTGCACCGGGTGCTGGACGGCGACGTGATGTTCCAGGAGCGCATTGAGCGCGTCCACCTGGCCGCCCGATAGAGCTGGCTCGGGCCTCGACACAGCTCGCCTCGGCCTCGACACGGCTGGCTCGGGCCTGCCCACGCAGGCGGCGGTGCTGGTGCCGTTGTTCCTCGCCGGCGCGCAGCGCGTGCCACACGTGGTGCTGACCAGGCGCCGCGCCGAGCTGCGCCGCCACGCCGGCGAGATCTCCTTCCCGGGCGGGCGCAGCGACGACGGCGACGCGCGCCTCCTCGACACCGCGCTGCGCGAGGCGGAGGAGGAGATCGGGCTTGCGCGCGAGCGGGTGCGGCTGCTCGGCGAGCTTCCCGCCACCTCCACGTTCGTCACCAACTACGAGATCCACCCCTTCGTCGGCGAGATCCCGGCGGGGGTGGCCTGGCGGCTGTCGGCCCGGGAGGTCGATGCGGTGCTCGAGCTGGAGCTCGCGCAGGTGCGCGCCGGGCGCACGCGGGTGCCGATCGAACGGCGCGGCGTCAGCTTCGAGACCGACGCCTACGTGGTCGGCGAGCACGTGATCTGGGGCGCCACCGCGCGCATCCTCGAGCACCTGTTCGAGCGCCTGCAGCCCGCCGCCGGCGACGGCGGGCTCGCGCTCTCGATCTAGCTCGGCTGCGGCACCAGGCGGATGTAGGGCTTGGGCTCCTCCCACCCGTCCGGGTAGATTTCCTTCGCCTGCTCGTTGGTGACGGTGCCGGAGATGATCACCTTCTCGCCGTTCTTCCAGTTCACCGGCGTGGCCACCTTGTGCTTGGCGGTGAGCTGCAGCGAGTCGATCACGCGCAGCACCTCGTCGAAGTTGCGCCCTGTGGTCATCGGGTAGACGAGGATCAGCTTGATCTTCTTGTCGGGGCCGATCACGAACACGTTGCGCACGGTCTGGTTGTCCGCGGGGGTGCGCTCGGCGGGATCGCCGGACACGCTCGCCGGCAGCATGCCGTAGAGCTTCGAGACGTTGTAGTCGGCGTCGGAGATGATCGGGTAGTTGGGGGCGGTGCCCTGGGTCTCCTCGATGTCCTTGGCCCACTGCTCGTGCTTGCCCAGCGGGTCCACCGACAGGCCGATGATCTTCACGCCGCGCGCGTCGAACTCGGGCTTGGCCTTCGCCATGTAGCCGAGCTCGGTGGTGCACACGGGCGTGAAGTCCTTGGGGTGCGAGAACAGCACCGCCCACGAGTCGCCGATCCAGTCGTGGAATTTGATGGGGCCCTCGGTGGTCTCGGCCTCGAAGTCGGGGGCCTCCTCGCCAAGTTGCAGCGCCATGGTTTGCTCCTTTCCGGGCAGAAAGTCTTTGCTCGCGCGAGAGGAATCGCCGGCCGGAGATCGGCCCGACTGGGTGTCGGAATCCCGATCGGCTTTAGGGTGATTACGTCCAGGATAGCGGCCACGGGCCGCCGTCGCGGACCTGCCGCCGGCCGCCTGTGCGACCCTGCCCGCTCGCGCCCCGAAGGACCGCTCGAACCCTGCGAGCGCTCAGCTGTGCAAGCTCGACCACACGTGCGCGCCGCCCGGCACGGCGGGCTGCAGCAGGTCGACGCTGCGCGGCCACATGCCGCCGAGCGCGATCGCGAGCGAGCCGAGCAGCGCCAGCCACGCGCCCTCTCGCAGCGAGGTCTGCACCACCCCGGCCGCGGCGGGCGGCGCGAGCATGCGGTAGAGCACCAGCGCGGCGGCGACGGCGCCGAGCAGCACCACGGCCCCGCCGGCGCCCCCCGGCAGCGGCGCCGCGCGCCGCGCCAGCGGCGCCAGCGCGTCCAGGATCGCGAGCGCGGCCAGCACCAGCAGCGCCACGTTGACCTCGTGCAGGGCACGGTGGGCGCTGAGCAGGCCGGGCCTGCGCGCGGCGCTCGCCACGGCGCCGGCGGCGGCGGACCCCGCCGCGCCGGCGCCGGCGTGCAGCGCCGAGCTCACCTCATACCAGGGCAGGAACACCGACACCACCAGCACCACCGCGCCGCAGGCGGACACCAGCAGACCGTATCTGGAGCGTTCCCCCGCCATCGTGCTTGCAGCATCGGTCACTAACCC
>Ga0335075_10013750_pt1 | contig 12182 bp, 9 predicted proteins | sample Lox_Sample_24_FD_206723 | JGI IMG/M metagenome (GOLD analysis project Ga0335075, IMG submission 206723) | Soil microbial communities from Loxahatchee National Wildlife Refuge, Florida, United States - Lox_Sample_2.4 | ecosystem: Environmental > Terrestrial > Soil > Wetlands | place: USA: Florida... | reverse complement strand
AACACCTCAGGAACGATCAACCTGCGGAGCGATAGGACTCTTCTTTCCCACGGCAAAGGGCCACTCACACATCTACCCAGGCCCCGCTGCGCGCTTTTCGTAACTCCCAGTGACGGTAAACAGGAACATCAAGGCTATCGTTGAAAGCTACAAGCGAAAGTATCTCATCGTCACTGTTCCGGACCCGGTGGACTCACAGTTCGGCTTTGCCTTCGATTATCTCATGGATTCCACGCAACGCGCTTTGGAGGTGCAGGGATGGGTTTTGGACCGGGCCTGGCTGCCTTGGGAGACAGACAAAGAGAAAAGTGTGCAAGTCAAGCGCGTGGGAAAGTGGGCCGAGCTGGGGTGGGCCGTGGAGGACAAAGCTGCCGGCAACCAACATGCGGAAGATCCCGGCACCCTGCTCTTCCGCCGGTTGCCACCTGAGAAGAAAGAAGCGTTGCAACCTGAGAAGAAAGAGCCAAAGAAGGGGGAGTCAAACTGCAATGAGACTAAACCCAAGGCGGATGATAAAGAGCTGCTCATCGTGTTCCTTGTCGGAGAAACGCCAACGTCTGGCATACACAAGCGGGCCTTCACCCAGGCGCTGACATTCATAATGCAGGATCACTCCTCCAAGAAAGAAGCTGGCCCAACTCTCGTGGCCGGGCCGCCTCAGCTCAGCCAGGATAAGAACGCCGGCACAGTTATTCGCGTCGTCGGGCCTTATTTCACCGGTTCCCAGACTTCCATGCGCCTGGCTATGTGCGATCACGAACACAATAACTTGACATTTAACGTGATTAGCGGAGCGGCGATGGGAGTGGATCGACACTTGTTTTGCTCACCGTGCGGCGGGAGCAAGGATGTTCGGATTCGCTTTCAGGCGACTGTCATCCCGGTGGAGCAGGTGCTGAACGCGACCCTGCATTACCTAGCCCGCCGCGAGCAATCCAAGTCGGACGAACCCAACTTCGATCCCAAGGATATAGCGTTGGATCTCGCCATTCGCAGATTTCTGGCCGCTCAAGCCGCGAGATTTGCCCAGTTTTTCAGGGTCTTTGTCATCTCTCGCAGTTCGGCCTCATTCGCGGAGTTGGGGTTAATTGTTGCATCAAGTATCGCCTGACGCAACACTTGGATCATGTGACGCAACGACCACTCACTATCCCACTCACCCAGACGTGGTCGCAGCTCTGCTGTCTCTGCCGACTGGTGACCCGCCGTGATGTACCATACCATCACCACACTCTGCATCGACCACACCCACGGCGGCACCTTCTCCACGCTCTCCCGGCTCCACTGCTGAGGCGACTCCATGTCCAAAACTTGCTTACTGGATCGGAACAGTACCTCGATCGACCATCTCCAGGCAAATTGTTTGATTACCCACGACAGCCGCGCATTCAGGTCCGTTGTAAACAGGTAGGCATCCCGCATCCGACCCGACGGGTCGCGTACCACCACCACCTGCAGCCGGCGGTAGCCCAACACCCGCGGCCACACCACCTCGTAGGCCAACGCACGCAGCGACCGCCGGCAGCCATAGACCGACACCGACACCTCCTGCCATACCCAGCTCCCATGCGTCGTCCGCTTGCGATCGGCTTTCGCCGCCGCCTCCTTCGGTCGCGGCAGACGCGCCCCTTTCTTGGCCTTTGGGCCACGTTGGCTCTTCGTCGACTGCGGCACCTGCGGGTCGTAGACCGCCGCATCGCCCCGCATCCGCCCCACGAACGTCATCCGCTCGTCCAGGTCTTTCAGCAAGCCTTCCGTGGCGTAAGCGCCATCCCCGACAAGAATAAAGCGACGCTCCGGCCACCAGCTCAAGACCTCGGCGAGCATCTCCTTGGCCAGGTCAGCGCAGCTGGGCTGGCCTTTGCCGGGCAGATGCAAACGGGCTAACAGCGGCAGGGCCAGAATCGGTACGTTCGTGAAGGGAAGGCAGACGGCCACGGCCAGGACGACCCAATTGTGTCCACTGGCCGTGGCCACGCGTTTCTTGGTCGAGGCGACGGCATCGCGGAACCAGCCCAGCCCCCAGACGCTCTTGCCCCGTTTGTGGGCCAGCGTATCGTCCACCAGCAGTGTGATGGCACCCGCGAGGCGGAGACGCGTGAGGACGAGAACGCCGATTTGGTGGGCCAAGCTCTGGGGCGTCCAGGCGGAGCGCTCGAAGAAGTTGTAATAAGTGTCCAGACCGTGGCGTCGGCTATGGTCGGGTGGGGTTTGGGGGTGACTATTGTCGCCGACACGTCGGAGGGTGTGTTTTCCCAGACACATGACCCAGGCGAGTAAAAGGTGGCACGAGGTGGCGAAGGAGGGTTGTGTGAAAGCGGGTTGCAGAAGGGCGACGAGGGGTTGCAGAGAGCCTATCATGTTCCACATGGGGGAACCTCCCGGTCCTTGGAGTCTGTTGACAACCACCTTCAAGGATAGGAGGAACCCCCTTCTTCTTCACCTCTTCCGAATACAGAAATAGTGGTCAAGTGTTCAGATAAAAATGAGAAAGTTCAGGGATGTAGCGTTGCTTGTGGAATCAAATACGGGATACGGCCGCACCAATCTTGGAGATGGGAAAAACGAAAGTTCCATCCTTAAACTCTACTTTCCTCTCCACATCGCGGGCCTTCGCTCGCGCTACGACCAAGCGCGGCGGCAGAAGGAAGATCAACTGGGCCTTACGACGTTGCACGCCCTGGTGCCGCGGCTGAAACTCTCGCCGAATCAGGGCCGAAGCACGATCCCCATCCAGGATCCGGAGACGACCCCTCCATCAACGGGGAAGTGCTTAAGGATCTTTTCTCTATCATCGCGCGGCGACAGAAACGCTACGTCGGCATCATCGCCACCGACCCTCGCGACCAGATCTTCCTCGCCAGCGCCGTCCGCGAAATCTGCCCGGGGGTGCAGGTGTTTATTCTGGATAACGACCAGATGCTCACCTTGCAGGAGTTAGGGCCGTATCTGAAGGGTACGATCCTCGGCTCAACCTACCCGCTCCTTCCCGAAAACCAGTTCTGGACGAACCGGAGGCGAACGGAGCACCTGTGTTTCCCGAGTCAGGCGGCCCAGGGATACTACAACGCCATCCTGGCCCAGCTAGATAAAGAGGAGGATAACAAGCATAGTGCCCTCCAAGATATGATCGAATACAGGCCGCCATCGTTCGATACGACAGACATCACGCCCAAGCCGCCGGTGTGGATCACCATGATCGGTCAGAATGGCGACCCGGTGCCGCTACAGTTTTTCACCCATCTGGATGATGATGCCAACTGCTATGTCTGGCCGGGGGCAGCCCCGCAGACAAAGGTAGAGAGGAGTCCAATGGCGTTCCCCCCCACCACGCTGCCGACGCTTATCTTGCTGCTCGCTCTGAGTGGGTTCGTGTCCCGCTGCGCTTTCTGGCCCTGGCGAAGCCCCCTCCTTTTCTGGAAGGCCATCAATCTCAATTGCGGGCAGTTCATCGAGGGATTTATCTACCGACTGTTGTGCTTGGCTTCCTTGATTATCTTGCTGTTGCCATTCGTCGCCCTGCACTGGCTCGCCGATCTCGGGATCACGAACACAGATAATAATTTGGATAAAACGCAAAAGATCCTGTTAGGGGGGGCAAAGTGGCTTCTGGTCTTCCTGGCGATGGCAGTTTTCATCCCCTTGCTAACGTCAATCCCACTGACCTGGGAGAAGAAAGTTAGTCGATGGGGATTCGTGGAGTGGGGGTTTTGTTTTCTGGCCATCCTTGTTGAGTCTTTGCTCGTCATTGCCCTGGCTGACTACTTCATCGAGAGTTGGCATGCGCGCCAGGTCAGCAACCATCTAACCTCCTGGCAGGCGATGTTCCTGGAACGATCGCTGAATCTCTCAACCGGCGTTTCTCCCTTGCTGCCGCTGATCTTCGTCTGCCTGACATTGTTCTTGTGGTTTGTCTACCAGCTTAGGAGGCTTTATCTCGCGGATCAGTTCTCCGTGGCCAACCCTTTCCCCTCGCAGTCAGCGGGCGGCTACCCGTTCAAGCGCATCACCGATTTGGACAAGGACTTGCAGGGCGAGAGCCGGAGTTCGTGGGAGTTCGTGAAGAAGAATTGGGGTTGGGTCATCCTCGTCTTGGTGGTCGTGAGCGTAGGCGCGGTGCGGCTCTACTATCTTTACCTACCGTCCGCGGAGGGAATGATCTGGACCCGGCTCTTCTTTTTGACCTTCACGTTCGGCTTCTTTCTGGTCGCCGCCAACTTGCTGCGGTTCTTGCTGCTGTGGTGGCGTCTGAAAAAATTGCTGGGCCAGATCGCCTTCCTGCCGATGACGCGGGCCTTCAGTGAGCTGCCGCTCAAAGTCCGAACCATTTTCGCCAGCACCCTACCGCTGGGTCTAGCTCACAGCCGGCCTCACAGGTCCGCCATGCGCCTTTCGTACCATCTAGCCGGATTGCTGCGTGAGGAAACCAAACGGCTACTGGAAGATTTCTACTTCTCCTGGCCTGGGCGCCACGAGCTGGTGAAGAAGATCCACGCGAATCTCCTTGAGCTCAATGCCCAACAGGATTTCCCTCCCGACGATTCCGCCTCCACCGCACCGGACAAATTGCGCGATTTGACGCGAAAACTCCTGGACATCCTGACGAGCTTCTGGCCGGAGCACTCTGTCAAGGATGCGTTCGGCGACGGCAAGAGCACACAGGAAGAGGGGGCGAAAACACACGACGGCGACGCCGAGGACTTGAAGGCAAAGCCCTACCGTCGCTGGGTGGAGCTGGCAGAGGATGTCGTCGCTGTGCAGACCGTCATTACCTCAGTCAGCTCTTCCTCCAGCAGCGCAACCTGATCTGGTCCATGACTCTCTGTGGAACGTTGCTGTTGCTGGGGAGCACATCGTATCCGTTCCAGCCCGAGAACTTGCTCCATACCCTGCTGCTGTCCCTTCTCGGCGCCGTACTGGCTGGGATTGTCTACGTGCTGGTGCTGATGAACCGCGATCGCTTCATCCTCGATCGGGACTTTGTCTCCTCGATCATCATGTATGTGGCGCCGATGGGGACCGTTTTCGTCCTGCAAACGTTCGGCGTGTTCCGGTTCCTGCTCGAGCCGCTGGTGCGCGCCCTCCATTGATCTGCCGTGCAGCGGTGCAGACTGGTTATTTCAGCGTGCCGATCACTTCGCGGACGCTGCCGGCTCCCAGTTGCGCCAGCGCCTCCGGCAGCTGTTCCGCCACGCGCATCGAGGCGGTCGGATCGTAGAAATTCACCGTGCCCAGCTGCACCGCACTCGCTCCGGCGACGAGAAATTCCATCACGTCGTCGATCTTGGCAATGCCGCCGATGCCGATGATCGGCACGCGCACCTGTCGCGCCACTTGCCAGACGATCCGCAGTGCCAGCGGCTTGATCGCCGGGCCGCTCAGACCGCCGGTGACGTTGCCGAGGATCGGCCGGCGACGCCGCCAATCGATCGCCAATCCCACGAAGGTATTCACCAGCGACAGCGCGTCGGCTCCCGCTTCGGCGGCGGCGCGGGCGATCGGCACGATGTTCGTCACGTTCGGCGTCAGCTTGGCCACGATCGGCAGCGGACAGACTTGCCGCACACGCTCGACGACGCGGCGCGTCACTTCCGGATCGATGGCGAAATCAATGCTGCCGGCCACGTTCGGACACGACAGGTTCAGCTCGACACCGGCCAAGCCGTCTTCGCGGCCGAGCATCGCGGCCATGTCCACGAAATCGTCCTCGTTCTCGCCGGCGATGTTGGCGAGTACCGCCGTCGGCAGTGTGCGCAAATACGGTAGATGATGGTGCAGGAAATGCTCGATGCCGTCGTTATCGAGACCGATGGCGTTGAGCATGCCACACGGCGTTTCGACGGTGCGCGGCGGAGTATTGCCGGCGCGTGGATGGCGTGTGACGGTCTTCGGCACGATACCGCCCAGTCGGGCGAAGTCCACGATGCCGGCCATCTCGCGCGCGTAGCCGAACGTGCCCGAGGCGACGAGGATCGGGTTCTTCAGATGCAGACGGCCGAGCGTGACGGAGAGATCGATCATGGCTCGCATTCTACAGGGTCAGTTTCTCGCCGGCCCGCACCTTGCGAACCATTTCCACAATTTCGCCACCGCCGCCGTTGTAGACGAACTGGCCAAGGGCATGAAGTTTTCTCGAATCAATGGCGAGGTTGGATTGAATCATGCCGACAAAATCGCCGGCATCACAATGTTTGTCCGCGGAGCCCCGCGTCGCGCTAAACATGGCCGTGAACTTCATCGCCAGGGCCAATTCGAGCGAGGGGATCCAATACGTCTGGTCCTTCCATTTCACCGGATGCTTGTTCCTGAGTGCGGCACGGTAGAGGGGTTGATTCTCCTTCATCACATCGATGAGAACTTGCCCCGTATCGGCGTCGCGCAGGTGCGTTTCGTCTTCCTGTTCTTCGCTGTGCAACTGCGGAAACGCTGTCAACAGAACGCGAACCGCCTTCTTGTGGAGTCGAGTACCGACAAGGATGTCTATGTCCGTGGTGGTGCGCGGTCTGCGGGTCCATCCGCCCAAGGCGTGGGTTCCCACAAGCATGAATCGTACTTTCGCCGCGTTGAGGACGCGGAACACTTCCAGCGGCGGAATGAATTTGGGGATGTAATATGCCGACAACGCTGTGGAAGTCTCCAGGCTTTGGATGTGGATGTTGCGCGCTTTCACAGGCATAATTGGCCTCCGAATGGAAGGCTACTTGCGGAACCGTGCCAGTGCCTCGGCCTGAATTTGCTCCCAAGGAATGGCATCGTTGGGGTTCGCCGCGTGATCGGTGATGCGTCGCTGACGTTCTTCCCGCATGGCCGACGTCAACCGAATATCGAAGGAGCCGCGCCGCGAATTGTACCATGCAACGGCCAGGACAACGACCGCGCCAACAACTAGTCCGCAGATGAGTCCCTGTGTCGCCCCGAGACCGACGCCTACCTCCATCGGGTCAAACCACGGTTCGGGACCACTTCTGCAGACTCCACGGTAATAGCCCGGTAGGACCACCGCCAGGGTGTAGCCAATCGCGCCGCCGCCAAGGGCGAAGGCAAAACCGCTCAGGAGAATGATGGAGAATCCTTTGCCAATCGTCATGGTCTTGCCTCCGCGGTTTGCGAACATTGTCGTGGGAAAATCGTCTGATCACTCTCGCCCGCTGGCCTGTTGCACCGCCGGCATGAGATCGTTCAATTCCTCGATCCGCAGCATACGAATGTCGCGTACGGAAGCCGCGAACCAGGGCAGCGATCGCGCCAGATCCTGCGCCGCCAGCACGCAAGTCACGGCTGTCACCGCGTCGCCGCCAAAGTAGACGCTGCCCTGCTGCCAGGTAAAACCATGACGTTGCAGGACGCGGCGGATTTCCAGATAGGCGTTGTTGTATGGGTCGCCGAAATTGCCCCGCAACGCCTCGATGTCCATATCGAACGCGATGGCGTACACGCGGCTCGTCCTCCGAAAATCATTGGGCAGCCCCTGGCGGAATTGCGTCTGGGGGGCGGGAATGGTCATGGCGGTCATCAGACTGGCTCTCCGTTCGCTGAGAAGACCTTGAGCCGCAAACCACGATCACGACTCTTGTAAAGAAGTATACCTATCCATCCCTGCTCGATAAAAGCACAGAATCGGCTGCGATTTCAAGCGCCGGACGATGCTAGGCAGATCGATTCGGACTCGCTATGCTACTGGAATGCCTTGCTGATGGAACGATTTGCCGGCGGTCCTCCCGAGCGGCAGCATCACAGCACATAGCATTCGCCGCGGAAGTCCGGAGGGCGAACCTCTCCCGCCGTCAAAATCTCTTTTTCACGGAGGAAACCGAAACCCCTTACCCTGAAAGCCGCCGATGCACAATCATACTTCCCAGGCGACGGAGACTTTCCCCTTCTTCGCGGTCGATGCGTTCGCGAACGGGACGAAGACCGCCGAGAGTCAGAGCATCGAACACCTGGCGCGGCGACTGGGCCTGGACCGCGCCCAGCTCTCGGCCGTGCAGGCGGTCATGACCTGGGCAGTCTTTCTGCGCCCTTCCACCGACCAGGCCGACCGCGAGCGGCTGCGCGCTTACCTGGATGTCATGGGCTATCTGCCGAGCGATCGCAAGATCGTCGCCCATGCCGAACGAAGCCGCAGCTCCGTGGAGGACGCCGTCCCGATGCTTCTGGAGGGTTTCGCCGCAGGCGAGTTCGACACCGAGGCGTTTCTCGACACCGATACGGAACAGCTGACGCAACGGTTTGATGGTTTGACGCGGTCGCAAATCGATCTGCTCAAGTCGATCCTTCGACACCAGCGAGCGCTCGACGAGGCGAACCTGGACGAGCTGATCACGCAGTTTCCCTTTCCCGTCACGCCCGTCAACTTCTTCGGCCGATTCATCGCCGGCGGCTGCGACGATCCGCGCAAGGCCATCCGCTACCTGCGGCTCTGCACGCCGTTCTTCGTGCGCATCCGCTCGCTGCTGGAAGGACTGGCCAACGACCGCTTTCGCTTCCTGGTCATTCAGGGCATCAACGCGGCGAAAGAGTACGCGGTGGAAGAACCAGAGGAGACCGACGACGAAGCGCCGGACAAGAAGCCCGGCCAGCTCTCGCAGCTCACGACGCCGGTGCTCGGCAAGGAGGCGGCCGATCTGCTGCACGCGGCGATCGACACGGCTCACGATTTTCTCGGCGACAGCGACGGCGCCAATCCAACGCCGTTCGCGTGCATCAAGGTGCCGGACTTGCCGGGCTTCGCCACCGATCACATCGACCGGCACGAGCAGGCCCAGCTGGCGGCGGAATTCATCGACTGGCTGTTGACCGGCAACGACGACGGGACGCTCCTGCGCCGCAAGGCGCTGTCGATCGAGAGCGAGCGCGACTACCGCAAGACGAAGCGCGAGCTGCGGCAGGTACGGGGGCAGCGCAAGAAGCATCACAACAACGCTCCCGCCGATCAGGACAACAAGAAAGCGATGTCGATCTGGGAGCGCGAGGACGCCAAGCTCGCGAAGAAGATCGAGGAGCTGGAGAACCGGATCAAGTATGCCGACCGCGACCGGGCGAAGCGGAAAACCATTCTGCAACAGCTTGATGGCGCCGAGTCCGGCCGGGCGCGCGTGCGCAAGTTTCGCGAGGAGACGGCGCAAGCGGTCGCCGACGGCAAACGCCTCGTCTTCAGTCTGCTGGGCACGGCCGACGGCTCGGTGTTCGGCAAATACCTCGACCGTGCTTTCTCGATTGGGCCGGACCGCGCGCGCCAGGGCGTGAAGTGGCTGCGGCAGGCGTCGTTCCTGCTCAGCTCCGCCGCGACGCAGCACATCCGCGACAATCGCATCCAGGGCTTCGCCAGCATCGCCGAGCAGCAGCTTCGCGACTTTTCCATCGTGCCCGCACAGATGGGACCGAGCTTACGCTTCATCCTGGAGCGCATCCTTCCCGAGAAGATCGATCCGAAGCTCAGCATGCTTCTCGACGCGCTGCGGAGCCACGTTCGGCTGCCCGGTGTTTCCGAGCGCAAGCACCTCACTTACCTCGTCCGCAAGTGGAGCGGCAAGAAAAACCCGGAGCCGGACGACTATCTGCGCTACGCCTTCGAGCATGCGGCCTACCTGAGCGAGCCGGACTTGCAGGCCATCCTGCTCGTCCTGCGCGAGCTGGGCTTCTCGGATGTTCCCGCGCGCTGCAAGGAGCTGTCGGCAGAGCGTTTCAACCATGCGCCGGCGATCCTGAATCAGTTCCAGGTGTACGCGCGGTCGTATCGCCCCAACAAGCTCGGCCAGCTGCCGGCCGTCTTTCGCGACATTGTCACCCTGAACGATTATCGCATGTTGCACCTCGATGCCTTCGGCATGTCCGAGGAGGTCCAGGTGCTGGAACGGCATCTGATCAACCGCGGCATTGTTTGCATCGTGGATACGACCAACTTCCATCCGGAGCTGGGCGCGGTGGTCATGGAGGAGAAGATCAAGGACGATGTCGAGAAGACGCGCGAGGTGTGGGGCGATTACGTCCGGCCGCACGAGCGGCTGGTGCGGTCGTTCGCGCGGCGGCTCATGGAGGGCTGCATCAGCGACGAGCTGCGCAATCACTCGCTGGTCTGTGTCCGCAAGCCGGGAAAGCTCGACAAGATCTGGGAAACGCTGATCCGCAAGTTCCTCGGCATCGACATGAACTTGACGCCGGACCTGGGCCTGATCAACAAGGTGCTTTCCGACCTGACGTTGCACGATGAAAACGTCATCCTGGTCGTCGATGCCGAGTCGGTGAAGGACCTGGAGCAATACCGCCAGTTCGTCGGCCTGTTGCAGCGCTATCACATCAAGGTGATTCTGCGCATGCGCGAGCCGCTGCCAGGCTTGCCGCAGGTACTCATCCAGCCGTTCATGGATGACGAGATCCCCGATCGTCTGTTGGCGGAGGAGCCGGCGCTGCGGCGCACGCTCGGCCTGGAAGAGTCGATCTCCGAGGAGATTTTTGCGTTCGCCGCGGCGTTGGTGAAGCGCACGCGCCGGCCGGAGCAGGATAATTTGAACCTCGTGCTGCACACGCTCAACGGCGCCGCCCAGCACGCGCGCATGGAGGGCTACCGCGGCCTGACCGAGCAGGACGTGGCCGCGGCCGCACCGTCGATCTTCCACCTGCCCGACGGTGAACAGATCCGCCACCGCAAGTCCGCCGTGGACAAGTTCCTCGTCCGCGCTCCGTTCGAGGTGCTGGGCCAGGAACAGGCCATTCGCACCATCGGCGCGCGCATGAAAAGCCACGTCCTCGGCGTGCGCGACGTGGATCGTCCGCTGGCGCTGCTGCTGCCCGGTCCGACCGGCGTCGGCAAGACCGAGCTGATGATGAAGTTCGCTTTGGCCATGAACATGCCGTTCTTCCACGTCGAAGGCGCGCAGTTCTCCGAGTCGCACACGGTCGCCCGACTGATCGGCTCGCCGAGCGGCTACGTCGGACCGGACAAGGGCATTCTCTACGTTTTCGCCGAGGAAAACGCCACTGCCATCGTCTTCTTCGACGAGATCGAGAAGATGCATCCGGATGTCTATACGGCACTGATGAATTACTTCGACGCTGGCATCCTGACGGCCGGCAACGGCGAGACGGTGCGTCGTCCGGGGCACGTTATTGTGGGCGCGGCCAACGCCGGCGCCGAGCGATTGCATCGCCACATGAGCGAGCGCGGCGTCAAGGACGTGCTCGCCGAGGCGTTCACGGATCGCTACGGCAACAAGCGTCCCGAGCTGGTGCGTCGCTTCGAGGCGATTCCGATGCTGGCGCTGGAAAAAGAACACTTCATGGATCTGCTGCGTGCCAGTCTGCACACGCTCGGCAAGCGTTTCGGCTTCATCAACGCCAACCTGCGTCTCGTCGGCGTGGACGACACCGCGGTCGATCTGCTCTATGAGGCATCGCGCGAGGTGTGCGCCTACAGCGAGGATGGCCTGCGGCGGATCGGTTTCGGCGATGTCGCTCCGGGGGTGCGCATCCGCACGCCGGTGCAGCTGGCGGCGGAGCAGGATCTGTTCTTCGATATGCGTCACGTTAGCCGGGCTTTCGAGCAGCTGGGCGGCGAGTCGGTGCGGCAGTTCGCCGAGGAGCAGTACGACCGCGGTTACCATCGCCAACGCAACCATCCGCGCCAGGTCAAGCTTGTCGGCGACGTGGTGCGTGGGCGGATCGTGCTGGTCGATGTCGAGCCAACGAACGGCCATACGACGAACGGGCATTCGGCGACGGAGAGGATCGATGGTGTGGTGATGCCGATCTGAATTCTTCTTTTCCCTCGCGAATCGGTTACCTCCTCACCAACGTTCACGACCAAGTAGAGAGACCGATCGAGAGTCTCAAGTCGGTGGATGTCGCACCGTAACTGCCGACGCTGGAAGGCTTGGGGAACGGATTCCGCAGCCAGGACGCCGGAAAGGGAAAAGGCGACAACAGCCTTTCAACGTCACCCAATTTAAGAAGGAGCGACTTGAGAAGACGACTTACCGGGTCGCAACGAATTTACTTCCTCGCCTTGTCCTCCGTTTTGGGATACGGGGAATCAGGGCTTGAATTGCGCCCCAACTGGGGTACAATCTATCGAAGAAGGCGTGAGGATAGCATCCCGCAATCAAGGCCAGGAAAGAGGAGGGTTGGATGATGTCTCGATTACATCGAAAAAACGATGGCCTGAGTTCCCAGCTGAAAGAGGCAAT
>Ga0335075_10013749_pt1 | contig 12182 bp, 12 predicted proteins | sample Lox_Sample_24_FD_206723 | JGI IMG/M metagenome (GOLD analysis project Ga0335075, IMG submission 206723) | Soil microbial communities from Loxahatchee National Wildlife Refuge, Florida, United States - Lox_Sample_2.4 | ecosystem: Environmental > Terrestrial > Soil > Wetlands | place: USA... | reverse complement strand
GGCTGATCCAGGAGGCGCTGGGGCCGCGGCGCCGGCACGAGGCGATCTTCACGTCGCTGCAGTTCGCCTCGGGCCACGAGTTCAACATCTTCGACCTGCAGGTCGGCTGCGAATATCCGCTGCCGCTGGAGCGGGCGTTCCTGCAGAATTTTCTGGCTCTCGCGACATTGCCGCCGGACCAGTCGACGCCGTTCGAGGGCATGGCGCAGCTCATCTCGCTGGTCATCGACGAGGCCTACCGGCTGTGCACCGAGGTCGGCGGCAGCGCCAAGCATTACCGCGTCGGCGCCGAGCCGGAGGTGGACCAAGTCGTTGCGCGCCACGGCATCCAACTGCACGACGAACTGCCGTACTGGCGCGATGTGGTCGATGGGCTCTGCGCAAAGGGCGAGTACCGGCTCGCGGAGCGCGCGCAACGGCATGCCGTGCCGATCCTCGAAGACCTGATCGGCGCGGTGCGCACCGACCAGGTCCGCGACATGTTCGACAGCCTGAAGCTCGCCGAGACCAGCGAGCGGGCGTCGCAAATCTTCGAGCGCTACATCGCCGACCTGATCCGCCGCTTCCCGACCCTGAACGCGCCGACGCGGCTCGATTTCGGGCCGGCACGGATCATCGTGCTCGACCTGCAATATGTGGCGCCGACCGGCTCTGCGGCGGCCAACCGGCAGACCGAGATGATGTATCTCTTGGCGCGGCACATCCTGGCGCGCAACTTCTTCCTGCACCCGGAATGCCTCGCCTTCGTGCCGGAGCCGGTGAAGGAATACCACCGCCGGCGGTTCACCGAGATCTACGAGACGACGAAGCGCGTCGACTACGACGAGTGGCACAGGACCCAGGGGAGCTCCCTGGTGCGCGCACAGGCCGAGATCGATGTGCGCGAGGGCCGCAAGCACAATGTCCAGCTCGGGTTTGCGTCGCAGCGGCTGTCCGACATCGGCGACGGCATCATCGCGCAGTCGACCGGGCGCTTCGTGCTCGGCGCCGACGACCAGCGCGAGCGCGAGGCGATCATCGAGCGCTTCGGGCTGAGCGCGGCGTCCGCCCGGATCGCGCGCCATCGGCTGACCGGACCCAGGCGCGACGGCGCGCCGTTTCTGGCGCTGTTCCGCGCCGGCGAGGCGCTCTACGAGCAGTTCCTGGTCAACTCGCTTGGCCCGGTCGAGCTCTGGGCATTGTCGACGACGCCGGGCGACACGAGCCTCAGGAACCGGCTCTATGAGCGGGTGCGCTTCAGCGAAGGCTTGCGCCGGTTGTCTAAAGTGTTTCCGAACGGCTCGGCGATGGACGAGATCGAGCGCCGCACCAAGGCACGGTTGCGCTCCGGCGATGCAATCGACCGCGTCGAGGCCGGGGTGGTCGACGAGTTGGCACAGGAACTGATCGAGGGGCATGGCCTTGGGCTCGTGCTGCGGCCGCATGAGCTAACTACCGGCGCGGACCTCGGGAACGCTGCCGAGTAATGTGAAAGGTGCGTTCGGAGCTGCCCTTCAACCCTCAACCGTGACTTGAATTAGCGGCGACCTCGATCCAAATACGCGATCGACTCGCGTGGAGACGACCGACCGGTCGCCCCCGAAGCGGGCCTTCGCTGGGAGATGGAGGATCGGCCTCTTAGGTTGGAGTGCCCCGAGATCGGCCCGACTACCGGCGAATGGGAAATGATCATCACGAAGTTAGTTTACCGCTGCGGGCGCTGCGCTAATAAGCTGGGACGGTCGCACGATGACGGGGGCGCGCATGCTCGTTCGCGTGGTTGAGAACGCCGGCTCAATCCCGCAGCCGGATAGCGAAAATGAAGAGCTGTGGTCGGCGAGCTCTACCGACCCGACGCTGGAAGACGGAGACGGATTGTCGGCTTCGGTTCTCGTCGCGGTACTTCCAGATTTTCAAATCGGAACCTGGTATGAAATCGGATCATTCCAGCAAAAACTCGATGCAGCGAATGACGAGGAGGCTCAGAGCTGGACAATATTGGAAATTTTCGTGAAAGATATTGGCGAATTTACGTCATGTGCATTTCAAGCGCAGGCCTCCCGAGCCGCCTTAGCGATGTGCAAGGCCGTCGTCGATCATGTGCGCCGCCTAGGTAAAGAAGTCGGCGTCTGGGTACGAGTCGAATAATGCGCGTCCGACATGATCAGTTTAAAGGGATGGATGCCTATCGATCACTTCCTACGGGTGAGTTTACCATAAGCTACAACGATAATACACATCTTGAAGCGCACGATTGGATCCCGCTACTGGGAGTGCGCGTTCATCATGCGATGCCGCCCAGCATAGGAGAAGGTTCAGAGAAATACTATACCATAAGATGTTGCATTCCGGTCTCGAAGTCGATTACGACGGACCTTAGACGGGTAATCCTCGATGCGCTTTCGCTGAGCGTATGTAGATCGGGTTTAATCGATCCCGTAGTAAATATAAATACATATATCGAAATCGAGCGGTTATCCAGGAGAGATGGCACGATTTTGGTGCCGGATACCAATTCTCTATACAACGGATCTCTACATTGGCTTCTTCGGACTCTTCGTTTGAGCCATGTGTGGATACTGCCGTTCGTAGTGTCATTAACGCAGCTGCAGCAGCGAGATGGTCAACTGAAATCACTAGTAAACACGAAAGCAAAGAAAAATTTACGGCAGGCCCTCAGATCGCGGGGATTAGTGAATGGAACGATGGGATTACTCGAACGATATCGAGATCAATATCAGGTTCTAGAGTTGGATCCTTCGCTGCTGAGGTATATGCGATCCGGCGGCCGAGGCGGTATGGATCCTGATGAAAGCGACGTGCTCGAAGACAGGCTGTTGGTCGAGGGTGTGCACGCCATTTTCAAATCGACGCGAACGCGTGCAGCACAACGCGTGGTAACCTCGGATGTCTTTCTGGCGCGAGTTTTACACTCAGAAGGCATTCCAACGCTGTTCACGTCTGCGAGATTGTTGGGCGATGAAGAAGTGCCCTGTATTCATTACGACCCAATCGCGAGAGGATTCTCTGGTGCGCCACTGTCAGCTCTATTGTGGGATTTAGCTCATACATTCAGCTCGATTCGCCTTTCAGCATCAGATCGTATTTGTATAGAGCTTGGAGCGTATTGGGCAGATAAGACCGCGGTGGATTGGCAGGAAGAAGTTCTAGTCGTAGACGTTCCCGGATTTGCGGCGCCTTCGCAACCTGACGTGAATGGTACAAGCCCGGAACGCGCCGCGACACCGCAATCTGCTTTAAGAGCGCCGCCAGACGTTTTATCTGAGGCAGCAGTTCCCCGAGCATCTCTGCAACAGCTTCTGCGGCTTGGCGGCGCAGTGATGCGCGGGCCTGGATCGCTTACCGAGTTGCTCGGGCGGATCCCTGAACGTGAGCGGCCGATCCCGGGGACAGCCAAACGCGGCCTAGAGATCCTGCGGCGTGCCGGGTTCTTGGCGTTCGACGGGACAAGCGTTAGCGGAACGGAAAAGCTTCGCCAACTAGAAAGCGCCATGCGAAATGAGAATCTTGATGACGTGAGTACGATGCTCGAGTCGTTTGAGCCTTATGGATTGGTGCTGTCAGCGCTAAAAGAGCGCGGACAACTTGTGCGGAATGAAGTGGAACTCGTTCTGCGGAGCTCCATCAGCGGTGCCCTCGCCAGGGAAGCAAGCGAGGGGCTGCTCCGCTATGTCATCTTACTTGGCCAGGGCTGGACCGACGACCGGGTAGTGCGCGACGGTTCAAATCGTCCTACCTCTGAAGACGCGCTTCGCGGGTTGTATGTCGCGTTTAAGCAAACTGTGCACGACGGCCTAGCGAGGGTGGTCGATCTCCTGCCCGCACTTTGCCGGGATCTACATGTCAGTCCTTGGTTCGCGAAGCGACAAATCGCTGATCTCGTCGCGGACGGTCAATTGCGCGAGTTATCCTTTCAACCTGCGGCAGGCCAAAAGCCAATCGTCCGTGACTATACCGTTGCGGGCACACTTGAACATCCCGGGTTGACGCCTGTTCCAATCGACCGACTATCGATTGGTGGGAGGCCTGTCTTTACGATTGGCGGGGATCTGCCATGAGGTCGCTGATTGAGTTAATGGGTGAGACGGCGACTCAGGTCCCTGTGACCGATAAGTTTTTTGAGAGGTTTGGGCTTGGACGAAATCCGTTTCCTCCCACACGGACCATAATTCCTCAGATACTTTATAATCAGCAAGACGCAATTACGAAATTCGCGAGTCGCGTGAAGGATCTGCTCCAATCCGAACCGCAGAGACGCTCGCTTGGGGTAATCGGTGGTACCGGTGGAGGTAAAACACACTTCCTTAGGCATTGTCAGTATTTAATGGCTGACTTTGAGAAAGAAAGCGGGCATCGGTTCGTAATAGTAGAGTTTCCTGCCGGTACCGGTTCTGTGGTGCAGTTAGTGCGCGAAGTGATCCGTCGCGCTGACGAACAGTCGAGAGAGCGAGGAGAAATCGACCTATTAACTGCGCTGGTCCGTAAATCGGATAGCGACGAAACCCTTGGCGTGATTCGACAACCGGATTTGAAATCAGTAATGGGGTTATTGATCAGGGCTTGTGCGGAGGGCTTTGTTCCCCCGGACAGAGACAGGGCGCTTACTTTCGATTCGCTGCGCGAAATTGCCAAAAAATGGCTGTCGGCTAGCGCACTTACGCAAACAGAACGAAAATATCTTGGGGTGTTTTCTCGGCTAGCTACACCGTCGATGGCTGCCAGAGTCCTGGGAGAGCTACTGACCTTAGCTCGTCGACTCAACGTATTTGATGGTGCCTTAATATGCATCGACGAATTGGAAGCCCTATTCACGAGCGGCCTAAGCACCGGGAGAATTCAGGGATTTCTTCAGGATCTTCGATACATGTTTGATGATGCTGTCAAAGGTGGCGAAGGTTACTCCCTACTCGTAATTGGCGCGTCCACTGGACCGGGTAGTGTCTTCCTTCGTGACCTGAATTATCCATTGTACCAGAGGTTGGGATTGGAGGGCGATGGGCGAGCCTCGCTCCAGCAAATAGCTGACGCAGATGATGCGCGTTCCTTCGCTGATACGTATATAGATTTTGAATGCCGCCGGGCTAGTGAGGCGGATGTGGTGCGTCACTCTGTGTCAGTCGCAGAATCGCGATCGCTACTCTCTGATGAGGACATCAAATCGGCCTACGCCGCAGCAGTGGGCGCTAATTTGCTGGACGGGCGAATCAGGCGCAACTCCTAGACGCTTTACATCAGGTAGTCGAACGCAAGCGGGAATACGCGCCAAGGGTGGTATGATCACAAGAGAAGAAAATCGTTGCGGCGCACCTGAGTAGTCAGTGGCAAGCAACCGAACGACCGCAATCGGCTCTCTGCAGCCCAAGGCTGGCGAAGCGAAGTGCGGGTGAAGATGCTTCATCCCGTCATCGGCCGATCCTCACACAATCGGTTCGGCGCCTGAGCCGTAAGCGTCTTGAGCCCAGCCGCTGATGCTCGGGAACTGCAGACCGGTCTGCAGAATTGAGGCGCCTGGTCGGCGTAGTCATCGGCTCGCTCGTCTGATCTGAGATTCGTGGCTGCACGCCGCGGCATGGCGCACGGGCCAACCTACGTTCCGTTCGCAAAGCGCAGCGATAGCCTTCCTCCGCAATGGAGGAGATCGGCATGGACCAAGCCGGGCTTAAGACCGGTAAGACGGTAAGACCACGGCTGAGCGGTTTGCAGCGCGGTGCCGAGCGGCGGGGGTCCGAGAACCGGCACGACGCGGAATTGGGGTCCGCGTGATACGCCTTCGAGCCGCCCCTCTCCTCGCTTCCATGCTGCTGATGGTGGGCTGCGCCGCCATCAATCCGGTTCCGACCGATGTTGCAACACCCGGCATGCCGAACCCGGAAGAGGCGCTGCAGCGGAGCATGCAGCACGTCGACGCCGAGATGGCCGAACTCGGGCAGCTGTCGCCGTCGGCGGTAAGGGTGGTGCAGCCCGTAATGCCCGCGAATCTGCGCCGCGTCGTGTCGTTCGCGTGGCGTGGGTCGCTGGACCAGGCCGTGGCTAAGCTCGCGGCGAGTGTCGGCTACACCTTCTATCGGACGGCGCCGGTGAACGCGCAGCCGCTCGATATCGCGATTCGGCTCAAGTCGGTGCCGGCCTATCAGGTCTTCGAAGCGCTTGGCGCCGAAGCGGGCGCGCGGGCGACCGTCGAGGTCGATCCGCTGCACCATCAGGTCGAGGTCATCCATCATGTCTAAATGCCGCACGCTCGCCGCGGCCGTCGCGGTCGTGTTCGGTCTCGCGGTGCCGATGGCGGGAGCCCGAGCGGGCGGCGCTTTGACGGCACAGCCGGTGCCACCCTACCCGACCGCGGCGCAGATCGAGCAGAACCTGCCGGCGCTCGGCAACCCGCTCAACAAGCCGATTACCGGCGCCTCGGAATTGCCGATGGTCGGCGGCACCGAGCCGCCGCCCTCGCTCGAAGCGCTCCAGGCGGTCCGCCCGGGCAGCGAGGAGGGCAACGGACTTGAGCCCGGCCGGGCCGACATGCTGCGCACCGCCGCCCTTACCTATGGGGCACAGGGCGGGCTGGCGGCGCGCAGCTTCGCGATCAACGAGATGCTGCGGCGCAATCAGGCGCAGCTCGAGAGCACCTACGATTTCGGAGCCCTGGTCTTGCCGGTGGGTAGTGGCCAGACCTTGATGCGGCCGCCTGTCGTCTCAGCGGCGCAGATGGCGTTTGCACTCGGAGACGGCGGCCAAGTCGCACGCGAGACCGCGTGCATCTACGAAATCACCCGCGAGGCGCAGCTCGCCTCGGCGCCGCCGAACTGGCGCCTTTATCTGGTACGGGTTTGGGCGCCGCCGCAGCGCCCGACGGACGCGGCGTTGCCGCGCACCCGGCAGGAGGTGGCCTACTGGAACAAGTGGGTTGCCGAGGGCTGGGCCGAGGGGGAGAAGCAGGCCGTCGAGATCTTTCTGTCGGATCTCGGGCGCCTCGACCGCGATATCGTCGGCATGGCTCGCTATCGCGTGCTGTTGCGCGCGAGGCTGGTCGAGCCGCCGCGGCTCGCGTTCCGGCATCTCGCCGTCGAGGGCGGGCGTGACAGCCTGCATGTCGGCGACGAGACGATCCGCATTACAGATCAGCCGGGGCTGCAGGCGAGGCCGTGGCGCTGGCGGCGGCAGCCCGGGTGCCCGGAATGAACGGATCGCAGCACACGGCGGCGGTTGGCGCCGATTGGGCGCCCCGGGAAGAAAAGCGCAGCGGCTGCATAAATCGGGTGCGCGAGGCGTCGGATGTTTGACAACCCCCCTCTCCTCCCGGATGCCGATCCCGCCGGGCCGGGCTTTGCTTGGCCCGAAGAGGACGAAGGCTTACGCTGGGTTGAGGAGCCGCGGCGCAGCGCGCGGGGACTCAACTCCCTGCTCGTCTGGGCATTCCGGGAAAGCGCCTCGCGCATCGCCTTTCAGACCGGCCATCCGGTCTGGGTCACGATCCACGGCCGCAACCACCGAGCGACGCGCCGTCGACGAGTACGAATTGAGCCAGATCGTCAACCATCTTTATGGCGCCGACGGCATGGCGCGGCTGCAGGGCGGCAACGATTTCGATACCGCCTATGCGATCCCGATAGACCGTGCGACGCGCCTGCGCTTCCGGCTGAATGCGACGCCTACCCGCACATCACGGCGCGACGGCAGCAACCTGGTCTTGCGACCGATCCCGGACCTGCCGCCGCCCTTGGCGGCGCAGCGTGTCGAGCAGGGGATCCTCGATGCATACCGGCCGCGGCAAGGCATGGTGATCGTGTCGGGGGCGACCGGTTCCGGCAAATCGACCTTGATCGCCGGCATGACGGTCGCGAAGCTCTCGGACCCCGAGGGGCATTACAACATCGTCGAGGGGGCCGCCCCCGTCGAATTCCTGCTCGAGCGCATGCGCGGCGTGTCGTCGACGATCAATCAGACCGAGATCCCGCGCGACCTGCCGAGCTTTGCCGCCTTCATCCGCGGTGCGATGCGCCGCGAGCCGACCGACATCATCGTCGGCGAATGCCGCGACAGCGAGACGATGGATGCGGCGATCCAAGCCGCGATCTCCGGGCATGTGCTGACGACGACAATCCACTCCAACGACGTGGCGCTGACGATGCAGCGGATCGCCAGCCTTTGCCCGCCTGGTGAGCGCGAGAATTTGATTTCGGCGGTGGCGCAGTCTCTGCGGCTCGTCATCAACCAGCGGCTGGCCCGCTCGACCGACGGCAAGCGCACGGCGCTGCGCGAATATCTGGTTTTTGACGCGCGGATGCGCGGCGAGCTGTTGCGGACCGATCCCGGCGAGTGGCCGGCCTTGACGCGGCGCGCCGTCGACGAGCGGGGCCAGTCCTATCGCATGGCGATCGCGCAGGCCCTCGAAGAGGGCCGGATCTCCGAGGAGACCGCCGCCTACGAATTGCGGCAGGTGGGCTGAATAATGTGGCGTAACACGGGCCTGCCGGTCCGCCTGTTGATGCTCGACGCGCGGGCCTGCCTGCCGATCCTCTGCGTGACAGTGTATTGGAGCTGGATCACGCTCGAGATCGCGATCGTCGGCGTCGCGTTCTTCGCGACGATCTCGTTTTTGGGACTGACCTTGCCGACAATGCTGCGCCTCCTGCGGCGCATTGTCGTCGGGTCCGTGCGCACCGCGGTGCCCGTGTGGAATCGGCGCCGGCTAGCATGAGCGTCGACGTCGAGACCGTATCGCGGACGATGGCGGCGCTGCTTGCGCATGACCGCCGTCGCGTCGTCTATCATGACTGCGCTACCGGCGGGCATCTCACGGTCGACGTTCCGATTGCAGCCTCGCCGGCGGGGCTGCTCCCGGCTTTTCTCGTCGCCGGCGAGGCGGTCTGGCGCGAGGCGTCGGGCAGCGGTTTCGCACTCGATATCGTGCGCGATCCGCAGGCGCTGTTCGGCTATCGGCTGCGCGCGATCGGCGCAGACAGCTTCGCAAGCGTAATGCTGGCGATGATGGAGGCGACGGCGCAAGCCGCTGGACCGCAGGCGATCGTCGTGAACGGCTTCGCCGCCTTGTGGTCTGCCGCCGGCGACCGCACCACGCAAGTGCCGCAACCCGCCGCAGGTGCTGCGCCCGGGGCGACACCATGAAGGCGGCGCTCGTCGCCGGAGCGTTGTTCGCGGCACTGCTGGCCGGCCGCGCCAATGCCGTCGAGCTTGCCATCAACCCGGCGATGATCCGCGGTTGCATCACCGCAGCCGCGAAGGTTCACCGCCTGCCGCCGGCCGTCCTCGTCATCCTGCTCGATGTCGAGGATGGGCGTCTCGGCCATGTCAATGACAATACCAACGGCACGGTGGACATCGGCCCGATGCAGGTCAACACCGTCAACCTTCCTGCCGTCGCCGCGCATTGGCATGCGACGATCGGCGATACCTTTGAAGCTCTGCGCGACGATTTCTGCGCCAATGTCGAGGCCGGCGCGTGGCTGTTGCGGCGTTGCCTCGACGCGACGGACGGGCATTTCTGGGAAGGGGTCGGCGACTACCACTCGGACACGCCCGTATACCGTACCCGCTATCTGTGGCAGGTGCTGCAAGAGGTGCGGCGATTGCGCGCGTTGGTTGAAGCCGGCACAGCGCCGCCCCGATCGCCGATGCGGCAGGCGGCGGCAGCGACGCCGGCGGGCGGGTAACGTATGCGCTCGCGGCCCGACCCGAGGGCGTCCTGGCCGTCTGCCGACGACAACACCGGTTTCAACCTGATCGTCGTCTTACTCGGCTGTGTGATCGGCGGCTGGCTGTTGTGGGCCGCATTTCACGTTGAGGTCAGCTCGGCGGTGCTGGCCCTCCTTGATCATCAGATCGCGTTCATTGGGCTGTTCACCCCTCATTACGATCTGATGGACCAACAAATTCGCGCGATCGATCCAAAAGCCGATACTTTCAGGGACCTTTATTGGACCAGCCACGCGGTCGGGGTGTTGTTTCGCCTTCCCGCTGCGGCTTTGCTGTTGGTGCTTGCGGCGGCGTGCGGGGCATGGGCCGCGCCGGCCCGCTACCGCCGGGCCTTCGATCTCGACGGCCTGCTCCGGGAGCAGGCGAAGTCCTTCCCGGTGAGCACCGCGATCGTGCGCCGCCGTCTGCACCTCTCACAACCGGCGGTGGGCACGCCGCGCCCGGCAGATTACGCGCTGACCCCCGACGAGTGGATCGCACGCTTCGCGACCGGAAGCGGCGGTGGCTTCGACGAGACGGCGGCACGGCGCATGCTGCGGCATCAGCTCGGACCGCGCTGGCTCGGCATCGCCCAAGCGAGCCCGCAGGTCCGCGCGACGTTCGCGGTGTTCGCGCTGCATCTCGCCCAACACCGGACCGGGGTGCAGCGGCTGCTCCGCGTTCTGTCGACCACTTTGAGCGGCCCGGACCGGGACCAACCTGAAGGCCCGGAGAGGCCGCTCGCGTTGCCGGCCGCGGCGCTCGCCGAGGCGGACAAGGTACTGCGCGACGATTTGCTCGTCGCGCCGGCGCTGGCGATCGCGAACCGGCACGCCTATGCGAATACCGCGCTGATGGCGCTGCTGAATGAGGCGCGGTTGCAAGCCGGGGTGCTGGCGCCGGCGCAGTTTGTTTGGCTGAAGCTCGTCGACCGGCCGTTGTGGTACGCCTTGAGTTCCCTCGGTTTTGAGGGTCCGGGCATCGGGCGGAGCCTCCACCCCAACCCGCGGGTCGAGGCGCTCGGCGCACGCGATCACTGGGTAGCCGAGCGGCTCGTCGGCGGGCCGGCAGTCGAGCCGAGCCTCGATCGCACGGTCGAGGCGCTGCGGAAAGTGGCGGCCACGATGGTACCAGTGCGCGAATCCCGCAGCGTCGGAGACACGCGGGCGGAACCAATAACATAGACGGTCCCCGGATGTCTCCGATTGCCCCATTGCCGACCTTCCTTTGGAGCAGAGCCGCCGCCTCACCGCTCCTATTTGCGAGACCGCTCGGCGCTGTGGCCTTAAACCTGAGCGGCCTTCTTGTGTACTGGCCATTTCTGATCAGAGAGATACCTCCATAGGATCAGATCGATAACGTTTACAGCCTCGCCGGTCGAAGCAGCAATCGTGTTGCAGAGGCCGTGGACGCTCGCGAAACCCAGGTGCGCGGAGAACCGGGCGAGGTGGCGATCCGATTTCGCCACGTCCCAGCCCAAGTTCTTCGCCAGATGCGCCGCCGTTACTCGACCAATATAGGGAAATGTTTGTAACTCGCCGATTGGACGCCTCTAAAAACCGGTTGTTTTTGAAGGCGAATCGCTCGTTCCTGCGATTGGGGATGCGGGGGATCGGCGATGGCGGGGCAACCGGAATTTTTTGACGGCGACGAGCGGTTGAAGGCGTTGTCGGCGGCGGGCGACCCGCTGGAGCGCCTGGCCAAAGTCGTCGATTTCGAGGTGTTTCGCGGCGAGCTGGAAGCCGCCTTGTCGCGCTCGGACCGGACCAAGGGCGGACGGCCGCCCTATGACCCGGTGCTGATGTTCAAGGTGCTGGTGCTGCAGACGCTGTACACGCTGTCGGACGATCAGACCGAATATCAGCTCAGGGATCGGCTGTCGTTTATGCGGTTTGTCGGCTTGGCGCTGCACGACCCGGCGCCCGATGCCAAGACGATCTGGCTCTATCGTGAGCAGCTGGCGCGGGTCGGCACGGTCGAGCGTCTCTTCGCGCGATTTGACGAGATACTGCGGGCGAAGGGCTGGCGGGCGATGGGCGGTCAGATCGTCGATGCGACGGTGATCGAGGCCCGCCGGCCGCGATTGACCAAGTCCGAGAAGGACACCATCAAGGGTGGCGGCATCCCTGCCGAATGGAAGCCGGCGCGGCGTGCGCAGATCGATCGCGACGGGCGCTGGACATTGAAGCGCGGGCGCAAGCGCGAGACTCCGGCCAATCAAGCTCCCGGCGACCACCAGCGCCAGCCGGAGATCGCGGTGCCGATGTTCGGGTACAAAAACCATGTGTGGACGGCCCCACCCGCGCAAGGAGGAAGTTGACGTTTCGGCGAGGTCGGGTGCGGTCATGTGTTCGGCCTGTTGATGCGGTATCGATCGCACGCTCGGGTTTGTGCGGCGCTTCACGGTGACCCACGCCGCCGCGCCGGACGGCAGAGAGCTCGGCCGGCTGCTCGACGGCGACAACCTGGCGGGCGGCGTGTGGGCCGATACC
>Ga0335075_10013747_pt1 | contig 12183 bp, 11 predicted proteins | sample Lox_Sample_24_FD_206723 | JGI IMG/M metagenome (GOLD analysis project Ga0335075, IMG submission 206723) | Soil microbial communities from Loxahatchee National Wildlife Refuge, Florida, United States - Lox_Sample_2.4 | ecosystem: Environmental > Terrestrial > Soil > Wetlands | place: USA... | reverse complement strand
TGAAGCTCCAGATCGCGGGCCTCGCGAGGCCCGCGGACCGGATCGTCCTGCGGGGTGATCCCGCGGCCCGAAAGTTCGCCGTCTTCCACCTGCGCGACGGCGCCGTAGCTGCCGTAGAGGCAGTAAACGCCGCGCCGGAATACCTGATCGGCCGCAAGCTGATCGCCGATGGCGTCCATGTGGCGCCGGAACGGCTTGCAGACACGGCCATTCCCATGAAAAACATCGTCTAGAGCATCCGAGGACCATCCATGCCCAAGATCAAATACGTCGAGCACAACGGCAAAGAGCACGACGTCGAAGTACCCACTGGCTGGACCGTCATGGAAGGCGCGGTGAAGAACCTGATCCCCGGCATCGATGCCGATTGCGGTGGCGCCTGCGCCTGCGCGACCTGCCATGTGTATGTGGATGCCGCATTCCTCGACAAGCTGCCGCCGAAATCCGACATGGAAGAGACCATGCTCGACTTCGCGCAGGAGCTGGAGCCGAACAGCCGCCTGTCGTGCCAGATCAAGGTGACGGCAGAACTCGACGGTCTCACCGTGAAGACGCCGAAGAGCCAGCACTGAAGGAAGCGATGGAAGCGGCGTCCTCCCATCGCAACGATCTCGAAGTCCAGTTCTTTGGCCTCAGGCGCAGCGGCAATCACGGCGTGATTGCATGGATCGCGCAGCAATATGAGGCGCCGATCGTCTTCCTGAACGATGTCGAGCCGTTTGAAGATCCGTTCACGACCTTCAGCCTCGGCAAAATCCCCAATGCGATGCCCGAGCGCAGGCTGGCGCCCGATGCGACGGCGAAACTCCGCGCCGCGCGCAAAACCTTGCTGCTGATCAGCTACGAAGACCTGAAGCTGCAAACGCTGGACGGCGCGGACATTCTTCCGAAGCGTTCGGAATGGCTTGGCGAGAGCCGGCAGGTTCGGCGCGTGCTGTTGCTGCGCGATTTCTACAACTGGCTCGCCTCGCGCATAAAGCTGATCGAGAAGCGCTCGGGCGGCGGCGTCGATCTCGCCAGGCGAACGCGATCCATGATCCGGATGTGGCTGGCCTACGCGCGCGAATTTTCTGGCGAGACCGTCCAACTCGGCGAGGGACTGGAGCGCATTTCCTATGGCCGCTGGGTGAGCGACGAATCCTATGCCGCTACGGTGCTCGAACGCCTCGGCGTCCCGCTATTGAACATAGCGCGCAGTGTCGTTCCGAAGACAGGCGGCGGCAGTTCGTTCGGCGGCGAAGAGGCGGACGTCAAAGGCCTTTTCGAGCGCTGGAAATATCTTCTGGTGCCGGACTATGACGGTGTGCGTGCTGTTGTTGCGGATTTCCGCAAGGAGATCGACGCGCACAACCAGAATATTTTCGGTTTCGGGAATCCTTTCTAGAAAGCTTCGCATAGAACCCGGTCCCGCGAGTGCTAAGCTGGAACGGGTACGTCGAAGCCGATTGAGAAAGGAAATTATTATGACGAAAGACAAAACCTCGAATGCATCCCGGCGGGCACTGCTCGCGGGCGGTGTGGGTGTCGCTGCCGCTGCGTCCGTTGCGTCTTCGACGGCTGCGGTTTCCGCGCCGCGGCACGCGGCCAGACCAGCGGCGGACATGCCGAGCAAGTCCGACGGTTTCATCCGCACGTCCGACGGCGTGAAGATCTACTACAAGGACTGGGGTTCGGGTCAGCCGATCGTCTTCAGCCATGGCTGGCCGCTTTCCGGCGACGACTGGGACGCCCAGATGATGTTCTTCCTGGCCCAGGGCTATCGCGTCATCGCGCATGATCGCCGCGGGCATGGCCGTTCGTCGCAGACCGACACCGGCAACGATATGGACCACTACGCCGCCGATCTGGCGGCGCTCACGGCGGCGCTGGGCCTCAAGAACGCGATCCATGTCGGCCATTCCACGGGTGGCGGTGAAGTTGTGCACTATGTCGCGCGCTATCAGCAGCGCGTGGCGAAGGCGGTTCTGATTTCCGCGGTGCCGCCATTGCTGCTGAAGACCGATACCAATCCGGACGGTATCCCGCGCGAGGGCTTCGATCCCTATCGCCAGCAGACGGCGTATAACCGCGCGCAGTTCTATCTCGATGTGCCGTCGGGCCCGTTCTACAACTTCAACAAGCCGGGCGTGAAAACCATTCCGGGGCTCGTCCAGAACTGGTGGCGTCAGGGTATGATGGGCGGCGTGAAAGCCCAGGTCGATTGCGTGAAGGCGTTCTCCGAGACCGACTTCCGCGACGATCTGCGCAAGATCACCGTGCCGGTGCTGGTGATGCACAGCAAGGACGATCAGGTCGTGCCGTATGCGCTGTCGGGGCCGAAATCTGTGGCGCTGCTGAAGAACGGCACGCTCAAGACCTACGCCGACAACATGCCGCACGGCATGATGACGACGCATGCCGAGATCATCAACGCCGACCTTCTGGCGTTTTTCAAAGCCTGAAGAAATCGCGAGCGACCGGACGAACCGGTCGCTCGCATGTCTTTATTTCATCGCGCGCGAGACGGAGCCGCCGCCGTCGATCGCCTGACTGACCTGCGGGTTGCCGTGATAGACGATCGAACCGCCGCCATCGACGGCTGCCGACAGGTCGCGCAGCGCGGTGACTTCGATGTGCCCCCCGCCGTTCACAGCCGCGCTGACTTTTTCCGCCTTCAGAGCGGTGAGGTCGAGGTGTCCGCCACCATCGACAGCTGCTGAAAGCTCGCCGGTATTGGAGAATCCGCTCTCGGCGGTGACATGGCCGCCGCCTTCGATGGCAGCAGCTTTGAGGTCGGGCGTCACAATCTCGATTTCGAGATCGTAGTGCTCCGGGCACCGGCTGTTGCAGGCTTCGATGTCGAGATCGTTGCCATGTTTGATCTTGACCGTGGTGAACTCGGGACTGCCCTGCACAAACGTCACGCTCTGCACGGCACCGTGACGGATCGTGACGTGACCGCCGCCGCTGAGCGAGACGGCATCGAAATGGCCGACGGGAACGGCGGTCGCCGCGAACGCGGGCGCAGTCAGCATCAGCCCTGCGGCGAGCAGGGACGGGGCGGCAAGTCTCATGGGATCCTCCGGAGAATGGTGCCTCCGAAAGATAGGGCGCTGGTGCTAGTTTTTTAGCACTGTAGGCTTCCGACGCAGCTATGCGCTTTTGCGATGGCTGAAAACGGGCCGGTCAGGCCGTCTTGCGTTCCGGCGCGGGATCGCCGTCGTGGATGCGGCGTGGCAGGTGGCAACGGACGAGTGTTCCGTTCTCGCTTTCGATCTCCACCCAGCCATTGTGGAGCTCCACGAAGCGGTTCACGAGCGCGAGGCCGAGGCCTGCACCGGCGCGCTGTCCGGAGCGGTTCTTGGATTCGAAGCGCTCGAACACCGTCGCCTTCACTTCAGGTGCGATGCCGGGGCCGTTGTCGGCGACGGCGATCTGGACATCCTCGCCGACGATGCGGCCCGAGAGTGTGATCGTGCTGCCATCCGGCGCGTAGCGGAAGGCGTTGTTGAGCAGGTTGAACACGACCTGGCGGATGCGGCGGTCATCGCCAAGGAATTTCCCCACGTCCTCCGGGCAATCGACGGCGAGGGTGATGTTGACCTTGGCAGCCCATTCGCGCGCGTGTGCGGCGACGTCGTTCAGCAGCGCAAACAGATCGAGGCGGGTGAGTTCGAGGCGCAGCGCGCCGGATTCGATCAGCGCGAGGTCAAGAATATCGTCGATCAGCGTGGTGAGCGTGTTGGCGCCGGAGACGATGTTCTTCACATAGTCCGCCTGCCGCGCGTTCAGCGCACCGGGCACGCCGCCGTCCAGCAGTTCCGCGAAGCCCATGATCGTGTTCAGCGGCGTGCGCAGCTCATACGAAACATGCTTGATGAAATCGGATTTGAGCCGGTCCGCGGCTTCCAGTGCGGCGTTGCGCTCATGCAGCGCGTATTCGATGCGCGAGCGGTCCGTGACATCGGAGAACGTCGCAAGGATCGCGCCGTCCGGCAGCGGCGACAGCGTCAGCGACAGTATCGTGCGATCGCTGCGCTCGATCTCGCCCAGATCGCGCGCGCTGCTGCTGCCCGACACGATGGCCTGGATCAGGCTTTCCCACGCCTGCGACGCGCCGAACTTCTCCGCACTCGCCGCCGCGATCAGGCGCACATGCGGCTCGCCTGCGAGATCCTTGGGCGTCAGCTCCCAGATGCGCGCGAAGGCCGCGTTGTAGAGTTTCAGCCGTCCATCCGGCCCGAACACGGCAACGCCTTCCTGCAGCGTGTTGAGCGTCGCGGACTGCACCTTGATGAGCGTATTGAACGAGCTTTCGAGCGCGATGCGCTCGGTCACGTCTTCGAAGAGGAACGTCAGGCCGCCGAAGGGATGCGGCTGCGGCACGACGCGCAGCGCCTTGCCGTTCGGCAGATGCCAGAGCTCTTCGGACAGGAAATCCGCCGACTGGCTGTAGAGCGCGAGGCGCTGGCGTTTCCACGCCTGATAGTCGCGCTGCTCCGGCAGTTTGCGGCCTTCGCGCAGGCGGTCGAGGATTTCGGCGTCGCTCGGATGCGTGTCCAGCCACGTCTCGGGCAATCCCCACAGCCGCGCATAGGCGCGGTTGTAGAAGGTAAGCTTCGTATCTTTGCTGAAGATCGCGACCGCCGTCGCCAGCCGGTCGAGCGTGTCGGCATGGGCATCGACATGCTGCTGAAGCTTGGCGTCGGCCTGCAAATTCTCGGTGATGTCGACGGCGCTTCCGATCACCGCGCCGCTTTCGAGCGGCGTATGCGTGAAAGCGAGTGCGCGGCGCTGCCCGCCGACGACGGCGAAACGGCGGGTTTCCTGAATCTCCCCCGCATTGCGCGCGGTCGCGGCGAGATCGGCCTCGGATTTGTCGAGCGTCGCCTGTTTGACGATCGCCTGTTCGGCATCGGCGGCGCCAGCGGCTTCCGCGAACGCGCGGTTGGTCCACACCAGCGACAACGACTTGTCGCGCAGCCACACCGGCACGGGCAGCGCGTCGAGCACCGTGCGGAAGTCGACATTCTGTGTCGACTTCTTCGCCTGGTCCGGCTCCAGCCACACCGCCGCCATGCCGCCGACCGCGCGCCCGCGCAGATGAATGAGCAATCCGTTCTTGTCATGCGCCGAGAGCGCGAACGCTGTCGCCGTTTCGCTGAGCGCATCCAGAGCGCGCGAGAGTTCCAGTGCCTCGGTTCCATGCAGGCAGGAATCGATCACCGCATCCGCGCCGCCATAGGAATAGGGGCCAGAACCATCGCGTCCCCAAACAACGAGTGCTTCCTTGCCGGCGGACAGAAGGGCATCGCGCTCGCCCACGGCTGCGCGCGTGCGCGATCCGGCGACGCGCAGCGCGCGCTTCAGGCGGCCGCTGATCTTCTGTTCCGCGATGGCCCAAAGCGCCGCTGCGATGGCAAGCGCCACAGCACCGCCGGTGACCGCCGCCAGCGCGACATCCCCGCCGGCGAGCAGAGGCAAACCATCGGCAGACGCAGGAACGGGAAGAAGCGCGAATCCGGCAACGGTGGCCATCGCCACACGTCGCACCCTGCCACTTCCCACGCCTGGGCTTTTGTTATGTCCCTTGATGGGACCCATCCCGGCAAACCCCCGATTCCAGCCAAATGGCGCGAATCACCTTGGAATCTCGAAGGTACCTATATCGACTGAGTCCGCATAGGGATTGTGGTTAACAAATCGTAAAAATCCTAAATCTGCTCCGCGGGACCAGATTTAGCGGTGACCGACTCAGAATGTCGGCGTGCCCATGCTGGCGCCGTCGAAATGGATGACGTGCGCGGCGGCCAATACCTCTACCGCCAGCAGGCGCGCGTTGACGCCCATGCGGTCATAGGTGGGATCGGTGGCGCGCCAGTGGGTCATGCAGCCGCAATCGGAACAGCGGTGCATCGTGAGCATGCGATCGCCCCAGATGTAGGTGTCGGTCGGCACAGACTCGATGACGCGGATACGCGTCGGGGAATCGTAGGCCCAGATCGCACCGGTGCGGCGGCAGATGGAGCAGTTGCAGCTCTTCACTTCCGTCGGCGCGGCGTCGAGTTCGATGCGAACCTTGCCGCAGTGACAGCGTCCTTCAACCATTCGAACCTCCAAGCGCCGTTTCGATCGTGGATCGTATCAGCCGGCGACGTCCGTTGTTGTCAGCAGCGAAGCGCAGATCAAAGACAAGATGCGATATGCATCGTCATCCACAGCAAATAGGCAAACATCGCCGCGCTTCCCAAAGACAGCACCGCCCAAATCGTTTTTCGAAGGGGGCTCTCGGTCTTTGACACAATGCTGCAGATGAACGAGACGGTCGAGGCGATGCAAAACGCCACAAACATCGCGGCGATCACAGTCATCAGGTTTATCGACTGCAGCGCACCCGGCTGCTGCCACCAGTAGGGGACCGAGCAATCAACCATCGTTCCCCCACATGGCGCCTGTTTCCGATTTTAGTAGCGGTAGTGATCCGGCTTGAACGGACCGGCTTCGGGTACAGAGATATAGTCGGATTGCTTCTTCGACAGCTTGGTCAGCTTAACACCGATCTTGTCGAGGTGCAGGCGCGCGACCTTTTCGTCGAGGTGCTTGGGCAGGGTGTAGACCTTCTTCTGATACTTGCCTTCGTTCTTGAACAGTTCGATCTGCGCGAGCGTCTGGTTCGTGAACGACGACGACATCACGAAGCTCGGGTGGCCCATTGCGTTGCCGAGGTTCACGAGGCGGCCTTCGGAGAGAAGGATCATCCGCTTGCCGTCCGGGAACGCGATCTCGTCCACCTGCGGCTTGATGTTGTTCCACTTGAAGTTCTTGAGCGAGGCAACCTGGATCTCACTGTCGAAGTGGCCGATGTTGCAGACGATGGCGCGGTCTTTCATCGCGCGCATGTGCTCCAGCGTGATGACGTCGACGTTGCCGGTCGCGGTGACGAAGATGTCGGCGCGCGGCGCGGCATCTTCCATTGTCACGACCTCATAGCCTTCCATCGCGGCCTGCAGTGCGCAGATCGGATCGATTTCGCTCACCAGCACGCGGCAGCCGGCCTGGCGTAGCGATGCGGCCGAGCCTTTGCCGACGTCGCCGAAGCCCGCGACCATCGCGACCTTGCCGGCCATCATCACGTCAGTGCCTCGGCGGATGCCGTCGACCAGAGATTCACGGCAGCCATAGAGATTGTCGAACTTCGACTTGGTGACGCTGTCGTTGACGTTGATGGCGGGGAAGAGAAGCTTGCCTTCCTTCTCCATCAGATAGAGGCGATGCACGCCGGTCGTGGTCTCTTCGGACACACCCTTGATGTGCGTGGCCACCTGCGCGAACCAGCCCGCTGGCTTTTCCTTCAACAGGCGCTTGATCAGCGCGTAGAAGGCTTCTTCCTCTTCGTTCTCCGGCTTGTCGAGGAACGCGGTGTCGCCGTTCTCGGCGCGCAGGCCGTGATGGACGAGCATCGTCGCGTCGCCGCCGTCATCGAGGATCATGTTCGGGAAGCCGCCGCCGTGCCAATCGAACAGGCGCGCGGTGTAGTCCCAGTAGTCCTTCAGGCTCTCGCCCTTCACCGCGAACACCGGCGTGCCGGCGGCCGCGATCGCGGCGGCGGCGTGGTCCTGCGTCGAATAGATGTTGCACGACACCCAGCGCACGTCGGCGCCGAGTTCTTTCAGGGTCTCGATCAGCACCGCGGTCTGGATCGTCATGTGCAACGAGCCGGCGATGCGCGCGCCCTTCAGCGGCTTCGACGCGCCGTATTCCTCGCGCGTGGCCATCAGGCCCGGCATCTCGGTTTCGGCGATGGAGATTTCCTTGCGGCCGAAATCGGCAAGCTTGATGTCGGCGACGATGTAGTCGTGGGCGGCGGTCATGAATCGGGTCCTGCTTTTGGCGCCGGGGATATAGCAGCGGCGGCAGGACCGGGCAAGGATGATATAAAGAAATCTTTATGTCTTTATTTGTCGAGGTATTTCTGGCGCTTAAGGGCCGTCGACCCTGAATCCCTTGGCCCTGAGCACGGCGGGCACGCCTTGCGGTCCCGCGAGGTGCCCCGCGCCTACGGTAATGAAATAGGTCTTGGGTTCGTCGAGAAGCGCGGTGATCTTCTTCACCCAAGCGGCATTGCGGTCGTCGAACAGCGATTTCTGCGCGTCAGGGTATTTCTGGAATTCTTTCTTCGTCAGCGCGGCGAGCCGGTCGACGCGGCCGTGCATCCAGGCATCGACCAGCGGGCCGATCTCGTTGTTGGCTTCGGAGCCTGAGGTTTTGAGGTCGGCTTCGAAGGACTCCAATTCCTTTTTCGGATCGGACGGTGCGATGAGCGCCATCTGATCCTCGATGGTCTCGAGTCCGATCACCGGCCTGCCGTTCGCTTTCGCCTGAATCTGAACATCGACGCCGGACCCGGCGGCGTAGTTCTGGCTTCCCATCTCCGCGACTTCGAGCGTCAGTTCTGCGAGCCACGGGCGCATGCGATCGATGACGACCGGCGGGATGTGGGTCTTGGCGATTTCGGCGTCCAACGCCTTGTTCGTTTCCGGCGGCAGCATGTCGTGCAGGTGCTGGCCCTCCGGCAGCATGCCGCGCGCCTTGATGTAGTCCTGCATCCGCGCCTGGAATTTGTCGTCCATCGCGAGTTCGAAGACGAGCGTGTCGGACTTCGCGATCGCCGCGTCGACTTCTTTCGTGTGCCAGTCGACTTCCGGCGGCAGGAGATGGACGGAGCCGAAAAGGTAAGCCGTGCCCTTCGGCCCATGCACCGTCCACAGCGCCGGATGCGCCGGGATCTTGGCATAGACGGTCTCCGCCCGCGCTGTGCAGGTGAGCGCCAGGAAAGCGAAGAACGCCGCGAACGCTTTGTGCATCGGCTAGCGATAACCGAATGGCGGGTTCTTCTTCGACAGGTCGCGATAGCGGTCGCGCAGTTCGGTCTGGCGCGAGGTCATCGGCATCTGCGCGCCCTTGATGAACACGGCGGTCGGCGCGCTGGTCACCTGAAGGGGATCGCCATCCCAGATCACCACGTCGGCATCCTTGCCGGGGTCGAGCGTGCCGTAAGTCGCGTCGATGCCCCACACCTGCGCCGGGTTCTTGGTGATCGCGGCGAGTGCGTGATCCCATTTCATCCCGTTGGCGACAGCATTGCCCGCGATCTGCGTGATCGTGCGCGCGTAGTGCGCCGTGCCGCCTTGCGGCTGGAACACGACCGTCACGCCGGCGGCGTCAAGACGCGCGGCATTCTTCAGCGTACCGCCGAGGCCGGAGAAGCTGTTGGGCAGGTTCTGCTCGCTGTCGATGATGACCGGCACATGCGCAGCCGCGAGATCGCCCGCCACTTCCCACGCTTCCTGGCCGCCAAGCACGATCAGTTTCAGCTTGTTCGTCTGGCAGTATTGCAGCAGCGCGCGGATGTCTGCAGCACTGTTGACGTTGACGATCAGCGGCTCGCGTCCGTGAATGACCGGCTCTAGCGCGTCGAGATCGATCCGGTTGGTGCGCTGGTCGCGTGCACCTCCGGGACGATGATAGCCCGCGCGATCCGCCCAATATTCGCGGGCATCGTCGAGCGTCTCGCGCAACTGCGCCCACAGCATCGGACGGCTGTCTCCGTTGCCGGTCGAGATGTCCACCACCATTCCGGCTTTGGATTTGTCGAGAAGATTCTTCCCGGTGCCCAGATTGATGATCGCGGCCTGACCGCGGAACACGCCGCCGCCGGTCGATGGCGTCGTTAGTGAACGCGTTACACCGGCAATGCGCGCGACAGGAATGAGCGTCGAGTTTGGGTTGATCGCATCGGACACGTCGAACGCGGCAGAGGCAGCCTTCTCATACGCCTTCGGGCCCGCCGTGTATCCGTCCGCATCGAACTTGCTGTAGTCGAGGCCTGGTCCGGAATCGTTCGTCTCCGCCACCAGATCGATTTCGTCGATACCGAGTTGTGTGGCCGATACCATCAGACCGGGCGTCACCGGCTTGCCATGCGCGTCGATCACTTTGGCGCCGGTCGGCGCGGTGAGGTTCGCACCAACTTGCGCGACCTTGCCGTTCTCGATCAGAACGTCGCCGTCAGCGAGCGTGCCTGCCGCGCCGACGGAATAGATGTGACCGTGCTTGATGAGCGTCGCAGTGGCCACGGGTTGTGCCGATGCCGCGGCAATCGAAAGTGCGAGAACATTGGCGAAAAGCAGAAGCTTTTTCATTGTCCTGCTCCTCCGGTGTGACCATTGTTTTCCTGGCCGAGTTCGAAATCGCTGCGGGGGCTGAGCTTCGGATTGTCGCGGTCGAACAGGAGCGCGCCGTCAATGAAGACTTTCTCCGCGTGGCTGTAGACGCTGAACGGATCGCCGTCCCACACGACCACGTCCGCCATCTTGCCGTCTTCCAGCGTGCCGATCTTGTCGAGGATACCGAGCGCCTTCGCAGGGTTGCGCGTCATCCACGCCACCGCATGCGCCCGCGTGATCGGATAGCCCATGCGCCGCCCCGCGGCCATCGCGATGGCGACTTCCTGATTGAGGCGCTGGATTCCGATCGGATCGTCGGAGTGGATCATGGCGCACGCACCGGCGTGATCGACCATCGCGATATTTTCCTCGATGCCGTCATAGGCTTCCATCTTGAAGCCCCACCAGTCTGCCCACATCACGGCGCAGATGTCGTTCTGCTTGAGAAGGTCCGCAACCTTGTAGGCTTCGACCGCGTGATGGAATGCGGCGATGCGGAAGCCGAATTCCTTCGCCACATCGATCATCGTCGCCATCTGATCGCCGCGATAGCAGTGCATCTGCACCGGAATTTTCTTGTCGAGGACGAGGGCAAGCGTTTCGAGCCCGAGATCGCGATCCGGCGGATCGCCCGCTTTCGTCTTCCAGTATTTGCGCCAGGTCGCGCGATAGGCCTGCGCCTTCGCGAACGCCGCGCGATAACCGGCGACGTCACCCATCCACGTCTGCGGTCCACCCTTTTCGCCGTAGACGCGTTTCGGGTTCTCGCCGCACGCCATCTTCAGATCGTACGGCGCACCGGGGAATTTCATGCCCTGCGTCGTCACCGACGGAACGTTCTTGAGAACCACCGAGCGGCCGCCGATAAGGTTGGCCGAACCGGGAAGGATTTCCATCGACGTGACGCCGCCTGCGAGCGCGCGCGTGAAGCCGGGATCCTGCGGCCACACGGAATTTTCCGAGCGCACATACGCCGTCACCGGACTAACCGCCTCGTTGCCATCGGACGTCGCTTCGTTGGACGGCGAGGGGTAAACGCCGAGATGCGAGTGGATGTCGATGATGCCCGGCGTGACGAACTTGCCTTTGCCGTCGACGACGACCGCACCCGCGGGTGCCGCGATGTTCTCGCCGACCTGCTTGATCTTGCCGTCCTGCATCAGCACGTCGCCGTGCGCGATTTCCTTCTCGGTCGCGGTCAGGATCGTGGCGCCGCGGATCAAGGTCGGCTTCGATGGAAGCGGCTTGTAGGTGGAGGGGAATTCATCATTCGGGAATTGGTCTGCAACCTGGGTGTCTTTCGATCCATGCGGAATGAGCCACCACGCCAACGCCAAGGTCAGCACGACGATGACCGCCGCCCCCCAGGCCGGTAGTCCTTTGGTCGGATTCATGAAATGTCCCCTCGAAGCCGGGGAAGAGTGGCGTGGGGCTGGATCGCGCGCAACAAATTTGCGGGGAAATGCATCGCCCGCGCGCCGGGATACCCACAAATCCGCGTGAAAATTCCGACAGGACCGAAACTTTCGCGGGCAGCGTCCGTCTTTGGGGCATAGATCAGCCAGAACATGGAGTTCACCTTATGATCAGAAACAAAATTGCAGCCGCCGCGCTCGGCCTTCTTGTCGCGCTGCCGCTGACGGCGGGGGCCGGCTTTGCCCAGCACATGGGTTTCCACGGCGGCCCGGGTGGTCCCGGCGGTCCGGGTGGGATGCATGACGGTTCGCGCTTCCTCATGCTGCTCAAGTCCGCGAACCTGACTGCGGCGCAGGAAGCCCAGGTCCATCTCATCATGAGCAACAACCGCGCGCAGATGCAGGCGATGCGCCAGCAGCTGATGACCTTGCACGAGAAGATCTCCGACAAACTTCTCGGCACCGGCAGCGTGACGGCGGCCGATCTGAAGCCGCTGGTCGACAAAGCCTCGCACCTCGAAGCGGCGCTGAATGAAAACATGACCGAGACCGCAATCTCGATC
>Ga0335075_10013746_pt1 | contig 12183 bp, 13 predicted proteins | sample Lox_Sample_24_FD_206723 | JGI IMG/M metagenome (GOLD analysis project Ga0335075, IMG submission 206723) | Soil microbial communities from Loxahatchee National Wildlife Refuge, Florida, United States - Lox_Sample_2.4 | ecosystem: Environmental > Terrestrial > Soil > Wetlands | place: USA... | reverse complement strand
TCGGCTTGCGCATATTCGGCGACGACGTCGCCGGTGTTCGACGGGTTGATGTCGCGGGTGACGGTCGGGCCGTCGACCCATTCTCCGGCGATGAAGTTCTGATGCGCGCCCATGGCTCCTTAACCCTCAAGTTGTCGACCAAACTTTGGCGCCGGGCTCTTTAAATCAAGCCCCGCTTCGCGAGATTGCGCATGAGCGCCGCAGCGCCGAACGTCCAGCGCTCGCATGTCTCGCACGGGCGCATGCGATTGACGAGCCGCCCAAGCTTTGCCGTGCTGATCGTGACGATATCGCCCGTCTTATGCGTGAAACCCATGCCAGGCGCCCCGCGATCGGCGACGGGCGCGAACATCGTGCCCAAGAGCAGCACGAATCCGTCCGGATAGGCGTGGTTCGCGCCGATGGTCTGCTTCACGATGTCGCTCGGATCGCGGCTGATCTTGGCCATCGACGAGCCGCCTTCCAGCTTGAAGCCGTCCTCGCCCTCGACGGTAAGAGAGATCGTCGCCCGCCGCACATCGTCGAGCGTGAACGTGTCGTCGAAGAAGCGCAAGAACGGGCCGATTGCGCAGCTCGCGTTCTGGTCCTTCGCCTTGCCGAGCAGCAGCGCCGACCGGCCCTCGAAATCGCGTAAGTTCACGTCATTGGCGAGGGTCGCGCCGACGATTGCGCCTGTGGATGCGACCGCGAGCGCGACCTCAGGCTCGGGGTTGTTCCAGAGCGAGGCGCTGTGAAAACCGGCGTCGTCGCCGGTCCCGACCGCCGACATCGGCTGGCTCTTGGTGAACACCTCAGCGTCGGGGCCGATGCCGACTTCAAGATATTGTGACCAGGCGCCCGCCTTGACCAGCGCGTCCTTGAGCCGCATCGCCGCGGGCGAGCCCGGCTTGAGAGCGCTCAGGTCGTCGCCCAGCGCGCCTACGATCTCCTCGCGCGCCTTGGCCGCGCCTTCGCGGCTGCCCCGCGCGCGTTCCTCGATCACCCGCTCGAGCAGCGATTGCGCGAAGGTGACGCCCGCCGCCTTGATCGCCTGCAGATCGATCGGCGCGATGAGACGCGGGCTTGCGGCCGCGCGGCTGTCGCGCGGGGTGCGGGCGAGAATGTCGCCAAGCGCGCCGATGCGCGGTCCCTCCGCCTTGCGCAGCGCCTCGGCGGGCGAGAGCGCCTCGCAAAGGTCGCGCATGGTCGGGAACGCGGCGCTGACGTCGAACACGCCGTCTTCCCTGACCGCGACGACCGAAGGGCCATCGACATCGGGCCGCCAGGCGCGCCCCGCGAGAGCCCCGGCGAAGCGGTCGTCGGGCAGCGTCGTCGCTTCGGTCAAGCTGAGCGTCGGCATTTGCCCTCCCTTATGGCGCGGCGTCTCAAAGGATTGACGGGGCCGCGTCGCCTCTTTAGCCTCTAACATGTTAGCGGGGAACAGGCGAAGCGTTTCGCTTAAATGCTCAAATTGCGGGGAGGGATTTGGCGAAGAGCGCCCATTCGAAGGCGGACGCCGTGTACGGCGAACTGAAGGAAGCGATTCTCTCCGGCGCGCTCGAACCCGGCAGCTTGATCGACAAGGCCGGATTGTGCGAGAAACTGCGCGTTTCGCGGTTTCCCGTTTCCGCCGCCGTCAGCCGCCTCGCCTATGATCGTCTGGTCGACGTCGAGCCGCAACACGGTTCGTTCGTTACCCGCATCTCGCTCGACGACGTGCGGGAGCGACTGTTCATCCGCGGCGCGCTTGAGGGAGAGATCGCCGCCGAAGCGGCCCAGCGGATGACCCGCGCCGACAGGCAGGCGCTCGCGGCCAATCTCAAGCAGGAAGAGGCGGCGGTCGCGGCCGGGGATTCGGTCATGTTCTACACGCTCGATGTGGCGTTCCACCGCATAATGACCGATCGCTTGAGCATGGCGCGCGCGAGCGACGTCCTCGAGTCGTTGCGCGTCCATCTGGAAAGAACGCGCCGGTTGACTATGTCTACTCCGCGGCAGCTTCGCGCATCGCTGAATGAGCACTCCGCGATCGCCGCTGCGATCGAGGCCAAGGATCCCGCCGCGGCGCGCGACGCGATGAGACATCACCTCAGCATCACTGGCGCGCGGCTCGAGACCCTTGCAAAGCAGCAGCCCGATCTTTTTTCACCATAAGCCCAAGCAGGCAACGATCATGACAACCTCTCGCGCTCTGCGCCTCGACCCTTCGGACAATGTGATCATCGCGATCGACGAGATCGCCGCGGGCGCGAAGCCGGAAGGCGTGAGCGCGCGCGAACGCGTGCCCAAGGGTCACAAGATGGCGGTCGTCCCGATCGAGACAGGCGCGCCGATCCGCAAGTTCGGGCAGATCATCGGCTTTGCCTCCCGGCCGATCGCCCCTGGCGAGTGGGTGCACGAGCACAATTGCGCGATTCATGAATTCGCGCGCGACTATCGCTTTGGCGAGGACGCGCGACGCGAGAACATCCTGCCGGTCGAGGAGCAGCCGACCTTCCAGGGCTATCGGCGCGCCAACGGGAAGGTCGGCACGCGCAACTATCTTGCGGTTTTGACTTCAGTGAATTGCTCGGCGACCGTTGCGCGCCTGATCGCGAAGGAGGTCGAGCGGTCCGACATGCTCGCCGATTATCCCAATGTCGACGGAATCATCGCGCTCGTGCATGGCACGGGCTGCGGCATCGCCGCCAAAGGCGAGGGATTCGAGGCGCTCATGCGCACGCAATGGGGCTACGCCGCCAATCCCAACGTCGGCGCGGCGCTGATGGTCGGGCTCGGCTGCGAAGTGTTCCAGATCGGGCGGATGAAGGAGGAATACGGAATCGCCGAGAGCGACACCTTCCACAGCATGACGATCCAGGCGACCGGCGGCACGCGCAAGACGGTCGCGGCCGGCGTCGAGCGCATCCGCGCCATGCTGCCGGCGCTCAACCGCGTCGAGCGCACGCCCGCCCCAGCCTCCGAGATCGTGCTTGCGCTCCAGTGCGGCGGTTCGGACGGCTATTCCGGCGTCACCGCCAATCCCGCGCTCGGCGCCGCGGCCGACATCCTGGTGCGCAACGGCGGCGCCGCGATTCTTTCCGAGACGCCGGAGATCTACGGGGCGGAGCATCTGCTCACCCGGCGCGCGGCGACGCCCGAGATCGGCCACAAACTCGTCGAGCGCATCCGCTGGTGGGAGGATTATTGCGCGCGCAACGGCGGCGAGATGAACAACAATCCCTCGCCCGGAAACAAGGCCGGGGGCTTGACCACCATTCTCGAGAAGTCGCTCGGCGCGGCGGCCAAGGGCGGCACGACGGCGCTGAACGAAGTCTATAAATACGCCGAGCCCGTCACCGCCAAGGGCTTCGTGTTCATGGACACGCCCGGCTACGATCCCGTGTCGGCCACGGGCCAGGTCGCCGGCGGCGCGAACGTGCTCGCCTTCACCACCGGACGCGGCTCAGCCTACGGCTGCAAGCCGACGCCGTCGGTCAAGCTCGCCACCAACAATGACACCTACCGCAGGATGATCGAGGACATGGACATCAATTGCGGCGACGTCGTCGATGGCGTCTCGATCGCGGACAAGGGCAAGGAGATCTTCGACAAGATTCTCGCCGTCGCTTCCGGCGAGCGGACCAAGTCCGAACTCCTGGGCTATGGCGACGCCGAATTCACCCCCTGGCAGATCGGCGCGACGATGTGAGGCGCTGGACGCGCGGGTTCGGCGGCCGATGAAAACCGCGCTCCTGTTCGATCTCGACGGAACGCTGGTCGATAGCGACGCCGAGCATCTCGTCGCCTTCCAGCGCGTCTTCGCGCCGCATGGCGTTAAGCTCGATCGTTCCGAATACGCCGCTCACATCATGGGCGCGTCCAACGAAATGATCGCCAGCCGATACCTTGCGCACCTGTCGCTTCCCGAGCAGGTTGCGATCCTCGACGCCAAGGAAGCGGCCTACCGCGACGCCTTGGGCGAACTCGAGCCTATCCTGGGCGCGCTCGCGCTGCTCGATTTCGCCGACCGGCGCGGGCTCAAGCGCGCCGTGGTCACCAATGCGCCGCGCGCCAACGCCGAGAAGGTTCTCAGCGCGCTGGGGATCGGGCGCCGCCTGCCGATCGTGGTGATCGGAGGCGAACTTCCGCGCTCGAAGCCCGATCCCTTGCCTTATCTGACGGCGCTCGCGCGCACCGGCGCGTCGGCCGCCCATTCGCTCGCCTTCGAAGATTCTCTCTCGGGCGTGCGGGCCGCGGCGGCGGCTGGGCTTGCGGTCGTGGGCATGACGACCACGCTTGAAGCGCGAACGCTCATCGAAGCCGGCGCGACATTCGCGGCGAGCGATTTCACCGATCCGCGCATCTTCGAACTGATCGAGGCGCGCTTGAGTTCCGGCGCTGACGAGGAGGCGAACGCGTGAGACTGGCGCAATTCATCGACGAGAACGGAAAACGGGCGCTCGCCGTCACGGCACGCGGCGAGAGCCGCGTGGTCAAGGGCGCGCGCACGACCCTCGATCTCGCGCGCCAGGCGATCGGCGAGGGCGCTTCATTTCGCAAGCTCATCGCCGACCGCGGCGTGGGCAAGCCGGTCGATCTTGCCCGCGCGCTGAAGGAGCGGCGTGTTCTGACCCCGATCGATCACAAGGATCCCGCGCATGTGATCGTGACCGGAACGGGCTTGACCCATCTGGGTTCGGCCGAGGGACGCGACAAGATGCACAAGGATCTCGCCGATCCGGCCAAGCTCACCGACTCGATGCGCATGTTCAAGCTCGGCCTCGAGGGCGGCAAGCCGGGGAGGGACGAAACCGGCGCGCAGCCCGAATGGTTCTATAAGGGCGATGGTTCGAGCCTCGCGGCGCCCGAGGGCGACTTGCAGAGTCCGGCCTTCGCCCTCGACGGCGGGGAGGAGCCGGAAATCGTCGGCGTCTATTTCATCGATGACGCAGGCGCTCCCGTCCGGCTCGGCTTTGCGCTCGGCAACGAATTTTCCGACCATGTGACCGAACGGCAAAACTATCTCTGGCTCGCGCATTCGAAGCTGAGGCCGGCGAGTCTCGGTCCCGAATTGCTGGTCGGCGACCTGCCGGCCGACATCAACGGGGTGTCGCGCATCCGGCGCGCCAAAGAGGTGATCTGGGAGAAGCCGTTTCTGTCGGGCGAGCAGAACATGGCGCATTCGATCGCCAATCTCGAGGCGCATCACTTCAAATATGGCTTGTTCCGCCGCCCCGGCGACGTCCATGTCCATTTCTTCGGCACGGCCACGCTTTCGTTCAGCGACGGGGTGAGGACGGAGAAGGGCGACGTGTTCGAGATCGAGTCCGAGACCTTCGGTCTTCCGCTTCGCAATCGCCTTACGGTGGAAAAACCGGCGAAAGCGCGGGTGCGGGCGCTTTGAGGGGAGCGCGGGACCGGAACCCGCGCTCTCTCTTCCGCTGCGCGTCGAGAACGGGCGCAGTCTGCTCGATCTCGCGGCGCTTGGGCGGTCGGCCGCCCTCGAAGACGCGGCGCGATGAGCGGCGGTTGGACGCGGACGGCCTACCCCTCGCGCCCGGCGACGCACTTGCGCGCGAGTCTGAATAGCCAAGGCATGCCGATGGACGCCCGTGATCTGCGGCTCGCGGCTTGAGGCTTGCGCCGCGGGCTGAAAACTGTGACGCATAACGCGCGGGAGTTCATTCGCGTGGGCGGGCTCGGCTTAAGAGAATTGGCGCAGCCGTCAGACTCCGAAGCCCGCGATCCGCCCTGGCGCGGCGGATCGATATCTCGCAAGAAGCCGATGCTGAACGGAATCCATCTCGATGAAAACATCCAGCCGCCGAAGCGAGAAATCGGCGATCAAGCCAAGCAAGGAACCCAAGCTCTCGCGAACCCACCCGCCGGCCGATTTGTCGCCTGTCGACTGGCAACGCCGCTTGCGCCGCCAGTTCGGCCGCGAGCAGGCCTTCGGACTCGAGAACTTGACCAGCGAGCCGTTCTTCTCCGAGTTCCTGGTCAGCAATCCCGCATCCAAGTCGAGCTATCGCGTGGCGATCCGAGGCTTGGGGCCAGGCGGCAATTTCTGTTCATGCCCCGATTACTCCACCAGCGAGCTCGGCACGTGTAAGCATATCGAATTCACGCTCGGCCGGCTGGAGAAAAAGCGCGGCGCCAAGGCCGCGTTTGCGCGAGGCTACCAGCCGGCGTTTTCGGAGCTCTATCTCCGCAACGACGGCAGGCGCCGCATCCACTTCCGGGCGGGAACAGATTGCCCACCAGCGTTGCGAGAGGCCGCCGCGAACGTGTTCGACGCCGGTCTTGACGGGATGCTTCCGGATGACCGTTACGACGAACTCGATTCTTTCATGGTTATGGTGTCGAAGTCGGGCCACGAGTTCCGCGCCTACGAGGACGCGCTCGATTTCATCGCGGGAAGGCGGGATGCGGAGCGCCGGGCTTCGAAGCTCGAGCAGCTCTTCCCTCAAGGCGCCGCCGATCCCGCGCTGCAGACGCTCTTGAAGGCGCCTCTCTATCCGTATCAGGCCGAGGGCGCGCTGTTCGCGGTGCGGGCTGGCAGAGCGTTGATCGGCGACGATATGGGATTGGGCAAGACCATCCAGGCGATCGCCGCCATGGAAATACTGGCGCGGCGTTTCGGCGTCTCGAGAGCGCTCGTGATCTGCCCGACCTCGCTCAAATATCAGTGGCAAAGCGAGATTGCGCGTTTCGCAGGGCGAGAGGGCAAAAACGCGGCGCGCGTCATCGGCGGCGGCCGGGCGCAACGGCAGCAGGACTATGCGCTGGATGATTTCTGCAAAATCACGAATTACGAGAAACTCAAGCCGGATCTCGATCTGATCGCCGCCTGGGCGCCCGATCTCGTGATCGTCGACGAAGCGCAGCGGGTGAAAAACTGGAACACCATCGCGGCGCGCGCCTTGAAGCGCATCGATAGCCCCTACGCGATCGTGCTGACCGGCACGCCTCTCGAGAACAAGCTCGAAGAGCTGATCTCGATCGTTCAGTTCGTCGACCAGCATCGGCTAGGGCCAACCTGGAAACTGCTGCACGAGCATCAGGTCAAGGACGAGAGCGGGCGCGTCACCGGCTATAGGGGGCTCGAAAAGATCGGTCAGACGCTCGCGCCGATCATGATCCGCCGCCGCAAATCGGAAGTGCTGAAGCAATTGCCGGATCGTCTCGACCAGAACCTTCTGGTGCCGATGACGGAGATGCAAATGCGTTTTCACCAGGAAAACGCCGACGTCGTTGCGAAAATTGTTCAGCGCTGGCGCAGGACCCGGTTCTTGTCGGAGAAGGACCAGCGGCGGATGACCGGCGCGCTTCAGAACATGCGCATGTCGTGCAACAGCACCTATCTCTTGGACCAGGAGACGGACCACGGCGTCAAGGCCGACGAATTGGCGGCGCTGTTCGACGATCTGTTCGCCGAGCCGAAAGCCAAGGCGGTGGTGTTCTCGCAATGGACGCGGACCCACGACATCGTCATCCGGCGGCTCGAAGCGCGCGATTTGGGCTATGTCAGCTTCCACGGCGGCGTGCCGTCGGAGAAGCGCCCGGCGCTCGTCGAACGCTTTCGCGACGATCCCGCCTGCCGGGTGTTCCTGTCCACCGACGCCGGCGGGACGGGCCTCAATCTGCAGCACGCCTCGACGCTCGTGAACATGGACTTGCCGTGGAACCCGGCGATCCTCGAACAGCGCATCGCGCGCATTCATCGTATGGGGCAGGCGCGGCCGGTGCAGGTCATCAATTTCGTGGCAAAGGGCACGATCGAGGAGGGCATGCTTTCGGTGTTGGCGTTCAAACGCTCTCTGTCAGCGGGAATTCTCGACGGCGCCGGCGGCGAGATTTCGCTGGGCGGCTCGCGTCTCACCCGGTTCATGAAGGAGGTGGAGAAGGTCACCGGGAGCATGGGCGAAAGCGAGGCCGTGACGCCGGCCGAAGAGATGGCGAATATCGTCACCGCTGACGCCGCCCAATCCGCTGAAGACGCCGAGCTGGATTTGGACGACGGCGCCGGCGGGACGGCGATTGCACGGGCGGATGGGGCCGAAGCGCCGCCGTGCGACGTAGGCGCGGATCCGTGGCAAGCCCTGGCGCAGGTTGGCGCGCAGTTTGTCGCCGCGCTGGCCGGCGCCAATAATCCTCATGCTCCTGCGCATCGCTGGATCGAGCGCGATCCAACCACCGGCGTGCAAAGCCTCAAGATGCCGCTGCCGCCGCCGGAGACGGCGAGGCGACTCGCCGACGCGCTTTCGGCGTTCGCGGACAGCTTGCGCAATGCGCTCGCATGACGGTCCCGCGCGTGGCGCGAGCGAACAGTAGAACTCGCCGAACGGCTTGCGAGGCGCAAATCATGAAGCTTTCGAGGTGATCCTTGAAACGCGCCGAGATCGAAGAGCAGAACCGCTACATGCTGCGGCTGCAGCATGACTTTCGTACAGCCGCAGATATCGTGACCGACGCGCTGATGAGCTTCGACGAGGTCAAAGCGATCGCCGTTATCGGCTCGGTGGCCAAGCCTTTGTGGAAGGAAGTCCCACGGTTCCGAGAATTCCGGCGCGCTGGGATCGAAGTATGGCATGAATGCAAAGATCTCGATTTGGCGGTATGGATTTCGTCCCAGCCCAGGCTCGATGCATTGCGTCGCGCCCGAGATTCGGCGTTGCGCAGAGGATATGAGAGCGGAAAAGGTCCGAGCACGGCCAATCACCAAGTCGAAATCTTTCTGATCGAACCGGGAACCGACACGTATCTGGGACGGCTCTGTAATTTCAATCAGTGCCCAAAAGGTAAGCCGGAATGCCGCGCGCCCGGCTGCGGCGCGATTCCCTTCAACAAACGCGTCGATGGCTTCGCGCCACGCGCTGATCTGCTCGCGCCCGCGTCGTATGCGATGTTGTATCGAAGAGGGGTGGGACGGTTGCGTTCCGCTCTCGACTTGCCGGGGGTGAGCGGACCTCATCGAGATTGAGCTTGAGCGGGGAGAGGCCGGCCTGACGGTGTTTTCACGCCGCTCAGGATGGCGGTCGGTGAGACGGTTCTTCGTCGGATGCGGAATAATCGCTGGATCGCCGCGATCCTCCGCCCGGGCCCAAGAGCCCGAAGGTCGGGCTCACGATGGCGCAGGCGAAAAAAGTAAGGTTGACAGGGAAACTCTCCCCAGATAGTTTCCTCGGAAACTGATGGAGGCGCCGTGTCGTCCCCAGCGAAATTGAGCTCGCTCGAATCGCATCTCGGCTACTGGCTTCGCTACGTGTCGAACCACGTCTCGCACGCCTTTGCTCTCAAGCTCGAAGGCCGCGGGGTGACGGTGGCCGAATGGGTCGTGCTGCGTCAGCTCTACGACGGTGAGCGCGCGCCGAGCGCGCTCGCCGACCGGCTCGGCATGACCCGCGGAGCGATCTCGAAGCTCGCCGACCGGCTGATCGCCAAGGAACTGATCGTGAGGCGCGCGAACGCCGGCGACCGGCGGTTCCAGTCGCTCGCCCTCACCCGTCAAGGGCGCGCGGCCCTGCCCAAGCTCACGGCTTTGGCGGACGAGAATGACGAGGAGTTCTTCGCCGGTCTCGATCTTGAGACGCGCGAGACGATCGCGGCGGCGATGAAGGAGATCGTGCGCCGCAAAGGACTGCGGGCCGCGCCGGTCGACTGACCCTCCGGGCGACGCCGCAGGGAAACAGGAAAGAGGAGCAACGCTATGGACGCCCATGTGAAGGATGTCGCGCGCGAAATGAGCAAGGCCTCGGACGAGGAGCGCATCACGTTCCCTGAGGTGGTGAAGGCGCTGACGGACGTCGGAATTGAGCGCTATCACACCGATCTCATCACCGCGCGGAAGACCTATTATCTTCCCGACGGCGGTTTCGAGGAGACCCAAGTCCACAAAGCTGGAGCGCCGGCGCTCGAGTTTTCGGCCGAGGGCGTGGAGAAGGCGGTCCGCGCCATCCAGCGGCGGGAAGTCGGCTATCGCGAGTTCTGCCGCCGGATCGCGGAAGCGGGCTCAGTCGGCTATTTCGTCAGCTTAGCCGGCCGCCGCGCCGTCTATTACGGGCGCACGGGGGACGAGCATGTCGAATGGTTTCCGGGCGCCAAACCGTGAGCGAAGGCGGCGGGGAACGCTTCGCAGGGTAAGGGCCGGCCCGCTCTCGGCCGTCAGCGATCCGGTCCCTCGACAGCCCACGGCGCCCCCGCTCACGAGGCAGCCCGCCGGCGCTGCGCGCGCTCCGTCCACTCGCCCCGCAAGCGCCGATATTCGAACGCAACCGGGCTCGGCCCATGCCGGCGCTCGAGGCGCCGGACGATGAAATGCCCGCGGGCCAGCGTCTGGAAATGGTCGGCGAAGGCGGCGTTGACCGCAGCGCCCCCGATCGCGCCCAGAATCGGCGCGGCCTGCGCGGCGAGCTTCTCGCTCACCACCACGCCGAAGCGCGCGGCGATCTGCGAAATGAGCCGCGCGATGACCGGCGCGGATTGGGCGCTCACCCCCTCGCTGGCGACGAAGCGCGCGCTATCGCTCACCGATTTGGCGAGCGCGGCTCGAATCGCGAAATAGCCGCTCTCGAGCGCCGCTTCCCCACCTCCCTGGCCGCCGAGCGCGAACACTTCGAGGCAGGCGAAGGCGGCGTCGGGCGCGTTCAGATCCTCGCCTTCCTGGCGCGCGACTTCAGCGATCGAACGCAGAAGGATGGTGGTCGAGATCGGCAGTTCGATGGGCAGCGCCGCGAGGCCGAGCGCGCCTCCAACCGCGCCGGAAGCGGCGGCGGCGAGCATATGGGCGCGGTTGGCCGGCTTTGCCTGCGCGTTGAGATCGAGCGTGCGCAGGGCAAGCTTGAGCGCGCCGCGCAAAGCGGTCTCGCTCGCATGCGCGATCACGCGGCGCGCCGGCTGGGACATCGTGCGGCTCACCATTCCGACCGGCCGCCCGACCGCCTCGGTCAGGCGCTGCGCGAAGCTCGTCCCTTCGAGACAGGCGACCGCTCGCCTGAGCTCCTCGGACTCCTCCGCCGTCAATCGCGCCGGCATGAACTCGATCGTCGCCATCACCGCCTCTTCAGGAGCGCGGCCAATTCCGCGTCTGAGCGCTCGAAATATGGGGCGTCGCGGCCATCGGCCAAGACCTAGTCGGCAGCGTCAATGAATTGGTGGTGTTTTTCTGAATCTCTGTCGCGGCGAGGGCAGCGACGGAGGTGATTCGTGGGCAAGAACGAGATTGCGGTCAAGAAGTACGTGGTGAAGCTGAGCGCCGAGGAGCGCAAGCGGCTCGAAGCTCTGATTCACGCTGGCGAGAGTTCGGCGCAAATGCTGACGAGGGCGCGCATCCTGCTGAAGGCCGACGTTTCAGAGGCGGGCGAAGGCTGGAGCGACAGCGCAATCTCGGCAGCGCTGGATACCAGCGTCAACAACGTCGCTCGCACGCGTCAGCAGCTGGTCGAGGAGGGGTTCGAGGCGACGCTGAGCCGCAAGTACAATCCCAACTCTGCCCGGCCGCGGATCTTCGACGGGGCGGCGCAAGCGAAACTGATCGCTCTGGCCTGCTCGCCCGCTCCGGAGGGGTTCGCTCGTTGGAGCCTGCGTCTCCTCGAAGAGAAAGTCGTCGAATTGAACATCGTCGAGAAGGCCAGCGACAATACGATCGGACGGACGCTGAAAAAAACGCCCTTAAACCGCACCGCAATCGGCAATGGGTGATCCCGCCCGAAGCCAATGCGGGCTTCGTCGCCGCCATGGAAGACGGGCTGGAAACCTACCAGAGGCCGCGCGATCCCGATCGTCCTCTCGTGTGTTTGGACGAGACCTCCAAGCAATTGATCGCCGAGACGCGCGCCCCGATTCCGCCCAAGCCCGACAACCCGCTCGTCACGACTACGAATATGAGCGCAACGGCGTCGCCAATCTCTTCATGATATTCGCGCCGCTGGAGGGCTGGCGCCGCGTGGAGGTGACCGATCACCACGCCGCGGTCGATTACGCGAAAGTCCTCAAAGAATTATCTGACGTGCATTTCCCTGCCGCCGAAAAAATCGTGTTGGTCCAGGACAATCTGAGCACGCATACGCCAGCTTCGCTCTACGCCGCCTTCCCCGCCCCCGAAGCGCGTCGCCTCGCCAACCGGTTCGAATGGCATTATACGCCAAAGTGAAGTGGCCCCGGATTTTGGGACCAGTCGGATAGTTGGAAGAAGTCTGCTCCGAATGGGATAGGACGGAGCGG
>Ga0335075_10013745_pt1 | contig 12183 bp, 8 predicted proteins | sample Lox_Sample_24_FD_206723 | JGI IMG/M metagenome (GOLD analysis project Ga0335075, IMG submission 206723) | Soil microbial communities from Loxahatchee National Wildlife Refuge, Florida, United States - Lox_Sample_2.4 | ecosystem: Environmental > Terrestrial > Soil > Wetlands | place: USA: Florida... | reverse complement strand
CATTTGTCCAACCACTGCGGCAAGCTGAGTTGAGTTGGGCGAATCGACATAACTATAAAAGTTAGCCCGGGTGTGATGACGGAGTTAACGAGGCACGAAGACTATCTACAAGTAATTTCGAGCTGACCAATTTCAAAAGTTGCTCTGCTAAGGCAGTTCCTTACTCGGTGAGTCGCGTTGACATGCCATCTATCAAAGGTTTGCTTGTTTCATAAATCCCCACCTCCTCTTACTCACCACCGCACATCAGAGCAAGGGATCTCGCAACCACTACCCACGGCTCTCTATTTCTGAGCGACTATGGAGAACTCGTTTCGATTTCATCCGGTAAGTAACTCCTAATGTGTGTCCGCTCGTAGCCTTGCCCGGAAGGTTCCCACATTTTAGAGCTTCGTAATGAGATCTACAGATTCTACTTCGATGATCTTTCCGTTGGCCGCTTCCTACCAGGTCAAACTTTGAAGCATTAAATTATAGCAGTTACCATTCCATCAGAATTAATTCATTACCTTAAAACAGTGGCTACGTCCACATTGTCAAAGATGATAACCAATCATATACTTAGCTCCTCAACATCATACTCTCCCTTTCCTCCCACAACAGTCCCATATATTCTCACCGGCACACTAACCTCAAAAGTCTCGGCATGCATCCTTTCTACACCTCTCAAAACAGCCCCTCTATCGTCCGTGCTCGTCTCCTCCAGCAGTTCAAGCTGTAGCTGTTGTAGCCATTTCTCACTCTTCTGTTCCTCCTCATCATCATCATCTTCTTCTTCCTCCTCCTCATCGTCCACATTCGCGGCACCTTCGACCATCCTAGCAATCGCAAACTCCACTCTAAGCTTCCACTCCAAGCCCACCCCGCTAGTGACAAACTCGGGTGTCGCATTCCCCGGAATGCTGAGCCCAAAACTCAGCCTCTTGGCAAAGAAACTGCTCTCGGCGGCATAGGCATGGACTTTTCTCGTGTATCTGTAAATGCTCTGCGGTGACCTCATCGCTATTGCGGGTTCGACTCGCTCACTGGTCTCCAGCGCGACTTGCACGGAGTACGTCGGTAGCACCGCATCCTTGAAGTCGATGACTAGGGCTATCGTTTCGCCTAGCCTATAAGCTGGACGGGGGATGAGAAGCGTTGCAACGGTCTGCTTGCTTCGGGCAATAGTGAAGCGATTTGCGAGTTGAGAGAGGGAAGGTATGGTATTAAGCAAGTGGTTTGAACGGAGGATGGCGAAATCAATTGCGTCTTTCTGAGTGCGTGGATCGATGTCCACGACTGAGGATTTGCGGCGGGTTGGGGCGTGTGGCGAGGTTGGACTTAGCAGGCCTCTTTGTGTCGAAGGCTGTTCGAGGAGAGTGTTGACATAGCGGAAAAATTCGACGGCGTCAGACTCTTTTGAGGAGCTCTTCGACGGTTGGGAATCGGAAATGCTGCTCGTTCGAGCGGTGTCACGGAGAATGATATACGGAGACATCAAGTCATGCCCGAGGATCTCGCCTCGGCCGTTGACGCTACCAAAGACTCTGAACGGTATTTCGATGGACCTCACTTGTCGCTCTTTGCCGTTACCAGGCCTCTGTATCCCGACCGTCAGATTGTAGGATACTTTCATGGCTCTCCCTTTATGGCTAGGCGGCAGACCACGAGGTAGAGTGAAGGTATACTTGTAGCTTCGGCTTTCACCTGGCGCAAGTCTCAGATCCACGAAGAGAATGGATTGGGTGGTGTTGATGAGGGGGATGGATTTGGAGCTTGCGATTCGATTCATCTCTTTTATGCTGCTCATCTCTCCCACATTCAGCAAGCCATTGAGTGACTCGCCAATATTGCTCCAGCCAAAGGCACCAAATATTCCGGTTTCTCTTTTCGAGCGCTCGACCCCAACCACGCCACCTCCGCCGTGGCCTCCGACGACTCCTTTCCGCTTGATCTCCTCAAATGGCGCTTGATTCACAAGCGATCCATCAAGTGTGAAGTAACCCATGACCTGGGCGTACCCCATCATGAGTGTTTCCGGCCCTTTGGGAGCTCCTGGAACAGCCAGTCTTGAAGTTTGACGTACATGATTTCCTCTTTGTAACAGCCGAGCTGACGGCTGCGGCGCATATTCTGATGCGAGTGTTTCGGTCGAGTGATTACTCGTCGAATACAAGTCCATGCTGCTTCTCGGAGTTACGTCAACGCTCGCCGGCGTGAGCATTCTCGTAATGGGATTGTTGGGAGACTCATTAAGTGGTGGCGGTTCTTCCGGAGGCCTTGGGGAATGCGACTGAAGTTGTCGACTTTCCGGTTGAGAACCTGGGCTGACTGCAGACTCTGGTCTCAGCTCGTTGGTGCCCTGGCTTTCTTGTTCAGTTTCGACCGCGGATGGAAATTTAAAGTCCGTCCGCAGCGCGCCTGGGGACTTTTGAGACCCAGAAGCCTTGGCTGGTCCAGGGGATCTACGGGTAGGTCGGACTGGCATCGACGATCCTTCCCTTGAACCCCAAGGAGGAGGCATAGGCCCAAGGGCCGGTGCTTGTTGAACGCTGGCAGGCTGAGACCCTGTTTGCAGGCTCGTAGACCGGCTATGGCTCTTTGAGGTTTTGCGAAACGATTGCATCCGCGCATTTACATTTTGTCCGCCTGCTCCTGCATCTGCACCCATAGATATGATTGAGAGCGACCTTCCATGCCTCGGCCTGCCATGAGCGAGTATGCCCTCGTCTTCATTATCCTTCTCTTGCAGCGTCCCACCGAGCGGAAAGGGGGAGGTGTCTCGGGACAAGGACGGTTTGTGGCCTTTTCGAAGGTGAGCAGGTATGTTCGGACCTATAGATGAGCTCCTGGGTATTGAGGGTCTGGGAGAGTTCGCAAGGGGAACTATCTTCCGCTGCCGTTCGCCGACCGGAAATCCGTTGGACTGCCTCTGTCGCGAAGGCGATCTGTCGCCGTTATGCTGCCGTGCAACACTCTTGAAAGTGATAACACAATCGACATCTTCGCCTGCAAACACGGTCGACTGGGTGAAATGGACTGATACTCGGATATTGCTGGGCAGGTTCCCCGACATGGTAGGCGTGACAGTTGCGGTGATCGAGGCTTTCGATTATCACCGCTTTAGACGACTTTCTCGGCGTTATCTTGCCCGTTGCTTTCGCATTCTGGAACAACAATTGGATCGCAGCGGAGGGCTGGGAGCAACCTGCGCTGTCGTTGAAGGATCTTGAGTCCATTGGGTTCAGGTAGCGGCAGGGAGCTGCTGTGGACTTCACTACACATTATGACGCTGAAAATGGAGACGCCTGGAATTTCTCTCTCACGAGACCAAAATGTTCGTATTGCCCTGCGGTATCACTGTTGAATTATAATTGTTTTGCCTTGTTTGATTAAAATTTCCTAGAGTTGACCCGATTCAGCCCTGTACTCGCACGTAGGCTAGCCCAACGGTCTTTTAGCTGAACCGGGCTCACCAGTTCGATATTGTTCCATCACGTCCCGAACGTGAACTGTGCTTCTGCAGGAAGCAAGCGGTCCAGCGATGGCATCACAGAAGAAGACTGTACTCATCACTGGGTGCGAGAATTTCAAGATTGACGTGTGAATCCGGAGTCGCACTGACTATTCACTCTACAGTTGCTCCAGCGGCATCGGGCATGCCCTCGCGTTAGAATTCAACTCCAAAGGTTGTCATTCCCTCTTCAATTGCTTGTGAGATGACAATCTGACACTGATGGTCAGGCTTCCATGTTCTTGCCACTGCGCGCCGCGTCGAAAGCATCTCGGATCTCGCTGACAAAGGTATCACAACACTTGCGCTTGAGGTTGATAAGCCTGAGAGTATAGCAGCGTTGAAAGAAGAGATCACAAAAATCACGAATGGAAAACTTGATTACCTCGTCAACAATGCGGGCCGCAATTACACTGTTCCTGCGACCGACTATGACTTCGATGAAGTGGAAGACCTCTTCCGCGCAAATGTGTTCGGTGTGATGCGAATGTGCAAAGAATTCACGCCACTGCTCATCGCTGCAAAGGGAACCATCGTGCAACTGGGTAGTATTGCAGGAATAATGCCATACGTCTTTGGCGGCGCATATAATGCTTCCAAGGCCGCAATCCACGCCTACAGCAACACTTTAAGAGTGGAGCTGGCGCCTTTTGGGGTCAGAGTGGTCATAATTGTAACTGGTGGAGTTGTATCGCAACTTGCTCGTGTCGACCGGGTGCTGGCTCCAAACTCCCTATACCTTCCCGTCGAAGCCGATTACATACGTCGAACGAGGCATAGTCAGGAGGTTGGGATACCCGCAGACAAGTATGCCAATCAAGTTGTATCAAAGTTGGCCATAAAGAATCCACCGAGAGAGATATGGGCCGGTTACGGGGCAAGAATGATATGGTTTGTTACTATGTTCTTGCCAAGGAGCTTCCTGGTACGATTCTATCGCCGACCGTATCCATATTCTCTTTGCTGACAAGTTCAGGACTATTACTTCTCCCGAATATTCAATTTGTGGAAACTCTCTAGCTTGTCGGCCACGAAGAAGACCACCTGATCCCTGATTCAAGGCAGATCGGCTTGAAACCATCCCGCTGGAACTCATTCCCATTTGCAGACTTACTTGATGAGAATCGCACTTCTGTAATCTGCTGATTCTGAATCTGGTGGTAAGCAATGACTGGATGCTCGCCTTTGGCGACTTCGCTCGTTTAGAGAGCTATACAGTTCGCACACGGTAGCTTGTACTTTGAATTTTTCAGCATTAAATGATATTTACAGCAAGTCTAGCAGCTTTAACCTATCTACAAGCAACGTTCAAGCTTATTGACCAGCCCGGATTCACATGTGAATTTATCAGTCGCTACAGCCATCACTCTAAATACCACTCCAATCGACTGTATCATCTACCTACCATTCACCGACCTTCACTTGGCCGTTGTCTCAGCTGGCACTGATACAGTACCCTCTCGGATCCTCTGGTCTTCATAACCCTGATCTTTTCTCCTCATTCTCCCAGGTCGGAAATTCTAAATCATTCGATACTTCACCGCCCGCTTGGCAATGAACACCGCGCTTCTCCGTGCCATTCCTCCTTGCCTTCCTTCGCAACCTTTTAGCTTCGCTTGCGACCCGCTTCACCACCGCGTTATCGCACTGCCGCAACGCAAACTTGCAGCGAGCCACGTCTTGTTTATCAACATTTCAGTAGATCAGGGACTACTTTCTGTAACCGCCCAGGAGCGAAATATTCTTACACCGTCACCATCATGACCACGGCCACGGCCACAGCCTCTTCCTCCTCCTCCTCCTCCTCCTCGATGGTTTCCATCTTTACACGTCATTTCAATCTGTCCTAGCACATTCTTCATTAATGCAGTGAAATGTTTCATCTACAGGCCATCGTGAGGGTTAATATCTCGCCTTACACGGCTTTCATTCCCTTTTCTATCCCATTCTTCAAATACATTTCCATATTTCTGTGTTAGGAACTCAAGCGTCGCCAGGCCAGACCAAGGCGATGATGGACATCCCAACGGAGATGACAGTGGATGGCTACAGTCCAAGAAGTACTGCAGGTATTCCGGTCCAGTATGATCCATAATGAGATGCTTCGCGGGCCGCCGGGATCGCATAGTTAAGTAGGGAGTCGAGCAGCTTACCACGGTCTCCCCAGGCCAGGGTGCTGTGGTATGTTGAGACGTTGGGTTCTACGGCTCCACTGTGTGGGACGTGGCATCTATCACCGTTGCTCATAGTGAAGGCCCCATAAATGAATAAGTACACGCGGAGCCATAGCCTTATGGGAGGCTAGTGGTTCACACTGTTCCAATCTGATCCATACTGCTCCAGCCTGCTCAATTTCCTTTATTCTTACTGCGGTGCCTTACAGCACCCTAAACACTGAGCTCATCAACTTTGTTGTGGATGTACTTCCATGCAGAAGCCAGTCATTTAACAGCTCATTGCAAACGTTTATGTCCCTCGTTCAGCATAGAACCCCTGGATTTTATGGCGGTGCCACTGCTTCGACAGCTTGACGCCTCGACAAAGGGCACAGGAGCCTACGGTTTCTTATGTATTTACTCAAATCGCTGCATCCAGGGTTGCTAGTATGGCGGCTGCACATGAAGCAATTACGTCAACGGCCCTTTCAGGGCCTTTGGAAGGAGGCGGTGCGATCATACGCACGTCCGCATTTTTCTCTCTTAACTGCCTTCTCCCTCTCACCATGTTCTGCGTCCCTTCCTTCTCCCTCGTCCTTCTCCTCTCTAACGCCCTGCCCCACTCGAACCGTCAGCTTCAGCCACCGCGCTCCATTTTCCAGGTCATTATGCAACCAGCCTTGTCTGACCAAGTGTCACTTAGACGCTATCGACTCGCTCGGATTCAATCCACGATCATTCCCACGCCTTTTTGGCCTACCACTTTTCCGGCTCTTCTCTCTGTCTCTCTAGGCTGCACAGCACCTCACGAAGAGTTGGGATCTCAGTGAGCTCTTTGAGAGCGGAGAGCGTTGTGGTACGGAATCCTGCTCCTCTCCCTCGCCTGATGGCACTCGCTGCATGCGCCGCGGTAATGCATTGCAATCGCCTCCTTCATGCGCTCTTTGTCAGGCCTTCGTTTGAACTTCCAGCCACCCGGGTCGCTTTGCCGCGTCCTGGTTCACCGTTCGCCCTCCCCAGTCTTTCAGCGTATCTGATGGCCTCTTCATTCTTTCTGGGAACATAAGCCACGGGATTAGGGCACAGCTAATCATGTGGATTGGTGCAGGCCACAACCATATCCAGTTAAGAAATTAATCTATGACACGTCTTTATCACGAAGGTCTTGGATCGCTAGGAGGCGCAGTGGAAGGCGCTGTTGGGTACCTTGATGGACGCCAAAGACATATTGTAAGGGGGTAGATTGCATGAATATACTGGAGGTGTGGAGATACGGTCACGCAGCACTCGAGACAAAGATTTTCTATATCGCACCCTCGTAGAAACGAGTGACGAATGTCACGGTTGCGAGAATAAGAGATAGCTACAAATAATCGCATTGTGACCAAAGAGACTAAGTTAAGGAAAGAAACCATCTATCTCTTGGTGGTAGAGATATCATACACCATATTCATTGCCAGCTGCTCAAACAGCTGCGATTGAGGGAGAAACCCTTTGATCTATTAGATCTTTCGACATGAGCCTTTCATCCTCTGGGAGGTATCCATTTCAAGATATCTTCAGCATCGTTCACCATGTCCATGTTGCCGTCGGACATGTCATCGTCGTAACTTCCTTCATAGAATTGCTCTTCATCAGCAGCAGCCATAGCTGTCACACGTTGCAGGGCCCACTGTATCTCCAACAGATGCTTGCTTGGTAGCGGTCGCTTGTCCGGGTCTGTCGTCTCAAATGTGAACCTGGCCCCGGAGAAAAGGGCTATAAACTTGGGCGGACGACTATCTTCCGCCCAAGCCAACCTCTCTGCCTCAGCGTCATCCAAGTGTCTCGGCGACTCATACAAGCCTTGCGACGACGCGGGCTCCGTAAGCAAATCAAGCTCGCTTGAAGAAGGAAGCTTGTACCGAGTTTGCCACACAAATTCAACCTCAAGCTTGCGTTCATTGCCTCCATCCAGTGGTCTGAGTGCGAATGCGCCCTCATTCCACAGATAATGTGCCCGGGAGTCGAGGCAGATGAGGTTGAATACTTCGTCGACACCGATATCGGGATTATCAAAGGACGGAAACATCTGACGTTTCCATTCCTCGGCTCTTCCCTGTCCCCAAAAGACACTTAACATACGCCAAAATGTGGCGATATCTGCCGACTTTTGTGGGTCTATGCTAGAAAGCATATTGTGAGGGAAAATATGGCAAACTTGAGGCTTTGGGTGGTTCGTCAGGATGCATCTGTTGCCATCGCGCTCCCTACACTTTTGTGTATAGTCAGTCAGAAGAAATATTTTAAGCCCAGCTAAAGTAGACTTACAAGAATCTTTTGCCTTCTTGTTTCGCGGTACCTCTCCGTTCTCATCAGGCTGTGGGACGGTCTGAGTACTTGACCTTATTGTACTTTCGAATTGCGAAGTGCGGTACCTTTGGGTCCCTGTCAACCGTGAGTATTTCTATAGTATAATATATAGCCTAAGAGCTGGCAACTCACATAGGGATGGTATAACAGATGAATTGTTGATAATGTCTTCAACCATCCATAAACTATGACGAGCCGTTTGAATTAGATATTTGAGAGAGGCCTCATCGCAAACCTGACAGCAAGCCCAAAAAGCCGGGGTGACTGATTTTTCTTTCAATGCAGCCTTGAGTTCGGTCAACAACGTCTTGCGTTGCTCTGAGCGAATATTATAATCCTCAAGGTCTCTGCTGTCTGTCTGTTGCTGCGTTGAGCCTGGACAGCCACGGAGCAGAGATGGTGGCGTGGGCCTGGGTACACACGTAACAATCGTCGTATGTTCCGGAGATGGTAGTCGTTCCTCAGTCGAAACCACAGGTGGTAGTGGTTCCCCAGTTGAAGCCGAAGGCCGTTGTTGCCCATTCGAGGCCTATATAAGTGAGTAGTTTCCCAGATGTTATGGACAAGAGATACATACCGAAGCTCGATTTTTTCTGTCCTTTTCTCGACAGGTAAGGCATTGCTTCGTCGTCTTGCCGTATTTATCTCTGAATTGATTCGGGTTTTGCGACCGGCGACATCTGCGGCATACCTTCGTCGCTGCGTTAGCCATATCAGCAAAAACAGAATGTAAAGCGCTGGATGGGCGGAGGTACGGGAGATTAGAAGGTTTGGCCAGGAAGAGAAGTGGTGTGAAGGTTTGGTGAGGAAGAGAAGTTGTGAGAATGTTTGGTAAGGAAATCTGTGGCTTGACTATAAAGGCAGCGTGGCAGTGCTACTCAACAACAGCTTAAGTTCTACGATGAGCGGGTGCGTCTTCAATGAGTTCACTCCTGAGCAACCCTGAGCGAATCCTGAGGTAGCGGAGTTGGAGCCCGTTTTGGCTATTGTGAAGCCGGTTTTAGCTCTCGTGGAGCCAGTTCTGGCTCCTAGAGAGGCTCGACTACACTTTGCCGCCACCTCCAGACCTTGCCACCACCTCCAGACCTTGCCACCTCCTCCAGACCTTGTTGACTGCCTCCAGACCTTGCTAACTGCCTCTAGACCTTGCCGCACGTGTGCACACACGCCTTCGCGCCTCCATGCCTCCACGTCTACACGCTCACACACCTGCACGCCTACACGCCTACATCTTCTTATTCTATACCTTCACGACTACACGCCTGCATGCCTCCATACCTCCGTGCTCTTCCAGACTTTGCCGCTACCTCTAGACCTTGCGGCCACCCTCCAGACCTTGCTGCACGTGAGCATACATGCCTCCATGCCTCACACCTGCACACCTGCACGCCTGCACGCCTCCGTGCCTCTATACCTCCACGGAAACACACTATACTTCCATGCTTCATTAAGATGTTCTCTGCTCGCACATCCTGGTGCGCAATACCACAATCATATACAGCGCATAGCTGCGACCACTCCATGCTGGGTTGCTCAGTTTCCAAGTGCTGCCGGAGAGTGACTCCATCCACAGCAGAGAGACCAAGGGCATATTTATAGCGATCAATGGTAAAAACCCCAAGGCATTTAGGGACGGCGGACCCTTGTACCGGCTGCAAAGCTTTGTAGGCAAAAAATTTCGGAAAGCAATCGTGCGCTGTCAGGAGGGAAGAACTTGAAGACCAATCTTCCAATGTTTGTATTCAAAGGAATGCCTCTCACGACATCTTCACTGATGACCTCATCGACCTCCACGGGGGGTCCCATCGTTAAAGAACTGAAGGGTTTCCCTGATGCTGTTAAGATCGAGAGTCTGTAGCGCTGCCTCCACGCCGGCGTCCCATAGCTTGACTGTGTTGTCGAACGACGCCGACGCCAGCTGCTTGCCGTCCGGCGAGAAGGCCACGATGTAGGTCGCGGCCGAATGGCCCTCGAGCGTCTGCAGCGCTGCTCCCGTGTCGGCGTCCCATCTTGTCGTCCGACGCCGATGCCAGTTGCTTGCCATCCGGCGAGAAGGCCACGGCCATGACCGAGTCCGAATGGCCCCTAAGTGTCTGCAGCGCTGCTCCTGTGCCGGCATCCCATAGCTTGATCGTCTCGTCGTGTGACGCCGACGCCAGATGCTTGCCGTCTGGCGAGAAGGCTACCCTTCTAACCCAATCCGAATGGCCCTTGAGCGTCTGCAGCGCTGCTCCTCTGCCGACGCCAGCTGCTGCTTGCCATCCGGCGAGAAGGCCACGGCGCTGACTGGACCCGAATTGCACCCGAGTGTCTGTAGCGCTGCTCCCGTGCCGACGTCCCACAGCTTGACCGTCTTGTCGTACGACGCTGACGCTGACGCTAGCAGCTTGCTGTCTGGCGAGAAGGCCATGGCGCTGATCGGACCTGAATGACCCTCGAGCGTCTGCAGCGCTGCTCCCGTGCAGGCATCCCACAGCTTGACCGTGTTGTCCCACGACACCGACGCCAGCTGCTTGCCATCCAGCGAAAAGGCCACGTCGTTGACCATATCCGAAATGCGCACAAGCGTCTGCAGCTCTGCTCCTGTGCTGGCGTCCCACAGCTTGACCATCTTATCGTTCGACGCTGAAGCCAGCCGCTTGCCGTCCAGCGAGAAGGCCACGGCCCAGACCGAGTCGGAATGGCCCTCGAGCGTCTGTAGCACTGCTCCCGTACCGGCATCCCATAGCTTGATCTTTCTGTTCCACTCCGCCGACGCCAGCTGCTTGCCGTCCGGTGAGAAGACCACAGCGCTGACTGGACCCGAGAGTCAGTAGCAACGCGCTCCAATCTTTTGGGACATTCGCTAATCTCCTCGTCCACCTAGGTATCCGATCTTCAAATTGCTTCCGCACTATGCTCATCGTCGGCGCAAATATTAGTGCACTGCAATATACTTGAAGGGGGGCCTGCTCGATCACTGGTCGGCTATATAACGCGAATCACTTCATATCGTGAATATACTCGTGTAAGCGGGAACAGTCAGATTTCTAGATAATTAGTTAGATACAGATTTATGCCGTGCCTGTGTAACCTACAAGAGCAATGGACTCCAGAGAAGCAATCTCATTGATTCCTTCGGACATTTTCCTCATCCAGCTCAGCGGCTCAAGCCAATGAAGGAAATGTTCCTGTAAAAATTGATGGAATTGGTCATTATCGTAGAGCTGAGTACCGCTTTTCTGGAGGTGCTGTACTCGACTGCTTTCTATATGAGGAACAAGCTTCCCCGGAGTGTCAACGCCACAGATATCTTGCTTAAGAGAGGCCGATATAAGTTGTATGCACTTTTTGGCTAAATTTCAATGCGCTTGCTTCTCATCTACCCCTGACACATGCTTGGAAAAAAATTTCAAATGTAAAAGCTGTATAACTTAAGAAGTCCATAGAGCACCCCCATTAGCTTCTGCATCTCCAACTCGCCAACCTCGCCATCCTTAGCCAGATTCTTCATCGAGCAACTGAGAGGATCTGTAGACTAACAATCCATTGTCATTCAAGCATGAATACTCTTCTTCTTCATCGTATTCAAGTAGATCCGGATCATCAAGATTACGTCCGAAAGATAACCATTCTCTAAGTTCGGATTGATATGATGAAGACGTGATCTGACGACCTTTGACTGGAGTCGTCTGAGGAGAAGATTTGATGGCAGATTCCAAGATTGTGTCGATCCATTTTACGATAGTCACCTTCTTGGAGGGCAACATGAATGGATCTGAAACAAATAGCTTTCGTGATTCGTCAAGGAGGCAGAAGAAAAACATAACAGAATCCGTCATGATTCCAAAAACAGAAGTGTTGATCTTGCCTGCTTTCTTTCTTCCGTCTTGGACGGCAGCAAGGTAGATGATTAATTGTGGGAGTGCAAGGCCCGCACAGCCTATCTTTTTAGCTTCCCTATATATTAGAATTAGTTTATATTTCTTATAATCAAAGGAAATATTGTAGGATACTCACAGAACAACCAGAGTTGAGTCTTGGGCAGACTTTGGATTATGAGCCAATACCCAGTCCGCCCTTCCTGATATCGCTGTACCCATACCAAGACTTACTGCTTTGAGCGGCATCTCTGGGAGCCAATTTAGATGTGCTTTTGCGTTGCTGTCCTCAAGGTGATCCAACCGATCACAGAAGAGGATG
>Ga0335075_10013744_pt1 | contig 12183 bp, 9 predicted proteins | sample Lox_Sample_24_FD_206723 | JGI IMG/M metagenome (GOLD analysis project Ga0335075, IMG submission 206723) | Soil microbial communities from Loxahatchee National Wildlife Refuge, Florida, United States - Lox_Sample_2.4 | ecosystem: Environmental > Terrestrial > Soil > Wetlands | place: USA: Florida... | reverse complement strand
AGTTATTGGTGGCCTCGACGAGCGAGGCCTGCGCGGCGGCAAGCGCAGCCTGCGCTGTCCGTACGCCATCCTGCTGCGGTTGCGGATCCAGGTCGGCAACCGGGTCGCCCGGGTGCAGCTCCTGGCCCACATTGACGTGGCGGACCAGCATGCGGCCATCGATGCGGAAGGCGAGGTTTTCCTCGGTTCGCGCACGGATATGGCCGGTGAGCGTGACCGTTTCGCCCTGCGTCTGCGGCGTGGCCAAAACGGTCCGGACAGGGCGGATTTCGGCGGTCGGGGACGGCTTCTTCTGGCAGGCGCTCAGGAGAGCCAAGCCCGCCAAGGCGAGAGCCAGGACAGGTTTCATTCTGGGCCTCATGCACTTGGACCTCACCAGGGAACCCCTTCATCCCGACGCAGCCACGCTTTCGCGCCTGGTGGCACGCGTGGCCGGCGGGGCCAGCAGCTTCTCCACCCGGGAAACTCTGCGCTTTATTTCCTCCGTGCGATCGGGTCGCCAAAGCGCGCCGATGCGGTGGAGACTTTCAAGCACGAGGTGGCGGTCTTCAGCGGTGGCAACAAGTTTCGGCAGAGCTTCGATTGCACGTACCTCATCCAGATGCATGATGAGGAACTGTTGACGAGCGATTTCCCTGAAGCGCGCATGGTCGGGAACATATTCCGGCGGCACCATGCGGCCGACTTCCTTCAAGGCAGCGAAGCCACGGTCATCCACTTCGCCGATCGGCTTGAGGACATAAGCGACGGCGCGCACGAAAGCCTCCACGACGCCACCGTGCTCGATGGCGCTTTCCAGTTCGGCCCGCAGACGATTGGCGGTGGCCTCGCGTGTCACATCGCGCTCGATACGCCGGCGCGCCTCGGCGTGCTCGGCGTTCAGACCTACCAGCGACTGCAACAACGGGGACCCGTAGAGAGCAAGGAAGCTTTGCTCGGCGAGCATATCCCGCGTCTGTCCCCACAGCTTCAGGCTGGTATCTATCCAGCCGGATGCCAGGTGCTCCATCGCCAGCAGGGGATTGTTGTGCTCCGCGGGGCGCCGATCCTGCCGGACCGCTTCGGCGAGTGGGGCAAACGCTGCCACAAATGGATTGCGGTCGGAGAAGAAGCCGAAACCGAACCGGTTTGGATGCGTTTCGCGTATGGCATCGGCGATGGCCGGCGTTACCGCCGGGCGCACTACCGGGCGGATGAAGGTTTGGTACAGGCTCTCGTTCACCTCCGACAGTCTTGCGACCGTCGCGAACCGGCGATCGTCCTCCGCATCGTTGCAGCCGAGTGCGCGGATGTCGTTCAAGGTTCGCTTTTCCAGGGCAAAGCGGTAGCGGCCTTGCACAAGCTTCGGATTTCCCGGGGCCTGATCGGCCTCGGTAATCACCGCTTCATAGAGCCCCGGCGGCAGGAGATCGATCAGATCCATGCATTGGACCAATTCGGCATCTTCCTTGGTTGCCACTTGTCCGGAGACAAAGATGCCAAGGTGGCCGATGGTCTGATGCAGCGTGTAAACGATTGTCTGGCCGTTGGCTATGATCTCGTCTTCATGGTTGTAGAGGTCCAGGATCCAATCGAGTGCCTGTGGTGGCGGCGTGATGTCGTCGCCCCAAGAGCAAAACACGACGATCGGCGAGCTGATGTTGCGTAAATCGATGCGTATCCCATCCGACGTGCGGAGCTGGCCGGTGGAGAGCTTGTTGCCGATAAAAAGATTGTCGGTGATGTACTGCATTTCCTCTGCATTCATCAGAACCGGGCATCCCCACCATTTTTCGAATTCAAGGAAACGGGCCGGCTCGGTGTCGACGTTTGCATAAAGGTGGTAGAGCTTCCTCCAGAACGTATTGTCGGGATGCATCGACTCGAAGTTGGCGATGAGGCTGGCGCCGTCGAAGATGCCGTCTCCAAGGTCGCCCGCGAGGGATGTCAGCCAGGTGCCGCCGAGAAGGCCGCCCGAATAGCGCATCGGTGCCTTCCCATGTATCCCGGCCCAATACGAAAGCGGCGAGCCGGCGAGCAGGATGGGGCCGGGCAGATCCGGACGGATGGCGCATGCCATCATGACCTGCCATCCGGCCTGGCAATTGCCGATCAAGGCGGGCTTGCCGCGGGATTTCTGGTGGCGTGCTGCGACCGTCTCTATGAAATGAGCCTCCGCGCGGCACACGTCCTCCACCGTCTGGCCGGGAACGGGGTTCGGCAGGAAGCCCACGAAGTAGCAAGGGTGGCCTGCGGCCAGTGCTTCGCCGATCTCGCTGTCGTGCTTCATGCCGCCTATGCCGGGAGCCTGGCCGGCACGCGGATCGAAGACGATGAAGGGGCGCTTGGCGTCGTCGACCGGCATGTTGGCCGGCGGGATGATTCGCGCCAGGCCATAGTTGACGGGCCGTTCCAGCGTCCGTCCATCAACCAGCAGCTCTGCATTGAAGCTGAGGACATTGGGCGCGTCACGGGCGTTCTGTTCGAAGAAGTTGTTGCCGCGCTGGCGAAGCACATCGACGAACAGGATCGCGCGCTGAAAGGCGTCGATGCAGTACTCCGACACCGGGTCAGCCGGTGGGAGGAACGGCATGCTGGCCGGACCTGGCATTGTCATTGTCAGCCCCCGATAATTGGTACTGGAAAACGCCACGCCCGGTCTTGCGGCCGAGATAGCCCGCCTCGACCATTTCCCGCAGATTTGGCGCCGGACGGTACTTGTCGTCACCAAGTTCGCGGTGCAGTACCTCCATGACCGACAACAGGACGTCCAACCCGATCAGATCGGCAAGCGCCAGGGGACCCATCGGGTGATTGCACCCGAGCTTCATCCCTTCATCGATTTCGTCGGCGCGGGCGTCACCTTCGGCAAGGGCGAAAAACGCCTCGTTGATCATCGGAAGCAGAAGCCTGTTCACCACAAAGCCAGGCATGTTCTTGACGGTGATCGGGGTCTTGCCCAACTTTTTCGCAAAATCGATCGCCGCATCGTGCGTTGCGTCGGTGGTCTGCAAGCCGCGCACCACCTCGACAAGCTTCATCACCGGCACCGGATTGAAGAAGTGCAGCCCGATGAAACGTCCGGGGTTGGAGACACAGGCGGCAAGCATGGTGATGGAAACCGAAGAGGTGTTTGTGCTGATGATGGCATCAGGCCGCACGACCTTATCCACGGCTCGGACGATTTCTTCTTTGACCTCCGCGTTTTCCGTCGCGGCTTCAACGACAAGATCGGCCGGTGCGAGGGCGCTGTAGCTGGTGCTCGTCTGGATGAGGCTGAGTGCTGACTGCTTGGCCTCCGGGCTCATCGTTCCCTTTGCGACCAGCCGGTCGAGACCTGAGCCAACGCGTCCCATCGCCCTGCTCAGGACTTGTTCGTTGACGTCGACCAGGATCACCGGAAATCCAGTGGCGGCTGCCACCTGCGCTATGCCGGCGCCCATCGTTCCAGCGCCCACGATAGCGATCGTACGGACGGACATGGTCATGCTCCTTCGCTAGTCGCCTGGGTCGTGTCCAACGCGGACCCGCAGCTCTTCACGCCGGAAGCCATACGCAATATCCGCGGCGTTGAGCCGAACGCGGATCGTCATGTCGCTTGCGTATTGCCGGATCATCTTCATAGACCGGTACAGCATGCGTAGCGCCGAAGCCGAGGCTTGACGTTGATTTGGATCAATTGGTCGGTCGTTTCGGTCGTGCTGATCCATGGGATGCAACGCTGCGCGATCGCCCGTGCGGACGCCTCGCCGAGCCGGACCCAGCCAAGCAAGAGTGGCAGCGGATTGCATCGGCGACCTCGTGTGCGTGTTGCCCCGGCCCCAAAGGGGGCTGGTACCCTGACCGGATGGGTTGAATATATACAGTCTTGAATGTATGTAAAGAGACAAAGTGACAAGGAACCCTATGAGACGCACAAAGGCCGAGGCAGAGCAGACCCGCGAGGCCGTCATAGCGGCGGCCGTCACCGTGTTCCTGGAGCGTGGGTTCGCGCGTGCCACGTTCGACGAGGTCGCTCGGGCCGCCGGGGTGACCCGGGGCGCGGTCTATTGGCATTTCCGCGACAAACTGGCGATCTTCCACGCGCTGGAGCGACGGGCCGACCTGCCGAACGAGGCGTTGGCCAGCGGCCTGAGGGCGCGCCTTGGCGACGACCGCGGCCTCGATCCGCTGCACGAGCTGACGCGCACGATTCGTGAGGGGGTGCAAGCGTTCGAAGCTAATACCGAACGCCGCCGTATTCTCACGATCCTATGGCTGCGCTGCGAATATGTCGGCGAGATGCTGCCGGCCTTGGAGCGCCGACAACGCGCTGACGCGGCGATGCAGCAGCTTTTCGTCGAGGTCATTGCGTTGGCCGCTTCCCGGGGCCATTTGGCGCCCCGATGGTCGGCCGAAAGGGCGGGCCGCGCCTTGCTCTTGTTGGTCAACGGGGCGGTCGAGTACTGGCTGCGCGCGCCGGAAGACGCTCGGCTGGAGCCCGAGATCATGTCACTGGTGACGGTGTTTCTGGAAACTATTCGTTTGCCGGTGGCCCTAGCCGCCAATCGATGAGACGAGACGGATTTCGCTTGGCCGCGAGCGACTGAAAACCTGGGACGGACGCGCCGACTACAGCGAGCCGACCACTCGCAATTCGTCCCGCGCAATCTCGCTGAACTCCTTCATCGGGTCCAGGCGGCTTTGCCAGATGGCGCATTACGTCACTCGCCCCACACCAAAAAGAGACCGATGTCACCCGGCTTACCGTCGGGAAATTCCAATACGCGGGCGGATACAGAGAAACCCAGTGGTCTCAGCTCGCGTTCCCAGCGCAGGTAGATCTCCGCCGGTTCGCCTCGCAAAGTGCCTGGCCAATCGCTCTCAACATTTATGATGCGGCGCCCGCCATCGATACAAAGCTGACTGGGGAACTGCAGCAGCATGTACTCTGTCTTGCCGCGCTCTGCGGCCTCCTGCGCATTATGCAGAACCTGCCGCCATCCCGGGTCGAAAACGTGTGCATCGATGAGCTCAGTGGCTCGGCGGCTTCGCTCTTGTGCTGCCACCCGTCGCGTTTCGTCGTGGTGTTGCGTCTCGCCACGGTGGAAATCACCAACAAGAGCGCGAAAGTGCTGGGCGGCAATCCCAGAATCGCCGCTTTTGGGCGGCTCAGCAGCCGGCGTTGCTGCTGGGGGCTTGGCGAGCGCCACCTCCCATGCCGGAAGCTTGTATTCGCCAAACAGGCTGAGCAGGCCGCTGCGCTGTTGCGACCCCTTATTTGCCGGAGCATCGGGTTGCATAGCCGCGATAGCATTCAGCAGATCCGCCCGGCTGACGATTCCAACAATCCGTCCGTCGCACACAACCGGTACGCGCTTGATATGATGGATTGCGAGCAGCCGCGCGATCTCGCCAACGTCGGTATCCTCTGAGACAGTTACCAGCGGCGCCGACATGACATCGCCTGCTGTCCGGTCCTTCGCTTGCAAACGCGCCTGAAAGTCATCATCGAGTGGCTGCGCGCCGGTTACCAGCCGGAGCCACCAGTCGATTCGCGCCACACGTTCGTCCGGAGGCCGACCGATAATGTCGCCCTCGCTGACCATGCCGATGGGTACGCCGTCGGCGTTGATAACGGGAACAGCGCTGATTCGATTTTCGAGCAATATCTTGGCAACGTCACGCGTCAATTGTTCCGGTCCAACAGTTATAACCTTGGCGGTCATCACGTCGCGAGCGTGCCTCGGGACCGTTTGCTCTGCCCGGTCGTCCTGCGTTGCGTTCATGGCATCGATCCTGTTCGAAGTCTCTGGATTGCTGGCGCCCTGCCGGGAACCACCCCGAAAGGCAGACCGCTTGCCTTACGGCACGCGTTGTGGCGGTTTAGCTCGCGCCCTTTCCGGGTGTGCCGGCCTCCTTGGCCAGGTCGAGTACTTTTGAGAATTCCTTCGTGTAGCTGTCCCAGCTTGCTTGGACGAATTCACACTGCCGCTTCATCATTTCCAAAGGATCATTGGAGGTGGCCATATCCTGGAGCAGATTTGCTTGCGCTTGCAGGCCCCGCGCTGTGAAGGAAAGCAACCCGGCGTACCACGTTGCGAAAGTCCCGAGTGCCTTGCCCGGCCAATCCCAAGGCTGCCCGAATGACGCTAGAAGTGTTGAGGCCGGCGTTGGTGCAGTTTGTGGGGTGGGTGGCATGACAGAAACTCCTTTTGGGGTTGCCGGCTAGTCCGGCTGAGCGATGTGTGCTTGGTCAGCCTCCGGGTATTCTAGAAGCATGGGGCAGATTCGCGGATCGGCTTCGGCTGCTCTCGTTGATCCATATCCGGATCGAACGATGTTGTCCGCCGTGTCGGACTATCCGAGGATGTGATATCCGCCATCGACATAAACCGTTTCTCCCGTGATAAGCTTGGCGAAGTCAGTCGCCAGCACGGCCGTCGCGGCGCCCACATCCATGATGCTGACGAGGCGCCTCGCAGGTGCGAGTTTCGCGGCGCGCTCGATCAATTCATCGAAATGATCGATCCCGGACGCGGCCCGTGTCTTTATCGGCCCTGGCGAGATGGCGTGGACACGGATTCCCTTTGGCCCGAGTTCGTAGGCCAGATAGCGTACCGCGCTTTCCAACGCGGCCTTGACTGGCCCCATTACGTTGTAATGCTCGATAACTTTCTCGCCGCCGTAATAGCTCATCGTGAAGAGAGCGCCGCCGTCATGCATGAGCGGCTCGGCCAGATGCGCCATGCGGATGAATGAATAGCACGAGACATCCATCGCCAGCAGGAATCCATCGTGCGAGCAATCGGCGAGGCGCCCGTGCAGGTCCTCCTTCGGTGCGAAGGCGATGGCGTGCAGCGCGAAATCGAGCTTTCCCCACTTTTGCTCGATGGTCTGGAACACGGCTTCAAGCTGGCCCGGCTCGCGCACATCGCAAGGCATGAAGATCGATGCCTCGAGTTCTCTTGCAAGCGGTTCCACGTAGGGTTTCGCCTTGTCGCTGAGATAGGTGACGGCGAGCTCTCCGCCGAGAGCGCGAAATCCTACTGCGCACCCATAGGCGAGCGAGTGTTCGTTGGCGATGCCCAGGACAAGCCCCTTCTTGCCGCCGAGCGGCTTCTGCGGAAGCTCGATCATGTGTGCTTCTCCTGTTGGACGCCGCCGTTCAACACGGCGGCGGGCCGGGACACATAGTTTGGGCTGTTGAGTAGCTTGATCGTCTGCCGCGCGATTGTCCGTTCCTCGTCGGTGGCAATCACCCGCACGGAGACGCGGCTCGCTGCGGTGGAAATGCATTCAGCGCCTTGCTCATTGGCAGCCAGATCAAGTTCTATGTCGAGCCAGCCGCTTCTCTCGCAGACACGGCGGCGGATCTCGGGGGAGTGCTCACCGATCCCCGCCGTGAAGACCAGGCCGTCAAGCCCGCCGAGCGTCGCGGTCAATGCGCCGAGTTCGCGGGCAACGCGATAGACGAACATGTCGACTGCTTCCTTGGCACGGCAGTCGTCCGAATGGAGCAGTACGCGCATGTCGCTGCTGATTCCCGACACGCCGAGAAGTCCGCTCTGGTGATAGAGCAACTTCTCGATCGCATCGGCGTTCATGCCGCGCTCGCGCAGGAGATAAAGGATCACCCCCGGGTCGAGCGCACCGCAGCGCGTGCCCATCGGCAGCCCGTCGAGTGCGGTGAATCCCATTGTACTATCGATGCTCTTCCCGTCGCGCATGGCGCAAAGGCTGGCGCCGGAGCCAAGATGGGCGGCGACAACCCGTCCACGCGCGATGTCAGGCGCCCGCTCTCGCAGTGCCGAGGCGATGTAGTCGTAGGAAAGGCCGTGGAATCCATAGCGCCTGACCCCGGCGTCGTGCAGTTCTCGCGGCAGGGCGAAGCGTTGGGCGACCGGTGGCTGGCCGTGATGGAAAGCCGTGTCGAAGCACGCCACCTGGGGCAGCGATGGAGCCACGGCGGCAATGGCCCGGATTGCCGCGAGATGGTGTGGCTGATGCAGCGGCGCCAGCGGACACAGCGATTGCAGCGCGGCCAGCGCCGCGTCGTCGATGAGCGTTGCCTCGGCAAAAGCGGTGCCGCCATGCACGACGCGATGCCCAACGGCGACAGGGGCTCGACCGCCAAGATGCGACGGTGCCCAACCCATCAGGTCCTCGAACAGGGCCTCGTGATCGAGTTTAGCGTCGGGCGGCCAGCTTTTCTCGGCGATGGTCGCGCCGTTCGCGTCCTTGGCGGTCATGCGTGGCGCCAGGCCAATACTGTCGATCTGCCCTTTGAACAGCAGGGGGGGCTCCTGCTGGTCCATGACGGGGTAACCCGAGAACTTGATGCTCGAGGAACCCGCGTTGACGACCAGAATGAGGTCTTCCATGGCGGTCACCCTGCTGCCGGAGCCGCCGCCGCCTGCCGCCGCGCGTGCGCGAGAAGGACAGCCACCGCCGCCGATGCCATTCGGGTGCGCAGATTGTCCGCGCGGCTGGTCAACATGATGGGGAGTCGCGCGCCCAGCACGATGCCGGCGGCGTCCGCCTTCGACATGTAAGTCAACTGCTTTGCCAGCATATTCCCCGCTTCCAGATCGGGAACCAGGAGGATGTTCGCCTTGCCTGCGACGGGCGAGACGATGTGCTTGGTTTGGGCGGCCTCCTCGCTGACAGCGTTGTCGAAGGCCAAGGGGCCATCGACGAGGCCGCCGGTGATCTGGCCGCGATCGGCCATTTTACAGAGCGCGGCGGCAACCAGAGTCGACGGGATTTTTTCGGTAACGGTCTCCACAGCCGAGAGAACCGCGACCCTCGGCCGCTTGAAACCGAGAACTTGCGCAAGATCGATAGCGTTCTGGCAAATGTCGCGCTTATCTTCGAGCGTCGGGAAGATGTTGATCGCCGCATCCGTGATGATGAGCGGATCGGGGTAATTCGGCACATCCATGATGAAGGCGTGGCTGATGCGCCGGGCCGTCCGGAGACCTGTTTCGGCCGCCGTGACCTCATGCATCAGTTCGTCGGTGTGGAGACTGCCCTTCATCAGGGCCTCCACCCTGCCTGCCCGCGCAAGGGCGACGGATTTGGCGGCCGCGGCGTGGCTGTGCTCTACCGAGACGATCTCGAATGTGCCGAGATCGATGCTTTCGGCGGCAGCGACGGCGCGGATCTTTTCCTTAGGGCCAACCAGAAGAGGAACGATAAGATGCGCTTCCGCGGCGCGGACTGCGCCTTCAAGCGAGGTCCGGTCGCAAGGATGCACGACGGCTGTCGGGATGGGCTCAAGCGTGGCGCATTGCGCGATGAGCTGCGCATACCGGTCGTGCCGCTGGAGCTGAATTTCGGGCAGCATGACGCGAGGGCGCCGGATCTTGTCGGCCGGCGCCATCGTTACGGCCGTGCCGGTGATGACGTCCTCGCCGTTCTGATTGACACAGCGGCAGTCGAAAACGACGATGCGCTTCTCCGGCCGCTTTTCCTTGGCGGTCACCGTTACTGTGATCGTGTCACCGAGCCCGACCGGCTTCCGGAACTGCAAGTCCTGCCCCAGATAGATTGTGCCGGGGCCAGGAAGACGCGTCCCGAGAACGGCGGAGACGAGCGCGCCACCCCACATGCCGTGTGCGATGATCCGGTGGAACATGTCGGACGCGGCATAGGACTCGTCGAGGTGCGCCGGGTTTACGTCGCCGGACACCACAGCGAAGAGAGCGATGTCGTCTTTTGTGAGTGTCCGGCTGATGTTCGCGGATTCGCCGATAGCGATCTCGTCGAAGGTGCGGTTCTCAATGAAGTCGCTCGGGTCCATGGTGACCTCCAGCGTGTAGTGACGTGCAGCTCAGGGCTCTCTGACGTAAAAGCCGGGAGCATCCCGCCGTGGGGAAAAGCCTTTCTCGGCGGCACCCATCGGCGGCGGCGCGATTTTTTCAGTGGAATGTTGCGCCAGCCAGGCCTGCCACTCCGGCCACCAGGACCCCTGGTGCACCGGCGTTTCCGCCTGCCAGGTGTCGGGATCGACGTAGTGCTGCTCCGGAAGCCGTGTGCTGATCTGGTAGCTGCGTCCGGGCCGCCCGGGTTCGCTGACGATTCCTGCGTTATGGCCGCCGCTGGTAAGAACAAATGTCAGGGGCAATGTGTGCAGCAGATGAATCTTGTATACCGACCGCCAGGGTGCCACGTGATCGGATACGGTGCCGACCGCGAAGGCTGGGACCCGGATATCGGGGGGCGAGATTGGATGCCCCTCGACCTCGTAGTGTCCCTCTGCCAGATCGTTGCTGAGGAACAGCCGGCGCAGATACTCGGAATGCATGCGCTGCGGCAACCGGGTCGCGTCCGCGTTCCACGCCATCAGATCGTTCATCGGCTGCCGGCCGCCCATCAGATAGTCATGGATGATGCGAGACCAGATCAGGTCGTTCGAGCGCAGGATCTGGAACGCGCCAGCCATCTGGTAGGTATCGAGATAGCCGCTGTCCCACATCATGTTCTCGAGGTAAGAAATCTCGCTCTCATTGATGAACAGCGTCAGCTCGCCGGCCTCGGTAAAGTCGCCCTGTGCGGCGAACAGCGTCATCGAAGCGAGACGACTGTCGCCATCGCGTCCCATGGCGGCCGCGGCAATCAACAACAGGGTGCCGCCGAGACAGTAGCCGGCAGCGTGGATCTTGCGGCCCGGGACGATCGCCGAAACGGCATCGACCGCGGCCATGACGCCGAGCCGCCGGTAGTCGTCCAGACTCAGGTCGCGGTCGTCCGCCGTCGGGTTCTTCCATGAGATCATGAAGACCGTATGGCCCTGATCGACCAGGTACTTGACCAGCGAATTGTGCGGCGACAGATCGAGGATGTAGTACTTCATGATCGTCGCCGGGACGATAAGGACCGGCTCGGCGTAAACGCGCTCGGTCGCGGGCGCGTATTGGATCAGCTCGATCAGGTGGTTCTGGAACACCACCTTGCCGGGCGTGATCGCGACATTTCGGCCGACCGCGTATTGCTCTGCCCCGACCGGCGGGCTGCCGTTGGCTGTTCGCCGCAGATCCTCGACCAGGTTGCCAAGACCTTTGACGAGATTGAGCCCTCCCTGGCTGATGGTTGCCTGCGCCACCTCAGGGTTTGTCCAGATGTAGTTGGAGGGTGACACGACATCGAGCAACTGCCGCACGGTGAACGCCAGGCGTTGCTCGTTGCGCTGCGTCATGCCATCGACGTTGGTCGTTGCCTCGTTCCACCATTGCTCTGTCAGCAGGAATCCCTGGTAGATCAGGTTGTAGGGCCATCGCTGCCACTCTTTTGCCTGGAACCGCCGGTCCTGCGGCAACGGCTCGACACAAGGCGGGGTTGAGGGCTGGATCAGCGCTTCCGCGGCGTATGCCGCAAGCCGCGCATTGCCGCGCAGCCATTTCTCGATGAGCTCCAGTTGTTTTCCTGACGAAATCAGCAGGTGCGTGAGCCAGTCGAAGTCTTGCTCGGCCAGCACGGCTGGACTCAAGCCGAGCGTCAGCCGCGCCAAGTTTGCCTTGAAGGTGCGATCAATGCCCTCGTAGATGTAACGCTTGGGAAGCGGTGGACGTGCTGTCGCCGGCAAAGGCAATGACTGCCGCACGGCGCCGGCCAGGCTCGGCGGCCCGGAAGGCTGCGCCGCTTTGCAAGCTGGAGGGGCCGTTTCTGGAAGCTTCGTCTGCGCGAACTTTTTTCTATTCGGCGCGGGTTCTGCGACGATGTCTGACATGGCAGGATCTCCGTGCAATTGCTTGTTGCAGCACGTCAGTTCCCTCGGTCGCTTCCTCAGGCTTCACGCTCCGGCTTGGCGGGTTGGCATTGGAGCCGGCCCACCTGACCGAGTGCGGTGCGTAATTACCCTTTGTGGGGGAACTCACATTGATCCTGATCAAACATTCCGACGCTTGTCGTCCATGCAGCGCCTCTCATGTTCGATGATCTGTGGGCTGTAGGGCGTGGTTTGTGGCCCCACTTTCCAAGGTCGCACTCGGCTGGCGCTCATGGTCGATGCGCCACGCCCCGTCGATGAGCTGCGGGGTTGCCGGAGGCATCGATTCAGAGATTAGCCGCAAAATCAAGTGGTTCACGTCCCCGACGCGGGAGCGTCCAGAACCTGGTGGGATGTGGCGGGCATCGATATGACCGGTCAGGAGATGTTGACCTGGGGGTCGTCAATGCGTTGGGTATTGCAATTGATCGAGACGGGCATGCCCAGCGGGGTGG
>Ga0335075_10013743_pt1 | contig 12184 bp, 19 predicted proteins | sample Lox_Sample_24_FD_206723 | JGI IMG/M metagenome (GOLD analysis project Ga0335075, IMG submission 206723) | Soil microbial communities from Loxahatchee National Wildlife Refuge, Florida, United States - Lox_Sample_2.4 | ecosystem: Environmental > Terrestrial > Soil > Wetlands | place: USA... | reverse complement strand
TCGTCTCCGACTCGGGTTTCACAGTTATAGTCATTGCTGTGGCAGTCGTCGTGCTCATGAGAATGGGGGAGTAGAACGATCACCGACGCAGACGGGAGGGAGCTCGAGTCCCAGTGTTGGGGAGTCGAGGAGCGTGTCTCGGTAATGGCGCGCGCCATGGCCTGGTCTGGGTGGGGGGTTGTGCCATCGTTGATTGTTAAGGGCGAGCAGCTAGCTGGCTGCAGAGAGTAGAGAATATCGACGTGGTGGATGGAGAGGATGGCGAAAGATCAATACATAGAGATAGGGATGTAGAGAGAATAAAGATAGTTGAAAGATATTTGGGTATTGAGAAACGGGTATCGAGAGTAGCCTCTCTCTCGTTAGTTGATAGAAGAAACGGGGGAGACTATAAAAATAAAGAAAATGGCTTTTATAAACAAATAAGAGGTTGAAGTTACACTGTGTGTAACCGAGTCTTGTATGAGTCCCGACACGGAAATTGTATGAATATATCATTCAAATCAATTTGTGAGTTGAGCGCTAACTAGATGTACATGCCGCAAAGGTCCCTCCTAAATCATTATGATCCAATTTACCACCAGTCACCTTGGTCGTGCATTGCCTCCTGTAGCATTCATCAGTATATTCATACCTTATGTGAACGTATTGGGTACTTACCGCAACTTTAACAAATCCTGCGATATTGCTGCCAGCAACCAGTGATGGGTACTCGCCCTCCTTTGCTGGAACATACTCCTTAGCATTCTTCATTCCGTTCTCAAATGCAGCCTTCATGATGTCTTTGAGCTTGTTATCGACCTCTTCACGCGTCCATGATACCCGCTGGGAATTCTGTGCCATCTCGAGACCTGAGACTGCTACACCACCGGCATTTGCTGCCTTGCCTGTTCGATTATGTCAGCATCCCATCTCTAGTAAATGGTGTGAGATGTAATAGCTTACCTGGCGCGTACCAGATGGCCTCGCTCTTCTTCTCCTTTCTGTGAGCCTCGAAGACATCAATAGCGTCCTGTGTGCAACCCATGTTCGACCCCTCAGCAATAAATCTCGCACCGGTTGCAATTAGCGCCTCCGCCTCTTCCTTGCTAACCTCATTCTGTGTCGCACACGGGAGAGCAACGTCAACCTTAACGTGAGTCCACGGCCGGGCACCGTCAATATATTTGTATCTGCCCTCATGATCGAGGTCGGAAAGTGATTGTCGCTTGACCTTTAATGCGGCAATCTTGCTGATGTCTTCGGGAGTGAATGGCTTGTCGCCCTCAGCGATGAGCGTGCCTTTGCTGTCGGACATGGAGACGACGGTTGCGCCTAGTTCTATGGCTTTGAGGGCAGCATATTGGGCGACGTTTCCGGATCCGGAGATGGCGACAGTCTTGCCTTGGAAGGATCCTTGGCCAGCGTATGCAATCATGAGATCAACGTACTGCAGCTATGTCAATATTGGGATCTTCGTAGCTGCGTTGCAAAACCTACATAGACGAGACCAAAACCAGTAGCCTCAGGTCTGATCAAGCTACCACCCCAGCTTCCCCCCTTACCGGTGAGAACGCCTTCCCACTTGTTCTTCTCAGCGCGATAGGCGCCGAAGAGCCATCCAATCTCACGACCCGAGACACCAATATCACCAGCTGGGACATCTGTGTCCGCTCCAATGTGCCTGTTCAGCTCGCGCATAAAGGCAACACAGAACTTCCGGATCTCGTTGTCTGATTTGCCCTTGGGGTCGAAATCAGCTCCACCTTTTCCACCACCAATATTGACTGCTACAGTCAGAATAGTTCCTTTGATTTGTGCTTGATGAAACTGTGGCATAATCCAGAATCAATGGCTGACTGAGGGGTGTTACTTACTTCCAGTCAAAGCATTCTTGAAGATTTGCTCGAAGCCCAAGAACTTCAGAACAGACAAGTTGACAGTGGGGTGGAATCGAAGGCCACCTTTGTAGGGGCCAAGGGCCGAATTGAATTGGACGCGATATCCGCGGTTGACCTGGGGCTGAAGCTTGTCATCTTCCCAGACGACACGGAATTGGATGATCCGCTCAGGAATCGAAACGATTTGGAGCGCTTTCTTGTACTCAGGGTGCTTTTCGAAGAGAGAGGAGTGTTCGAGGGTGGAGGCCAGCTCTGGGACGCTTTGAGTTAGCTATTTGCCGGCGAGATCCCAGCGGCCGATGTGATTATTGGGCATCAATAGACAAAGAAGCTCACCCTTGTAGGCCTGCTCGAACTCGGGCTCAGATGGAAGGTTAGACATGACTGTGAAGGGGCAATTGAGTCAATTCTATGTGGTTGATGTCAATTGCAGTAGAATAATGATGGTGAAGCTGTATCTCAACTCGAGGTCACAGTTGGGCAATGGCGTGGGTGGTTGGCTTTTATGGGTGGAATGTGAAGAGAGGGAGGATGGCGGGCCAGAAAGAGAGCTTTATACCTGAGTCCGCGGGAAGAGGCAGCACAGCAGCACCACCTCAGAGCTTGACGGGTTGGCGCAGATGGATAGCTCGCACCTCGTTGGACTTTTTCTTCTCAATTGCCCGAGGCGACTAGGGAAGCTGCTGCCCGCATAACGCCAGTCCGGCATCGATTGGAGCAGCCATGCGGATGAGGATTGAAAGCTTTGCGCCAGTCCACACCTGATGCTTTTCCCTCAATCATGACGTGACCCTGTGCCTCCACGCCGCCATCGGTGCCGATCCAAGCGGGTGGAAACTACGCCCGTTACCGTCTAGGATCTTTCTACTAGGTGCGTCCCCGCGTGGTGGAGCTTCGGGTATGGTTTTCTTTTTCCACAGCTATGACCAGTCATGGTCTTCTTTGGGCAGCGTTGACCAAATGTGCATGTCATTACTGTTGCCGATAAGCCTTATCGGCCAGACAGGCATTGTTCATTACCGCCATTGGCTCGTCAACTGTTCCCTTTTCTCTATCTCGCATACCCGAAAGCAAGGGACCCCTTACACTATTCGTCGCCGGGATGAGCTTTTGATCATCACATGCCATCTCCAAACCTTTTCTCTCAGTACCTTATTCAAGCCCAGATATCACAATCAATAGACATAATTCACTCTTCACTAGTCCCTCCAGATGTAAAAATTCTTCAAAGAGCTGCGTTGTACCTGCATCCCGCTCAGACGCGCTCTTCCTGGATTCTCCGAGATTGGTTGTTTGTTTAGCTAGCTTCTGTCTCACGCGACAATGCAAATTTCAATGTCTTTTTGTTATGCGATATCGGACATCCCACACCTCGATGGAAATTTTCACACGCTGAGGCTTTTTCTCAGCCTTGCCTACTTTTTATTACACGGCCTCTAATTTACAGCTTGAATTTCGTACTCCTTACGTATCTCGTACTTCATAGCTGCGCGATTTTGTCGCGAGGCCCATGTTTGGTAGGACATCCCGCGAGTCCCTTTGGCGCATTCCGGCGATTGATTCATCGACCTGTGAGTACATTAAGCAGCTCTGAGAATCTTCCGGCAAGGCTACTCATTTCTTTTACTAAACTCCACTGCCTCCGTGGCATTGCTACACAAACAAGGTAAAACCTCTCGCGACTCTATTAATCTGCGTTTGTAGGATCCCAATCCGTCACTAGGTACTCATCAAGCTTATCCATAGCCTTCATATCATCTTCACCGATCTCGAAACCCTCAATCTGCGCGTTCTCCACGATTCTGCCCTTGGTAACGCTCTTGGGCAATGGCACATAGCCGTGCTGAAGCGACCATCGAACCATCAATTGCGCAGGCGTGCACGAATATTTCCTCGAGAATTCCACTATCTTCGGGTCCTCCATCCGTTTTGCTCGGGCAAGCGGTGCATATGCCTCAATGATTATACCCTTCTCTTTGCAGAAAGAGGTAATATCGGTACGGGTATTGAACGGATGTACTTCAATCTGGTTGACAGCTGGAATAATACTCGGGTTTGTTTCGAGAAGCTCTTGGAGCTGGTTGGGAGTCAATTGCTGCTCATCAGTCAATTATGATGATACTGACATGTTTGACCCCGTAATTGCTGACTCCAGCAGATCTGACCTTCCCATCACGAACTGCGTCTTCTACGGCTGCCCAGCATTCTAGGCGTCTCCTCTTCCCGCCGTACGGACTATGTAGAAGATATAAATCCAGATACTCCAACCCGCTTTCTTTTATGCTTTGCTTGATAGCTCTCCGCGTCGCGTCGTACCCGGAGTTGGTCTTCAGCTTCGTTGTGAACCATATATCTGTTCTTTTCAAGCCTTGGGTGTTGTTCTTCGACTCCAAAAAGGCCCGCACCGCAGTGCCAACCTCGCCCTCGTTTGCATACCATTGCGCACTGTCAATGGCACGATATCCAGCTTCTAGGGCCCAACGTACGGCAGATTCAGTCTCTCGCCCTGAGGTCATGTAGACACCGAGGTGGATCCGAGGCATCGAAACGCCATTGTTCAGCTTGATGCGGCTGGATAACGAAAGAGAGGTAGCTGACATTGTAGATTTTCTTGGGGAAAATCGATCTGGAACAAAAACTCCGTTAGCGGCGATATACCGTCATAACTATCGGCAATCCTCGAGCCACTATTGCCATCATTATTACCGCCACATCTGCGAATGACAATCAAATCGAAATTAGTAGACAGCATGTTACCTCAGAGCATTACTCTAGTAATTGCAAACTTGGTGGTTGCGGAATCCTAGTCGGGCTTCGAGGGCTGACCAATGAGAATACATTTCAAAACCATATCGCTACACCCCGCCCCCGCGATTGTTCTGGCCTTCTCGCATGCTTCGGTGACAAACGAACTTCCCAAAAGGGTGAGATGCTTCCTCAGCCGTCAATATTCCCCTTGCTGTAACAATAATCCTTCCAGCCAGGCCGCCGAGGAGGGCGATCCTCGCCAATGAGAGGCGTGACGGTATGATATGACCTCTGCATGAAGGCTGAGCAAATACTGGCTGCATTGCCGTACGGTAATTTATAGGTCCATATTTTAGGGGTGGTGGGGAACAGCATGCCATCCATGCATGAACTTTATCGGTCGTTTTCAGCTGGTTCGATAATTGCAAGATTCATTCCGCTTTGCGGCTCATTATGGGCTCAAAATAGGCCCATATAAGATGAGTCGCAAATCGCCATCTCAGCCTTACAATAATGTTCATGGTTGCTTTCTTGTTCTGAAATTGAGCGCACTCGTTTATAATCTCCCATCGTAATAAATCTCTCATCGATTTCATTTCTCTCATTGCCGACAGCTGAAAACATGGGTGATCACGATTCTCCGGGTACCTGCCTAAGCTCTGATCCCCTACATCAACTCGAGCATGAGGTCCGGGATATTCTCCTACATTATTTTGGATGTCTAAAACGGGCTAATCGTAAGAAATTTTATGACTCGTTGAATGCGCATCAAAAGCTACGTATCAGAGAGGAGCACCGCCGCATTCGGGCGCACAGAGCTCTTTTTGAGAAACGTGACGATGGACTTGTGCGTCTACTCACGACCAACCTGAGTATGTTGAGGCAATCGAATGACTTCAAAAAACTGCTACATCAAGGCCCCGCCGAGGATATTATAGAGCAAGGTCCCGAAAGTTCAACACCGAGTCCTCCGAACCGATATGGCTTGAACGCCAACATGATATTGTTCAAGGACTCAAAGAAATACACTGACAAGGATTATCCGGACGAGTTTCCCAATCAGAAGATCCCACTCGATGAGTTATTATATGAGGAGGATAAGGCAAGGAATCCCCTCATGAAGGAATGCCCCAAAAATATGATCAGATATTTCCATCTGCCAGCAAACAATATGAGTTGGGTTGAGGTAGGCTATGGTGTACGTGCCAGTCATATATCATTTGTGTTAATAACTGAGTAGGAAGCCATTGCTCGTCATTATAATGAAAAAGTCCCAAAATATGAAGGCATCTTTCGGAGACCAGAACATCCGTCAAAGACATACATGATGCTTCGTCCCGAGTTCTGGCGGGGTCAGCAACATGGTGGTCGGAAAGATGCTGTGCACGCTAGGCATATGAGACCGCGCTGCGATATTATTTCAACAGGTATGTCGTGATGTTTTTTTCCTCCAAAGAAAGAGACTAAACAGACCCAGATCCCGATTCACTCGAATATTCCCCCAAGAATCTTGTCCTCTTTGTAGGTTTTCTCTCTATTTAATTGCAGGATTTCTTCTCGATGAATGAATCTGTCATTGGTAGAAGCAGCTGACGAAAAACAGATGCCATATCTTCATTGGGAAACGGATAGACGGAGATCTAAGTTTGATGAAATCATACGAGATATTACAGAAGAGCACAAGGAAAAAGAAGAAAAAAGGTTGGCCAAAGCACGTTCCAAAGTGCCAGCAGTTGCGGCAGTGACAACCACGAATCGGAATGGAAAGGCAGAGATGGTGGGGGAACCACCGCCAACGGCAAAGAAGCACAGTCTCTGGCAATTTGGAAAGCGCAAAGAAGACGAGGACCCATTGGAGAGACCTCAGACCAATGAGTCAGTACCAAAGAGCTTCAAACTAATGCACACCTTTACCGACGTTGTAGAAGCGAAGGTAAAGGCAAACAAAGAAAGGCCACTAGACAAAATCAAAGCCGAAAAAGAGAAAAGCGTGCGAACGATAATGCCTTTCACAGTTTTGGGCCTAGTTTTTTTCCGTGCAGCGATCTTGTATGAAGCAATGGAGTACTACTACGACCAAGAGCTTTTGCGCGAGAATCTCCATAGGACCCCTCCGCTCCATCCTCGCCGCACTCTTGATCAGTCTTATTACTGGACTTTGAAGACAACAAAGAAGAGAGACAGAGATCAGGTGGTATATCGTGGGACGGCGCCTCAGAAAGAGTTCATGCATCATCATGGGTGCAAGAAAAAGAAGGAACAATGTGACCACCGTCACTGCAACTGGACGAAGGAAGAGGGATGCGCGCAGTGCCAGCATGATATTCGCAAGGTTGCTCGTGTGGTTATGGTTGATCAACTTTGGCTTTGGATATTGGATGGAAGTAAGTCTCTAAAACTTTCGTTAGTGACTCTCCTCCCAATGTTTATTGAGATTTTTGCAAGTTCTCCTTATCTCAAATTTCCCTCCCTTGATGCTTCTAAGGTTACAAAATCGCATTATGTATGCCCGCTGCAAGTGCATAAAGTTGGTCGAGGGCTTTTTGGCTAAAGCATCCTGTTGCTCTCCTGACTTTCGCACATGAACACCGTTCTAATTTTGGTGTCTACCTTGACGGAAGGGAGATAATATATTTGCCCTCATGGTATTTCAATGAATCCAAGGTTATTAACGCGAAAGACTTTTGTACGTAGTTGTAAGAGGCTTCTTATCGTCGCTATCTCTCATGTTGGATTCATTGTCATTCCTATTTCGGCTGACGCCATCATCCCCTGTACTACTCCTTTCTTTGTTGCCTTCATGGATAATGCAGACAGCACTCTCGTAACGGTTGCTTAAAAGTCATCAAACAACACTACTTCCAAGTAAAATGAGACAATCGTTTCAACGACCTCCATGCCTGCATTCTAGAAATCGTGCTTTGGATATGTTTGATTTTCATATAGCATCTGCTTAGTGTTAGAAAAACTGATCATTCCATACATCATCACCTTTTGAAGTAGTTAATAGACAAACACGAAAGGACTAACAGTTTATGTAGATACAATTATCACTTGCTTTCCTAAACGCTGGGGAAGAAACAAGCCGGATCCTTCAGCTGTTCACAAAAGTCTACGGCTCCGACTAAAAGTTGCGCGCAAGGATGAGGTTCGATCAGTATATGATCTAGCTTTAATAATTATCGATCAATGCTCCCGAGTCTTCTTCGATCGTACGAAGACAGCAGATCGTCAACCACGAGTCATGGATCTGTTCGCAAATGCAATTGGTGACATTGCCAACAAGCAGACCATTGCATACGAACATTTCTGGCATTATACACAACAGGCTTCCGAGATTTACAAATCGAGAAATGTGATGGAGACAAGTGGCATGGCTAAAGCTCTTTTAGACATTAATCCCGAAGGCAAGCTTGTTCGTGAGATCAAGGATATCCTTGAAGAGCTTAATATCATGATTCAGATCAAGAAGCATCAGGAACGGGTACTTGCCGAGTTTATGAAGCATGCCAATCATATCTCGGAGGCGCTTCGAAAGGACGCAGAAGAAATAGTTGAGGATAGAAGAGCTGAATGGTGGAGAAAAGAATATGCTCATGATATTGAAAACGGTCTAAAGGATCGTGTCGCCGACTTGAATAATCTGAAGGAAAGTGCTGAGAATGCGGATAAGGCTGTGAGTCTACGCAGTGAACTTCTATATATAGGCATGGTCTCTAGGCTGACCAACATAGCTGGACGGACTTCTCGGCCTCAAGCAGCAGCAAGCTGGTGTAGTGAACGCCCGAGAAGCTGTAAGACAAGCAGAAGAAACACTCCGGCAAGGACGATCTATCATGTTATTCACGGTCATCACCATCATCTTTGTGAGCATCCTAACCAAGTATAATCGTAATACGCTAACCATGTCAACAGCTCCCACTCACCTTTTTCACTGGCGTTTACGGTATGAACAACATTCAGTTCAACAACGGCAACTACGACCTCTATTCACAACTCACCTATATGCGTAAGTATCTCTCCCCTCCCACACAACCCCACTAAAAGCCCAACTAGTGCCCATCTCACTCGGCGTGATTGTAACCTCCTTCGTCCTCGCCTTCAGCACCTTCGTGCGCGCCATCCTCTCCTTCATCTTTAGTGTCAGTTGGACGTACTTCGTGACATCGACGCGGATCTATGGGCTCTGGATCGAGTTCAAGACTAACAGTCAGAGCTTGGCAGAGGCGAGGAAGAAGTGTGTACGATCGATGAAGGAGAAGGCAAGAAGGGAGAGACAGGCTCGGCATGAGAGGAGAGAGGATGAGAAGGCGAAAGAGGTGTGTAGGAGGGAGGCGGAGAAGGAGAAGCTGAAGGCTAAGGTTCGCACGGCGCCGGAGCATTTGCTTCCGATGAGAGAGGATTTAGGGGATGTGGATTTGGGACAGGTGGCCTTCCGTGGTGCTTGAATCGTGCCAGTCAAGATGCATCTTTCCCACAAAATACTCGCCACAATCGGCAAGCACCTTGAGCTGCCTTGGGCAATATTGAACGCGAGGGCGGCGATACACAGCTGATATACTCTAGAATTAACAAAAAACAGTAAATATTCAGAAGGTCACGTGCCAGAACTGCTGTTGCAACTGGTACCCAACTTTTCCAAATATCGCCGACCATTCCCGCATCAAATACTATTTTACATAGATTTAAGCCCTCCACATCCGATACTTCAATTATTTCACCATTCTCCACCAATCTTGTATCTAAAGATGTTACTGTTGATTCGACCTCCGGTCTTCCGCCACGCCTGAGCCACACTCTAAGTAAACATCGTCAGTATATTTCACAACCGCAATAAATGGACCTTGACTCTTACAGCATTCAGCCAAACTCCATGTAACATTGTAAAGATAAAAGCCCGCTCTATAGGATTTGTTCCGTCTGGTCGCTGCTCCCAGTCGAGATTCCTATTAATTGGGCGATAAGGCGGGACTCTACGATAGTTCTGGGGCCAACCTGGAGGGTTTTCGACTTGGATGGCTAATCTCACCGGAGCCACTGGCGCTCCATTTCCTTCACCAGTTAGGCGTATCTCATAGTCTTGTAAAACGTGCTGCAGCTGCAACGTGATGGGGTTATCGGTCGTTGTGACTGACATTTTGACGTGTTAAGGATGAATTACATTTGCGCCGATGCCGTATCTTAAAAACTCGATTAAACCAGTGCCCGACAACTGCTATTCGTGGTAGCTTGGAAGATGAAGTTGACGAAACTGATCAATGTTGTGCTCCCTTCCCCCACATTCCGCGAGCGGGTCTAGACTGCGGCCCGCCGCGCTAGAGCGATTACGGCTGGTGAGGGGTCGTCGCCACACCACTTAGCTTTATATTACATCCCTCCATAAGATATTCCTCGACATGTAGCCGGCTCCTCTTGTTGCTGCTTCAACCCCATAGACCTCTTAAATTCCTCGCACTACCAATCGAACATGGCATCTTTGGCGTCAGGCTCTCCACTTCAGCGGCTTCGCGCTTCTGTCGCTGATGGGAGAGCTCAAAATTCGAGGTTCAAACAGAAGCAACTACTAAGTCTGCATATAGAGCTGCAAGCCCAAGCAGATGCAATATGCACGGCCATATCTGAAGATACGCAAAACTCTGCCGCGGAAGTTGAAACGGAGTTCTACCTGACCATGACCGCCGTACGGCACTTCTACGAATCGATCGATTTTGCTCAAGACCTAAAAGAAGAATACTTAGTCACCAAGGGTGTAGATAACACATCCCGGAGGATTGGTGCCGGGCTCGTGGTAATACGCCCGACAACCTACACGAGGCTGTTTTCCATAATAGTTCCTATAGCTGCAGCAATTGCTGGCGGCAACTGCATATTACTTGAGGTTTATTCTTCCTCTCCTAAGCTGTGGAAAAGTCCTTACCAAATGTAATAGCTCGAAGATACCCTTCTGAATCTCGATGCTGGGCTCAAAGAAGCTCTACCCGATGCACTTGATAAGGACACATTCAGCATAACGAGTCAAAGAATCTCAAACCAAGACTTAGTCACGTGCACCTTAGTGGACCAGACAGGAGAACACAATTCAGCAGCGCAGCTTGTATCGAGCTTAGAAGCACGAACAATAGCAATTGTCGATCGAACAGCAGACATTGAAGCGGCTGCGAAGGCTATTGTGATGGCAAGATTCAGCTTCCAAGGAATGTCCCCGTATGCCCCAGATCTTGTCATTGTCAACGAGTTTGTCCACAAAGACTTCTTCGAAGCTTGCACCCGCTATGCCAGTCAGTCATTTGCTTCGCATCCAGCGCCAACACGTTCTCCGCAACACCCTAGTCGCGAAGCCCAAAAAGCAATCAAGGATGCCGAGGAGAAGGGCCAGCTCTCATGCTTTGGGTCTTCCAATTTTATGCTTGTGGACATATCTGAGAGGTATAGTAATCCCCCGACTTAGGAGTAGCTAAATAACCATGCCTAGGTCTTGCCCTGTGACAACCATGAAGATTCATGGTCGATACCTCTTAATAATGTCTTGCAGCAGTCTCACGGATGCTGTATTCTCTCAAAATCAACAGTAACATACCTCCTTCCCTGAATCGAACCCTCTTAACATTGAACAGATCAACTCTACTCGCAGGATATTTCTTCGCTGACCCCAAAACCGGAAAATTTCTTAGCCAGCAGCTTGACTGTCATATATCCTGCATCAACCAAATCCCTATTCATCTGTTAGGTACATAAACTCCATTCTTCCATTCACGTCAAGCATTTGAGGCTAACAAAAAAAACAGTTGGACCCGCCGCATCAACTGCGTACCCCCCAGCCTTCCAGCACCGCTACAGCAAAGAATTGTTCACCGTCTCCCGGCCGCAGTATATTCAGCTCTCCCCCGACTCCCTCATCCTAGGGTTAGCACTGGCCGCTGGGGGGTCCAAAGCCCCGGATGCCTACACAGGAGTGGGCGTCTCCACCTCAAGCATCCGAAAGCTTGCCATGGTGAAGTTGCCGCCTTTGAAGCAGCCAGCAGGGGCTGCAATGGGATTCTTTGAACAGGGATTAGTAGGTGGAGCGGTGACTCTATTAGTTGTACTGGTGGCTGTAGGATATGGTATTTGGATATATGCATGGACAGGGGCGCAAGTTGCTGAACTGGAGAGGTGAGTGATTGAGGTTAGTTTATGTTGCATTGTAACAATGGGTTTTATATGATATATAGAGGGCCTTGATTTGGAGAGTAGCCAAAGCTGAGGTCTCAGCCACAACTATGGGGACGCATTATACATTTTATTACGGGATTCTTTGTATTTGAATGTCATCGGCTCAGAAATTTCTCCTCCCGATAATAATTTAAACATATTCTGACCACATCTGCCTTCGCAGGGAACACTCGAACGTTTTGCATCAATTGTTAGGTGGGTTTGTTGCATTGTCGATATCCCTAGATTCAAGCTAAAATTGGAGCAAATTGCAGGCAAACCGGCATATCAGGCACCTTGACATCGGCATTAGATCAGATCTGACAAGTCCGATAGTGGACAGGATTAGCCTGGCTTTCCAAATT
>Ga0335075_10013741_pt1 | contig 12184 bp, 14 predicted proteins | sample Lox_Sample_24_FD_206723 | JGI IMG/M metagenome (GOLD analysis project Ga0335075, IMG submission 206723) | Soil microbial communities from Loxahatchee National Wildlife Refuge, Florida, United States - Lox_Sample_2.4 | ecosystem: Environmental > Terrestrial > Soil > Wetlands | place: USA... | reverse complement strand
CCTGGAACTGGCGGTACTTCGACACCGTCCAGCCGTCGAAGCCGATGGTGTGCAGCTTCCTGAACTCGGTGTGCCCGCCCGGGACGATCGGCTCCTCGAGGGTGAACTCCTCCTCCCACAGCGCCCGGTCGCGCATGCTGGCGGGGAGCCGGGACTTGAACAGGTCCGGCGGCTCGATGATGTGGCAGTCACCGGAGACGAGGAACTCTTTGTACGTGGCCATCGGCAGGCCTCTCCTTTGAGCATTTACCTGGATACCAGATAGTCGGGCTTCCATGTATAAACCTAGACATCAACGCGGCCGGGGTCAACGGTCCGATGCCGGCGACGGCCGATGCCGGTGGCGGCCCTCGCGGTCGCCGGCGACGTTGGCGGCGACCGGAGGAGTCGGGGCGACCAGTCCCTGGACGCCCCGCGGGCAGCTCAGATTAGTCGCGGGCCGGCCCCGGTTGTCAGGCGCGATTTCTTTTAATGCGGAGAGAGCGGCCAGCGCCCGATCACAATTATCACTGGAAAAATAAACAATTGCCCCAGTCACCGTCAATGGTTTGTCCCGTTCAGCGGAACGGGACGTCGCTCAACCGGTCCGTTCGCTCGGATTCTGCCCTTTGAATGGGAGAAGCCGCTGATCAGGGCGGACAAACGGGTTGACGGAAGCAACCGCCGGAGTACGCTGCAACTAAAATCGAGAGAGGAAAGCCAATGATCCAGCCGGGACCGGCGAAGCGCTCCGCCGAGGATACTCTCGCGATCCAGGCCGTCGTCGTCCTTTACGGCTTCCTCGTCGACGACCGCGAATGGGACCGCTTCGACCAGGTGTTCACCGAGGACGCGGTGGTGGACTTTCGCGATCACTCGGCCGAGCCGCCCCGCGGGCTCGCGCCCATCGTGGGGCGGGCGGAGATCGTACGGCAGTTCCGCGATGTGCTGACTCACCCTTACCAGCACATGCTGGTCAACCAAGCGCTACAACTTCGACCCGCCCGCCCGCTGGGGCATGGAGCAGGCCAAGATCTGGCAATCACGGGGCGCGCAGTTCTGCTAGGAGGAATGACCCCCGACGCGCCAGCCCGCGCCGGGGGTGTTGCGCTGCTAGACGGTGCCGTTACTTGAGGTCGGCCGCGTCCTTGCGGACGGTGACCGGGTCCGCCAGCCGCTGCTCGTCGACCAGCACCTGCATCAGGGCGATCGTCTCCTCGAGCCCGTCCCCGATTCTCGGGCCCGGGGTGAAGGTGGCGGGCAGGTGCTTCATGCCCTGGATGATGCCGATCGTCTGGTAGTGCTCGGCGCCGGCCGGGTCGCAGACGTAATCGGGCATCCGGTCGAGGACCGCGGTGACCATCCGCTTGAATACCATCCGGGCCACGTTCGACCCGATACAGCGGTGGAGGCCGAGGCCGAAGCTGTGGTGGCGGTTGCCGGTGCGGGCGAGGTCGACCTCGTTAGGATTGGGGAAGACCGCGGGGTCGCGGTTGGACATCGCCCACGACAGCCAGATCCGCTCGCCCTCCTTGAACTGCTGGCCCGCGAGCTCGCAGTCGGCCGAGATCGTGCGCCCGTCGCCGGGAGCCGGGGTGAAGTAGCGCAGGAACTCCTCGGTGGCCGGGTTCAGCAGCGTGTCCCGCTCGGCCGACAGCCGCTCCCGCTGGTCCGGGTGCTCCGACAGCCACTCAAGGGCGTGCGCGGTCAGCGCGGTGGTGGTGTCGAACCCGCCCCCGATGAGCAGCGCGATAATCCCCAGCAACTCGAAGTCCGGCGGCATGGTGCCGTTGATCTCCGCCGTCGCGAGCGCGTGGATGAGCCCGGGCCTGGGGTTCGCCCTGATGTCCGCGAGCTGGCCCATCATGTCCTCGCGCATGGCGAGCCGACTCGCCTGCAGGCGGGGCATGTCCGGCGAGTTGGGCGGGGTGTAGACCGAGGCGTGGATCGGCTCGACGTAGATGTCCCAGTTCTTCAGCGGGACCCCGAGCATGCCCAGGGTGAGCACGGCGGGGACGATGTTGGCGAGGTCGTCGACGAAGTCGATCTGCCCCGTCTCGATCTTCTCGTTGAGGCTGGCGCGGACGATCTCGTCAACCAGCGGGGTCCACCTGGCCACCGCGGCCGGCGACAGGTACGGGTTGAGCGCCTGCCGGTAGTACCGCTGCTCGGGCGGGTCCATCTCCAGGAAGCCGCCGCGGAAGCCCACGTCAGGGGACGGGATCGAGATGCCCTTGTAGCCCCGCCGCTCGTTGGCAGGGTCGTGGTCGTTCGACAGGTAGTCGGCCGACCGGGCCAGCTCGAAGACCTCGGAGTGCCCGGCGGCGACCCAGTGGCCGCCGTAGGTGTCGCTCCATGCCACCGGGCACTTGTCCAGCATCTCGGCCGTGACCTCAGTGAACTGCTCCCGGTACTCGGGGGTGTGCCGGTCGAAGTGATAGCGGTTCTGCTTGCGCTCGTCGTCGGTAACCGGTTCCGTGCTCATTCGCGTGCCTCCATGCCCCGCTAGGGGATGACCGAGATTGCTTGTTCCGGACACGAACGGATCGCCTCGGCCGCCTTGGCCTCGAGGTCGGCCGGAACCTCGCCGTCGATGGCGGACGAGTGGCCGTCGACGTCGTCCAGCGTGAACAGATCGGGAGCGATCATGGCGCAGAGCGTGTGCCCCTGGCACCGCTCGGGATCCACGTGCACCTTCACGTCGGGTTTCCCTTCTTCTTAGTTCGAACGGGCGCGGCTGACCGTGGTCCCGCCCCGCTTTCCGTCAGGCGTGGTAGTCGTACCACTTGAGGTACCCGCCGGCGTCCACCCGCAGCTGCACACCGGTCACGTAGCGGGCCTCGTCCGAGGCGAGGTACAGCACCGCGTTGCTGATGTCGACCGGCTCGACCCACGAGATCGGCATCGCCTGCTGCACGCGGTAGGCCGGCAGCGCGTCCTCCAGGGTCGGGTGCTCCAGGTCGGGCCGGAAGGACCGGAACATGGGCTCGACGCGCATCATGTCGGTGTTCACGTTCGTGGGGTGGACAACGTTGGCCCGGATCTGCCGGGGGGCCAGCTCGCGGGCCAGGTCGTGCATGAAGCTCGACACCATCCGCTTGGCCACCATGTAGGCGATGCCGCCGGAGTCGGTGCCCACCTGCTGCATGGGCAGTGTGTTCATGAAGGCGGCGGTGGAGCCGGTCGCGATGATCGAGGCGCCCGCCTGCAGGTGCGGCAGCGCCGCGTGGACGGCGTTGATGATGCCGAGCCCGTTGGTGTCGAATACGTCCGCCCAGGCCTGCAGGGGCTGTTCGCTCTTCTGGCCGATGACGCCGGCGTTGGCCACCACGATGTCGAGCTTGCCAAGCTCGGCGATCCCGCGGTCGATCGCCGCCACCAGCTGCGCCCGCTCGCGCACGTCGGCCTGCACCGCGACCACCCGGCGGTCGAGGGCCTCGACCAGGCGGGCGGTCTCCTTCAGGTCGTCCGGGCTCGCCAGGTGGTAGGGGAGACTGTCGACGTCGTGGCAGATGTCGACAGCGATGATATCGGCGCCCTCTTCGGCCAGCCGCACCGCGTGACTCCGTCCCTGGCCGCGGGCCGCCCCGGTGATGAAGGCCACTTTGCCCTGCACGCGTCCCATGGACGCTCCTCTCAGAAAATCCGACCAGTCAGTACATTCTCTATCCAACGGTAAATAGTACTCTGATATGACTTTTATGGAAGGCCCTCCATCGGCTCGAAGGAGATCATCGATGCACCGCATGCTCATCGACGGGAAGCTGGTCGCGGCCGAAGCCGACCGGACTTACCCGTCGGTCAACCCGGCCACCGGCCAGCTGCTCGACCACGCACCGGACGCGTCGCCGGCCGACGCCCAGGCCGCCGTCGCCGCCGCCCGCCGCGCGTTCGACACCACCAGCTGGCCGACCGACGCCGCGTTCCGCGCCCGCTGCCTCGACCAGCTCCACCAGGCGCTGACCGAGCACAAGGAGGAGCTGCGGGAGCTGACGATCGCCGACGTCGGCGCGCCCCGGGTAATCACCTACGGCGCCCAGCTGGACGAGCCGATCGAGATTGTCCGCTACTACGCCGACCTGCTGCCCGGCTACCCGCTGACCGAGGAGATCGGCGAGCTCGAGTTCCGCGGGCAGCGGCACCGCCGCTGGGTGGAGAAGGAGGCGGCCGGCGTCGTCGCCGCCATCATCGGCTACAACTACCCCACCCAGCTGGCGCTGGCCAAGCTCTCGCCCGCCCTTGCGGCCGGCTGCACGGTGGTGCTCAAGGCCGCCCCCGACACCCCGCTGATCACCCTTGCCCTCGGCGAGCTGATCGCCGAGCACACCGACATCCCGGCGGGCGTGGTCAACGTCATCTCCTCGTCCTCGGTGGCCGTAGGCGAGGCGCTCACCACCTCGCCCGACGTCGACGCGGTCACGTTCACCGGCTCGACCGCGACCGGCCGGGCGATCATGGCCGCCGCCAGCGCGACCGTCAAGCGGGTCTTCCTCGAGCTCGGCGGCAAGTCCGCCCTGATCGTGCTTGACGACGCCGACCTGCGCGGGCCGATCGGGACGGCGACGTTCGCGACCTGCTCGCACGCCGGGCAGGGGTGCGCGATCCCCACCCGGATGGTGGTGCCCCGCGGCCAGCACGACGCGATCGTCGAGCAGGTCGCGGCGGGACTGCGGAGCGTGGCCTACGGCGACCCGGCCGACACGGCCAACTACATGGGCCCGCTGATCAGCGAGCGGCAGCGGGACAAGGTGGACGGCCTGGTTCAGCGGGCGGTCGCGGCCGGCGCCACGCTGGTGACCGGTGGCGAGAAGGTCGACCCGGGCTACTTCTACACCCCGACGCTGCTCACCAACGTGGACCCGGACAGCGAGATCGCCCAGGAAGAGGCGTTCGGGCCGGTCCTGGTGATCATCCCGCACGACGGCGACGACGACGCCGTGCGGATCGCCAACAACTCGATCTACGGGCTGTCCGGCGCGGTGTTCGGCAGCGACGAGCGGGCGCTCGGCGTCGCGCGTCGGATCAGGACCGGCACGGTCGGCGTCAACGGCGGCGCGTGGTTCGGCCCCGAAGTGCCATTCGGCGGGTTCAAGCAGTCGGGCGTCGGCCGCGAGATGGGCGCCGCCGGGCTCGAGGAGTTCCTCGAGACCAAGTCGCTGGCGATCCCGATCACCTAGCCGCCTACCCGGAGGAGCAACCCCCACCGAGGAGGGCTCATGGAACGGCAGAACGAGGCAAGCCTGGCGGGCAAGGTGGCGATCGTCACCGGCTCGAGCCGCGGCATCGGCAAGCGGGCGGCGCTGGCGCTCGCCCGCCGCGGGGCGCGGCTGGTGGTGACCGCCCGCACGGTCGAGGCGTCCGGCGGCGAGCTGCCCGGCGCCATCGGGGAGACGGTCAAGGAGATCGAATCCCTGGGCGGCGAGGCGGTCGCGGTCGCCGCCGACCTGTCGGACGAGCAGGACCTGGAGAAAATCGTCGCCGTCGCGACCGACCGTTTCGGCGGCGTCGACATCCTCGTCAACAACGCCGCCGTGACCGTCGGCTACAACTGGTCGACACCGCTGCTTGAGATGCCGCGGGCCGACTGGCTGCACCACTTCGCGGTCAACCTGCACGCGCCGTTAACGCTGGCCCAGCTGACCGTGCCGAGCATGGAAGCGCGCGGCGGGGGGCGGATCATCAACGTCACCACCGGCAGCGCGGAAGCGCACCGCCTGGTCGAGGAACCGAACCCGGTCTCCGGCGTCACCTACTACTCGGGCGACGCCTCCGGCGGCATCCCTGCCCCGGGCGCCAGCATGACCATCCCCGCCCTGTGGTCGCCGGCCTATTTCGCCAGCAAGCGCGCGCTCGACCGGTTCTCCAACGTCGTCGCGCCGCAGCTGGTGGCCAAGAACGTGTTCATCATGAGCGTCATGCCCGGCTGGGTGGCGACCGAGAGCGCGGAGGCCAACCACGAGCTCGGGGACCGGCAGGACGCCGCGATGATCTCGATGGACGTCCCCGCCCGGGTACTGGCCTACTTCGCGGCCTGCGAGAACCCCATCGAGTACACCGGCCGGGTCTTCTTCGCCGAGCGCGAGCTGGCCGCGCTCGGGCTCGCGACCGACGACTGACGGCAGGTTACCGCCTAGTGGTGCCGGCGGCCCTGATGTTGAGGTTGGCGTTCCAGATCGCGGCGGCCGTGCCGCGGACGGCCTCGGTCATCACGCTCCATCGCATCCGGCCGGCCAGCCCGGTGACGGAGACCGCCGCGATCGCCTGACCGGAGCCGCGGATCGGCGCGGCGACGCACACCAGCTCCTCGTAGGCCTCGCCGCGGTCGCACGCCACCCCGGCTTCGCGTACGCGCTTGAGCTCCGTCTCCAGCACGGTGGGCTCTGTGATCGTCTGCGTCGTCTTCCTCGGCATCGGGGCGGCCATCACCGCCCGGACGGCGTCGTCGTCGTACGCCGCGATCGCCTTGCCGAGCGCGGTGCAGTAGGCGGGCTTGCGACCGCCGCGCCGGGTCGGCAGCCGGATCGGGCCCACCACGATCCGTTCCAGGTACACCACCTCGGCGTGGTCGAGGATCGCGAGCTGGGCGGCCAGCCCGGTGCGCGAGGCGAGCGCCTGCAGGTGCGGGAACGCCGCTTCGTGGAGCCGGTTCCCGTCCACCGCGAGGGTGCCGAACTCGAACATCCGCAGGCCGACGCGGTAGCCGCCGTGATCGCGTTCCAGCCAGCCGACCTGGCACAGCTGGTCAACCAGCCGATGCAGGGTGGACTTCGGCAGCCGCGTCCGCTTGTTCAGGTCGGCCAGGCTCAGCACCTGCTGAGTGCCGTCGAACGCCTCCATGATGGCCGCGCTCCGGCCCAGGACGGTGTGCTCCGGTGGGTTCCTGTCGCCGCTCTCGTCGTCCCGCATCCGCCGCGTCGTCGCGGGCACCCGGGGTCCTGCGGCCTCGACGATCGATGTCATCGACACAGCCGACGCCCCCTCACTATGATGAGATTAACCTCACCATAACTAGGTTAATCAGTATCCTGTTGATGATCGGCGTCCGGAGCCGGACTGTCAAGGGCGTACCGACAGGTACCGGAGGAACTGAGCCGCGACCTTCGCGTCGAAGTACTCGACGCGCACTCCGTGCAGTGCCTCCGGCGGGGTGAGGGCCACCAGCGGCGACCCGTCAGGCGCGGGTGCGATCAGCTCCACCCCAGGGCCGAAGGCGGCGCAGCGGGCGGGCATATCCGGGTCGGACAGGCCGATGTGGTGGAAGCCCTCGGGCTGCTCCGGTGACCAGCTACCGGTGCCGGTCATCTCCACCAGCTCGAGGTAGGGCGGTCCCTGGAGGGAGTAGCAGAACCTGGTCGTCTCGCCGGTCGCGAGCTGCTGGCTGTGCACCGGCTCGAATTCCACCCCGAGCCTGACGGTGAAGTCTGCCCGGGCGGCCTCGACGTCTTTGAGCAAAATACCGATATGGAAATAAGCCTCGTACACTCGGTCCTCCTTGCTCAGGTGATCGCGCCGGCGATCTTCAGCTCCACCAGCCGGTCGTCGGTGAGCCCGAGCTCGCGCAGCACCTCGTCGGTGTGCTCGGCGAACAGCGGGCCGCGGCGCAGGGTGGCCGGGGTCTCGTCGAACTGGACGGGGTTGGCGATCAGCTCGCGGCGGTTGCCCTCGGCGTCGTCGAAGCTGGCGATCATGCCGTTGGCCCGCAGCGACGGGTCGTTGGCGACCTCCCATGAGTTCTGCACGATGGCCCACTGGCCCTCGATGTCGGCCAGGATCACCAGCCACTCGTCGAACGTCTTCTCCGCCATGACGGCCGCCACCAGCTCGCCCGCCGCGGGCGCGTTGGCCATCAGCTTCTCGACCGTGTCGAACCGCTCGTCGGTGATCAGCTCGGGGTGACCGCTGACGGTGGCGAACTCGGCCCAGTACCGGCCCGGCTGCAGCATCGAGAACAAGATCCACTTGTCGTCCGATGTCCGGTACGGGCCGATCAGGGGGTTCCTGGCCGAGCCGTGCCGCGGCACCGGGGGCCGCGGCGGCACGCCGCCCGCCTGCAGCGCCAGGTTGGCGGTGAACTGGGTCGCCCAGGCGCCGACGCCGAGCAGCGACACGTCGATGACGGAGGTCTCGCCGGTGGTGGCGCGGGCGAACAGTGCGGCCGCGATGCCGCCAGCGATGGTCATGCCGCCGATGTTGTCGCCGTAACCGCCGGCCGGCATGGGGGACAGCCGGTCGGCGCCGACCGGCGTGGCCCCCGCCCCGCTGCCGCCCCGGGCCCAGAACGACGTCATGTCGTAGCCGCCCTTGTTGGCCTCGGGGCCGCGGGCGCCGAAGCCGGAACCGCGCACGTAGATGATGTCGGGGTTGACCTTGCGGATGTCCTCGAGGTTGATGCGCAGCTTGGCCCGCGCATCGGGGAGGAAGTTGGTGACGAAGACGTCGCTGCGCTTGATCAGCTCGTCAAGCACCTCCCTGGCCTCGGGCACCTCCAGTGCGAGGCCCACGCTGCGCTTGCCCCGGTTGGGTCCCTCGAAGATCGGGGAGAAGCTGCTTCCCTTCATGATCGCGTCCACCCCGAGGACGGTGGTCAGGCCGCGCTGCCCGTCGCCCCGCTCGGCGTGCTCGACCTTGATCACCTCGGCCCCCCAGTCGGCCAGGATCGCGCCCGCCGCGGGAACGAACGTGAACTGGGCCACCTCGAGCACACGCACACCCGCCATCGGCTGCAGCATCAGTTGTCTGTCCTCCTTCTAACTTCGTCTTTTCCGCTCCGCGTCCTTAGGGACGCCTCGCTGCGCTCTTCGCTGTGCGTCGCTAGGGACGCCGCAGCAGCAGCGCGCCCCAGGATCTGGGTGCCGACCGCCTCGACCAGCACCGGCGGCCGGGGCCGGTCGGCGGCGGTCTCGATCGCGGAGACGATCACCGCGACGGCGCCGTCGACCGGTACGCGGGCGGACCGCAGCCGGATCCTCAGGAACGGGGGAAGTTGAGGACTTCACGGGCATTCAGCTCGACGATCCGGTGCGCCTCGTCATCGGGTACGTCGGCCAGCGATGCGGCGATGCCCTTGCGGCTGTTGGGCCAGTTGCTGTCCGAGTGCGGGTAGTCGATCTCGACGCAGATGCGGTCGATGCCGATCTCGTGGCGGTTCTTGATGCCGAACTCGTCCTCGATGTAGCAGCCCCAGAAATGCTTCTTGAACAGGTCGCTCGGCCTGGCGTCGAAGTCGATGGGCTGGTAGTAGCGGTGCCGGGCCCAGACCTGGTCCATCCGCTCCCAGATGTAGGGGAACCAGCCGATGCCGCCCTCGGCCAGCATGAACTTGAGCCGCGGGTGCTTCTGCAGCTGGCCGGAGAAGATCAGGTCGGATGCGGTCCACATCAGGTTGGTGGCGTACACGGCGAAGGAGGTGGCGGTCGGCGCGTCGTCGTCCTTGATCTCGGCGTTGCCGCCGGTCCGGGCCGAGACCGACTTGAACTCGCCGCCCCTGAAGCCGGGCGACAGCTGCTTGGCCGAGGCCGAGAATCCGGGGACGAAGCTGCCGGAACCAAAATGCAGGCTGACCACGACGCCGGTGTCCTCGAAGACGTCCCAGAGCGGTCCCCAGTGGTCGCTGTGGAACGACGGCAGGCCGAGCGGCACCGGGCTGTCGGGGAACGACACCACCCGCGCGCCCTTGGCGGCGACCCGCTTCAGCTCGGTCACGCAGGCCTCGACGTCCCAGATCGGCAGCAGCGCCAGCGGCACGTAGCGGCCGGGGGCGGTCGCCGACCACTCGTCGATGCTGAAATCATTCCAGGCCTGCAGGCACGCGAGCGCCAGGTCCTTGTCGCTCGCGTTGAGGAACACGCGGCCGCCGAAGCCGGGGAAGGAGGGGAAGCAGCACGCCGCGTGGACCCCGTCGACGTCCATGTCCTTGACCCGCTCGACCGGGTCGTAGCAGCCCGGGATCATGTCGTCGAAGCGCAACGGCTCCAGGCCGTACTGCTCGGGCGTCTTCCCGGCGACCGCGTTCAGGCCGATGTACGGGAAGACCTTGTCCTCGAAGTGCCAGATGTGCCGACCCTTCTCATCCTCGACGATGCGCGGTCCCTCGGCCAGGTACTTGGCGGCGAGGCGGTCGGTGAACACCCGGGGGTGCTCGATGAGATGGTCGTCTACCGAGATGATCTGCATATAGTCCTGGAGCGGCATCGTCCCATCCTTCACATTCGGGCAGGCAAGCCTAACATATAACCTATTGTACTATCCGGTAAAGGTGACGGCCGGCCCAAGGAGGCACCAGTGGGGGATGAGCAGGCTCGCGACGACGACGACCTGATCCGCGACGAAGAAGACCACGACCTGCTCACATTCAGCGAGTCCGCCATCCGGCTGCGCGAGGAGATCGCGCTGACGGAGGCGGCGCTTCGCGACGACCCGACTCCGGAGCGACAGGCCGCCCTCAACGCACGGCTGAGCGCGCTGGCTGACGCGCTCCACCGCAACAGCAGGCAAGCGGGCGCCAGCCCGGGGGAAAAGGGCTTTCTCGACTACGCCCCGCCCGTCCGGAACGGCGCCGAAGGAGAGGGGCCGGCATGACCGAGCGAGCACAGCGCCGCGGCCGCGTCATCGCGATGACGGCGGCCGAGGCCGACGAGTTCCTGACCGCCGAGCGGACCTGCCGGGTGGCGACCGCCGGCCGGGACGGCCGGCCGCACGTGGCTCCGCTGTGGTTCGTCTGGGACGGAAAATCGCTCTGGCTGAGCTCGCTCGTGCGCAGCCAGCGATGGACCGACCTGATGCGCGATCCCCGGGTCGCCGTCATCGTCGACGCGGGCGTGGAATACAACGAGCTGCGCGGGGTCGAGCTGTCGGGCGCGGTCGTGCCCGTCGGGGACGTTCCGCGCACGGCCGCGCCCGATCCCTCCCTGGCCGAGCCGGAACGGCTGTTCGCCGACAAGTACGCCCGCGGCGTCATGGCCGAGCCCGACGGCCGCCACGCGTGGCTCCGGCTCACCCCGGAAAAGCTGGTCAGCTGGGACTTCCGCAAGCTCGCCCTGCCTCGATAGCACCTCGCGCTACGCGCCAAGTTCCGCCAGGAGCAGCTTGGCCGAGGTCATGGAGGTCTTGGTGACGCCAAGAGCGCCGAGCGCCCCGACGGATTCCACCGCGGACAGGCCCGGGAAGCACAGGCCGCTCACCGCGACACGCGGGTGCAGGCTCTCGCGGCCGAAAGGGTCGCTCATGCGCCAACGTCCTCTCGCTCAATCCCGACCTATAACCTATTGCTCTAGACGGGACGACACCGGATCAGCGACGGGACGGCGCGTGGCCGTACAGGACGGTCTCGCGGTCCGCGAGGCGCCACTCGCCCTCGTCAAGCACCCACGTGTCGTCGTAGGCGCCGTAGCCCCTCAGGACAGGAGCGCCCGCCGGGTCCAGCGCCAGGAACGAAGCGTAGGACCGGCAGCGGATCCGGCCGTCGCCCGCCGGCTCCGTCAGCACGCTGCCGATCTGGTGGATCATCGCCCCTGGGTACCACGTCGCGGCGGTGCGCTCCCAGCCCGCCGTGATGGTGCCGATGATCTCGTCGCGCCCGCGCAACCGGGTTATCTCCCTGCGCCCGGCCGGCCCGCCCTGGTAGACCACCTGGGCGCTGTCGGCCGTGTAAAGAGCCTTGAGGGCGTCGGCGTCGCGGGCGTCGATCGCCCACTTCTGCCGTCCGAGCTGGGCCAGCACCTGCTCGGAAGCCGACATCGGCACCAGGGCGCCGGAACTCGGGGTGGATTCGGCCATCGTCTCTGTCCTTAGTATCGCGCGGTGGGTCGTGCTGCCGGGCCGGCGTGGTCAGGAAGCGTCGACGCCCCCGTCGACGTGGATGGTGCTGCCGGTGATGAAGCCGGCCATGTCGCTGGCCGCGAAGACCGCCGCCCGGGCGATGTCGTCCGCTTGCCCCAGCCGGCCGAGCGCCATTTTCGATACCGTGTCGTCGAGCAGCTTCCTGGCCTGCTCCGCGTCGGCTCCGCTGAACCGGGTCGGGGCGACCCGGAAGCCGGGGGTGTCGGTGGCCGCCGGGGCGATGGCGACCACCCGGATGCCGGCCGGGCCCAGTTCCAGGGCCAGGCTCTTCACCAGGCCGAGGGTGCCGTGCTTGGCCGCGACGTACTGGTAGCGCCGGGCCCGGCCGTGGTGCGCGCTACCCGAGGTGACCAGGATGATCACCCCC
>Ga0335075_10013739_pt1 | contig 12185 bp, 12 predicted proteins | sample Lox_Sample_24_FD_206723 | JGI IMG/M metagenome (GOLD analysis project Ga0335075, IMG submission 206723) | Soil microbial communities from Loxahatchee National Wildlife Refuge, Florida, United States - Lox_Sample_2.4 | ecosystem: Environmental > Terrestrial > Soil > Wetlands | place: USA... | reverse complement strand
TTCATCTCCTGGCAGGACCAAGTGAGCCTGCCGCCGCCCGCCGCGGCGGCGCCGGGCGCGCCGCCCGGGCGCAGCCTGCGGCGCTACGCCGCCGCGACCGTCTCCAGCGCCGAGGCGCGCGACGCTTTGGTCTCGCTGGGCTCGATGGCGGGCTACCAGCTCTGGCTGAACGGCGCGCTCGCCGGCGAGGGACCTGGCGCGCCGGCTTATTATCCCGACGCGGCGCAACATCCGGTGCGGCTGCGCGCGGGCGAAAACCGGCTGGTGCTGGAGCTGATGACGGCGGCCGGGGCGAACTTTTCCGCGCGCATGCTCGAGCCCGGCACGGCGCTGCCGCCGCGGCGGGCGATCGCGCCGGCGCTGCGGGTGGAAAGCGAGGCGCTGGAGATCCTGACCGATGCGGCCGGGACACGGACGGGGCTCCGGCTCGACGTGACCGCGCATAGGCCGGGCGGCGGCGTGCTCGGCCAGGCGGGCGCGGACTGGGGCGCGACGGCGCGGCTGCCGACCGCCGCCTGGCCGGACGGGCCGGTGGAGCTGCATGTCAGCGGGCGCGACCAATGGGGCCAAAGCGTCTCCGCCTGGCTGCGCTGGCACAAGGGGAACTGGCGGGAGGGCGCGCGGCGGCTGGCGGCGGCGGCGGCCGCGCCGCGCGATCCGGCGGGCGACCGGCTGCGCTTCCTCGCCGCCCTGATCGCCGACCAGCCGGACAATGCGGACCGCGCCGCCGGCCTGCTGTTCGAGCAGGCGGAGCTCGCCGGCGACGCCGCGATCCGCGGCAACGGCTTCGTGCGGCTGGCCTGGACCGATCCGGTCGACGGCACGACCCAGTTCTGCCGCGCCTATCTGCCCGAGGGCTATGCGCCGGACCGGCGCTGGCCGCTGACCCTCTACCTGCACGGTTTCCATCCGCAGAATCCGATCCCGATCCGCTGGTGGGGCGTGGACACGCGGCATGTGCCCGAGGCCGAGCGCTACGGGACGATCTGGCTGGAGCCGCACGGGCGCGGCAATATGGACTGGCGCGAGGCGGGCGAGGACGACGTGCTGCGCTGCATCGAGGCGGCGAGGCGGCGGTTCAGCGTCGATGCGGACCGGATCTACCTGACCGGCCTTTCGATGGGCGGCGCCGGCACCTGGACGATCGCGTCCCATTTTCCCGGCCTGTTCGCCGCGATCGTGCCGATCTTCGGCGGCTGGGATTACCGGCTGGTGGGCCGGGACGGCTGGAGCGACGCGGCGGCGACCTGGCCGGTCGAGCGCTGGCACCAGGAGAATCAGAGCCGCTTCACCGGCGTGGAGAGCCTGAACGCGACGCCGATCTTCGTCATCCACGGCGACCGGGACGAGGCCGTGCCGGTCGCGCACAGCCGCTATGTCGTGCCGATGCTGCAGCGCTGGGGCTACGACCTGCGCTACGAGGAGATCCCCGGGCGCGGCCATGAGGAGCTCGACGCCCGCGACCGCTTCGTGCCGTGGCTGCTCGCCCATCGGCGGACCGCGGCACCGCGGGTGGCGCGGGTGCGGGCGATGAGCCTGCGCGAGGCGAGCGCCTGGTGGCTCTCGGTCACGGAATATGAGCGGCCGCTCGAGGCGATCGAGGCGCGGGCGGAGGTGCTGGAGCCCGGCGTGGTGCGGGTCGACTCGCGCAATGCGGCCGGGCTCAGCCTGCGCCTGCCGACGCATTTGCGGGGCACAAGCGCGCCGCGGCTGATCTGGAACGGCGAGGCGCGGACCGGGGCGAGGCAGATCGGCGACGCTTATTATTGGCGGCTGCGCCCGGTCGGCGAGGCGGCGGCGCCGCGCAAGAGCAGGAGCCTGCCCGGCGGCATGTCCGACATCTTCCGCACGCCCTTCCTGATCGTGCACGGACCGGGCGCGGCGGAGCAAGCGGCGGCGCAGCGGGTCGCCGCGATCTGGCGCGGCGCGCAGCATCAGGAGCCGCGCCTGGCGCTCGACCGCGAGACGAGCGAGGCGATGCTTCGCGACCATTCGCTGATCCTGATCGGGGGACCGCGCGAGAATCTGATCGCCCGGCGGGCGGCGGCCCAGCTGCCGATGCGGGTCGATGCCGGTGGCGTGACCATCCTGGGCCGGCGCTTCGCGGCGCCGGACAGCGTCGGGCAGATGCTCCGGCCGAGCCCCTTCGCCTCGGGCCGCTACGTGCTGGCGATCGCCGCCGCCTCCCCCGCCGCGATGGCGCGCTGGGACGCGTACAGCCTCTGGAACGCACCCTATGGCTCGCCCGCGCAGCCGCTCGACTGGACGGTCGGCGCGGTCGCCGACAGCCCGCGGGTCCCGCTCGGTCTCGATCCGTCGCGGGGCTGGGTGGCGTCCGGCGTGTTCGGCGCGGACTGGGGGCTCGATCCAAGGTGGATTTTCAGCGGGGCGCCGCCCGCGCATTAACCATCTTCCAACGTCTTTTCATGCACTTGACCTGCGGCCCCGGCAACCTTCGCGCGCCCGGGCCGTTACGGGGCGAACTGTTGCAAGGAGCCCTGCCATGTCCACCAACCACGACGTTTCGAAGCTCGACGACCTCATCATCACCCTGATCGACAGCGTGAAGGGCTATGAACATTCGGCGGAGAAGGCCGAGGCGGCGCGCTACAAGGGCTTCTTCATGGAGATGGCGCAGGACCGGCGCGCGGCGGTGACCCGCCTGCAGGAGGCGAGCCGGGCGGCGGGCGGCAGCCCGGCCGATTACGGCTCGGCGGCGGCCACCCTGCACCGGCGGATCGAGGACCTGCGCGTCGCGCTCGGCGGCGGCGACAAGGCGATCGTCAAGGAGGTCGAGCGCGGCGAGGACTATCTGAAGGAGGAATTCGACCGGGTGCTCGCCGACGAGCGCATGTCGCCGGCGGCGATGGCGGCGGTGCGCGAGGCCTATGGCTCGGTCCGCCGCGGCCATGACGAGGCCAGCGCCCTGAAACACCGGCTGGAAGACGCGGACTAGAGTCGAATTCGCCAGGTTTGGACCTCACCCGTTCGGGCTGAGCCTGTCGAAGCCCTCTCCTTCCTGCGGCAATAAGAAGGAAGGCCCTTCGACAGGCTCAGGGCGAACGGAGAGTGGTTCAAGCCAGCTGGATCACTCTCCAGAACGCCGCACCGGGCTCAGGCCCAGGCGATCGACTCCACCACGCCCATCGCGACCAGGATCAGGGTCATCAGGGCCAGCAGCGCCGTGTTCATCCGGCGGTTGCGGATGATGATGAGCGCGATCAGCAGGAAGAGGATGGCGAAGCCGCCGCCCAGCGTGACCCATTCGTAGAAGCCGAGCTCCGCCTCCTCCATGGCGGGGCCGGCGGCCGCGATCGCGGCGGCGGCCTCGGGCGCGGGCCAGATCTGCAGCGCGGTCTGGCCCAGCCAGCTGCCGAGATTGGCGACGAGCATGCCGCCGAGCACCATGCGATTGTGCCGATCGTACCAGTCGTCGAAATCCGGCCACGCCTCGGGATCCTCCGGGAAGATCAGGGTGGCGGCGAGATAATAGATGCCGACGATGACCAACACCGCGGTGAGCGTGATGTAATCCGCCCGCAAATAGGCCCGCGCGTCATAGGCGACGATCCAGAAGGTGGTCAGATCGAGGATCACGAACAGGCCGAGCAAAGGCGTGAGCCAGCCGATCCGCACCCCTTTCGCGCCGCGCTTCAGCTTCAAGGCGCGCGAGAAGCCGCCGAGCACCTCGGCGATGGCGAGGCCGAGCAGCAGGCCGAAGACGGCGAAGACCAGTTCGAACGGACTCATCGGCGCTCACCCCCTTGCGACCCGCTTCGCCCTGCCCCGGTCGCGGCGCGGGGGCAACGACCTGGATCAAGCGGGGACGGTTCGGGCGGGTTTCCGCCGGCTTCGGGGCTTGTTCGCGGCGGCGCGCCATGCGAGAGGCCCGCCCGAATCGGCCATGCTGGGCGACTCCGCCCCGATTCCCCCGACTTATCCACGTTATCCACGTTATCCACAGGCTGGATCGCCCAGATTCCCCTTTGCGAGACTCGGAAGACCGAGTCATTCTGATCTCTCGCGGTCAGGAGTGACCAACCGGAAACGGGAAGAAACTCCGAAACGCCGCCAGTGCAGAGAGGGTCGAGATCCTTCGGGAAGGAGACCAGGGACGCTCTGGTGGGGCAGCCGGGAAGAAGCGCGAGGCGGCGGGGAAACCCAAAGCCGAACCCACTTTCCCGGAGTCCGGCGGAACCGGCGCCTTCGGGCAAAGGAACCGCGAAAGGCCGCCCGGAGAGCTTGCTCGACGGGAGACCGGACGGAAATCGAAGGGTTCGCCCGGAGAGGAACGAACGGTCGGGACACCGGGTTCGCCCGGTGGAGAAAGGGCCGAAACGGACAATCGCCGGCTTGCCGGAAGGATGTTCGAGGGAAGGTCGCCGGCTTGCCGGAGGACGCCCACGGGAAAGTCGCCGGTTCGCCGGATGGACGCCCAAGGATGGTCACCGGCTTGCCGGGAAGACGTCCAGGATGGTCGCCGGTTCGCCGGAAGACGTCCGAACGGATGAACCGGGAGCTTGCTCGCGGGGAAACCGACGGGATCGGCTGAAGCTTGCTTCGAAGATCCCGGATTGGGCGATGCTGGAGCTTGCTTCGACATAGTCCAATTGGGAACCGACCGGGGTCGCGAGACCCCGGCCGGAACCTGAGATGGGGCCGGTGGCAACACCGGCCCCGTTTTGCGTCCGGGGCCTTGCGGATGCAGCGCCCGGACGCGTGGGCGCCGTGCCGGGTGTCGCACCCCGTGCCCGGTCTCGCACCTCTGGAGACGCTATTCGAGCGGCTGCGGCGTGCCGTGCCCTGCTGGCTCCGCGGCTCTGGAGGCGTACTCGATCCCCTGCGGACATGCAGCCTTGTCGATGGTCTGCAGCCCTGGCGGCGATAGTCGATCAGCTTCCGGTGGGGCTCGATGGCGGGACCGTCCCCTCGGTAGCCTGAGGGAGCGCAGGGTGATTCCGGTCGGAGGCCCGGGGTCCGGACTCAATTGGCCTTTGCGGAATTGTCAGTAATTTCAGCGTCATCCCGGCGAAGGCCGGGACCCATGAACTCCGAACAGACAGCAGGACGAGACACTTCCGCTTCTCTTCAATCCAAAGTGTTCGTGGGTCCCGGCCTTCGCCGGGATGACTCATTGAGATTCCGTCCTCGGGCGTCCTCCAACCAAGTCCCGACCCGCAGGCCGGACCCCGCGAATTCGGCTTGCGGACGTGACGGGCGCCCGAGTTCAGGACGTCCGGATGGTGCATGGGTCCCGGCCCTCGCCGAACGACATCCCGGCCCGGTCCCGGGATGCCACGCACGCGGCATTCGCGCATTGCCCCGCGTCCGCCGCCTGCTATTCTCGCCCGCGCCACCAGCGGAGACCCCCATGCGCATCGTCCTCGCCCTCGCAGCCCTTCTTCCCGTCTTTGTCGCCGGGTGCGGCGACCGTTCGGGCAACGGCCAGAACCAGGCCGCCCAGAATGCGGCCGGCCTGCCGACCCCGGGGCCGCGGCCCGCGCCCAATCCGGTCGCCGGATCGAGCGGCGACCAGGCCTTCCGGCAGAGCTTCCGCGACGTCGGCATCGCGACCTGCGTGAGCAGCGCCCAGAGCCGGGCGGCGCAGGGCGGCGGCCCGCCCCCGGGCACGGATTTCCGCCCCGCCTGCACCTGCTATATCGACCGCGTCATGGCGGGCCTCAACGCCGACCAGCTGGCCCAGCTGCGGCCCGGCCCGCGCGAGCAGGCGATCATCCAGCAATGCGGGCGGGAGCACGGCCTGATACCCGGCGACGGCGGCGGCGGCAAATGATCCACCGCGCCGCCGCGATCCTGCTCGCGCTGGCTGCGGCCACCCTGTTGCCGGCGGCCAAGCCGGTGCCGCCCGCGGACCCGCCCGGCGGCGGCGCGGACGACGCCCGCGAGCGCTGGCGCGGCCAGGGCATTTCGGTCTGCGTCGCCGAGCTGCGCGCGGTGCCGAGCTCGGCCCGGACGATCTCGAGGGGATTTGCGGCTGCGCCTTCGACCGCTTCCTGGAGATGCGCCGGACCGCGCCGCTGCCGCCGATCGAAAGCGGCCGCTTCCAGGGCGTGATGGAAGGCCCGCTGATGACCTGCACGGCCCGGACCCGGCCGGACCTGGCCGGCGCGGTCATGCGGCGCAGCCGCGCGGCGCCGCCCGTCGCGCCACCCACGCCCATCGCCGAGGCCGCGCCGGCGGCGACCGGCGACAAGCCGGCCGGAGAGGGCGAAGAGGGGCCGGCGGAGGCCGAGGGAAGCGACAGCGGCGGCGGTTTCCGGGCCTGGCTCGCGACCCTGTCGCTGCCCGCCTGGCTGAGCGGCGCGTCGATCCTCTGGTGGATCGCGATCGGCATCTTCGTGTTCGGCGTGCTGATCCTGAAATTCCGTGCCCGCGACCCGCGCAACGACCTGACCGCGCCGCCCACGCATCTGCGCCGCGGCGCCCCGCCCCAGCCGCCGCGCCGGCCGGACCTGCCGCGCTAGAGCAACACCTCGATCAGGTAGCGCAGGCTGAGCGCCACGAGCAGGAGGGCGTTGGCGAGGCGGCTGCGCACCAGCATCGCCGCGATCATCAGGCCGAACAGGAGCAGCACCGAAATGCCGACCCGCGGCGAGGTCAGGTAGGCGGCCATGCCCGGCAGCGCCGCCATGAAATAGCCGATCTGGATCAGCGCCAGGGCGATGAGCGGCCCGAGCACGACCCGCCGGACGCGGAAATAATGGGCGTCCAGATCCCCCTGCCCGCCCGGATCGTCGGGAATGACGAGATGCGCCGCCAGATAATAAGCGCTGGCGAAGAGGAGGCCGCCGATCATGGTGGCGCCGGTGACCTGCAGCTGGTCGCGCAGCAGCCAGGCCGAGATCCAGAAGGAGAGAATGTCGAGCATCACGAAGATGCCGAACAGAGGCGTCAGCCAGCCCGCGCGGAAATCGCCTGCCCCGGCCTTGGCCCCGGCATGGCGCGCGCCGAGCGCCGCCTCGATCACCCTGGCGAGCCCGCCCAGCACCTGCACCAGCGAGAAGCCGAGCAGCAGCCCGAACAAAGAGAAGACGAATTCGAACGCGCTCATGCCCTGCCCCCTTGCGGCGGACCCTTATCCGCTCCGCTTTGGCCGGCAAGCGGATTCCCGGCCGCGCTTGACGGGCAAGGATCGGCGGCGAACAGTGCGGCCGCCACAGCAAAGGAGCCGCTCATGATCCTGTCCGTCAGCCTGCTCATCGCCGTCGCGGCACTGCAGCCCGCCCCGGCCGACTGGCGCGCGCTCGGCCAGGCGGAGAGCATGCAGCTCTCCTGGGATGCCGGAGGCGTGACGCGCAGCGGCGACATCACCACGATCCGGATCCGGACCGTGCCCCAGCCGCCCCGCCAGGGCGAGAACGCCTATGCGATCTCGCGCGTCGAGCTGCGCTGCGCGACGGGCGAGGCGCGGGTCGCGGACACCACCAATTATGCGTCGGACGGCACGGAGGGACTGCGCGACGCCACCAACCTCTCGTTCAGCCCGATCCCGCCGGAATCCTTTTTCGCCACGGTCAGCACGGAGGTCTGCGCGCCGCCGGCCCCGGCGCGCTGAGCCCGGCGGGAGCGGGACGATGCGGCTGACCGGCGGCGGCGACAGGCTGAAGGTCAACGCGCTGGGCTGCATCATCCTGCCCGCGTCCCTGTTCATCGGGCTCATGCTCGCGACCGCGGGCGTCGCGGTCTGGCCGCGGCTGGCGGCGCCGGGCGCGGCGATCCTGTGCGGCGGCGGCGACGTGGTCTATCAGTCGCACGGCGCCTCCTACCGGCCCGGCGAATATACGATCACGCGGGAGATTTTCTGCCAGAGCGGCCCGGAGAAAGCGGCGACGCGCGAGGAGATCACCCTCGGCGCGATGGGCGTGAGCTTCCTCATCTACGCCTTCGCCGCCTTCCTGCTGCTGCAGTTCGCGGTGCGCCCCCTGGTCGCGCGGCGGGTGCGCCGGCGGATGGCGATGCTGGGGCTGGGCACGCCCGAACGGCCGACCTGGTCCGGCCCGCAGCCGCCGCCGACCGGCCTGCGCGACATCTTCGCCCGCGTCGAGGAAGCGATGCGGCGCGGCGAGGCGGACGTGCAGGTGCGCAACGTCTCGATCGACCTGACCGGGCAGCAGGAAGCGGGCGGCGACATCGCGGCACGGCTGGCGCAGCTCAAGGCGCTGCGCGATCAGGGCCTGATCACCGCCCAGGATTATGAGGCCAAGAAGGCCGAGATCCTCGCGGGCCTCTAACGAAACGGGGCGGACCCGAAGGCCCGCCCCGCACGTGCTTGTGACGATGGCGCCCTGCGTCAGGCCGCCGAGGACGAGCCCTTCCAGGCCATCGCCCCGCCGACGAGCAGGATCACGGCGCCGAGGCCGAGCACGCCCCAGCCCAGGAAATTGATCGCCGGCAGCTGCGCGGCCAGCTCCGGCGGCAGTTCGATGCCGGAGGGAATGGCGGCGCCCGCATCGTCGAGGGCGCCCTTGGTCTGCAGGAACCGCCAGACGACGATGCCGAGCGCGACGATGCCGAGCCAGACCGCATGCTTCGCCTGATTGAGCAGGCCGAGGATCGCGCCCAGCGCGCCGCAGGCGATCAGGACGATGCCCGACCATTCGATGCCTTCGCCGCCGCGCGACAAATAGGTGAAGCTCTGTCCGCCGCTGCTGACGATCGGCAGGAACAGGCCGATGACGAGCACGATGCCACCGATGACCACAACCAGCTTCTTGTCCATCTTATCCCCCTTCTTCTTTCCTCTACCGTTACGATTATGCCGTTCTGGAGGAGCGAGCGCACGATTTTTTTCCCCATGCGAGTCAGTCGGTTGCCGCGGCCATCCCCGAGCGGGACGTCCCTGAATTCGTTTCGGAGGCTTTACATTCCGCCCGATTCGCGCGTTTCTGCCGGGCGGGCGCCGGCATGGGCCGGCCGCAACAGGGGGGATCTCATCATGCGCATCACCATCGGCCTGGCCGCCATCGCCTCGCTCTGCCTGCTCGCCGGCTGCAATCGCGGCGCGGCCAATAACAGCGCCAATGCGCCCGCGCCCGTCGAGAACGAGGCCGAACCCGCGCCCGCGAGCAACGCGCCGGCGCCCGCCGCCGCGGGCGGGGCCAATCGGGACAATGAGATCGCCGAGTGCACCGCCGACGTGGGCCGCTCCCTGCCCGCGGGCTCCGACATCGCCGGCTTCTGCAATTGCGCCGTCGACCGCGTCGCGGGCGGTACCGCGCAGGGCGAGGCGATGACGCAATGCGCGGCGCAGCTCAACATCGCGGTGCCGGGCGGGGACGACGCCCCGGCCAACGCGGCCGACTGAGGCGCGGCCCGCCCCGGGCCGGCCTAGCGGCCGTTCGGGCCCCAGCCGCCGCCCGGCGGAGCGCCGTTCAGATAGCGGTCGGCGGAGCGGCTCGGATCGACCATCGGCCGGGCGTCGGTCATCGGGCGGGAGGCGGCGCGCTGCTTCGCCTCGGCCTGCCAGCGGCGGCGGTCCGGATCGACCTCGGCCCGGCCGCTGGAGGCGCGGACGCCGAGGCCGCTCGTGCCCAGCGGCGGCAGCGGCCGGCCCGCCTCCACGTCGCGCACCATATGCTCCAGGAAGCGGGCGAATTGCGCGTCGATATAGGCCTCGGGCACCATCGACAAAGCGACGCCCGCCTCGGTCTGGAAGGCCGAGCCGAGCTCGAACGAGTCGATGTCCAGCTCGGCGGTCAGCCGCGTCTGGCGCTCGCCCTCCGGCGAGAAATTGAGGTCGGCCTCGACCACCGGCCGGTCGTTGAAGCGGATTTCGTAGCGGATGGACTGGGCCAGCACCTTCTCGACCTTGAACGAGACGCGCGGGCCCGGGCCGGTCTGGCCCGGCGGCGTCACCACGCCCTCCTGGGCGAGCCGGGAGAAGGCCGCATAGACCTCGGTCGGCGCCTTCTTGACGACGCGGTCGTAATCCGGGCCGTCGGCCATGTACCAGGCCGCGCCACCGCAAATCCCCGCCACGCCGACCACCAAGGATTTCATCGTCCGCCCCCATCAAGATCAGACGCCGGAGTCTAGGTTTCGGAAGTAAAGAAAGCCCCAATTTTACGAGGCTTGTAAGAACCGGGCTCGGTCGCCTGGCACACCGGCCGGCCCCGCTTTCCGCTGCCCCCTTTGCATGAGTCCAAGCGTTGGACTAGGCAAGCCGCCTGTTCCGAAGCCGCTCCCGAAAGGCCCAGATGCGTCTCCTTCTCGCCGCCGCCGCCTTGTGCGTTTCCGCCTGCGTGACCGCCTCCGCCCCTTCCCCCGGCGCCGGCGCCGTCGCCCCGATCCTGACCGGGCCCGACGCCCGCGACAGCCAGAGCTATGCCCGGCCCGAAGTCGCGCGCGTCACCCATGTCGCGCTCGATCTCGACGCCGATTTCGCGGCGAAGCGGATGGCGGGCACGGCCACCCTGGACATCCAGGCGGCGCCCGGCGCGGAGGAGATCGTCCTCGACAGCAAGGGGCTGGAGATCGAGCGCGTGACCGGCGCGGGCGGCGCCCCGCTCCCCTTCACGCTCGGCCGGAATGACGCGACGCGCGGGGCGCCGCTGACGATCCGGATCGGCGCGGCGCGGCGGATCGCGATCCGCTACCGCTCGGGCGCGGACGCCGAGGCGCTGCAATGGCTGACGCCGGAGCAGACCGCGGGCAAGCGCCATCCCTATCTGCTGAGCCAGGGCCAGGCGATTCTCAACCGGACCTGGATCCCGACCCAGGACAGCCCCGGCATCCGCCAGACCTGGGAGGCCCGGATCACCGCGCCGGCGCCGCTGAAGGTGGTGATGTCCGGCGAACGGCTGACTCCCGAGGGCGAGCCCGCCGGGCCCGGCCGCCGCGCCTATCGCTTCCGCATGACCCATCCGGTCGCGCCCTATCTGATCGCCATCGCCGCCGGCGACATCGCCTTCCGTCCGCTCGGGCGCAGGACCGGCGTCTGGACCGAGCCGGCGATGCTCGACCGCGCCGCCGCCGAGCTGGCCGACACCGAGCGGATGGTCGAGGCGGCGGAGCGGCTCTACGGCCCCTATCGCTGGGGCCGCTACGACGTGATCGTGCTCCCCCCGAGCTTTCCGTACGGGGGCATGGAGAATCCGACCCTCACCTTCCTGACCCCGACCTTCATCGCCGGCGACCGTTCCCTGGTCGGCCTCGTGGCGCACGAGCTCGCCCACTCATGGTCGGGTAATCTCGTCACCAACGCGGTCTGGCCGGACAGCTGGCTGAACGAGGGCTTCACCTCCTATTTCGAAAACCGGATCATGGAGGAGGTCTACGGCGCGGCGCGCGCGCGGCAGGAGGCCTCCTTGTCCTGGGACGACATGCAGGCGGCGCTGACCGAGCTCGGCGCCACCTCGCCGCGCACCCGGCTGCACGATCCGTCCGACGATGCCGACGGCGGCAGCAGCGGCATCGTCTACGACAAGGGCGCGATCTTCCTGCGCACGCTCGAGCGGATCGTCGGCCGCGCGCGGTTCGACGCCTGGCTGCGCGCCTATTTCGACCGGCACGCCTTCCAGCCGATGACCTCGGCCCGCTTCCTCGCCGACCTGCGCGCCAACCTGATCCGCGGCGACGCGGCGCTGGAGGCGCGGCTGCAGCTCGACAATTGGGTCTACCAGCCCGGCCTGCCCGGCAATGCGGCGGCGCCGGACCCGGCCGCCTTCGCGGCGGTGGACGCGGCGCTGCGGGCGTTCAACGCCGGCGGACCGGCGGCCGCGGTGCCCTATCAGGGCTGGAACTGGGCCGAGCGGGTGCGCTTCATCAAGGGGCTCCCCGCCCAGCTTCCCGGCACGCGCCTCGCCGAGCTGGACCGCGCCTTCCGCCTCTCCGAGAGCGGCAATGCGGAGGTGCTGTTCGTCTGGCTGCGGCTCGGCATCCGCAACCGCTACGAGCCCGTCCTGCCCGCGACCGAGCGCTTCCTGCTCGGCATGGGCCGGCGCAAGTTCGTGCAGCCGCTCTTCCAGGCGCTGATGCAGCAGGGCGACTGGGGCCGGCCGATCGCGACGCGGCTCTACGAGCGCGCCCGGCCCGGCTATCATGCGGTGACCACCGGCTCGGTGGACCCGATCGTCCGTGGCCGGCCCGCGGGTTAGGGTTCGGACCCAATTAGACTTGGGGTGGACCAGTCAAAAGAGTCATCCCGGCGAAGGCCGGGACCCATG
>Ga0335075_10013738_pt1 | contig 12186 bp, 14 predicted proteins | sample Lox_Sample_24_FD_206723 | JGI IMG/M metagenome (GOLD analysis project Ga0335075, IMG submission 206723) | Soil microbial communities from Loxahatchee National Wildlife Refuge, Florida, United States - Lox_Sample_2.4 | ecosystem: Environmental > Terrestrial > Soil > Wetlands | place: USA... | reverse complement strand
ACTTAGATTTGATCTGGATCTAGAAATCTTAAATGTTCGCCATCCCGAACTCAGGGTCCTCCGTATTCGGCATACTAAATGGCAGTCTAACCTAAACCGATCTTTAACGGTGAATAGCTTAGGGCTTCCTAACGGCAGACCATTCTTACTTATTCTCTTCCAGACTATCAGTCTAATTTATCATACACTCACCTTCATCTTCCATCTGTCCAGGGTCATCCCTAAAAATCAGGAGACCATGGACTCTCAAATAAGCTCAAATGACCAGCGTGGCGCCAATCGCTGAGAGGCAACCATAGCTGAAATAGCTTCCTCTGGCTTCTTTGAGAAGAGTGGTACCCGAGCAATATGACTGACGGAGGAAAGATGGCGAGGAGGAGTGCTAGAGTGTTTGCAGACGAATATCAACCATCCCAGGAGATCTCGAATGAAAGTGGGTATAGTCCGGTCATCCGCGAACGGGACGAAAAACAGATGGAAGAGTCACATTCTCGAAGTTCTTCATGCTCGAGTCTATCACTTATAAATTTCGAGATGGACAGGTATGCAGAGATTGCATCACAAAAAGATTTTGGTATTGATTGTAAGACCCGACTGTGCTCTAGATAACACTCCGCATTCATTGACTGCCTATACAGTTACTTCAGGCATTGAATCTGTCAAAGCTTCAAAGGGGAAAATCAAAGGTCGCCCTGTCAACTTCGGTACGGTAATCCCAGGCCTTTTCTACCGAAGTGGATATCCACAGACGGAGGACCACGAGTATTTGAAAAGCCTTGGATTGAAGACAATTATGTAAGGTTGATTTGTCACAAATCTTTCCAACAACACTGATCGTTTTCGTAGCACTCTTGTGCAAAAGGATTACCCAGAAGGCTACCAACTTTTCATGGAATCCAATGGAATTAAGCATATCGTGATTGATATACTAGGCACTAAGAAAGTCAACATTCCCATTGAGGCCATGAATTCCATCATGGAAATTGCTTTAGACTGTCGAAATTATCCCCTACTCATGCATTGCAATCACGGAAAGGTAAATTCATATATTCTCAAAGTTTCAAACTTGTTAGTGACTCCTACTATAGCACCGTACAGGCTGCGTGGTCGCTGTCATTCGCAAGGTTATGGGATGGCGTATCGATAGTATCATCGACGAATACACCACCTATGCATACCCGAAGTCCCGCGAAAGTGACATCAAATATATCCACGGGTTTGAAGTTCAGAGCTTGTCTCAGGTCTTCCGAGAACCTGCACATGACATCACTTCAACAATGAACTATTCCTGGTCAATTTCCCGAGGGAGAATGGTGAAGATGATAGCGATGGCTAGCCTAATACTCTTCTTACTGGCTTTTGCGACGGTGCATTTCCGGCCCTGATTTCATTCAGAGTTGGTCACTCCAATCAAACGAAGACGGCGCTGGCGTTCGGCAGAGGCATAAGGCGTTAACCATGATAGGCTTCTTTATCCACTAATCTAGGCATTTGAGTGTGAATCAGACTGTTGCTCCTCGGGGGAAAAGGTCAGGCCGGGGTCGCGACGGCTTTACCATACCACTGTATGTATAGGGAAAGGTTGGGATAAGCATTAGAGTTGAAGGGGCACAAAAGTTAAACTAATATGTGTATATATATGGGAGTGTGTACGTAGATAAGTGTAATTTTGATAACAGCACGTCATTTGAGGCTGAAAGTGCACTCCGCAATGCTTTGTACAACTATTCGTACAATGTTATACGTATTTCTTGTAGCATATCCAATCTAGGCGGATGCCCAGATTCATTCGTAATGATACAATCGTCTGAATGTCAACCCCTCATAGAGCTTTGTCCTCCTCTTTCCTCCTCCCAAAAGCATAAGTAACACCACCCGCTACCAAATTAACGCCCGCAATCCCCATAGAAGCACCCCTTACCAAGCCCCTTGCACCGAACTGATTTGTAAAGCGTCCAGCGATCCCTCTGCCTATCGTCTTCCTTCTCCGTGCTAGTAAGATGTAGAGACCAGACCAAGCAGCAGTAATGCCAGCGGAGTCGATGACAAAAGAGTTGAGGTTTAGGTATGTGCTGAAGAGGAGGATTGGTGGGAAGAGCATGGGGAGGGCTTGGAAGGGTCGCATATGGAGGCTAGTGATCAGAGTTGCGAGGATCGTTGGAGGGAGGGGTGATTCTTGTTTAGAAGTTAGTGCATGAGGCCAATTCAAATGATTCATAATTGAAACTCACTGCCCCAATCGTTTGCATAAGAAAAAAGTGTCCTTTTAGCATCTTCCACTGCTTTGTCCTGGGATGCCATTGCCGTTGTGAAAATGATGCACCTTAATGAAGCCGGTATGTAGAAACTAAATTTCTCTCCGTTGAGAATGAACTACGGAACTAGGCATTAAGCCTGGAGGTACTTTATTTATTAATTGACATTGTTCCTTCCGAAATGCTCGTTGACAGCCTCATCGTCGGCATTGAACAGCTAGCACGTGGTACAAATGTTTTATCCGATAGAAATTTTGGGGACTCGATGTGATTGGCTCCATCGACTGCGGCAAACGAAGCGATCTCTGGGGCTTCCAAAGTCTTTTGATCACGTACGTGTCCAAAGCAAAGCCTTCATCATCGCATCTCGCACATATCACTTACAGAGTGAAGGGAACTTTCGAGGATCCACCGGCGTCATGCCCTCTGCCACAGCTTCCGGCGCCGACGCAAAACCCAACGGCGACGCCAAATCTCGCGATCACAATCAGGGCAATCAAGACCGGTCATACACGATCGAGCAGAAGGCAGCTGTTATACGTGTACGCAGATGCTCACCTACGGCCTTTTACGACATCCTTGGGCTCGAAGAAGTCAAGACTACTGTCACAGATACAGAGATCAAGAAGGCGTATCGGAAATTGAGTCTCCTGACGCATCCTGATAAGAATGGGCATGAACATGCAGATGAAGCTTTTAAGATGGTGAGCCGGGCCTTCGGGGTCCTGAGCGATCCGGATAAGAAGGCGAAATATGATCGATTTGGTGGAGATCCTGATAGCAGGTTTGGAGGCGGGGGACCTCCGAGTCAAAGTCCTTTCAGTGGACGATCGGGTGGAATGGGTCCTATGGGCGGAAATGGTGGATGGGGAGATGAGGAAATCAGCCCAGAAGAGATGTTCAATAGGTTTTTTAGTGGAGGAATGGGGGGTGGATTCGGTCCTTTTGGTACGTTTGGTTCGTTTGGCTCGTTTGGGTCGTTTGCCTCTTTTGGCCCACGTGGTCCTCTAGGGTCATTTGGGTCATTTGAGTCGTTTGGCTTCGCTCGCGGCAGCATCTTCGAACAGCATGGCCGCTGGTTTGCACAGGCTCGCCGTGAACATGACGAAATGCTTCGCCGGTTCTTCCACTAACCTCTATAGGTGGTGGGATGTTCGATACAGGCCCTCAATTCGTTTTCAATCTTGGCGGCGGTCCTGGTATACGAGTACATCAGTTCGGCGGTGCAAGGCCGAGACGAAGACCAAGAGATGCAAACGCCACAGAAGAACGTCCACAAAACTTTACATCGACAATCGTCAATCTTTTACCTTTTTTAATACTTTTCATATTGCCACTCCTTTCTTCGTTATTTTCCGCAACTGATTCGACCCCCCCCGGACCGCAAATACGATTCACTGGTCCACACCCACCATTTACAGTACATCGCCAGACACCGAAGCTCAAAGTTGACTATTACGTCAATCCTGCAGAAGTAGCCGAGTACAGTGCTTATAAATTTAAAAAGTTAGATGAGAGAGTTGAGGTTGCCCGTGTACAGGAGCTTAGGGTTCAATGTGATGATGAGCTACAAAGAAGGCAGCGGATCATAGACGCTGCACAAGGCTGGTTCTTCCAAGACGAAGCTATGATGGACCAGGCGAGGAGGATGGAATTGAAGAGCTGTCGGATACTGAACGATATGCAAATTGGGATGCAATAGTGGAGCATGCGATGTCGCAAACCATGGCGTTTGGGTTGTGGATTGGTCTGGCTTCTTGTATTGTATTTCGATGGACCACGACAATAGACTAGGGAGCTGTTCTTTCAACGGCTGCCTCATGCTGCATGTTTCTCATGGGTAAAAGCATTGGAAATTAATGCCAGGTAGATAATATTAGCATCCTGAGCTGTAAAGCATGAGGATGCCTAATACAGTTGATTATGACCATAGTCTGCTTGCTGTGCTACCGGCGAGTGCTTTTTGACTTTTGTGACTCAAATTAGGCATAGCATCACAATATCAGGTAAGCTTGTTACCAAAGGGAACCTTCTGGAGTCTAAATTAACGCCCCCGGATTAGCGAGCACAATCGTAAAATCAGCGTCATTGATATCAGACAGAACATGTGGAAGGCCATTCGGTAAGGCTGAATTAACTTATCTTCGGGTTAATCTTCTTGTCTCTTTACTACCACAACGTCGATATGGAGGACTCCAATACTCCACAGAATGGCACTCCAGATGCCCCAGATAAGGAAAAGATGGAACAGGTTAGTTTTCATGCCAGAAAGCTGCGGTAGATGGTTATTGATAGCTAGTTTGACTGTAGATCCGGAGAAGACGCCTTGAGAAATTGCAGGGCTCGACGTCCGCCAAGTCAGAGCAGTCTTCAGAAGCAAATACGGCAGATTCTTCAGCTGCCAGTACTCTTTCTCCCCCACAACCTGCAGAGTCCGCAGTCAAACCTAAGATCACCATCACAAGCTCTTCTTCACCGTCCTTAGAAGCTGAGCCAGAGAACCCTTTCATGAAGCTAGGAGTGCCACCGGCAAACGGAAGCGGAGGCCCGCCTATACGAATATCACCATCAGATAGTCATGCGAAGCGGGCGCGCGAAGACTCTGACTCGGTCACAGCAAGCCCCCAACCCCGCAAAAGCACGGCCACACCAAAGGAAGAGACACAAGATGCTTTTGAGAGCAGGATATTGGGTAACATCTTTAGGATCACTTTGGAGGAGAGTGCGCATGACCTCTCGGGACACAAGCTCGTCTTCCTGCCGAACTTGAAACAAGAGTTAGAAGAAGCTGGAGAGCCTGTAAGGTTGTCTATGGGAACGTTGGACTCCGCAATCTTGGAAGCTGCTTCAAAGGTCCCGCATAATAAGCCGGTCCTAGATTATTTATTGCCATGCTGGAAGAGGACTATCCGTGCATTGAAGGGGATCCGGGGCCATGGAAGTGGGAGGGATATGGTGATAAAGGAGGCTAGGCGGCTATGCATGAGTCATGTCATATTTGCCGTTACAATGCCAGAATTATATGGGTCAGTAATGCTACTGTATGAGAATTGTGCTAGCTAACAAATTAATAGCCGGGAATCAAATCCCATGACTGACTCTTTAACACCGTACTTTATATTGGACCCAGAAGATGAAAAAGGAATATGCTTCGACTTTTTGACAGAAGCTGTTGCTCGTTTTGATGAAGATGATACCGTCAAACCGATGCTCACTAAAGCAGTTGCAGGCCTGAGTTATCAGTTGTCGAATATGACTATGAATGACGACTACAAGCCATACGTCCAGGTATTTCCATATTATAAACTATCAACCTGTGGCGATACTGATATCTTCGTAGGCTTTGAGGTCGATGGTCCGATTTCCCCCATTAGTTACGGCCATCGCCGAGGATCCTCTTTTTCAAATGGCAGTTTCCGCGCCTGGTATCGAGAAGCATACTTTACTTGGTCCGTTCTTTAGGATCTCTCCTCTCCAAGCTGAAGTCACTAAAGTATATTTTGTCGGGCCAAAAACCATGGACAAGGGTCATATCAAGACTTCTCAAAATGCCCTACGATTAACCTTACAAGCCCACCAGAAGGACTTAATAGAGATTATCAATGCATTTGTGCGAGCCAGCACCACTTCAAGGAATCGAACTTTGGATTGGTTCGCATACATAGTTAACTCGAATCACAAAAGACGAGCTATGCAGGTAGATGAGAACGAGGTGTCAACTGATGGTTTTATGATGAATGTAGCAGTTGTACTTGACGAGCTTTGCGAGCCATTCATGGACGCCGGGTTTACCAAGATTTCGAAGATTGACGTTGACTATCTGCGGCGGAGTCCTCGAATCATCATTAAGGATGAGACAAAGCTGAATGCTGATCAAACTGCGTCTGACAAATTCTATGAAACAAAACTGGAAGGCACCTCTAATTTTATCTCTGAGGTGTTTTTCCTGAATTTGGCTTCCCATCACTACGGAAGTGAGGCAACGAATACGAAGTTAAAGAACCTCGAAAAGGAAATCAAACATTTCCAGAAGCAAATGGTACTGCTAGAGGCTGAACGCCCTAAGCTTGCAAGCGTGAGCCGTCTTCCTATTCCTATCATGACTTGGCATACTTATTACCTGTCAGAACCCAATACATTCGGCACAGCTCGAATTACAGATCAAAAGATACAATGATGTCTTAGACAAAGCACTGTCTCTAAAGTTTGCTATTGAAGGAGTCTTGTTCGATGACCTAATGCAAGCCCGATCATTGCAGTTCATGCGATATGTCATTGTCTTCATGCTACGAGTTGCGAGTGGATCCGATTATGCTCCGGGCAAAACTATCCAGTAAGTGGGTTCTACGATATCCAGCGTACCCACACTAACCCAGATTAGATTGCCATTACCAGCTGCGCAACCAGAGGCTTTCATCAACCTGCCTGAATATGTTCTAGATGATATTGTCAGCAACTTCAATTTCATCTTTCGGTAAGTCCGACATCTAGCCTAAATTCCGCCGGCAACGTAACTGAAGGGTACTATCTAGATTTGTTCCTCAAGTCATCATCTCTACTCAGACCGATGAGTTAATTGTGCTTTGCATTACTTTCCTTCGGAATTCGGAATATATCAGGAATCCCTATTTGAAATCGGGACTGGTCTCCCTCCTTTTCCACGGCACTTGGCCTGTATATCATCGGCAAAAGGGTGTTCTTGGAGATGCGTTGACGGGCGAGAAGTTTGCGAATGACTACCTCCTGCATGCATTAATGAAGTTCTATATTGGTACGCTTTGGTCAAATTATGTTGTTGGAGAGGAAGAAAAACTAATGGCGCTGTGCAGAGGTCGAATCTACAGGTACTCATGGGCAATTTTATGAAAAGTTCAATATTCGATACGAAATATTCCAGGTCATAAAATGCATATGGTCGAATGACATCTACAAACAACGCTTAACTCAAGAGAGCAGGTCTGTATCGAACCTCGGAAATTTAGTATTAAAGGCTAACAGGATTACAGGGTCAACACGGACTTCTTTGTCCGCTATGTCAACTTGCTTCTTAATGACGCAACATACGTGCTTGATGAATCCCTTACGAAATTTCCTAAAATTCACGACCTTCAAGAAGCGTTGGCAGACCCAAAGGCAAAGAACCTTACTCAAGAAGAGCGATCTGCCAAAGAAGAAGAACTAGCAACGGCCGAAAATCAAGCTCAGTCATACATGCAACTCGCCAATGAGACGATCGCAATGATGAAGTTGTTTACGGCAGCTCTTAGTGAATCTTTCACTATGCCGGAGATTGTGCAGCGACTGGCGGATATGATGGATTACAACCTCGATACACTTGTCGGACCGAAATCTCTCAATTTGAAGGTGAAAGATCCATCTAAATATCATTTCGCTCCCAGGATGCTACTCGCTGAAATCGTGGACATTTATCTCAATCTAGGAGGATCTACACGCTTCATTGAGGCAGTCGCAAGAGATGGCCGCTCCTACAAACCTGCCAATTTTGAAGCCGCTTCCCGTGTCTTGGAGAGATATTCCTTAAAATCAAGAGAAGAGCTAGTAGCGTGGCAGAATCTCGCAGAACAGTTCAGGAGAGCCAAAGAGATCGACGACCAGGCCGAGGAGGATCTAGGAGAGATCCCAGACGAATTCCTGGATCCTCTCATGTTTGCCCTCATGGAGGACCCCGTGATATTACCAATGAGCAAGCAAACGATTGACAGGAGTACAATCCGCAGTCACCTACTTAGTGATCCGACCGATCCATTCAATCGGCAGCCTATGAGTATTGAAGATGTCATACCAAACATCGACTTGAAGGAGCGGATTAGAGTTTTCAAGGAGGAGAGGAAGGCTATTGCTAAGAAGATTATTGAGAGTAGGATGGATAGTGCTGAGGGATAAGTTGTGATGTGAAATGCATGCAACTGGCGGAATTGAAGCATTATTGGCGTAAAGGAGCTCACACAACATTGGTTGCTCCCAAGATTGAGCATAAGTAGATTTCTATATACCATATGAAAGAACTGTAATTTTGCCGTAAGCAAAAGTGAATCAGCAGCCTGCTAATAATGACATTATACAACAAATAAGCCACACCGAAATCGCCAAAACGCCCCACAAAGGTTATGCCATGAATCCAAAGCCATCCAGGCCATCTAAGACAGAGCAGCAAGCAGAATTATAGTAACAATTACGGCCAGAATCAACATCAGTATACAAGCCTTTGACCTTGCGTTTCTCTGATACCTTGAGGCACTTCTCAACTCCAAATCTGCCCCCCTCGTATCGGCCCTCGTATTATCCACATTAGCTGCTATAGTATCCAGCTGCTCCCCCTGCTCGCTCACGATATGCGCCACATCTCTGAACAGCTCATTCAGCTCACTCACGCCCTGCTCGATATTCCGAATCTCCGCCTCTCGCTCAACAATCAAAGAGTCTTGGAAATCTACCTCGTCCTGAGACGCTAGACGCAGTTGCTCTTGCGATTGCGACTGTAACTGTCCGAGCTGGGTAGAGTCCTCGCCGGGGGAAGTGGCGTCTTCAAGTGCGCTGCGGGCTGCGGAGGCTGATGCGCGTTGCTTCTCGAGGGCTTGGCGTTGGACGTTTTGGAATTCGCGCAGGGAAGCTTGGAACTCGCGGGAGAGCTTTTGCTGGGTATACTTTTGCGATGGCTGTAGTGACATTAATAAACGGGGCCTCATAGCGGGCTCTTGATACGTACACTGACGTCTTCCCAGGTTTGGATCTTCTTCACACCTTCTCCGACAACTTTGAATGTCTCTTTCGTTTCCTCAAGTAGATCGTGTACTCGTTCTCGCACTCTCTCCGTGTCCCTCTTCCCACCTAATAAAGCGATCTGATTTGATAGACGGGAGATATTGCCGGTCAAAGTAAATAGCTTCGTCATCAACTCCTGTGACAGCCGCTGAAACTCGGGGTCATCGGCGTATGCATCGGCGCTGCGCATCGTCGTAGGCTGGCTCTCCAGAGCACTTAACTGATCGAAAGACATCGTAGTGATGTGTATGTATGACTTTAGGAGACGGCGGAGGGAGAAAGCTCGTCTTAATCATATATAACGTTGTTGCCTATCGATGAAACAAATCCGCAATTACAGACTGTGACTTCGCTGACGTACTCGGACCTGGACCCACCAGCCACACCTTGACGTTTTGGCGGTGCTGTGTGGCTGGAGCTGCGCGTCCCTCCGCCGCGCATTTTATTTGCTACGAAACATGACTGTCAACATAGCAGCGACCGGACGTCCAACCCGATTTGATCACACAATGTTAATACGTTCTACATAAGCCATGCCTCCTGCCCTTCGAATCCGTCCGTACAAGGACTTTCTGACCCCGGCACTTCATAGGAGGTTTTCCACGGCAGCGGTAACGTTGCTGGGGTTCTGTTATGTGGAAGCAGTTTTGATCGGGCAGTGGAATTCATGTTAGTTTCTAATGCGGATTGAATGTTTTGAGTTCGACTAATATCTACATAGTTCTCTGGTCATGGTTTCCATTTGGACGAGCAGGTATACACACAGGTCTTCTCTTCATTTGCGCCTTTTCCATATTTGTCCTACGAGTTGGCCAACTCCATGTCGGGCTACGGACCACGACCTCAGGATTCCAGACCTTCCAGCAATATGCTTTTCGATCACAGACAGTACAGACAGCCGGCTGGTACCTGTTCTCGGCATGGCTCTATAGCGAGATCTACATATTTTCTGCTTCGGCCGATGCGAATATCAGATGGATCACGGATACTCGAAACGGCGAGCGCCCGAAGCTGAACGAACGTCCTATCTATCTGACAAGTTATCTTATTATGCTTGCGCTAGTACAAACCTGGGTCCACCTATACTATGATTACGATAGGGTCGACATGCCAGTCACAAAGACAAAACCAGAGTCTTCATCTGATCAGCGAGCACATTTGATTGTGCCTCCATCGGCACGGCTTAGAACCCTTCTTCCATCTCTTGTGGCAAGTGCGGCGAAGAGGGCTTTGTTAATGGCAATGGTGGGGCCATTTATTTATTCAATGACGGTTCGGCATACTGCTTGGAACTGGACTTTATCATTTGCAAAGATGCTCTGGAGCCTGCCAAGGTCTACAGCCCTACCTGCTATTGCACCCTTTCATTACAAATTCTTGGGTAGAACATTCATAGCGGGTTTTCTACTTATAATGATGTGGGAAGTGAGCAATGCAGCATTCTCTGCTTATGTTGCCCAGGAGCCTTTGAAGAATGACAGACCGATCACATATGAGTCTCGAGATCCGAATGGAAGCCTGCTGACGGGTTTGAATGGCAAAAAATTGCATACAAGGGTGAGCCTACTACACTATGATTAGCATATGTCCGCTAATATCCATAGGCTTTTGCTTTCTGGGAGTTAGTATATATCGCCCAACGCTTTCAAGGTCGTAGAAAAACCATCTTTGAGGAGATTGATCGGAAGGGTGGCTCTACTTGGTCGCAAATATTGGAAATATGTTTAGGAGTGGTCAATGGCATCAATACACGCATTACTGAGTACGAGTCTCCACCAGCGACCCCAGCTGCAGTAGTCCAGACACAAGATGATCCAGGCCTACCTCGCCTGGCTCAACCTCTGAAGGATGATAACATCTATAGCGCTTCAGCGGCCCCTAAATCACGAGCTGCTACTATGGCACAAACAGTCGGTTCGATTGCTAAACTGCATGGCCAATCACCATCAGAGCCTCCGGCTCTCAAGATGATCGATCAAGCAAGATCTATGCTTCCGGTCGATAAAAACAAGGCTTTATCGAATTCCGGGATCATAACTATTGCAAACCGATATGTTATGCAATTCCTACAAAGTCCAATAGGGCAGCCTTTTCGTCAGGAATACCGCCGGAGAATGGCTGTCGTGGTATTGGGAACCCCGTACGGCGACGTGGGTTTAATAGTGGATGCTATCGACTCATTAACTCGACTTGCGGTATGCAGTCTGAAGGAAGATCCTTACGGGAATGTACAAAGAGATATCCCTACTACTATTCGGACTTTCACAGCTACTATAGCAAAGTTGGAGGGATTCAAGCAGCGTCTAGGCACGCATTGGACCGATATTGAAAAGAAGCAGGAAAGTCCAGAGGTTGATACGATACTGGCAGTTTTGAAGGGCGGACTGCAAGAGCTACTTGCTGCCTTTGGTGATTACTCTGAAGACTTGAGGCTGTCGCAAAGAGATATGAGAGAAGCGCGGGATGCGGCGACTCCTGTAGTGCCGAAAGTAGTTGAGATGGAGGAAAAGTAAAGCGGAGATCAATGATAGAATATAATTCAGAGTCAAAGTAACAATAGCAGAACCCCAACACGTGACCTGTGTAACATGTCGCCATACTAATATTGAGGCCCTTCCGAAATTTGCATTAGCTGAACAATAATATAAGTCTAAATAAGCAAATTGATTTTAACAACCAAACAACCACACCGGTGGTAGTTTCGAGAGACCTCCTATTCGTTATTTGTATCGAGTTGAGTCAGTGTACTCCTTAATAAGCAACATACCCGGTAATCCAGGCTATATTCTTCCCAACTCAACCGGATTGGTTTCTTATTGGATTCACAACACTATCGCGGAAATAATAAGCAAAACCCCCTGACTCGACTAGGTGATTCTCTTCCTAGTTAGTGACAATTAGTCATCAGTTGGTTTCTTTTGCTCCCCGAACCTTTTATGTCTTGGCTCCTTTTCCAAGCTCGTGCTCGTGTAGATCTTTATCAGTTGGACAACTTATGTTAGCATTTTCGTGTATCAGCGAGGTGCTCGTTATCTTGGGCTAAGGGAATAGCCATCTAGTGGGTTCTATCATTATAGCAGAACTATCCCATAATGTAGGTACCTTACAAGAGTATACGTATTACCATTGATATATAATCTGTCACCAG